>Ga0310695_10000328_pt1 | contig 126595 bp, 97 predicted proteins | sample RumenRJG_04DNA_FD_203882 | JGI IMG/M metagenome (GOLD analysis project Ga0310695, IMG submission 203882) | Bovine rumen microbial communities from Lethbridge, Alberta, Canada - RJG_04 (v2) (version 2) | ecosystem: Host-associated > Mammals > Digestive system > Stomach > Rumen | place: Canada...
TCTTTTCTCATTCTCCACGGTCATAATTCAAAGCAAAGCTACTAAATTATGATCGTATATCCAAATTTTCAAAGAACATAATTCTTTACACCTGGATATTCTTTATTCAAGTGCAAAGGTAAGAAATCCATTCGGCCCCATATCTAATGATACGGTCTAGGCGAATTTTCTGCACGAAGTGCAATTTTCTGCTGCCATTGAGGCAGCACATTTTCCGGCAGTAGAGACAGGGCATTGAGCCCGCAGTCTCCTGCCATTTTCTCCTTCTTTTCTATCTTTTTATCTAGAAGTCATGCAAGGTTTCTGATGTTGATGCATTTATTGTTTTGAACGAAATATATGTTTCTATATTATATCATAAGCAAATGAGAAAGATTAGTATCATCATCTTGTTCTTGATAACCGTACTCAGCACAAGTGCGCAAGAGAAGCGGTGGGAAAACAACTTCTATCTAGGCCAGGGCTTGATACTGGATTATAAGAACGGCGATGGAGAAGGAGGAATGTCGTTCGTGGCAGGTTATGGACTGTCCTATAGATTTTCGCCACATTGGTCGGTGATGCCTGGGTTGGCTCTTCGCGCAGTGGCTGAAGGAGCTCCGGCAGAACACTTCGATGATGGTTACGACTATGATACCTTCGCTTTCCTCGATATCCCGCTTCTCGTTCGATACCATACCGGTGTCAATAAGCGGTACTTTACCTTTGGTTTCGGTCCTGTGCTCTCGTTCTGTACAGGAAATGATATTTATTACGTAGATGCAGATCCCCGTTCACCGCTGAACAATCTGAAAAAGTGCAAAACCTTCTCCCTCGGACTTCAGCCTACTGTCAGTTATCAGTTTGCCCGTCACTTCAGCGTAGGCCTTGATGGTTACATTTGTCTCACCAATCTCAAGCAGCATCATGGCCTTACTTCCGGCGAAATCTACATCCATTCCCTCACTTGTCGCATGGCGTTTAATTTCTAAGGCATTCTTGTTTTTTCTTGTTTATAAACTACTGAAGGCGCAGCAACACACGATGCCGCGCCTTTGGTTTCTGCGCATAGAGCGAGAAAGGAATGATGCCTTTGATTCTTTTCCGAGGGAATGGTCGGGTTATTTTAGGGCAAGACACAAGTGCCAAAATCAAATAGTTGTTGACCGAGGAATCCACAGAGGATGCAAAGGTGTAACAAAATAGGAAAGGAATAAATGTTCGATTCCATTGGTGCAATATTAGCAATTATTGAAAAGATACTCTATCAGCCAGTTGGAGGAAATAGTCATTCGACCAGATCTCCAATTCTCTGGGATTGATTACGAAGGGTTCCACATCAGCTTTTACGGCATTGATATCTGTCGATGCCAATCGCTCGCGCAGGAGGTTCAGGAATTCTTCTTTTGAGAGATCAAGGCCATTGAACTCAGAGGCACGTATTTTTAGATGCTCAAAGTCAAGTGGTACATTATTACGCACATACCACTCGAAGTCATACCAGTCACGCCCCTTGACACGATTCTTCCACTGACGGAAAACCAGGGCATGCATCTTGCCGGCATAAAGATCGGGCAACGTGAAACAACGCGTCATGAACGAGAACGGACGCATTAATAACTTTTGTTCTGTCTCGAATTGCAGGGGAGGTTCTATGTCCACCTCTATCTTGATCTTCAATGTCTTTTCGGTTTGGAACGAAATGTTATATACATCCGTGTTATCCTTCAGGAATGCGGATTCCACCTTGCCAAAAGTCTTCTTATCCTTCTTGGTGATGACCACTTCACGTCCCACTGCCTTGGCCTCTTCGATAATTGCAGTGAAATAATCTTCGAGTTTGAATGCAGGATTCTTCTCTAAAAGCGAGAAGTCCATATCTTCCGAAAATCTTTGAAGCCCATGGAAGATACGCAGGCAGGTGCCTCCATAGAAGGCCGCCTCTTTGAAGAATCCTCCTCGATTCAGTCCTCCAAGCACAACCTGCTGCATTGCCTCATAGACGGCATTGCACCTACCCGTCTCCCCAATTCGGGATACTACCTCATCGACCATCTGGTCAAATATACTTTTCATGCTTTAGGAACTTGATTAGGGTATTAATACTCTGTTGCTTTCGGCTCTCTTTGGCAATCTCCTCGAGCAGGGTACTGTCGAACTTCGATAATACATCCATATCAAAACGTATATCCTCCTCCAGCCACAGACGGACATCTGACATGAACCGCAGAGAGAGTTTGGGAGTATATGCTATCAGATCGCACAAGGCCTTTTCGGGAATTGCCATCAGGAAACTTACCTTGTCGGACACTTGTTCAATCCTAATCCCTAACGGGAAATAGGACGCGCTACAATGCTGAAAATCATATACGCCCGTAGGATTCGTGAACCTTCGGCTTTGCTTTGTGGTCACCGACTGGATCAGATATACATACTCAGGAATCAGTCCATAGTAGCGCAAGGCCGTATGTAGGCTCACATATGAAGGGCCATACAGATGATTGGCAATCAATTCCAGACATAAGGGTTGGCCCGACTCTTCGGCATTGACTACATACAGACCATTCTTCAGCCGTATGATCCTGCCGGCAGACTCCAGACTGCGAGCCTTGTCGGTGATATGCTTGTTGTCGGGAAACACGGATTGCAGCACAGACAGGTCGAAAGGCACATTCCCAATGTTTGCAAACGGATTGTTCATCATTCTATTATTGTTTTCAGCGAGGCAAATATAGTCATAATTTCATCAGAAAAACGAATTTCTCTCGTTTTTCTAATCATTTCATAACTATTTTGTGCTTTTTGCCACCTCGATTATGCAAACTTGGTGCCTTCCGATGCCGCGCCTTTGGTTTCAGCAGGGAGAGCTAGAAAGGATTGAAGACTTTGATGATGCTTCTCTGGTATTCAAGGCTTGAATCTTATTTTCAAGAAAAGTAATCTTCCTAAGAGTAACAGCAAAGTCAAGGATGCTAAGCAAATTAATCCTTGTTTTAGATACTTATTATTATTTTTTTTGATAGCGGCGCCATGGAAAGCATAAGGACCAATGGAGATTCCAGTGTTTGGCATTTCAATGGCTGTCAGCCCTCTGCAGCCGTAGAAAGCGCGTTGTCCTATATTAGTTACATTTTTAGGAATCACAAGGGAAGTGAAGCCGCTACCCCCGTAGAAGGTAAAATCACCGATTGACGATACGTCGTCTGGTATTACCAGGGCCTTGATCTCTTCGCCATTCAAATACAGGTGATGTGCATAATATAGTGGGTTGCCGGTTTCATCACCGGTTACAATACGATTTTTTATTAAGTCACGGCAGTAGTTTATGCTACACCAAGCGGATAAATCCGTTATGTAGACAGCTTTCAAGCGGGTGCAGTCTATGAAGGCACATAATTCAATCGTTTGAACTTTGTTGCCGATAGTTACCGATTCCATGCTGCAGCAACTATCAAAAGCATGCTCTTCGATTTTAATCGCGGTGTTGGGGATGATGACGGAAGTCAAACTGGTGCATCGATCGAAAGTATAATATCTAATAGTAGTCACTTTAGATGGAATATCAATGGATAACAGACTATTGCAACCTTGAAATGCTTGTGGCCCAATGGTAGAAACACTATTAGGGATAGTGATGTGAGTAAGATTTTTGCATCCTTGGAATGCTTCCGCACCGATCGAAGTCACCCCATCGGGGATATCCAAAGATGACAATTCTTTACAGAATGAAAAGGCCATATCGCCAATGGAGGTTAGACTGTTCGGCAGTTTTGTATAATTACATCCTGCGATCAGCTTGCCGGTCGATGTCTCGATAATGGCATTACAGCCCTCTCTTGAATCGTAAATGGGATTTCTCGGATCAACAATGATAGATGAAAGACTGCTGCATCCTGCAAAGATTGCTATATTAATGGACACCACACTTTTGGGGATGAAAATGGATATCAAGCTTTCGCAACCAGAGAATGATCCAAAGCCAATCGAAGTTACACTGTTAGGTATGGTGATAGATGACAACTTGGAACAACCTGCAAACAAACCATCCGAGATTGAGGTTAATGAATTAGAGATTCGAACGGAGATTAAATTTCTACAACCATGGAACGAGCCGATGCCAATCGAAGTTACACTATTTGGAATAGTAATGGAGGTCAACATGGTACAATCTTCGAAAGCATATTCCCCAATATGGGTCACACTCTTGGGAATGGTCACAGAAGACAGACTTTCGCTATATATGAAAGCTTTATCCGCAATCGAAGTGACTGTATAAGTTATGCCTTCACATTTTATCGATGAAGGAATTACAACATCCCCGACGTAATCATAGTATCCGTGCGTAACCTCTGCTTCTCTGGTCTTTTCATTCAAATTATATGCAATGCGACCGACTTCGATGTCATGTATCGCCCAGGACAAAAGAGGTATAATTGCGAGCAATAGCGTTAGAATCTGTTTCATATAGATTGGACATTTTGATAACAAAACAGTATAAGTTTTTCCTTATCTTCAATTTAGTGAATCACAACAATGATTCTTGATAAAGTAATTGACATGTTAAGTCTCTGTTTATCTCAAAATAGTAACGTTTGTATTCTCCTTCCCTTTTAAAGTCAAGAAAGAAATAACCCCATTTCATATCGCTTAGTAGAATGACTGCTGCACGATTCAGATAGTCAGCTTTTGACACATTGCCTACTAAATAGTGATTCTTATCTTCTTCCCTTGCATGATAAGCCTCAAATTCCCAAATAAGAGGTTTGGCACCATAGCGTGAACTTAAAGACTTTAGAATCTCGTCCTCGCTAGTAGGATTAAGATATTTGTCGATAAGAATGTCTTCTCTATTCAAATCGTTGTCAGTTGTAACATATTTTTCGGCATAATGATATAAATCAAAAATGGCCTGAAGCCATAGAACCCGTAAAGCTACATTGTTGCGAATACAGAAAACGGGAAAAGGTTTCACGTATTCGGCAAAACTGCAATCAGGATTGTTTTCGATAGTAATTGTCTCATGGTTTTCACTTATTTGAAAAAACTCAAGGGTTTTTCTGCCTCTTAGCAGTGCAATTTGTCCGTTTATGACACAATAACCCACATAGATGAAAAAATCGTTTTCGGATTCTTCAACTACGTATAAATCTTGTCTGCAGTCTTTTGATGCCTCACAGATGATGTCATCCTGTATTTGGCGAAAATACAAGTCATAACAATTCCAATATGAGGTATCTTTGGGGGCAATACTGTCCACAACTGCAATAATATCGTAAACAATATTATTCTGAACATCCATTTTGGTCAGCGTTACTTTAGCCGTGACACATTGAGCAATTAGTAACATTAACAATATTTGAATTGTTTTCATAATAGTCTATTTTGACGGGTTTGCAATATTTTTTTTGTTTTACTTATAACCAAATGTAGTCTATATGAATTATACCACAAGGTATGCAGAAGACGCATATAGTCAACAAACCGAGCAAAAATAATTCAGCATTCATATAATTTTGAATATGACGTGCAATTATAACAATAATCTCCCACATATCCAAATCCTTTCTCGTCCAAATTCAAAAATCGGCCATTTTTCTTCCTCGAATCCTATAACAACCGATTACGCAAAGTCAAAATGGAGTGGGTTAGGAGCTAATGTCAATGTAGAAATTCGATGGAATGGTCAAGTTGTTTCAGGGCAAGACAATAGTATTTTTCTGGGTACAAATATAGATAAAATCCATCAAACAAACAAGAGTAAAACTAGGAATTGTGGCATTTTAAAACTATAAATTGCGCTATTTTGTTACTAATATTTGCTGTGGTTTACAAAAAGTGATTGTTATGTCGAAGAAATCCCCTATCTTTGCACCATCTATTCAGCAGTCTCCGTTAGCTACAGTTTGCCCGTCACTTCAGCGTCGGCCTTTATGGCTACATTTGTCTCACCAATCTCAAGCAGCATCATGGCCTAACTTCCGGCGGAATCTACATCCATTCTCTCACATGTCGCATGGCGTTTAATTTCTAAGAGATTTTTTTGTATTATTCTTCTGTGCATTGCAGCGGAAATAGTCATATTTTATTTTGGCAAGACAATTCGGAGAACCCTAATTAGTAATAAGGATAAAATTTCTTATTCCTATATACAAATGTCATAGGCTCTACTTCTGAGCCTGAAAGCCTGGCACTTATCAGTAGGTGACTCATATTAGTGGGACTAAAAAAGTCGGCTGCAATAGATCCTTTAACTAATACTACATAATCATCATACATGGTATAGCCGAAAACTTCACTCACCTTATCTCCAATAGATACCCTAGGAATCAAACCAATGATAGAAATAATACATAATGTATCTTTTTTGTACATTTTAAAAGTCATTTCTAAACATGCTTTATTTTGATCCGAATAATCAAATGGGATTTGAGGTGTCTCTTGTTGATCCTGATATGAATATATAGCCTTAGAAATCAGCTCGTTTATAGCTTGAGTTGTAGGTTTTAAATAAGGTATTCTATAAAGAGAATCACCACTGAAGTAATCATCTTTGCTTGAAACAATGATTGAATCATTAACATCACTTTGTCCTTGTTTTGGCGATGTGCCACAAGATGATAGTAACACAAATATAAAAAAGAACAAACAAAATTTTTTTATAAGCATATTTTTCACCTTTAACTATTATATTGATTAGATAACTAGAACCCCGTAGTCCTGGATGAACTAGTGCCATCCATATTTTTCTACCATTGGAATTAAATGATTGCTTCAATACGACACTACTTATTATTTAAATTGCTGATAGATAGTTCATAAATGTATGCAATTAACCCATTTAACAATCAACTTGCGCATTTCATCACTATAATAACAGTGTTTATCAAGGAAATAGATATTAGCACTATCAAACCATGCGAAATCTTGATGATTAGTGCTATATAGTATGACAAGCATTCTATTATCTCCATAGTCATAATTGGAGGCGAGGCTTATTGACCCTGGAACATAGCAATTCATATCAAATACTATCCAATTTGAAGGGTATAATGTTCGTTCTGCCACAGGAAGTTGTTTGAGTAATCTAACAAATTCATCAACAATCATCTTGTCCACGATAATCGTATCTTTGATTAGATTGCCTGTAAGCTTGTCTTCTCCGTTGTTAAATTGTGCTTCCCATAAAAATGCATATCTTGTTATTGGGTTTTCGGTTGTAAAGGGATGATCATATGCCATTATTTTAAGACTGTCATAACGACAATCTTTATGAATAGAGTCCTGTGGTGCTTTTGCAGTTGCAGCTTGTGCAATCAACAGCAGGATAATGAATAAAGCAAACCTTTTCATATCTCACTTTTTAATGTTGCATATAAGTTTGAAATGACGTGCAATTATAACAATAATCTCCCACATATCCAAATCCTTTCTCGTCCAAATTCAAAAATCGGCCATTTTTCATCCTCGAATGCTATAACAACCGATTACGCAAAGTCAAAAATCCTAAGCAAAAAAAATAATACGAAGAGCCAAAAACAATCTCACTAAAAAAGCGCAGCACACACGATGCCGCGCCTTAGATTTCAGCGGATAGAGCGAGAAAGGTCTGACTAATCAAAGCTTTGGTGAAGGAAATGGTCAAGTCATATCAGGGCAAGACAATTCTCCAATCATTTCATATTCTTTATTGATACCACCAACCCATCATCGATAAGATTTAGGATGTTGTGGCGACCGATTTTATTTCTTGGTCACATATTTGTCTTTGTTGAGACAATAGACAATAAAGAAAGACACACCAAAATTCAGTTTCCGTTTCTTAATCTCTTTGTACACTTTCGTTGAGACTATTAAGTCATTGATGTAAGGCCCAGAGTTGAAGACGTGAAGGTTCTTCACCTTTGCATAATCAACACGCAGTTTAATCACACTACCAGTTGGTCCAAAAACAGTATTATCTTCGTCAATGACATCATAGATCTTCTTGAAATGAACGATGTAGTATTGACGATCGCCATATTCGGCACTTTTTATTATAACTGGTATGAATTCTATAAACTCCTTTTCGGCATATCTTTCAAGCAGTTCTTTCAGTTCCTCGTTCACTAATCTGACGCCATGAGGCCCTAGATCAAATGGGCAATACCTTCCGTTTACTAATTCATAAGTAAAGTCCTTGTCTAGTATCGCATCTTCCGAATCAAGTACCTTTGGGCATTTGTCCCAATCTGGGGACGAGATGGAACCAGCCTCCTTCTCATAGCCGTTCATCATGAATTCATAATAATTGTTTGTCATATAAGTACGTATAATAGATGGTTCAAAAAATATGTATTTATAATTACACGAAGAGACTATGTCAATAGCATCCCACGCTTACTCATAACTATAACGTTTTATTAATATAACGGATTTGTTATGAGTTTAGTATGTAAATATCTAAAAATAATACAATCTAATTAGGATCAATTGCTTTATAATAATAAGTGAGTCTATTTGAACAATCTGAAAAAGTGCATCTACTGTGGCAAGCAGAATAAGGACCTTCGTCTTCAAGTTTGTCTCCGTGTCTGCAAAATGGATCAAGGACTTCGGATAACGCCACGACTTGATGGAACAATTATTTAATGAAAAAACAAATTAAATATTCAATAAATTAAATTTTTTAAATAAATATCACGTACTGATTTAATTGTTCTAAAATGGAACAATCATTGATTTTCATCACTTTATGAATCCATATTGAGAGCTTCTGGCAAAACAAAGTTTGAGTAAAGATCATATAGTAGGCTTTTAACGTTTTGTTCGAAGCCTTAGTTTTCAAGACTTAACAAATACATCTATCCTTAATATAATAACCTGCCTGAAGGTCTTCCCATAGAGGGGTTGTTAATTAAACAACCCCCTTTGAAAAAGTCTCTGACAGACAAAAGAATCTAATGTGGACATATGGAATCAGCTTGTTCCAAAATGGAACAAGCCTTGATATTCAGCGAATTACAAATGCCTATTTGATTCAAAAATTTAATTTATTTAAAATTTAATATTTAAATGCGTGGGGGACAATAAATTTCAAGGGGGGTGAGTTTTAAAGTATAATTTTTTAAATATTAAATATTATATATATTTATATATATTAAATATTACGCGCGATGGAAATTTCGTCGATTTAATAAAAAAATTTTAAATAAATTCAATTTTTTAAATTTTTGCCGCAGTCGTCGATGAGGGTCCATGTGCCGTTGTCCTCACGCACACGGGTATTCGCTCACCTAAAATTGCCATTTTTTGAGTAGTAAATGACAACACATTGTCTAAACTTCTGTTAAATTCGCACGTCGGGGGACACATTTTGGCGAATGTACCACGGATAATGCGTAACTTTGCATCGCGATTCCGGAAAACGCACCCCAAGAAACTACTTTTTCGTTAACCCTATGTTTATACACCCTTACATCCAACAAAAATACTTCCTCATTATGCGCAAGTATCGTAACAGCCGACAGAATGCTTCCTCATTTCGCGCAAGTATCGTGACGGCCGACAAAGTACCCAATGCTTCGGGAGGGAATACTCTTACGGCCGAAAGAATACAAGATGCTGCGAGATGGTGTACTTTCACGGCCGACAGAGTACTTGCTACGATTGCGGAAATACTCACACGGCCGACAGAATCCTTCCGCAATCTGCGAAAACATCATAACGGCCGACATAGTTCCTCCGCAATTTGCGCAAATACCGTGATGGCCGACAGAGTATGCGATGCTGCGGGATGGAGTACTATAACGGCCGTCAAAGTACCCGATGCGTTAGAATAGAATACTCCAACGGCCGTCAGAATACTTGCTACGAGGGAAGAAGCACTCTCACGGCCGTTGGAGTATCTCAGGAGATTTTCGCTTTGTCCTATCAAGAAAAATTGAAAAAATTTAATTTATTTAAAATTTAATTTGTTTTTTCATTAAATAATCGAGAATGCCGAGAAACTCCGCTCCCGCAACGACAAACCCACTCCGAAAGAGGAATGATCCATTTCCAGCAGCACCATGGCCTTTCTTGGCCAAGATTGGTTATTCTCCAATCGCGGCATAACCTTTCTTGGCCAAGATTGGTCATACTTCGACCGCGGCATACCCTTTCTTGGCCAACTTTGGTCATTCTTCAACAGCGGCATAACCATTCCTGGCCAAAATTGGTCATTCTCCCATCGTCGCATACCCTTTCTCGGCCAAGGTTGGTTATGCTTCCATCGGCGAAAGCATTCTGTCGCCCGTCAGAGTGCTCCATCCAACCGCGGCATACCCTTTCTTGGCCAAAACTGGTTATTCTCCCATCGTCGCATACCCTTTCTTGGCCAACTTTGGTCATCCCCCTCCCTCCGCATAACCAATCTTGGCCAAGATTGGTCATACTCCCACAGAAGAATAACCATTCTTGGCCAAAATTGGTCATTAGTACGAAAAAATAGAAAAACTGCACGATTGACCGTGCAGTTTTTGCCAAAAATTGCACGATGCGTCGTGCAATTTTGCGGATTTGTTAATTCCAATTGCAATTTATGATAGCAAAAGGAAGAGATTACGATGGTGGAGGGTTACTGAATGTTCTCCGTTCCGACACCATCTGCCCCATTATCCACAATCTGTTTGGACCAGAAGGACCGGAGGTCCGACCAACGATAGAAGCAGGCATCGGTGGGTCGGATGTCGGCATCAAGCAAGGTTTCGTGTTCGTTGAGTAGGATTCGGACGAGGATGGAATCAGAGGCAGGGTTTGAGAGGTTTGAAAGGTTTGAAGGGCGATAGAAGATGAGTTGCACATTGGCAGCCATCGGGGAGAGAGTATATTCCTGCCAAGCCTGCCAATACTTCGAAGGATCGCTTTCGCTGTTGACCGCATTGTGGATGTGCATGGCGGCAAGAAGGCGCAGGAGATTGCTGTCGTGCCCGAAACGAAGATGTGCAGCAATGGTATCGGTGGAGATGGCTGCATCGGCGCTCTCGATGATATTCTTCAATAGGGTAGAGGCGCTTTGGGCGGGAATGTTGTTACTGCGTGGACAGTTGGCATTGCAGATATACATGCGGTAGTTGACGCACTGGTAGCACTGGAGCAGTTCCTCAGGCGTAAAGACGTCGCTCAGGTCGCATCCTGGCACATCGACATCCTGCATACCCACGACGAGCCAATAGAGGTCGATGACCATATTCAACGTATCGACACCTGTGGCATCCTTGAAGATTGCCTGGATGAAACGGTCGCAATTGACATTTTCCACCTTGAAATGCGCATAGTCCTGCTGCCAGGAAGCCTCCTTGCTGCTGAGTGCCTTCATCTCGGGGCTGTCAAAAGCAATGTAGGCCATATCGGCACTGTCGGTCTTGACCACGGCATTGGGTTCAAGGACTGGGAAACAATCGAAGTAAGTCGATTCCAAACCTGCACAGAAGGCGCGCATCGAGGCTCCACAGCGCGGCACGACGCTGCTGCGTGCGCTGACAAACTTGCGGCGCTCCTTGTTGCCAGGCATCGTTTGGGAAAAGACTTCGCGGAAGTTGCGTCCCATACGTGCACCGATGCCGACGAGTTGTTCCACGCCCACCGAACTGAGTTGACCGCCATGCCCCAGACAGGAGTCGCAGAGCAGCTGGATGCGTGGGATGAGCGATTCGCCATATTCGGTGAGTACTCTGCGCTGATGTCCATCCTGAAGCCGCTTCAATGTGTTGACATAACGTCTGTCGTTGGGCTGATAGCGCGAGCCGTGGCGATTGTAATTGCTCACGTAGAAGGCTTCGTAGCCTGCGGGGGCGGGGGTAAGGCTATCTTTGGGCGCACCGGGATATGCGGCATAGATGCCGCCCAAGAGGTTGGGCTGCGCGAGGAGCTGAGCTTCGGTGAGAGTTACGGGATACTTATGCTCAATCTCGACCTTTGGCGCCTTGGCTCGGCATGATGACAGGAAGAGCAGCAAGCTAGAAAAGAGTGCGACGGCGTAATATTTCATGGTCATGAAGTTTTTGGGGCTAGATGCTCTAGAATCTCTAGACAATCTAGATCATCTAGATAATCTAGAACATCTAGACAATCTATTTCACATTGACAAACTTCTGGATGCCGCCATAGTTGTTGATGGGAACGGCGCCCTGCTTGACGGTGCAGTTGCGGATATCGATGTTTGAGGCAGTATCGACATAGAAGACGTAGGTGGGACCATTGACGAAGCCCTCACCTTGACAGGGGCGCTTGTCGTACTGTCCACCGGGATAATCGGTCACCTTGCCCAAGGTGAACTGGCTATCGACGATGTGGATGTCGTGAACCTTACCGGGCACATCGCCACCGATGAACGAACCGTTCTCGGAGGTGCAGACTACGTTGCGGAACCAGATGTCAGCCACTTCGCCGCATGAACCTTCGGTCTTTCCCTTGGGGAAACGCCAGTTGCCGTCCTTGTGATTGCTCGCAGCACGTGGATAGGAGGTGACATAGATAGGTTCGGCCTTACCCCACCAAACGTCGCTGAAATAGTAGCCCTCGACGATGAGATTGTCGAAGACGACGTTGGTCACGGTGCCCTCGTCACGGTTCTGGATGCCGATACCACGGTTCGACGCCTTGATGACGCAGTTCTGGATGAGCACGTCGCTGATACTGTCCATGTTCTCCGAACCGATCTTGATGGCGCAGGAACGACCCGTCATGACGCAGTTGGTGACGACGATGTCCTTGCAGGGCCCATATTCCTCCCATTCACGACGGTTCTTGAGGCAGATGCAGTCGTCACCCGAAGTGATGTAGCAGTCGGAAATACGCACCTTCTTGGAGTGGTCGATGTCGATGCCGTCGCCATTGCGTATCTTGAGGTTGTTGAGCAACGAGATGCCGATGATCGAGGCATCGTAGCAGCCGATGAGGTGTACGGTCCAGTAGGCGCCGTTGCGGATGGTGACGTCGCGTATCTGCAGCTTCTCTACACCGATGAGGGTAAGCACGTGCGGACGAGGATCGAACTTGTCAACGGGCTTGAGTTCGTAACTGTCGAGCAGTTCTTCGCCCATGAAACTGATGCCGTTGCCGTCGATGGTGCCCTGGCCGGTGATGGAGATGTTGCGGGTGTCCTTGGTCCAAAGCCACATCATGCCCTCGCCCTCATTCTCCTTGAAGGCGCTCAGTTTGTAGATGCTCTCATCGGGATTGGCCAACCATGTGGCATTCGGTTCGAGATGATAATCGACGTTCGACTTGAGTTCGACGGGACCGCTCAGGAACGTGTGACCGGCAGGGAAGACCACTTGTCCGCCACCTTGGGCAGAACATGCGTCGATGGCTTTCTGAATGGCAGCAGCGTCATCGGTAATGCCATCGCCTTTGGCTCCGAAATTGAGTACATTGTAGGTGGTGCCGGAGCCATTGTTGGAAGCTTGGTTACAAGAAATGAGTAGAAGGGCGGCTGAACAAACAGCGAATACGCTGCAGATACCCTTGGTTAGTGAACGGAAAAATGTGTGTTTCATAACTTTATGTAAATTTTCTTTTTGTCCAAAATCCATGCGAGCAGTGCCACAAGAGCCACGATGGTGAGGGCACAGAAAAGACTAATGACATGAATGTTGGCTTCGCCAAAAATCATTGTCCAGAAGTTGTGAATACCCTCCGTGATGCCCAACGACCAGAAGACCGAGGGTATCATCTCGCTGAAGATATAGAGGAAGAGCGCGTTCATACCGAACATTTGGAAGATGCGACACCATCGTGTATTTCCCTTGATGTCGATAATGTAAAGGAAGATACCCAGAAGGCTGGCTGCCATCGAGCAGGTCACCAGTGTGAACGAGGGCGACCAGATGCGCTTGTTGAGTGGGAAACTGAACGTGAGCAGATAGCCCACGAGACCGATGGAAGCAGCAATGAGGAGCAACTGCATGATCTTCTCCTTGTTCTCTTTTGCTGTCATGATGGCACGTCCGCAAACCACGCCGACAAGGGCATGAGCGATACCTGCGATGGTACCGACGAGGCCTTCGGGATCGACTGGGCTCAGACCCTTCAACACCTTCGAATAGATATGATTGCCAAAAAGTGTGCGATCGACCTTCGAAAGCCAGTTCTTTTCCATATCTTGGGAATATCCGTTACCCACTATGAGTATGATGCCGTAGATGACCAATAGGGTGATGATGGCATGCCAAAGATACTTGCCTTTGAACAGATTGAAGAACAATGAGGCGAAGCAGTAACTTAAGGCAATGCGCTGGAGCACGCCCCAGACGCGAAGTTTGGAGGGGATGTCGGCTCCAAGACCATTGATGAGCATGTCCCATGCATGTAGGGCAACACCGATGATGAACAATAGGAAGGTGCGCTTCAAGATCTTCTTGACCATCCCGGGTTCACCGGCATGGCGGCTCATGGAGATGTAGATCGATACACCTACCATGAAGAGGAAGAACGGAAACACAAGGTCACACACCGTCATGCCATTCCATTTGACGTGTTGGAGGGGTGCATAATGTTCATTTTCCCAGCCATTGTTGACCAGAATCATCGCAGCGACGGTGAGACCGCGCAAGACATCGAGTGATAAAAGACGTTGTTTCATTATGTTTTGTAGTAAAAGAGTAGTAAAAGGGGAGTGAAAGGGTAGTAAAAGGGACGAATGTACTGTGGGATATTGTTGTAAAAGGGATGGATGTACTGTGGGGTACTGTTGTAAAGGGGAGGGATGTGTTGTGGGGCACTGTTGCTAATGGGAACTGGGGTAAGAAGTAGTAATGTCCCTTTTACTCCTTTTTTACTCCCCTTTTACTCCCTTTTTACTCCCCTTCTACTCGATAATCCAATTGATTTCGACAGGATTGTTGAGCATCTTGACGATGAGGGGGAATTTGGGGTCATCGAGAATCCACATCTCTGCGCCCTCTTCGTAATCCTTGAGGTGCAAGAGGGGGAAGCCACGGAACTTCTCGTCACGGTCAAGCAGGGTGAAGTAGGTCTTGTTGAAGATGACCTGTTTCGTGTCGGAAGATTCTTCGCGCAGAGCGTTGATGATATCTGCCGAAGCCATGCAGAACGCCTGACTGCCGGGCAGCGTGAGATGCTGGCCGTGATTGGGTTGCACATAGCATAGTTGCGAGGCATGCTGACGGGACTTTTGCGTCATCGTGTAACTGCCGTGTCGTTCCTTGAGGTCCTGTGTGATGCTCCAATGGAGCGACAGGGAATCGCCCTTCTCGGCAAAGGTCACGTCGAACGTTCGATACTGACGATGCAGTTCGAACGTAATCTTTGCCTTCTTGACAGGAAGCTTCGCTTGTGCCTTGAGAGCAACAACGGGAAATGCCAAGAAGACGCAAAGCATATAGAGGATGATGCACTTTAGCATAAGAGGAGTATAAGGGGAGTTAAAGAGTAGTAAAAGAGTAGTAAAAGGGACGTTACCTTCGCCATTTGGATTTTTGGTCGAACTAACAATTGTTATTTGTTAATTGTTAATTAGGAATTGGCCCCAGTTGGAGGGGCGTTCACTCATAATAAACTCCAATACACCACCTTCCATCAGCTGACTGTGGGAGAGGAAGGAGGAGGGATAATCTACGCCATTGAGTTTGACGGACTGGACGTAGCGACGCTTGTCGGAAAGACGGGGAGCGACGATGGTGAAATCCTTGCCGTTGCTTAGATGAATGGTCGTGGAGGGCAGCAGCGGGGCATGGAGCAGATAGTAGTCGGTACCTGCGTTCGGATAGAGACCCATGTAATGGAAGGCGAGCCAGGAGGACATCGCACCCGAATCATCGTTGCCGGGCAGTCCGAGAGGTGTGTCGTTGAAGTTCTCGGTGATGATCTGACGGACACGTTCTCCCGTCAGGTCGGGCCGACCAATCCAGTGATAGAGACATGGGGTGAGGAACGAGGGCTCGTTGTTGACATTGTAGAACCCTTCGTCGAAGAAGGTGTCGAGGCGCTTGCGGAACATTTCGGGACCCCCGCATTGTTCGATGAGGCCGGGCACGTCGTGCGGGATGCTGAGCGAATATTCCCACGAGGTGGCTTCGTACATGAAGGTTCCCCACCACGGGGTGTACCAAGGACTCTCAGCTGTGACGGGCGTATAGAGGAATGTGGGACGCTGTTTCTTGGAGTGGCCGAAAGGCACTTCGTCGAGCCATTCGCCTTCAGCCGAACGAGGCATGATGAAACCCTTGACGCCAGCGTGTTCGTAGTCGGCACGCCAGAGGTTCTTCCAGTATTCCGATTGCTTCATGTACTGCTCATAGATGCTGTTGTAGCCCAGTCCTTTGGCCACTTGTGCGATGGCCCAGTCGCAGAAGGCATATTCGACGGTACGGTTGCCGGCACGGTCGATGCCGTAAGGGATGTATCCGTAGCGGAGGTATTCAACAAGTCCTCCGCGTCCTTCGGCTTCCTGATCACCTCCGGGTGGAATGGTGGCATCGACGAGCATACACTTCAAGGCATCCTCCCAATCGATGCCGGTGAGACCCTTCGCGTAAGCGTCGGCGATGACAATCTCGGCATTGCTGCCGCCCTGCGTGCGACCATTGCAGTTGCCGCTGCGTGCATCGGGCATATAGCCGTCGCGGTGACAAATGTTGAGGAGGGAGTTGATGATGTCGGTCTCGCGTTGTGGGTCGAGTAGGGTGATGAGGGGCGAAGAGGTGCGATAGGTGTCCCAAATGGCGTAGAAGTCATCGTAATAGGGCACACCTGGGTCGCTCCAGAGCGGGTTTTCGCCTGTACGATCGACAGGCTCGAGCAGGGTATGATAGATGGCGGTGTAGAACTGACGACGTTGTGAATCGGTGATGGGTTGCGCCTTCTTCGGAGTGTCGCCGATTTCAATCTTGCTCAACAATGCCTCCCACTTGTCGATGCAGGCTTGACGCGTCTGGTCGAAGTCCCAATAGGGAATCTGCTCCTTCACATTCTGACGGGCTTTCAGTTCGCTGATGAAACTGATGCCAATTTTCACGTTGAGGGTCGTCTGCTCGGAACTGCTGCTTTGTGCAGAAGATGTGCCTGAGGGATTGAATTGGAGCAAAGCTCCTGTCTTGCGCTGGTTATCCACCTGATAGGGGGAGTCACTGATTATAATTTTGCGCAACTCCTCGTCCATCTTATCGGCATATTCTGCAGCAGGAGCCGACCATGTCTTGAACTGGGTAATCGGTCTATCGAATTGTGCTGAAAAATATACCGTGTAAGCGCGACCTTCGTTCCACCCTGCACGAATTCGGGTATAGCCTTGGACCTCGGTCTCGCTGACTATCTGGATTTGCGAACCCACGAAGTTCTGCGCTTCGCGCGCATCGGGTTTGTTCTGTTCGCCGAGGAACCAACCTGCGTCGATGAGCAGGCATTGCATCGAGTCGGAAGGATAGGTTATGCGGTATTGCGAAGCGCGTTCAGCGGTTGTTACCTCGACCCGGATGCCGTTCTCGAACGTAGTACCATAGTAAGCCAGGCTTATGTCCTCGTCCTTGCGCAACATCGGATGACTGATTTGGTCCATGCCTGAACAGTAGGGCTGGATGAGCACGTTACCATACTTGGGACCGCCGCCTGTGCCGCTAACATGTGTCTGACTGAACCCATTGACGGGTGCAGGTATCGGCAACCAGCCGCTGTTGGGCTTGACGGTGCAGTCGGGCGATGGTTTGACCATACCGAAGGGGCAGGAGGGACCCACTACAACGCGTCCCAGTCCTTCGGAGCCGATTCTTGGGTCAACGTAGGTGCCCAAAGCAGGTCCTCGATCCCAAGCATTGGCAACAGCTGGGACAAGGAGCAGCAGCAGAGATAGCAGCGGCAATCTATTCTTTTTCATTTTTGATTATGGTTATGACTCCCTCCAATTAGACGCGTATCACTTGGCGAAAGCCTTGCCAAACACCTCCTTGGCAGTCTCGACGGGATCACCTTCGGGAGCAGCGCTGTAGGGCGTGTGGTCGAGTGTCCAGGGTTCTTCGACGGTGTACCAGTTGATGGTCAGTGCGGGGTTGTCCTGGCTGTTCTTGAGCCACGACGAATTACCGACGGGGAGGACGGGAAGTTTGCCATCCAATTCGTCTTGCAGCACCTGGAAATATTTCACCCAACGGGGATAGTAGAAGTCCTTGAGAATGCCTTGCCATTCCTTGTGGGCATAGTCGCGCAGTTTGCCAACGTTGGCGCAGTATTCGTTGCCCCACGTTGTGATTTGTACGCGCGCGTTCCATTCATATTGATCCTTTTCGGCCTGGTTGGTGCCACGGCTCTTGGCTTGTTCGGTCCAACGGCCTACACGGAACTCCGAGCGTGTGCCGAGCAATTTGTCCTGCAACAGCAGGAGACGAAGGAACTCCTCGGTGTGGTTCTTGAAACTCTTCTTGTCGAAACTCTTGAAGTCGGCGACGGCATAGTTATAGACGATGCGGGCACGGTCGGCAATGGCTTGACGTACCAGATCGACGAGGTCGTATTCGAAGTTGTTGTTGCCTTTCAGTTGGTCAGCCACGGTGAGCATGCGACGGGCAGCCTCTTCGGTGGTGGTGGGGTCGTAGTAGTTGGTCATCTTGCTCCACGACGAAGACTGGAAGCAGTCGAGCGAGGGACGCGAACAGAAGATCGACTCGTGAGGACCCTGCTGGTTGTTGCCGACGGGGCAGTTATAGATGCCACTGGCCAGAATGTTCCACACGTCGTTGAGTACGGGTGTAGCATTTGCTTTCACGTCGTCGGCAACCGGGCTGCCCTCTTCGAGCCCATAGCGTGCCTTGACATAACCCTTGAGCCACTCTTCCTTGGTGAACTTTTCAGGACGCCAAGGCAGTTCGCACATCAGTTCGTACATCACGGGATTGGTCTCCGAACCTTCCATCGTCAGACCGATGCCCACGAGGTGCTTTGCCTTGGGATGTGTCTTGGTTAGGTAGAAGTTGTTGAGCAACTGGTCCATACGACCGTGCATTCCCACGTTGGCGCCAAAGTTCTCGAGCAGGCAGAAGCACCAGTCGTGCTCCTCGTAGCCGTTCTCCTTGTACCAAAGGCTTGGCATACCCCACATGGGACGACATTCGCTGAAGAGGTCGAGGAAGATGACATCACCAGGTGTGATGGCTTCGAGCATTTCGGGACGCGGATTCTCCGACCAGCCCTGGCATACCCATTTGGCCTTCGGATTGGCTTTCTTCATAGCTGCATTCACGGCTTGGAAGCAAGCCTTCAGGTCGAGGTCGGCGGGTAGGTTGGCTGCCTCGTGGAAGGGATCCATCGAATAGTAGTCGGCCTTGCCGAAGAGACGGACGCTCTCGGCGTAATAGAGGTCGGAGAACTGCTGGAAGCGTGGGTCGGTAGGCATGAGGATGCCGGGACGGGTAAAGCCGTTCCAGAGTTGAACGTTCGAGATGGATGATTCGCCATTGTCCTTCTCATCGGTCGTCGCTGCAGCTTGTTCCTGTATGAATTTGCTGGGCACCATTCCGCTATATCCGGGGAGTACGGGATGGATGTCGAGCTCCTTCATGCGGGCAATGATCTTCTTCTGTAGTGCCTCCTGAGTCACGTACCAGGATTCGGGATTGGGTCCGCCCCAACCTTCGAGGTTGTTCATCTCCCACCATGCAAGGAAGCAGGGACCTGGGATGAAATCATCGACGTCCTTCTGCGAATAGCCCATCTGCAGCATGATGTTGCGCCAGACGCATTCCACACCGACGGCAGCGAGCGGCATATTTATGCCATGGAGTGCCATCCAGTCGATCTCCTCCTGCCAACGGTCCCAATCCCAGAACGGCATGGAGTAGGAGAATGTGCAATAGTTGAAGTCATAACGCAGTGAGAGGTCGGTCTCGTGACGCTCCTTCTGACTTACCTTAGGAAGCACAGCAGGAAGGGCAGCATGCATCTGGTTCCAAGTGAGTTGGATGCCGCAATAATACTTCAAGTACCAGTTGATGCCCGATGCGATGTTGACCCAAGTGTTGCCGCGCACGACAACCTTGCTGCCTTGCTGGTCGAGTTCGAAGAAATCCACGTCGGACTTCTGCTTCTGGATGACGAACTTCTTCGATGCACCTTGGTCGATGCGTTCGAGCAGGGATTGCACAGGGTTAGCTGCTATCAGTTGGGGAGCTGACAGAATGGTGGTAAGCAAAAAGAGGACGATGATGCGGATGGTGTATTTCATATTGTTCGGGGTTATTATCGGGGGCAAAGATACATAATAATTATGATATAGCCAAATAATTCTTAGGGATTTTAAGGGATATGAGGGGATTCTAAGGGATATTAAGGGACAAATGTTTAATTAACAATTAATAATTAATAATTAACAATTATAGGTCGGACCGCTTTCAACAGGCGAAGGTGCCGTCCCTTTTACTCCCTTTTTACTCCCCTTTTACTACTCTTTTACTCCCCTTTCAACATGAGCATTTCGAAAAGTTCGGGCTTATCAAGGTTGATCATGTCGGCACCTGTTTCGATGGCGGTACGGTAGTCGTCGAGGCTTTCCCCTTGTGCTCCCACCATCACCTTGATGGCATAGCGATGGCAATAGTCGAGGAATTCGGGTGTAATCTTGTCGGCATGAATCTCGACGATGGAGGGTGTGCAGATAGTCTTCCAATATTCGAGGCGAACGGTGTCGGCAGCATTCACCTTGATCTTCATTTCAGGAGCAATGCCAACAAACTCGCGGAGCATCTCTTCGCGTGCGAACCAGAAGAACGACTTATCGGCAAAGTCTGTGCGGCGCACGAGGTCAACGAGTTCCTGCAGGTTGCAGTTCTTCACATCGAAGAATACGTTGGCACGGCCTTTCAGTCCTTGGAGCATTGCTTCGATGGTTGGTACATGTAATCCCTTGAATCGTGTTTCATCGTACCAACTGCCAGCATCGAGACGATCGATGTAGTCAGATGTGCGTTCGCCAATGTTTCCGCTGCCGTCAGTTGTGCGATCGAGGGTTTCGTCGTGTAGGTTGTACATCACGCCATCCTTCGACGTGCGCACATCCACTTCGATCCACGTGGCACCATGAGCCAGTGCAGAGTCGGCAGAGGGCATGGTGTTTTCGGGAGCTAAGTCGTTGGCACCGCGATGGACGACGACTTCGATAGTGCGCTGAGAGTTGGTGTCATCCTTTTGCGCTTCGGATTTATTCTTGTCTTGATTGGCCGTGCAGGCAATTAGAAGCAGACCTGCCAACAGCAGGGAAAAAGTCTTGTGTGTCATTATAAACTAAAAATTAGCGCCTCCAGCGGGAGGCTGGAGACGCCATAAGAAATGTGATTTAATCAAAGATTATAGCCGGCATTCTGTGACCAGCCTTCGTTCAAGTTGAGGTCGTTCTTCGAGATTGGGAAGATACGATGGGTCTTGTCGAAGTTGGCATTCGGATTGTTCTTGTAGTGGGGGAAGAACTCATCCTCGTAGTGACCGAAACGAATCATATCGTTGCGACGCCAGAGCTCGTCAAAGAACTCACGACCACGCTCCATATAGATGTCATCAAGCGAAGGCTCACCTGCGATGGTAGGAGCACCAGCATAGCTTCGGATCTTGTTGAAGAGGTCCTTGGCTCCACTTTGACCACTGCGTACGAGGGCTTCGGCCTTCATAAGCAAAACGTCAGCAAAACGGAAGATGGGCACGTCATTCGACTGGTTACGGCCGTTAGAATAGTCGTTGTTGCAGAGGAACCACTTCATCGAGCGGTAGCCCTGAGCCCAACCGGTGAGGTCGTCACCAACGTCCACTGCACCAAGGTCGCCGGTGACAGTGATGTTCTTGGAGAATACGAGAGGATTGCCGTCGCGGTCAAGTGCCTTTTCGGTGGTAGGCAGCAAGGTCACAGGATCGTAGATGTAAACCTGTCCAAGGTTGCCATTGGCTTCGGAAGTGAAATCACCATTGGCATCGCAAAGGCCTGCAATCATCCAGTTACGCTGGTCGCCAGGAAGATTGAAACGATCGACACATTCGGGAGTGATGGTCATATAAGCACCGCCCGAGTTGTTGAGGAACTCGCCAAAGTAGCTAACTGTCATCTTCTTCACATCCTTATAGACGTGTGAGCGACCCCACTGCATACCTTGAGCTTCCTGGGTGTCGTAGGTCATGACATAAATGAAGTCCTTGATGGTGCCTGCTTCTACGCGCTCGGAGTTGTCCCAGTTGAACTTGAAGCGATAGGGATCAGGTCCGAGGTCGAACTTGTTGGAGCTGATGATTTCATCACAAACCTTGATACAGTCAGCAAGCTTCGGGTTGTTGTATGCAGAAGCTTCGTAGTTCTGCACGCCACCTTCAGCGGTATAGACTGGCCAATTGATGTAGAGCTTGGCAAGGAGGGCAAGAGCCATGTACTTGCTGGGACGGCCATAGTTGGAGCCTGTAGTCTCAGTAGGAAGCTGGTCCTTGACGGCGAGAAGTTCGCTCTCAATCCATTTGGCGACCTCAGCGCGAGGCACGCGGTTGTTGGTGTCGAAACCGTTCTCACGGCAATAGTTAACGTCTGCCAATGGGGCATCACCAAAGTTCTCCATGATGATGAAGGTGAAGAAGGCGCGCATAGCACGGGCACCATTTCTTGCCCAATCTGGATACTCGGAATTTACAATCTCGGTAGCGAGAACATTGGCCTTGCCGAGTTCACCCATCCAATCGACGGTGGCATCCTCGGAGGTCTGGTTGTGATAGGATGGGTGAGCGTATGCATAGCCATCTACCCAGTTGCCGCTATAAGCCAAAGATGTATATTCGTCACTGGTCAAAGTCATAGCCTCCATGTAACGGCGACCCAGAGGACCACGGAACTTGGTATAGATATTGGCCATCTCACCCTCCACGGCTATATCGGCGGTGGGCTTTTTGGTGTACTGCGACACGATGTCAACATCCAAATCCGTGCAGCTGGCAAGTGCTAGAGCAAGTACGCCAGCGGAAAGAATCAATTTATTTGTTTTCATATACGCGGAGTCAAATTTAGAAGTTAATCTTAACACCAATCATAGTGGTGCGGGTATGTGGATAAACCTTCCAGCGGTAGTCAACACCTGGGTCAATGCCACCAAGGTTAACCTCGGGATCGAGACCCTTGTAGTCGGTGATGGTGAATACATTGTTCATAGTGGCATAGAGCTGCACATTCTGGAGCCAACCATTAAAGTTCTTGAAAGTATAGCCAACAGAGAGACTCTGCAGACGGATGTAACTGCCGTTCTCGATGAACTTGTCAGAAGGAATGTTCGAACCGGTATCCTTAAGATCACGATCGTAGATGAACTCCTTGAGGACGTTCTTGCCGCCGGCGAAGAAATCGGGAGATGAATAGTGGGCACGGAGGCCATTGTAAACATCGTTTCCGAAGACACCCGTGAAGAACATCGTTGCATTCCAGTTCTTATAGTTGAGGGTATTGTTCCAACCTACAGTCAGCTTAGGTTGAGCACAGCCGGTGATGGTGCGGTCCTTGAATCCAGGATCACGGGTGGTGCCGCCATCGCGGTTTCCATTCTCGTCGCGAGTGTAATAAACCGATACGCCTTCATTGTCAACGCCTGCCCATTCGTAGGTGTAGAAGGTTCCGAGAGGCTCTCCCTCAATGATACGCTGGGTATAGCCATTGGCCGATACGCCTGCAATCATAGGATCGCCCTGTGGGAACACAGCAACCTTGTAATAATCGTTCGAGAGCCTATCAACCGTGTTGCTGTTGTGCGAGAGGTTGAGGGTGGTGTTCCAAGTGAAGTTCTTGGTCTGCACAGGAATGGCATTGATAGAGAACTCGATACCCTTGTTGGTGATTTCTCCTACATTGGCATCAAGACCGTCCTTCGTAGAAACGTAAGGCGAAATAGGATAGTACCAAATCAAGTCGGTGGTGTTTTTGATATAGTACTCAATGCTACCAGAAAGACGACCATTGAACAAACCATAGTCGAGGCCAACATTGAACATGCTGGTAGACTCCCACTGGAGGTTTGGATTGTCGAGCTTGGTCATCTCAAGGTTTACATAGCCGTTTTCGCGCGAACCCGTCGAACCGAAGGTATAGTAGGCGGTGAAGGCATCAAAGCCCATGGCATTACCCGAGATACCATAACCTGCGCGGAGCTTCAAGTTATCGAAGAGGCTCTGGTTCTTCATGAATCCTTCTTCTGTGAGGTTCCAGGCAACAGATACAGATGGGAAAGTGCCCCACTGGTTGCCCTCGCCGAATACGGATGAGCCATCACGACGAATGGTTGCCTGGAGCATATACTTGCTATTGAATGAGTAGCTGGCACGACCATAGAACGAAATGTTACGGATTGTCTGTACGTTGCCGCTTTCGAGCCAGTTCAGTCCATTCTTCATATCACCTGCGTAGGTAAGGTTGTTCCAGCCGATAATGTCATCATAGAAGCTGTTGACACGTACGCCGAAACCGTCATCAGTCTTGTTCTCCTCCCAAGAGTAACCGAGCATCAAGCCAACCTTATGCACGCCAAAGGTGGCATCATAGTTGCCATAGGTTTCGAAGGTCTGTCCCTTTCCGAAGTAGGTGCTGCGGTTTGCTACACCATTGAAGTCGGGGCTGACAAGGCCATCCTTATTGATAATCTGGGTATGGTGGGAATCGTAAGCGCTGTAGGTGCGCTGATGTGCATTGAACGAATAGTTAGCGTTCCAGGTCAGGCCTTCCATGATGGTGAGCGTAGCCTTGCCGATGAACTGAAGACGTTTCCACTCGGTCTGGGATTTGTCTTCGTTGATAAGGGACAGTGGGTTGTAATTGTTCGAACCATCGCCATGCGACCAGTCACCATCCTCCTGCTTGATAGGCAGGGTGGGGTTGAAGTAGTTCATGGCATCGAGTACAGAAGCACCTTCGTCACCCATAGGAACACCTACGAACTTGCCGAACATGCCATTGACGCCAGTAGAGAGTTCCAGCTTGTCCTTGAGCACCTTGGTAGAGATCAAAGAGCGGACGTTGGCACGATCGTTCTTTGAACCGATAACGACACCTTCACGCTTGGCAAGGTTCATCGAGGCCATGTAAGTGGTCTTCTTCGAACCACCATTGATAGAGATGTTGTGGTTGTGGCTCACAGCAGTGCGGAGCACTTCACTTTGCCAGTCGGTATCGGCGCCCTTATCGTACATATACGAATAGGCGGCATCGGCAGCCTTCTTGCGCGCCACGTAGTCGCGAATGTCAGCAGCGGAAGCTACGTCGAGTGTCTTTAGCGCTGCATCGAATGCTACGTAGCCAGAGTAGGATACATTGACGCGCTCCTGCTCCTTCTTGCCCCTCTTGGTGGTGACGATGATCACACCGTTGGCAGCCTTCGAACCATAGATGGCGGTAGCGGTAGCGTCGCGGAGGACGTCGATGCTCTCGATGTCGTCAGGAGCAACCATTGAGATATCCACACCAGGAATACCGTCGATTACATAATAAGGCGACATAGCGTTAGTACGGAGAGATGAAGCACCACGGAGGGTCATGCTTGGAGAACCGTTGGGGTCACCGGTAGTGGTGACAACGAGTCCAGGCACCTTACCCTGGAGCATGCTGGCTGCATCGGAGAATACACCCGTGTTGAGGTCCTTGGCCTTTACGGTGGTGATTGAAGAAGTCAGGTCCTTGCGCTGCATCGAACCGTAACCGATGACTACTACATCCTCGAGGAGTTCGGAATCTTCCTCAAGCGTAACGTTAAGAGTGGTACCGGATACTACAACTTCTGTGGTGCGGTAGCCGATGAACGAGAAGACGAGGGTCTTGCCCCTGGCCACATTGAGTGCAAAGTTGCCGTCAATGTCGGTCAGCGTACCATTGGTAGTGCCTTTCTCAACAATGTTCACACCTGCCAATGGTTCGCCAAGATTATCCAACACGGTACCTTTGACCTGCTGGGTCTGGGCAAAAGCCAAAGAGCAGCTAAAGAGGGCAACAGCGCATGCCGTTGTCGCTCTCATAGTAATGCTTTGAACGATTGACATAAAAATTAGTTTGAGTTAATAATAATTAGTATTTGTTTTAATAATGTTGACACTTTTGCTTGTTGTATTTGTGCAAAATTATTTAAAAGCGCGTGCAAAGTTAATTAGTTTTTTTAACATTGCCAAGAAAAAAGCCTCTAAACATGTTGCAGAACATGTTTTTGAGGCGTTTTTAACAATTCAATTCTTAAAATTGGATATTTTTGAATAGGTAATTGGTGTTTGTCGTGTTCCAATTAATAGAATTGTACGCACGTGGGTCGAGACATCTCGATGGCACGTCCGGTGTCGGAGAGCAAGCCTGTCTGCTTGTCACGACGGAAGATCTGTACCTTGTTCGAATCACGGCAGGCACAAAGGAGGAGTTCTCCATTGGGCGTGATGCCGAAGTTGCGTGGATGGATGCCTGTGGGTTGGAATCCTACCTTGGTCAACGTTCCGTCTTCGTGATTCATCTTCCAGATTGTGATACCATCCCCCTGGAGGCGATGCGAGGCATAGACGAACTCTCCATCGGGAGAGACATGAACATCGGCACTTCCTCCTGCTTTGAGCGTGTCGGCCTGCAAGGTCTGGATAACGCAGAGTTTCTCTTCTTCATACTTCAATACAAAAAGTTGGCCGGAGAGTTCGCTTAGGAGGTAGGCGTTCTTGCCGTTGGGCGACCAAGCCAGATGACGTGGACCTGCTCCCGGATCGACCTGAACGTTGTAGGTTTCTGCAACAGGTTCGACAGGAAGTTCCCCATTGCTGAGGATGGGAAGCGTATCGGTTGCAGCCCTTTCGCGCATCTTGAATACATGGATCTGGTCCATGCCGAGGTCATTGGCCATCAGATACTTGCCATCGGGGGTGAAGTTGACGGCATGGATGTAGGGATGGTCCTGGCGCTCGGGGTTGACGCTGTGGCCAGAGAACTTCAAGACGAAGTCTTTACCCAAAGAGCCATCGTCGCATACAGGAAACTCCGTTACACACCCGCTGCCGTAACTGGAGGTGAAGAGCGTATGCTCGTCGGGACTGAGGATGATGTTGCAGGCGGCACCCGCATGATTGCTCTGGCTGCTGAGGCGGACGATTTCGGTTTTCTCTTCATCAAAAACGAAGGCATTGGCCGAACTGCTTTCAGGGTCATCTTCTTCGCCAACGGCGTAGAAGTGGCGACCATCGCGAGCTACCCAAACAAACGATGGGTTGGCAAGCCCAGTGTACCCGGTCAGATAGGTGTAGTCGCCGGTTTGCTGGTTGAAACGGTAGACTCGGATACCCTCCTCGCTAGTGTTGCAGTAACTGCCCAGCCAAAGCAGGACGGTGTCTTCTTTTGCTTGATTGCAAGCTGTGAGGCACAGGAGCATAAGGCCGAGTGCCCAAAGATAAATGCGATTCATATATGATAGTGGTTTTGGTTCAGTGTACTATAAATCATTAAGATGTGGCATGGCACATTGAGCGCCTTCATGTTGTACGGTGTAGGCAGCGGCCTTGTTGGCAAAAGCGATTGTTTTCTTCATTTCTAGCCCTTGACAAATTGCCACAGAAAGGGCGCCACAGAAGGTGTCGCCTGCCGCTGTCGTGTCGATTGCTTGGACCTTGCAGGCGGGAAATAGTTTCACTTTGCCATCATCGTAGGCTAAGACACCTTTCTCCCCGAGTGTGATCATTGCATTCTTTGCACCCAGTTTCTTCAAGGCTCCCAATGCGCGTTCCGCTGATTGCAAGTCAGTGATTTCGACACCCGTAATGCTTGTTGCCTCGGTCTCGTTGGGGATGATGAGGTCGATATGCTTGAGCAAAGCAGTTGGCAAAGGCTCCTTGGGAGCAGGAGCGGGATTAAGTATCACGTATTTGCCTTTTTCATGGGCGATTCGGGCAGCTGTACAAAGGGGTTCGACGGGCGTTTCGAGCTGCATGAGCAGGACATCGGCATGAGAAATGGCAGGCTCGGCGTTTCGGATATCTTCGGATGTGAGCAGACTGTTGGCACCACTTGCTACGACGATGGTATTTTCACCATTGGCATCGACTGTGATAACAGCGATGCCGGTAGCAGCCTGGTCGGTCGTCGTGACGTATTGGGTATCTATACCATCCTTTTGGAATTTCTCAATCATCTCACGTCCATAGTTGTCGTTCCCCACTTTGCAAATGAAGGTGACATCGCCTCCAAGCAGGGATGCGGCAACGGCCTGGTTGGCACCTTTGCCTCCGAAGTTGGTCATGAACTTCTTGCCCATTACCGTTTGACCAGGTAGAGGGAAATGCTCGGTACTTACTACCAGATCCATATTGGAACTGCCAATCACTACAAGTTTCTTCATTGTGACTTTGTTGCGTTTTTGTCCGTTCAAGTTTTGCAAAGGTATGTTTTTTTCTTCAAAATAACTAATTATTTAAAAGAAATAATAACATTTATTTGGAGATTTGCAAAATAATAGACATATTTGCGCGATTTTAAGCAAATATAAACCATTAAGATGAGACTATTCCTGCGATTTAGATTGATTTGTTCCTCCCTTTTGACGGGCTGTCTTTTCAGTGCGTGTCAAAGCATTTTCGACGTGCATCCCTACGATATGAACTTGCATGGAGAACACGATATCAATGCAGCACAGATTGTACGCATTCGTCAACTTTACAATACCCGTGATACGCTGCGTATTGCCTTTATCAGCGATACGCATCAATGGTACACCCAGACCAAAGCTGAGATAGCCGATATCAATAGTCGTTCAAACATCGATTTTGTGGTGCACTGCGGCGATATGACCGATACTGGAACAACCAATGAGTTCAGGATGTTCCGTAATATTCTTCGCGAGTTAAAAGTGCCGTATGTCGTGGTGCTTGGTAATCACGATTTTTTAGGTACGGGCGACCAAACCTACGAATGGATGTTCGGCCCCAGGAACTTCAGCTTTATCGTCAGCCGTATAAAGTTCCTTTGCATCGACACCAATGCGATGGAATACGACCGCGTGGCTCCCGTGCCTGATTTCGACTATATGGAACAGCAGGTGACAGCCGATGCTGCAGATTTCGACCGTACCATCATCATCATGCACGCGGCACCTTATAGCGATGAGTTCAACAATAATGTTTCGCGCGTGTTCAATTACTATACGCTGCAATTCCCTGGATTGATGTGCTGCATTTATGGGCATGACCACGTCGATATCACTCATAGGATTTACGAAGATGGGCCTATGTACCACAGCATCGACTGCGCCCAGCACCGCAATTACAAGATATTCACCATAACACCCGACGGCTATGAAGTGGAACGCATTGACTATTAATTTGATTCTGTTGTTCGTTCTGCCATTGCTGCCAGTTCACTTGTCAGCACAGAATGCCATACTTCAGGATACCTTGAGTCGCAGCGACTCTATCTATTTCATGCCCGAAGATGACGAAGGTGTATATCAGGCCGATGTCAGGATGAAGATCTACGATAAACGTGTACGTCGCTATCGTAAGCATTGGGAGAGCTTGATACCTACCCAATTTGTTATACAGAATGCTGGCAATATGGGTTTCCTTTCCTTTGGCGTAGGCTGGAGTTACGGCAAACGTAATCAATGGGAGACCAACCAATTTTTCGGCTTCATACCCAAGTACAAAAGCGACCGAGCCAAGGTAACCTTGACGATTAAAGAAAACTATATTCCCTGGAGCATCTATGTAGGCAAGGGCGTGCAGATTGAACCGCTCCGCACTGGTCTATATCTCAATGCGGTGTTCGGCTCGGAGTTCTGGCGAGAACAGCCAAGCCGCTATCCCAACAAGTACTATGAGTTTCTTTCTACCAAGTTCCGTTTGAATCTTTTTGCCGGGCAGGGTGTCACGAAGATTGTCCCGAATAATCGCCTGTACTTCGTTAAGAGTGTCACCGCTTTCTACGAACTGAGCACCTGCGACCTCTATATTCGTGCCAAGTTTCAGGACCATAGCGTGAAATTCTGGGACATTATGGGCCTCTCGCTGGGCTTCAGGTTCCAGCTATTATAAGGGATTCTTAGGGATTGAAGGGATTTTAAGGGATATTAAGGGACGATTGTTTCGCTTGATTCGTGCATCGAGGCGAATGTTATGTCCCTTAATATCCCTTATTATCTTTTATTATCCCTTAATATCCTTTCAAAGGACTCATCATGAAGGTGAATTCCTTGTCTCCCACTTCGACGCGATAGGACGGGAGGGGAAGAGAATACCATGAATCGATGCCTCCTATACCGCATTGTACCTTGTCGATGCAGACGGTGACGAATGGATCCTTCTCCAGCAGTTCGGTGTGTCCCTGGCACTTTGGATCGCCTCCATCGAGCTTTTCAACGCCATAGTTAAGTGAGCTTGCACTGAATAGGTCGTCGCTTGTGAAGTCGATGCCTGAAGCGGAACCATCATAGACCTTCCATTCACGCAGGTCGGTGTGCGTGCCCATTTCCTGTGGTCGGATATAATCTAGCGGAGCCAGTTCATCTACGCTCTGCGTGTAGCGTCCCACGAAAGCACAACCCTTACGGTCGATATAGTTCTCGACGGGTCCACGTCCATAATAGCTTACCTTCTGCATCTTCTGAGGCATCTGCATCTTCATGCCGAATCGGAACATATATTTGTTCTCTTCGGTTTGAGTCACGGACATCTTTTCGTTTACTATCACCTGTCCTGTTTTGGCGATGGTGTAGATGAGCTGTAGTTTGCCATCCACTGCCTTCATATCATACGTTGCACTGACAATAATGGTTTCGCCTTCGGTCTGATGGTTCAAAGCCGTGAGCGTCAGCTGCGGATCGAGCCAAGCGCGATAGCGTCTGTGCGTACCTGCTCCATAGTCATTATCGACAGGGGCACGCCAGAAGTTGGGTGTCAATGCTGCACCTTCGGCCATCAGTTCGCTGCCATGGGCATAATAACGCGTGATGAAGCCCGTCTGCTTGTCGATGGCAAGTACGAAGTCAGCTCCATGGATGAGCAGTTTCCCATCATTTTCGTTCAAAGTAGGAGTAGAAACGTTTTTCACCTCATCGAACACCAATGCCTTAGGCGAATAGTCGTTCAGCACGATCTGTTGGCGAGCTACACACCATCCGGCGGGAATAAGGGGTGATGGGTTCTTCTCATAATACTCAACGTTGAGCAATTGCTCGCTTTCTGCATCAAGTTCGTCTATCTTGCAAGGAAGCGCATAGGTGCGTTCCTGCAAGGCATCGATGTCAAGATTCTCAATCACACCGCCCTTCACGGGACAACCATTGCATAGAAGGGTCCACTTGAGATAATAATACGACAGATTTTTGAAGAAATGCTCGTTATACACCGCAATGTGGATGTTCTTTCCTATACCCTTTGAAAGACTCGTCCAGATGTCCTGATAGTAGTGCTGCACCTCGTAAGCTGAGGGATGCCAGGTGCGGTCGGGAGCTACGATGCCATTGTCGCAGAAGTTGGCATCTGTGGGGTCGTAGTCGTTGAAGTCACCGCCATAGACACGCACGGTACGACCGTTCAACTGATGATTTACACTTTGATCGACCCAGTCCCAGATGAAGCCTCCTTGGGCACGGGGCTCCTTGCGTATCTGGTCCCAATATTCCTTGAAGCCACCCATCGAATTGCCCATCGCGTGTGCATATTCCGACTGGATGATCGGGCGTGGATCATTGCGATCGAGATAACGCTTCACGTTGTCGGGATCGTTGTACTGGGGGCAGAAGATGTCGGTGTCATACTCGAGGATGGAGCGCTCATACTGCACCAGACGTGAGGGATCTTCCTTCTTCAACCAGTCATAGACGGCCATGAAGTTCACACCATTTCCAGCCTCGTTGCCCATACTCCAGATGATGATTGAAGGATGATTGAAGCAGCTTTGCACATGGCGTTCGTTGCGTTCGAAGTGTACCTTCCGGTACTCTTCATGCTTGGCCAATGAAGCCTCTCCGTAACCCATGCCATGGCTTTCGATATTGGCTTCGGCACAGAGGTAGATGCCATACTTGTCGCAGAGTTCATACCAATAGGGGTCGTCGGGATAATGGCAGGTGCGCACGGCATTGATGTTCATCTTCTTCATCTCCTGGATGTCCTGGAGCATGCGCTCACGGCTGATGATGTAACCTCCATTGGGGTCCATTTCGTGGCGATTGACGCCTTTGATGAGGATTGGTTTGCCGTTGACCAGAAGCTGAGCATCGCGTAGCTCTACGCTACGGAAGCCAGCATGAAGGTTCACGGTCTGAATATCTTTCCCCCTCTCATCGAGCAGGGTTACTTGTACATTATAGAGGTAGGGGTTATCGCTGCTCCAACGGTTGACATGAGGCACTTCGATCCTTGCAGAAGAGCTCTTGCCTTTCATCGCCAGGCTTTCCACTTTGCCGCCTTGGGCATCGGTGAGGAGGACGGTCGCCTTGAGGTTGTGGCTCAACTTGAGATTGATGTCGAGTGTGCCGTCTTCGTATTCGTTCGTCAGTCCGGTAGAAAGACGGATGTCCTCGATATGCTTCATGGGACGGGTATAGAGATAGCTCTCGCGCGCTACTCCCGTGAAACGGAAGAAGTCCTGGTCCTCGAAGTAGCTGCCATCGCACCAGCGCATAATCTGGAAGGCGATGAGGTTGGTTTGACCAGGTTTGACGAAGCGTGTCAGGTCAAACTCACAAGCCAGCTTTGAGTCTTCGCTATACCCTACGAAACGACCGTTGACATACAGCGCGATATTCGAGGTCACCGAGCCAAAATGCGCGATGATTTGCTGACCCTTCCACGATGCTGGAATGAAGAACTCACGACGATAGCTTCCCACACGGTTCTCCTCGGTGGGGGGAATGGGCGGATTGTTGGTGTAATGTCCGCGCCAGGCATAACCGAAATTCAGATAAAGCGGGTCGCCATATCCATTGAGCTCCCACAGCCCAGGAACGGGCATCTCGCCCCATGCGCTGTCGTCGTATCCCACTTGGTAGAAGTCGCATGGTGCTTCACTTGGAGTGTGCACAAAGTTGAATTTCCAAAGGCCGTGCAGAGAGAGATTCTCCTGCTCCAAAGGGGTGAAGTCGGTATGCATCGGCAATCGGTTGATAGCGTTGACTTGCGGGTTCTGCCACGCGTTACCTGGCCCTTCTGCAAAAAGTGGGGCTGCAAGGAGGGAGATTATCAGTGATAGTGTTGTTTGTTTCATGGCGATTCTTATTTTTGTTTTTATAGTGACTATAGTTTTTATAGTCACTATATTATCTATAGTTACAATGGTTTGTTAGCTTCTTTTGTTACCAAACCGATTCAGCGATTGTGCGCTGACTAACCTCGACGGCGCCGGTGATGAACTCGGGGATATTGTAGGAGTTCAACTGATTGTCGTAGAAGGCGCGTGGATGGCGTTGAGGCAGAATGAATGCCTTGGAACATTGGCCGTTGTCGTCGATGTGGGTGAAATAGGGACAGACATAAAGACCGTCGATGCGTCGGCTACTGAAACCTATCCAATGGCTGTTGTGGCTCCATGTGTGGTAGCTTTCGCAGTCACCTGAGTTGGCGGCTTCGAGGGGCCACACTTCGCCTGTTTGTTGGTTGCGCATCCACAGGTCCGATTCCTTGTGGTTGATGGGGAAGTAGCCGCTCTCCTGGCGGTTATAGACGAGCCAACGTCCGTCGGGCGATTCGCGTGGATAGTTGAAGCTGAGGCTGTCGCCGGCATTGAATAACGTATCGACCTGTTGGCCGAAATTACCCGTTTCGGGATCGAAGCCGATGGTGCACACGCTGAAGTGCACTTTCTTATATTCCTGCGGCATGGGTTCGACGATGGGGGCGGTGCAGTAGTAGAGCGTCTTTCCATCGGCCGAAAAAGCAGGCCATGTCTCCCAGTCACGGGTCGAAGAGAGCTGTGGAGCCGTGATGATCTTATTGCGAGCAATGTCGAGCACTACGGCATCGGAACGTGTGTCAAAGACCTCGATGCGCTGGCGATGATGCACAAAGAACGATTGTGCTACGCGATTGGACGAGAAGGCGATATAGTCGGCATAAGGATGCCAGGCAGGGTAGGCGATGCCCTTGATGGTATCGGGAAACTCAGGATTGAGTTTTTCCACACGTCCGCTCTTGACCAGTACGGAACCGCCATGGTTGCCACGTAGGTGGAAGCACATCTTCTTCGGGTTCTGGCTTTGGAAAGTGTGGCAGTTCATGCAGTTGTATTCCGTCTGACGATTCTCCATGATGGGTGTCTCGTCGAAAGTTTCGAGGCACCGCTGATAGATTCCCATGGCATTCCACAGTCCATAGCCCGGTGGGATGAGGCGATAGGCAAGATAGGAGTCGATGCTGTCGGCTGTGACATGCATCGTGAAAGGCTTGTAGGCTGACCACTTGCCGTTTTCCTTGCGACAAACCGTGAGCTTGAGATCGGCGTCACGATTGGTTTCGAGCATTTTGCGCCACTCCTTGATCGGGATGTCGAAATCGCCATCCTCGCCCTTTACCTGCATCTGCCCATTGTCGTCTTCGATGATGAGGCGCGTGTCGATACCTTCGGCTTCATTGAGCTGGAAACACATCGGGGCAATGTTGCAAGGGATGGTGACGTCCTTGTAGTCGGGGAAGATATCTGCCTCGGCATCAAGCTGGCGGTCGATGGTGATGTCGCTGCTGCACGCGGTGAGCAGCGTACACATTATTAATATATATGGGGTCTTTTTCATCGTTTTGGGATTAGTGGGCGGACATAGCGGGTTCGGGTTGCTTCTTGCTTTGCTCGATGAGCTTGGCAATTTGCGGAGAAGTGACGAGGAGGTAGTACCAGTAGGTGTTACCGTACTGCTTGTGGAGGAGGGCTCCGATGTCCTGATTGCCACGTCGTGCCTCGACCACCAATTGCTTCAGTTGCTGATATTGCTCGATGGTCTGCTCAGATACGCCACGTGCACGGCAGTAGTCGAGATCTTTTTCGTTGGCTGCTACGATGGCTTCCTGCAGACGTTGTGGAGTCTTGGGCATAAGTTCTGTGCCGTAGAACTCGTCGGCGAAGGCGTTGATGTGGGGCGAGTCGTTGGCCAAAAGCAGGTAGCCGATGGCATAGTCGCGAGCAGCAATAGCCTTTGGATTGGTGCGAATGGTGAGCAGAAGATCAGCATAGGCACCACGTGACTGAGTGAACTCTTCACAATTGTCGGGCAGACTGCGGCGCTTGGCACCATATTCGGGGTCGTTGTTAATCAGTTCCTCATTGTAAAGATAGCGACGCTGGTCAGTGGCCCAATCTTTGTAGAAGAGTGTCTTCTCGAGCAGACGAATGTACTTTTCTGCCAAAGGATAGGCACCGAAGATGATGTTGGTGCGGACGAGCATCTGGAGGTTCGAGGGTGAACCGTAGCGAAGACCTTCGACGGTGTTGAACGCCTTCTCCATGGCCGAAGCGATGTTGTCCATCTGGTAGAAGATTTCGCTGAGGGTGGTGGTGATCTCCACGTCGAGCGAGAGTTGCTTGAGCTCAGTGAGGATGCTGTAAGGTCCAACCTGCGGGTAGTCGAAGAAGTTATCGAGTAGCTTGCCCTCATGCGAAAGGGCAAGGTTGAGGCGATTCATGAGGAGGAAATTGCCCGACTTGGTGTAGGGGCTGTTGAGCAGACCCTGCCAGTCGTGGGTAACGATGAAATGGTCCATCGCAATCATCGGATACATCTTTTGTCCGTTGCGATTGGCCGAATGGACGGCAAAAAGACCCACAAGGACAAGCAATGCCAGACTGCAAATAGTGAGCCACAGGGGGCGCAACCTGCCCGAAACGAAGTGGGCCAAGGGAGCCAGCAAAGGCAGCACAGCAGTCAGTATCCACGGGGTATGATAGAAGTTGGTAGGCTGGATGATGGGTTCGTAGTAGGCTCCGTTTTGGAAAGCATAGCGATAGCCCGCCAGCAGACTGGTCTTGACGCAGATGACGCCTGCTATCAATACGGCCACAAGAGGCAGCAGTTGTCGCCAGCATTGGCGTGGTGCTGCCACAAGTTCGATGATGATGGAGCAGACTGCAAAGAGCAAAGCTACCGCGCCGGCCATCCAGAAAAGGAGTAGGGCCAGCAGGGTGGTGCAGATGGTTCGCTTGGTGGCAGACAGATGGCTGGCCAGTCCTTGGTCAATGAAGAGGAAGAGGGTGAAAAGAAAGTAGGCGACAAGGCCCACGTAGTCGTAATAGACGTCGAAGAGACCATCGCAAATGAAGATGACGGGAAGGATGGCAAGCGGCAGCAGAAGTAGCGACGTGGAGATGCGCCGGAGGCTCTTCCACAACAGCAGTGCCGAGAGGGTGCCAATGCCGCCAGTAACAATGGCTCCCACGTAGGACAGCTTGAAGAATTGTACCAACAGATGGCTCAATAGTTGGGCAGGGCCGGTCACGCCCAAATAACGTTCGGTGATGATGGATGAATCGTAGAAGAACACCATCATCTGCTCTCGGAAGAAGAACAGATATTTTTGTACATGCTCCAGATGCACTACCAGCAGCATGAGCATCAGGGCAGAAATAAAGTAAGCATGTCGCTTGTTCATCTTGTACGTCCTTTTTTCTTCATCAAGATTATTATATTCGAAAAATCTCGCCCAACGCCTGCGTATGGGTTGGGCGAGACCTTTTAGATTTATTTAGGTATCACTGAAGCTAACAACACGGTCGTGGGGTTTGCGGAAAGGTGCACGACCTTTAGCTTCTTAATAACCAGGATTCTGCTCGAGGTTAGGATTGACATCACGTATGCTTTGCCCGATCGGGAAGAGTACTTGATAGGGCTTGTACGACTTGTAGTTGTCGGAGCTGAAAGCATCGGCCGAACGTCCAGTTACCACAGCAATGTAGTCACCGTTGGCATCCTGCTCGTTGATGAGGTCACCATCGATGTGCTCGATTGAGAAGTTGTTGAACTTCTCTACGATGTATGGCTGGCCGTTGGCGCTCTTGTAGCGTACAAGGTCGAAGCGACGAAGACCCTCACCATTGAGTTCAACGCGGCGCTCGCGACGAACTTGGTCGCGCATTGTAGCCTGGTCGGTCACGGCGATGTCAGGCATGCCGGCACGCTCACGAATCTGGTTGATCAGCGTAGCGGCTTCCTGGAGGTTGCCCTGCTCGATGTCACACTCGGCAAGAGTTAGGATAGCCTCGGCCAGACGCATCGCCTTGAAGTGGAGCGTCAGGTGGCTCAGGTCGTTTCCGGCAACGTTGGGAGCCTGGAAGTACTTGCCCAGCTGGAGGCCCGACTTCGAAGCATTGCCTGCATTGTTCCAGTAGTCCTGGTTGTTGGCACCATCGATGGTCTTAGGCATTGAGTTGTAAACCGAGCGATAGCCGCCCTTGGTAGTGCCGTCGCCATAGCCTGGATAAGGTTGGCCGGGATATACGATCGAAGCACGCAGACGTGGGTCGCGGTTGAGGAATGGACGGGTAGGATCGTAGAGCGGAGACTCCTTGATGGTCTTACCGTCGATGCATTCGAACTCATCCATCAGATCGACTGTAGGCACGACCGATGACCAGCCACCTAGACCGCCATTGGCAACGAATGGGTTGCCATAGAGGTCGCGGTTTGTATTGGCGATGAACGAGAAGTCGAAGATCGTTTCATTGTCGTACTGGTTACCTTCGAGGAACATGTCGGCGTAGTTGGCAGAAAGTGTCAAGCCGCCCTTCTCGACGATTTCGCGTGCATACTTGGCTGCATTGGCCCAGTCGCTGCGCCACAGATAATAGCGCATCAGCAGGCCTTGTGCAAACTGCTTGCAGATACGGCCCTGGGTGACTTCCGAACGCTCGGGCAGGTAGGGAATCGATTCCTCGAGCTCCTTTACGAGGAAGCTGCGCACCTCAGCCACGGGGGTGCGGCTCACGTACGAGTCGGCTGGGTCTTCAATAGTGTTAATAATGAGAGGGAAGTCTCCATAGTACTCTGAGCGATATAGGTATAGCAGAGCACGGATGGTGCGAACTTCTGCTTTGTACTGATTCTCTGTTGCATCTGAGTCCCAGCTTACGTTGCCTTCGTTTTCGAGGTACTCGTTGCAGGCGCGGATATCCGAGAACTCGAAGAAGCTGGTGCCCGTGTCATTTGGGGTAAGGTTGCCGGTGGTGAGCACGCGACGACCCTCCCACGAGAAGTAGGCGAAGTAGTCGTCCGACAGGCAGTCCATGTAGATGGCGTTGTAGCCCACCCAGTCGGCACTGTGGTAAATGTAGTTTAGACCGTTGTAGCAGCCGGTCAGGGCCAGATAGGCATCGCTCTCCGACTGCCAGAAGCTGGCAGGCGACAGGGCATTTTCTGGCGCACGCTCCAGAAAGTCCGAGCAGCTGGCAGCTGACATTATGACCAAGGCGGCAGCTGCACCATAAATGTATTTTTTCATATCGTAATACTATTTATTATTATTACAAACTTAGAACGTGATGTTTACACCAAGAGAATTAACAACCGTCTGTGGATAACCGTTACCACGGCCCGAAGGCATTTCAGGATCGAAGCCTTTGATCATGCCTGAGATGGTAAAGAGGTTCTGTCCACTGTAGTAAATGCGGCAGGCGGTGATACCAATCTTATTGAGTACGGAGCGGGGTACGTTGTAACCAAGCTGTAGGTCCTTCATGCGGACATAGCTGGCGTTCTGGAGCCAGAACGAGTTCTGACCGCCATTGCCCGAATAGTTCTGGCCGGGGATGCCGAGGTTAGGATACTTGGCACCTTCGCCTTTGACGATGTAGCTGTCTCGCCAGATGGTGTTGAGCTTGGTGTCGCTGTTGCCAAGGCCGCCGAGGGCGTCAGCCATATATCGGTGTACGTTGGCGGCACCCTGGAAGAATGCAATCAAATCCCAATTCTTCCAACCGAGGTTCAGGTGGAAGCCGAAGGTGAACTTTGGATCCTGCGAACCCAGATAGACGCGGTCGTCGGCATTGATTTTGCCGTCGCCGTTCTGGTCAACGTATTTCAGGTCGCCTGCACGACGGATGCTCGAACCCTCGTAGTCAGCCCAACCTCCCTCGGCATACGACTTGGTCTCGTTCTCGTTGAGGAAACCATCGACAGCATATCCGTAGAACTGGTTCATAGCCATGCCCACGACGTCGCGGCAGCTGTATTGGTCGTAACCTAAGGATATGTATTCAACTGCTTCTCCGTTCGAGTAATTGATACCAAGGTTCAGGACTTCGTTCATGTTGTAGCAGCCGTTCACACCGAACTGGAAACGCACGGGGCCGAACTTGTCATTGTAGTTGACTGCAAATTCGATACCTTGGTTGCGAACCTTGCCGATGTTATCGACGTAGCCAGTCAATGCGTAGGTAATCGGCACAGGCACAGACAAGAGGATGTCCTTCGTGGTGCGGTTGTACCAATCGAGGGTTACGTCAAACTTCCAGACCGTGGCATCGAGGCCGATGCCCCAGGTGGTTGCTGTCTCCCACTTCAGGCCCGTGTTTGTGGCTTTGACAGTCTTGGCACCGTTCTCGTAGGTCCCGGCAAAATGGTTGCCATAGCCAAGGTCCATGGTGAAGACGGTGGGATAGAACGAGCCGTTGACGTCCTCGTTGCCGAGTTGTCCCCATGAACCGCGGATCTTGGCATTGGAAATCAGTCCGCGCAAGCCGTCAAAGAACGATTCGTCCGAGATGCGCCAGCCGGCCGATACCGAGGGGAAGAAGCCCCAGCGGTTGCCCTTAGTGAAACGTGACGAGCCATCATAGCGAGCATTGAATTCCAAGAGGTAGCGACCCTTCCAATCGTATGCCACGCGGCCGAACCATGACATTAAAGCATGTTCGCGGGTGTAGCCAGAAAGATCTTCAGTCGAAGGAGATCCGGCGTCTAGGTCGGTCAGCACATCATTGGGCAAACCGGAAGTATAGAGGTAAGTATAGCGGTATTTATAAAGTTCGGCATGATAACCAGCCAGCACATTTACATTGTGACTACCGAACGATTTCTTGAATTCGGGAATCACTTCTATCGACGATCGGTCGTAGTTCGAGTGAGTTTCCGATACGTAGGTCGAACCTTGTGAACCCGAGTGGTACTTCACGCGGAGGTTATGCTGGTTCGACTCCTTCTCGTGGCGATTGTACGAACCGGCGACTTTCACTGAGAAGCTCGGTACAATGTAGTACTTGGCCGAAGCGATACCGTGCAGGTTACTGATGATGTTGTTGCCGTGTGCACCAGACTCTACCCAAGCGATTGGGTTACCGTCGGAGATTGAGCCGTACGAACCGTCGCTGTACTTGTAAGGCACCATAGGCGAGATGACGTTGATCTGACGGAAGATCTGATATACGGAGTTGGTCGAGCCGAACTCATTGATGTCGCCCGAAGTCTGGTTGTACGAGGGTAGTGGTTCGTTGACCGATTGGCGCATATAGTTGATCGAGAAGCTTGTCTCGATTTTCTCTGATGGTTTCGCATCGAGGTTGATGCGTGCGCTGGTCTGATGTTTGTTGTAGTTGTCAACAACACCGTTCTGATAGAGATAACCTATCGATGCCAGGTACTTCCCATACTCGTTGCCGCCCGACACGGTGACGTTGTGTGAGGTTTGCATGCCGGTCTTGTAGAGCAGGTCTTGCCAGTCAGTGTTGGCATAGTTGTCGGGATCGGAACCGTCACGGAACTTGCGTACTTCATCGTCGGTGTACTGAGGAGCTAGGCCTACCGACTGACGCGCCTGGTTCCAAATCTCGGCGATCTCAGCAGAACTCATGAACGTAGGGTTGTTGGTCGTGTTGGTCATGCCGACGAGGCCCTGATAGGTCACCTTGGCCTTGCCGCTCTCACCGCGCTTGGTGGTAATGAGGATGACACCATTGGCAGCCTTCGATCCGTAGATTGACGACGAAGCTGCATCCTTCAGGACGGAGATGCTGGCCACATCGTTGGGGTTCACGTCGTTCATCGTACCTTCAAAGCCGTCGATAATGACCAGTGGTGCTGACACGTTGAACGTACCGAGACCGCGGATGTTAATCGTACCGATATCGGAACCTGGCTGGCCCGAAGTCTGTACAACCGATACACCTGGGAGCAAGCCGGCGAGACCCGAGGACAGGTTGGTCAATGGACGGTTGTCGAGCAACTTGTTGTCAACATTGGCCACCGAACCAGTCAGGTTGGCCTTCTTTTGCGTACCGTAACCTACGGCTACGACTTCCTCGAGCATCTTGTTGTCCTCTTCCAGGACGATGCGAAGGTTCTGGCCGGAGCGGTAGGCCACCTTGTTGGTGACATAGCCAACGAACGACACGTCGAGGTGACCCGATGGGGCCACTCCCGTAATGCTGAAATTACCGTCGATGTCGGTAATCGAACCAACAGTGGTGCCCGTGACGACAACAGAGGCGCCAGGGACAGGCTCACCGCTAGTATCTACAACCGTACCCCTCACACTTTGGGCTACAGCAGTAGCTAACGAAATGCTTATCAAGATAAGCAGGGAAACGAAATGTTTCATTAGCATTAAAATTAAGTTTGTGAATATGTAGTGTATTATTTTGTGTGCTCGGAAAGAGTTTTGTAGTGTCTTTCACATTGCCGAATATTTCTTTGTTTAACGTGGCAAAGATACAAAGAAAGAACTTACATTAATCCAGTTATTCTTGATTTTGTCGAAAAAGAACTTTTCGAATAGTTTGTTTCTCATTAAAATGACAAATATAGATGTCATATTTCGACGAAATGGATTTCAATTTCATGCAAGATTGTCAGTTATTTGTATCGTTTCTCAAAAACGCTTATATTTGCATCCGTAAACTATCTTAACCCAATAAACAATGAAGAGCACTTATCTAATTTTAGCAATGCTTTCGGGAGTGGCAACTGCAGTCTTTGCGCAAGGACAGCCTGAGAAACCCGTTTTCAAACACCCCCTCACGATTCCTCAGAGTCTCGATGAGGTTCCTGCTGTGCCTGGTGTGCCACAGGAAGCTGCCAAGGCATGGCAGCGGCCCGACATCAATCAGGTGAACCGTATGCCTATGCATACACATCACTTTGCCTACGAGAGTTTCGAGGTTGCCCAATGTGGTATGCCTGAGGCTTCGGAGCGCTATCGGAGCTTGAACGGTACTTGGGACTTCTACTGGCAACCCGATGCCGACCAGATGCTCGATGGCTTCTACAGGCCTGAGTACAAAACTGCGGATTGGAAAACCATCCCCGTGCCCGGATGCTGGGAGCTTAATGGCTTTGGCGATCCCATCTATGTGGGTGGAGGTTTCATCTGGGACCATCGAGCCGAGAGCAATCCACCTTTTGTTCCCATCAAGGAGAATCATGTCGGCTATTATCGACGCATTGTCACCATTCCCGCATCGTGGCGTGGACAACAGGTTATTGCCCACTTTGGCGCCGCTGGCAGCTGCATGTACCTTTGGGTCAATGGAAAGTTTGTGGGTTATAGCGAGGATAACAAACTGGAAGCCGAATTCGACCTTACTAAATATATAAAGGTAGGGCAGGAGAACCTCATTGCCGTGCAAGTGTTGCGCATGTGCGACGGACATTACCTCGAGGACCAGGACTATTTCCGCTATTGCGGTCTCTACCGTGATTGTTATCTTTATGCACGTGGTGGGAAGAATCGTTTCGACGACATCCGCGTTGTTGGCGACCTAACAAACGATTACAAGGATGGTGTACTCACTATCAACGCTGCTGTTAAGGGTGGGGGGCAGGTCGATTTGGTTCTCGCTGATGCCGATGGAAACGAAGTGGCTACGACCACATTGTCTGCTTCTTCCTTGACGAAGGGCGTGAAACTCGACGTGAAGGAGGTGAGTGCATGGAGCGCAGAAGTACCCTATCTTTATCAACTCACCGCTACTTTGCGCAAGGGCACGAAGGTCATCGACGTCATTCCGCTTAAAGTGGGCTTCCGAAGCATTGAAATCAGCGACAAGGTAGCTGGCGTTCCACAACTGCTCGTCAATGGTCAGCCTATCCTTATCAAGGGTGCCGACCGACATGAACTAGACCCTGATGGAGGTTATGTGGTCAGTCGCGAACGTATGCTCCAGGATGTGCTCGAGATGAAGAAGATGAACATCAACGCCGTGCGCACCTGCCACTATCCTGATGACAACTATTGGTATGACCTTTGCGACCAGTATGGCCTCTACGTCTGTGCTGAAGCTAATCTCGAAAGCCATGGTATGGGTTATGGCGAAAAGACGCTTGCCATTCGAGATGACTTCCGCTTGGGTCACCTTGAACGTAATCAGCGTAATGTGCAGCGTAACTTCAATCATCCATCCATCATCATCTGGAGCCTCGGCAACGAAGCCGGCTACGGTCTCAACTTCGAGGCCTGCTACGATTGGGTCAAGGCTGAAGATGCTTCGCGTCCAGTGCAGTACGAACGTGCCGAGAAACTTGGCAAAACCGACATCTTCTGCCCGATGTATTACGGCTATCGTCAGTGCGAGGAATATTGCACCAAGGAGTCGGGAGAGAATTGGCGTACCCATGAGGTAGAGCCTTTCGATAAGCCTCTCATCCAATGCGAATATGCCCACGCTATGGGTAACTCCGAGGGTGGTTTCCGCGAATATTGGGAACTGGTGCGCAAATATCCTAAATTCCAGGGCGGCTTCATTTGGGACTTCGTCGACCAGTCTTGTCGATGGACCAACGCCAAGGGACGTCAGATCTGGGCATACGGAGGAGATTGGAATGAATACGATGCAACAAGCGGTAATTTCTGCGATAATGGCCTCATTGCTCCTGACCGCACCTGGAATCCCCATGCCTACGAGGTGCAGTACTACTATCAGAACATTTGGACTTCGTTTGTCGAAGGCAGCACAACTTCCGACTTCGAGCTGAATATCCATAACGAGAACTTCTTCCGCGACCTGAGTGATGTCCTGCTTTGTTGGAGCCTCGTTCGTGAAGGTGAAATAGTAGAGACGGGGTTCGTCGATAATATCAAGGCTGCTCCACAGCAGGACTTCCGTCTGAAGCTCAATGTTTCTTCGTCAATCGATCTAAAAAAAGAGTATTTCCTCAATCTCTCGTATGCGCTTCGTTGTAGCGATGGTCTTCTTCGAGCTGGCACAGAGATTGCTCGTCAGCAGCTTGAGGTAACTGATCCTTCCCAGTCATTCCTCGTCGTTCCTTACTTTATGCCTCGGCCTGTAATCGTGTGTGCTGAAGAGAACAGCCTTTCGAAGCCCGCTCCAACAGTCTCCATCTCTTTTGATCCAACCACAGGGTTCCTCTGCCAATATGCGGTCGATGGCGTCAGCTACCTTGCCGAAGGTGGCCAGCTCACACCCAACTTCTGGCGTGCACCCACTGATAACGATTTTGGTGCTGGCCTTCAGCGACGTCTCAACGTTTGGCGTAATCCCGAGATGAGTCTGACGTCATTTGCCGATGAAGTGAACGACAAGGGGAAACGCGTTGTCACTGCCCACTACGATATGCCTTCCGTCAAGGCTGAACTTGTATTGACCTACACGATCGATGCTTACGGACAAATCGACATCCAACAGCAGTTCTTTACTCACGGCAAAGCCTATCCCACACACTTCCCTCGTGGCCGCCGTCCACAGGAACCAACTGCTGACGAGATTCTGCCAATGTTCCGTTTCGGTATGCAGTACCCAATGCCTGTGCAGTTCGAGCAACTGACTTACTACGGACGTGGCCCTATCGAGAACTATTGCGACCGCAAGGATTCGCAGTTCGTAGGCATATACGAAAGCACGGTGACCGATGAGTTCTATCCCTATATCCGTCCGCAGGAAAATGGTAACCATTGCGACGTGCGTTGGATGCAGCTCGCTACATCCAATGGTCACAAGCTAAAGATTGTGCCCCATAATGCCGATGGTCAGCTTCTTTCGGCCAGTGCGCTTCACTACACGCAGGCTTCGCTCGATGAAGGTGATGCCAAGCGTAATCTGCATTCGCCCGACATCGATCCAGCTCCGCTCACCAATGTCCTCATCGACTACAAACAGATGGGTCTCGCTTGCGAAAACAGTTGGGGCGCTGTACCGCAGGAACCCTATCTCGTTCCTTATCAAGACTACACTTTCTGTTTCTCGCTTATTCCAGTGAAATAAGTGCAGGCATTAAAGAATTAGAGGCTCGGTCTGCTTTTGCAGGCTGGGCCCCTAAATTTTATTAGTAACTATATTATTTATAGGTACTATAGTTGTTATAGTCACTATTATTTGGCATAGTATTCCTCCAATCGCTTGGCTTCGCTCAATTTGATGGGGATGATGCTACCGTGCTTTGGAGACACGAAATTAAGAGCCTTCATCACACCCTCGTTGAAACGTCCAAGTGGGGTGAATGTCTTGAAGTCGGTGGTTTCCACGAAACCGAAGTTGTGGGGATGCACGCTGAAAACGTCGTACATAATTACCCATTTGTCTTCGCCAATGCGCTTCCAGCAGTTAGGGGCTTCACAAGCCTTGGGCTCGGCATCGATCTGTTCTGCGTGGTAGTCGTCAAAATGATTAACCTTGTCTGAAATCATATATTTGATGCCACCTGGATTCTCCTGTGCCACGTAAGTCATGAAGTAGCGACCATCTGGCATGGGACAGATGTCTGCGTCAAGCACCTGGATTGTTGAATCGGGATATTCGAAGAGCAGTTTCGGCTCGGTCACGAGCGTGGTAAAGTCCTCGTCGGCATAACTGTAGAACAGTTTGGTGCGACCTCCATCGCCCTCTGGTGACTGTCGAATAGTGAAATAGACCATCATCTTTAGTTCGTCGGGGTCCCAGATGGTTTCGGGCGCCCAGGCGCAGCCAATCTCGCCGAAGTTCTCTGGGAAGAGTTGGTCAATGCGTGCCTCGTTGTGCGTCCAGTGGATCAAGTCTTCTGACTTCATCAGGATGATGCCGCGGTTGTTGCCCCATCCATATCGGTCGTCGCGTTCCCACTGTGTGTCGCGCAGTCCTGCCTGTTTGCCGAAGATGTGCAGGTCGGTCATCACAATGTAGAACTTGTTATCGGGCCCACGGTAAATGTGCGGGTCGCGAATGCCGTGCTGTTCGGCAATGCTGTCGCCAGCGATGATAGGCTCACTGCCGTTGATGGCCTTGAACTCATATCCGTCGTAGCTGATGGCCATGAAGAGCGAATGTGTCGGGTCGTTGAAGTAGGTGAAGAGGTAGGCGCCATCGGGCTCCACTTCCTGCTGCTTGTTGGTACATGCACCCAACGACAGGGCGCACAACGCTACGGTAATGAAGGTCTGTTTCATGTTTTACAATTAAATAAATATAAGTGTTTTTTCAAGGTGATATAAACTTATTATGGCCAGACAGTCAATTTTGACAATCTGGCCATATAAGGAATTCGTGGAAAAATTACTTTACCCAAACCTTGCGACCTCCGACAATATACATACCTGGTGCATAAGTGTCGTTGAGGCGCTGGCCCTGCAGATTGTAAATCTCCTTGTTTGAAGTTTCGTCAGTGTAGATCTGCTCAATGCCCTGCTCTGGGGCAAATTTGAAGCTGATTGTTGCACCAGCGTTTTCGCCCACTTTGGAAACAGGCAGGTAGGTTGTGTTAGGAGCGAGGGTAGTGTCATTGAAGAGAGCCATAACAACTTCATTCGAAGCATCTGCACCAAGCAGGTAGCATGACTCAGCCTCTATCAGCATTTTATCAACGGTACCTGCAAAGAGGTTGCCTGTGGTCTTGGCCGCAGTCTTGGTGCTCTTTGACAGCGTATAGGTCTCATCGGTGCCACGGAGCAACAGACCTTTCTTGGCTGGAAGTGTATTGCCGGAAGTAATAGCAGTCAGCATAAGGCTGTAGGTGCCGTCACCATTGTCCTCATATTTCGATGCATAGTAGGCAGTCAAGCCTGCAGGAAGGAGTACAGCATGATCGCAGCAGAAGCCAGCCCAACGGTTGCCCTCAGAATCAGCAACCCCCAGGTTCACTGTTACGTCACTGTTGAAGGAATATTCCGAGATGTTCGAGAAGTCCTTCCATCCAGTTGCGCGAGCATAGGTCGATTTGCGGCCAGAGGGTACATATACCTTGCAGTTGGCCTTGTCTACTCCATCGAATGCTTTGGTGATGAGTTTTGGAGGATCGTTCCTATTTACGTAGATCTCAGCCAGCGAGGTACAGCCGGCAAATGCCTCGTTCTCGATAATCTCCAGGCTACTGGGCAAGGTGAGCTTAACAAGCTTGTTGCAATCTCTGAATGCCTCGAAGTCGATATAGATGACTCCAATACCAATCTCAATGCTCGTCAGGCCACAACGTTCGAACGAACTAGGCTTGATGCCGGTCACTGTGCTTGGGATCTTGACCGTCTCCACGTTGGCACAATCAATGAATGCGAGGGAAGCGATGGTGGTCACTTTGTAGGTTGTGCCTTCATAAACGAAGCTGGCAGGGATGTCAATTACGCCTGAATAGGTTTCGTTGCTGTTGGCTACCTCTGCAGTCTTGTCAGACTTGTTCAGCTCATAATAGATGCCGTCAACCAGCACGGAAGCCAGGGAACTGGTTGTGATGAAGCTCACGAAAGTGAAGAGTGTGAGCAACACTGATAATTTGATTTTGTTTGTCATATTTTTAAATATAATGGATAGTATCAAAATTGACGGCGCAAAGATACGGCTTTTTTTTACATTCTCCAAATATTTATTCTTTTTTTTAAAAAAAGACTCTGCAAAAAGTTAGACAATCCTTAAAAATGTGCGTAATAGTACAGTTTGGTGCCATTTGCAGATGTCAAAAATGGGAGCGTTCGGGTTATTTTTAGGGGGAAGTGATGGATTAGTAAGGGAAAAATTTCTTCGGTAAAGAAATATTGTGTATCTTTGCGCCCGATTATTAACAGACCGAGCATGACCCCCGGTCACAAAACTATAAAGAAATGAAGAAGGATCTGCATCCAAAAAACTATCGTCCTGTAGCATTCAAGGACATGTCGAATGACGTGACATTCATCTCACGTTCGACCGTAGCCACCAGAGAGACCATCGAGATTGATGGCGTTGAGTATCCATTGGTAAAGCTCGAAATTACTTCGGCCAGCCACCCATTCTACACTGGCAAGCACAAGCTCGTCGATACTGCCGGCCGTGTTGATAAGTTCCTCAGCCGTTATGGCAATCGCACCAAGAAGTAATTTTTGTGAATGATATGTATCAAAGAAACGGACGACCTGAAAAGGTCGCCCGTTTTTTATTATGTCTCTTATTCGATGTAGTTGTTGTGGAACTAATCCGTATAGTTACTTGAAGAAGATAGCATTGACGATAAGGAATATCAGCATGGCTGGCGCTGCCATAAGCAGCGAATCGAAGCGGTCCCAAAGGCCACCATGGCCAGGCAGGATATGACCAGAGTCCTTGACTCCCACTGCACGCTTGACGAACGACTCGATAAGGTCGCCGAAAGTTGAGAAGATGCTGACCGTAAGCGCCATACCAATCCAAGAGAGGCGAGAGAGTCGGACGCCTTCGTGCAGGCTAATGCCGAGATGGCGCCAAATATAACCTCCGTAAGAGAGTAAAAGACCCAATATCATAGCAAATACCACACCACCGACGAGTCCTTCCCACGTCTTCTTGGGCGAGACGCGCGGGAAAAGTTTGTGAGTGCGCATCAGCTTCGAACACGACATACCGGTGAGATATGCTCCCGTGTCGTTGATCCAAATGAAGAAGAAGAGTGAGAGGATGAAGATGGGGCAGTAGTCCTTCCACATATCGTCCATAGGAAATGCCTTGGTGTGGAAGGCGATGAACGAAAGCAACGACATCGGGCCTGCAATATAAACCTGTCCCATGATGATGAAGGCAAGTTCACGCAGTGGATTGACCTGACGAGTGTAAAGGCGACTGATGAACATCAACATCATATAGATAAGATAGACGATGAAAATGGAGGTTGGTGTGATGTGGGACGCTGCAAGAAAGGCGCAGACGAAGAGCACCATACCACCGAAGCTGTGGACGGGACGTAAGATGTGACACTCGCGCGACACATTGATCAGCGTGAAGTACTCCCAAAGGATACCGAAGGTCAATATAGCAAAGAAAATGACAAAAGTGTAGGGCCCACTCAAGATGGCCCAGATCATCAGAGCGACCAGAAGCAGGCCGGTGATGGTGCGTTGAATCAGACTGGGGAGTTTCATATCAAATAAATGGTCCACGGCTCCTCTTTGGAAAAGAGAAACCGTGGAAAAAGGGTTATTGATTTGTATTATTTTTGGCAGGAGCCTCAGCTGACTTCTGCTCGGTTACTTCGCTCTCTTTAAGAAGTTCGTCGGTACGAGAGGTCCAGGGACGTGGACCGAAGATCTGTTCGACGTCTTCGGTGAAGATGACTTCGCGTTCCTCGAGGGTCTGTGCGAGGCGGTTGTGCCCATCCTGATGAAGTATGAGCAGTTCCTTTGCACGCTGGTACTGCTCGGCGATGATCTTGGAGATCTCCTGGTCGATAACCTTGGCGCGTTCCTCACTAAACGGCTTGGAGAAGCTGTACTCCTGGCCGGTGGAGTCGTAGTAGCAGACGTTTGGCATAGCGGAGCTCATACCATAATAGGCAACCATAGCGTAGGCCTGCTTGGTGACGCGTTCGAGGTCGTTGGCAGCACCGCTGGAGATGGCACCGATGAATAGTTCTTCGGCGGCACGTCCTCCAAGGAGTCCGCAAATTTGATCGCACATGGCTTCGTAGGTGACAATCTGACGCTCCTCGGGCATGTACCATGCGGCTCCAAGGGCATTGCCACGAGGCACTATAGTTACCTTGACGAGCGGATTGCCGTACTTGAGGAACCACGAGATGGTAGCATGGCCAGCCTCATGGACGGCAATGCTGTGCTTCTCCTCCTGGGTCATGACCTTAGACTTCTTTTCGAGACCACCGATGATACGATCAACTGCGGCATTGAAGTCCTCGGCATCGACAAATGTCTTGTTGTTGCGGGCAGCGATGAGAGCAGCCTCGTTGCACACGTTGGCGATGTCGGCTCCAGAAAATCCAGGCGTCTGACGAGCTAGCTTCTTGATGTCGAGGTCGGCAGCAAGACGGAGCGGACGCAGGTGTACTTGGAATATCTCAATGCGATCCTGCAGTTCGGGCAGGTCGACGTGAATCTGACGGTCGAAACGACCTGCACGAAGCAGAGCCTTGTCGAGGATGTCGGCACGGTTGGTGGCTGCAAGGATGATGACGCCAGAGTTGGTGCCAAAGCCGTCCATCTCGGTGAGCAACTGGTTGAGAGTCGATTCCCGTTCGTCGTTGGAAGGTGCTCCACCACGACTGGAACGGGCGCGTCCAACAGCATCGATTTCGTCGATGAAGATGATACAGGGGGCCTTCTCCTTGGCTTGTCGGAACAGGTCGCGCACACGGCTGGCGCCCACGCCCACAAACATCTCGACGAAGTCGGAACCTGACATAGAGAAGAAAGGAACGTCGGCTTCACCAGCAACAGCCTTGGCCAAGAGTGTCTTACCGGTGCCTGGAGGACCTACGAGGAGGGCTCCTTTGGGAATCTTGCCTCCGAGATTGGTGAACTTCTGCGGGTTCTTGAGGAATTCGACTATCTCCTGCACTTCCTGCTTGGCTTCGCTGAGTCCGGCCACATCCTCAAAGGTGACACTCATCTTGTTGTCCTTTTCATAGACTTGGGCCTTGCTGCGGCCTACATTGAAGATGCCGCCGATACCGCCGCCACCACCTCCATTCTTGCTGCCCATACCTCGGAAGAGGATGAACCAGAAGAGGAGAATAATAATGAGCGGGGAGAGGATGTTGAACAGTATATCCCATCCGCCGCCAGACTTCTCGTAGCGAACGTCGGCTTTGAACTGGCTGTCTTCGGCTTGGCTCCACCTTTCGACGTCTTCGGCAAACTTGTCGGCCGAGGGTATGTTGGTCTCGATGGAGAACTCGCGGTTTTCGGCCTTGGCCTGATCATAAGCTTGCTTGATGCTCTGAAGGTTTTCGGCTTCGGGTGCCTTCTGGAGACGTGCAACGCAGATTCCCGTCTTGGTGTTGACGACAAGCGAACTGAAGTCACCCTCCTGTGCCATACGACCGAAGTCGGAATAGCCTACCTCGCGCGACGTTTCGCCACCCGAGAAGAAATAGACACCGAAGAGGATGCCAATGATGATGAGGTAAATCCAGTAGAAATTGAACCCACCGCCCATACGCTTGCCTCCACTGGTGCGTGGCGGCTGGGGGCCGGTTTTTTCGCTCTTTGGAGCTGGTTTCTTGTTTATGTCTTTTTCGTATGCCACGGTTTCAATGAATAATTAACAATGAATAATTAGCAATTAACAATGGGGTTCCTTAGTCGAGGTCGGGGACTTGGGTAATCTTGGCATCTTCCCAGAGGCTTTCAAGACGGTAGAAGTCGCGTGTCTCACGCTGGAAGATGTGGACAAGGAGGTATCCGTAATCGATGGCTACCCACTGTCGGTTCTGCAATCCCACGACGCCTTGGCGATGCTGACCAGACTTCTTTTCGACATAGTCGATGAGCTTGTTGGCAATGCCCAGCACGTGGGTGGAGGAGGTGCCTTCGCAAACCACGAAGTATTGGAAAGCGGCTTCGTCGAGCTGGCGCATATCGATGACACGGATGTCACGTGCCTTGCTGTCCTGAAGACCTTCGATGATGATTTCTATAAGTTCGTCTGTCATTTTAAATAATTTGCGCGCAAAGATAGTTATAATTCTTGACATTTCGGCATAAAATTGAAAAAAATCGTGCAATCTTTGAGTTTTTTTGCAAAATTCTTGCTTATAAGTGAAAATATGAGTATATTTGCATCGCAATTTTTGAAAGAAATGTTACAATATCATCAATAATTCATCAAAATGGAAATACAAGGACGCATTATCCAGGTCATGCCTTTAGCATCGGGAGTGAGCAAGGCTGGCAATAATTGGAAAAAGCAGGAATACCTGCTGGAGACTAAGGACCAATACCCACGCAAGGTTCTGTTCTACTTTTTCAACAATACCGTTGACCAATACCCTCTTCAGGTGGGCGATGACATCATTCTGAGCTTTGACATCGAAAGCCGCAGTTTCGTGGGTCGTGACGGCGTAGAGCGCTGGTCGACCGATATACGTGGTTTCAAGGCTGAGAAGGTTACCGACCAGCAGCCCCAGCCTACTGACTTCAGCCCTGCAGCACCACAGTATCAGCAGCCGCAATATCAGACGCCACAGCCTGCCGTGCCGCAGTATCCTGTCGATCCGACCCCACAGCCAAGCAATACAGACGATCTTCCGTTCTGATAATAAAGACCCTCATAAGAAAAAGGCCCGCAAGAAATTGCGGGCCTTTCTTTAGTTGGCCATTTCGGCGATAAACTTGATGCGCACCAGTCGAATCTCTTCCTCGGTATAGACCGAGCCCCATTCCTGCACGGCTGCTTCTAGGTCGTCGTTGGGCGATTCCTTGAAGTATTGGTAGAGTTCATCAACATCCTCCTTGTCCATTATGTCTTCGAGGAAGTAGTCGATGTTGATGTGGGTACCACTAGCAATAATGGCTTCGAGATCGTCGAGCAGTTCCTTGAAATCCATATGCTGACCTTGTGCCAATTCGTCGAGGGCAATCTTTCGGTCGATGGCCTTGATGATGTCGAGTTTCTTCTTGCTCTTGTTGGCGACAGTGCGTACGCGCAAATCTTCGGGACGTACAATCTCATTCTCGTCGCAGTGGCGCTTGATAAGGGCGCAGAACTCCTCGCCGTAGCGTTTGGCCTTTCCTGCACCGACACCGGGAACATTCTGCAGTTCCTCGATGGTGATGGGGTAGGTGGTTGCCATCGCTTCGAGGGATGGATCCTGGAAGATGACGTAGGGTGGTAGTTCAAGTTTCTTGGCCACCTTCTTACGGAGGTCCTTGAGCATGTTGTAAAGTTCCTCGTCGGCAGCTGCGCTAGCACCAGCACCTTTGACTTCCTCTTCCTCCATCTCGTCTTCGTCGAGTTCGACGACAATGCTAAACGGCTTGGGACTGTTGAGGAACCGCTTGCCGGCAGCGGTGACCTTGAGAAGACCGTAGGTCTCGATGTCCTTGGCAAGGTACTTGTCGACAAGGGCTTGGCGGATGACGGCATTCCAGATGTCGGGCGTCTCGTCGTTACCCGAACCAAAGCACTCGAGCTGGTCATGCTGATAGCCAACTACTTCGTCAGTGCGAATACCTTCCAGGATGGTGACAACGTAGTCCTGCTTGAACTTTTCTTTGAGGGCGAGGACAACCTCGATGACAGCACAAAGTAGTTCCTTGGCCTCCAAGCGTTTCTTGGGCTTGCGGCAGTTGTCGCAGTTGCCGCATTCGTCTTCCTTGTAGTCTTCGCCGAAATAGTGGAGCAAAGCCTTTCGGCGGCACATCGACGTCTCGGCATAGGCCTGCGTCTCCTTGAGGAGCAGTCGCCCAATTTCCTGTTCGGCTATAGGCTTACCCTGCATAAATTTCTCAAGCTTGATGAGGTCTTTCTCACTATAGAATGCGATGCACTCTCCTTCGCCTCCATCGCGGCCTGCACGTCCAGTCTCCTGATAGTAGCCTTCGAGGCTCTTGGGCATATCGTAGTGGATGACGTAGCGCACGTCGGGTTTGTCGATGCCCATACCGAATGCAATGGTTGCCACGATGACATCGACATCTTCTTTGAGGAAGGCGTCCTGATTCTCGCTACGCACAGTAGAATCCATACCGGCATGATAGGGCAGCGCCTTGATGTTGTTAGCTTTGAGTACCTCGGCAAGCTCTTCAACCTTTTTGCGAGAAAGGCAATAGATGATACCCGACTTGCCGGGACGCTGCTTGATGTAGCGGATTATGTCGCGATCGATGTTATCGTTCTTTGAACGTACTTCGTAGTAAAGGTTGGGACGGTTAAACGATGACTTGAAGACAGTGGCCTTAAGGATGCCGAGGTTCTTCATAATGTCCTGCTGCACCTTAGGTGTAGCAGTGGCTGTAAGAGCGATGAGTGGACGTGAACCTATCTCGTTGATGATGGGACGAATTCGCCGATATTCAGGGCGGAAGTCGTGCCCCCACTCGGAGATACAATGAGCCTCATCGACTGCGAAGAACGATACCTTGACAGTACGAAGGAAGTCGATGTTCTCCTGCTTGGTGAGTGACTCAGGGGCGACGTATAGCAGTTTGCACTTGCCATCGATGATATCCTGTTTTACTTGGTCGATGGCAGATTTGGTCAGGGAAGAGTTGATGAAATGAGCTACATTGTCTTCTTCGGAGAAGTTGCGCATAGCATCGACCTGATTCTTCATAAGTGCGATGAGAGGAGAGATGACGATAGCCGTCCCTTCCATCAAAAGTGATGGGAGCTGATAGCATAGCGACTTGCCTCCACCGGTGGGCATAAGCACAAAGGTGTCGTTGCCCTCCATCAGGTTAGTGATAATCGCTTCTTGATTACCTTTGAATGTATCGAATCCGAAGTGTAACTTCAGACTTTCGTGCAATGTCTTGTTCATAATCTCAATTTTCTATCGCAAATATATATAGGAATTATGACACTACCAAATTTTTTGCAAAGAAAATTCAAATTATACATAAAAAAACTGCTATTTCACAATACAAATAGCAGTTCGAGGGGTTAATCCTGTAGTTTTTCGAGTTTTTCAGAGGCTTCGAGCCATTCGAACGACACATCGTCCATTTCTCTCTTGAGAGCAGCATGGCGTATGTAGAGCTGCTGATCCTGGCTTCCTTCTGGTGTCGACATACGAGCCTCAAGCTCGTCAATTTGCGCCTGTAAGTCTTCGAGTTTGTCCTCGATGGACTTTATTTGCCTTTCGAGCTTGGCGGTTTGTGCCTTAAGGGCTTTTTGCTGTTCGAAAGAGAGGCCTCGACTACCACCGCTAAGCGGGGGAAGGCTGGCGGCTGCGGCACGGGGATCGACGGAGGACTTGGTCGAAGGTGAGGCAATGGTTGTCGCGGATGGCTGAGTCGCTGACGAAGATGAGGATGCAGGAACTGCAGTGGGAGATTGCCGCTTCTCGAGTTCCTGGAGACTTTCGAGGTTTTTCTTCTGCAGGTATTCGTAGATGCCACCGAGATGCTCCTTGACACGCTGATGTCCAAACTCATAGACTTTCTGAACTAGACCGTCGAGGAAATCGCGATCGTGACTTACGAGGATGACCGTTCCGTCGAAGGCTTGGATGGCGTCCTTGAGCACTTGTTTGGAGGGAATGTCGAGATGGTTGGTGGGCTCGTCGAGGATAAGCAGATTGACTGGCTGGAGCAGCAGGCGAATCATAGCCAAACGGCTGCGCTCGCCACCGGAAAGGACGCGCACAGGCTTGTCAATGGCTTCACCCCCAAAGAGGAACGCGCCCAGAATGTCGCGAATCTTGGTGCGGATGTCTCCTACAGCCACTCGGTCTATAGTGTCGAATACAGATAGATCGTCATCGAGAAGTTGAGCTTGGTTCTGCGCATAGTAACCAATCTTGACACCATGGCCGACCTTGAGGTTCCCGTCAAACGGGATTTGTCCCATAATGCACTTGACAAGTGTGGATTTGCCTTCGCCATTACGGCCAACGAAAGCCACCTTATCTCCACGGCGGATGGTGAGATCGACGTGGTCGAAGACGACATGGTCGTAGGCTTTGCGCACATCCTGGCAGATAACGGGGTAATCGCCTGAGCGTGGAGCAGGAGGAAACTTCAAATTAAGGCGAGAGTTGTCGACTTCGTCGATTTCGATGGGCACCTGTTTTTCGAGCCACTTGATGCGCGACTGGACCTGTATAGCCTTGGTGGCCTGGTAACGGAATCGCTCAATAAAGTCACGCGTTTCCTGTAATTCCTTCTGCTGGTTGACGTAGGCACGACGCTGCTGCTCGATGCGTTCCTGATGTAGGACAACGTACTTCGAGTAGTTGACGTTATAGTCGTGAATGGTTCCGCATGTAATCTCGATAGTGCGGTTGGTGACGTTGTCGAGGAAGGCGCGGTCATGGCTCACCAGCACCACACTGCTGCCGCTTTGAGCAAGGAACTTCTCGAGCCACTGGATGGATTCAATGTCGAGGTGGTTGGTGGGCTCGTCGAGTAGGAGAAGGTTGGGCCGCTGCAAGAGGATCTTGGCAAGTTCTATTCGCATGCGCCAACCTCCCGAGAACTCGCAGGTGGGGCGATCGAAATCGGTGCGTTCGAAACCGAGGCCTATGAGGGTGCGTTCAATTTCGGCATCGCGGTTCTGCGACTGTATGACGGTGAGCTGTTCGTTGAGCTCGGTCATTGCTTCGATGAGGTCAGCATAAGATTGTGACTCGTAGTCGGTGCGCGACTGCAAGACGCTGTTCATATCGGCCAGTCGCTGCTCGAGGGCGATGGTCGAAGCGAAGGCCTTCTCGGTCTCCTGACGGACGGTCATCGTGTCGCTGAGTATCATCACCTGCGGCAGGTAACCGATAGTGAGTTCCTTGGGTTTCGAAACACGACCACGGGAAGGGGATTGTAAGCCGGCAATGATTTTTAGCATTGTGGATTTGCCGGCGCCGTTCTTGCCAACAAGGGCAATACGGTCGTGACGATTGATAACAAAATTTACGTCGGTGAAGAGCGGTTTGACACCGAACTCCACCGACAACTGTTCAATACTTACCATTTCTCGTTCTGCATTGCATCGATAAGCAGCGTCTCATTGTTGCGAGTACGCTCAAGCATCTTGAGGAGTTTCTCCATAGCCTCAACGGGCGTATGTTCTGAAAGGAATCGACGCAGGATCCACATGCGATTGGACGTGGTCTGGTCGAGTAGGAGGTCATCGCGGCGGGTAGAAGAGGCGAGCAAATCGACGGCCGGGAAGATGCGCTTGTTGGCGATCTTTCGGTCGAGCACAAGTTCCATATTACCCGTTCCCTTGAATTCCTCGAAGATGACTTCGTCCATCTTTGAACCGGTCTCGATGAGGGCGGTTGCGATGATAGTGAGCGAACCACCGCCTTCGATGTTACGTGCGGCTCCGAAGAATCGCTTAGGCTTCTGTAGGGCATTGGCTTCGACACCACCAGAAAGAACCTTGCCACTCGAAGGAGAGACAGTGTTGTAGGCACGTGCGAGACGTGTGATGGAATCGAGGAGAATGACCACATCGTGACCGCATTCGGTGAGACGTTTTGCCTTTTCGATGACCATATCGGCCACCTTGACGTGACGATCGGCAGGCTCGTCGAAGGTTGAAGCGATGACTTCTGCGTTGACATTGCGCTGCATATCGGTCACTTCTTCGGGACGTTCGTCGATTAAGAGTACGATGATATATGCTTCGGGATTGTTCTGACTGATGGCAGTAGCTATCTCCTGGAGAATGACGGTCTTGCCTGCTTTTGGTGGCGCAACAATCATGGCACGCTGACCCTTGCCAATGGGTGCAAACATATCGATGACGCGGCATGAAGGACTGTCGTCGTGTCCCTTGGTGAGATTGAACTTCTCATTGGGGAACAGAGGCGTGAGATGTTCAAAAGGTACGCGATCGCGCACGAACTCAGGCGTACGACCATTGATCTTATCGACAGAGACAAGCGGGTAATTGTGTTCACCGACACGAGGTGGACGAATTGCTCCTTCGACGACATCACCTTGTTTGAGGTTGTTCTGCTTGATCTGCTGTTGGCTGACGAAAATATCGTCGGGGGAGGAGAAGTAGTTGTAGTCGCTGGAACGGAGGAATCCGAAGCCGTCGGGCATAATTTCGAGCACTCCACAACCTGTGAGGACACCATCGAACTCATCGCGGCTGGCAGGTATTACACCGTTCTCTTCCTCCTCCTCTTCAAGTTCTTCCTGCACTTGGTTCTGGGTAGCGGTCTTGGCTTCCTGTTCAGCCTGATTGCGTTGCTTTTCCTGCTGCTGATTCTGCTTCTTCTTTTTCTTGTTGTGGGTAGTGGCGTGGCCACCGCTGCCGAACATATCCTGGAAGAAGTTCTTATTCTTCTGGATGAGTTCCTGTGTGCCGTCGTCTTCCTGCGGCTGGGGTTCTTCGTAGTACCCATTATCGTCGTCTTGATATCCCATCTGGTCGTCGTAGCCTTCGGGTTGATCGATGTAACCATCAGGAGCAGGCATATACTCTTCAGGATACTCTTCGCCCTCGTAATAGGGCGGTTGTCCATCGGGGAATCCGTCGTTGGGATATCTATCGTCAGGGTATCCATCATTTGGATAACCGTCGATTGGATATCCATCGTCGGGGTAACCATCATTGGGATATCCTTCGTCAGGATAGTCGCCAGGATAACTGCCCTCATCGTAATATACTGGCTGCTCCTCGGGATAGTTTTCTTCGGGATTGCCTTCGTTGGGCATCGATTGCTGTGGCGCATCAGCTGGATGTTCGGCCAATGGGGTAAGGTCTGTGTTGGCAGGTAGGGCGGATTCGGTAGTTTCTTCGGGGAAGAGGGTGGGAGACTGGGCTTCCAATTCTGCCTTGCTTTTGCGGCCACGCTTCTTTGGAGCCACTACTTCTCCTGATGTTGCGTCAGCAGTTTTGGCCGTCTTTTTGCTGCGGGAAGATTTCTCCTTGGCGGTTGCATCGGTGACATCGGCCGTTTTGGGCTTGCGACCACGCTTCTTAGGCACATTTCCTTCAGGGGTACTTTCGGCCTCAAGGATCTGTTTGATGCAATTGTCAAGATTGTTAAAGTCGGGGTTGGAAATGTTGAGCGACTTAACGAGAGATACTATCTCCTCAAATGGCATATTATACAATTCTTCTGCGGAATGCATAGTAATATAAAAGTTGGAAAATAATCAAAAAGGAAAAAATGGGGGGATGCACAAATTGGAATAATATTGAATAGAAACTGGTATTTTGATCTTATTGTGCGACGCAAAGATAGTGTTTTCGTTTTTAAAAAGCAAATTTTCTTTTGACTTTTTTGGGAAAAATAACAATTTCTATAAAAATAAGGGCAGAATAGATGTTAGATATGGCTATTTGCCCTCTTTTTGTGCATTTTTCCTCCATTTGTTCCATGGCCAAAGATCATAGAGATTGCGAAAATCCTTGCGGAGGATGAAGCCAATTCCCTGGGTCGTGAGAGCGTTGTTTATCGAATAATCGCGCTCGTTGTAATGGCTGTAAGCCTTAGCACGGATGGTTCCACTAAGGTTGATCAGAAATTCGATGTCGAAGTCTCCGATGAACGAGTTTGTGTTGCCCATGCCGATACGATTGGCAGGATCACGGTAACCGACATTGCCATTTAGTAGCAATCGGTCACCGAGGAGGCGGGTGGAGAGACTGAGGTCCATTTCCATATCGCTGAAATCGCCTTTGTCAGTTCGGAAATTGGTACCCATTGTGAAGTTGTCACTTATGTGACCCAATATCTGGTTGAGCTGCGAGGTGATGCTGGCACTGGCAAATGATGTAAGTTCGGAGCCAGTACGGCTTTGCGAAGATTGCACATACTGGGGTGTATAGAATTTGGAGAAGAGGAGCAGGTAGATGACTTCCTGATTGAGCATCTCCTGTGTGCTGATTGTGTTATTGACGTATGCGTTTATTTCCTCGCTAACATTCTTTACTTCAAGGTCGAAGTTGATGATAGGCGCGGAAAGCTGCCCCGTGATGTTAAGTATCAGATCGACGGGCACAGAGGTGCGACTCAAAGAACCCAATTGCACGATGGACTCGTCAAGGTCGAGGAGGTTGACTGAAGGAATGTTATAGCGACAATCAAGGCTGAGTTCGGCTTCGCTTGGCACGCCATTGAATCGAACAAAGGAGGTGTTCTGGAGTTTGAACTCCTTGCTCATCAGGTCACCTTTCACATTCATTTTGTAGCTACCTTGGCTGATACGATAAGTGCCTGCGAGTGTGATGTCGCGACGCGGGTCGTAACGTATAGAGAGATTGCCGCTGCCGCGCCCTTGCAAAAGGTCTTCAGACAATGGGTCGAGTTGGATGAAGGCTTGGCATTGTTCCGTTCCGGTAACCTGCAGATCGACCTGTAGGTCGGTAGGCTCTTCGTCGATGTTCATAGTTTGAACAAGCGGGGTCTGCATACCGTTAGAACCTGGTTCGTCCACGCTGTCGGACAAAGATTGCAGTTGATTCTTGTCGCGGAATGTGAGGAAGGAATAGGCCTCTTGTTCGGGGTCGATATCCTGTTCATAAGGAGATAGATAAACCCACGACTTGTCGGTGGTGCCCACATTCATGCTGACACGATGCTTCCCGTTGCCGCCCTTCAGTTGAGCTTGTCCTTGCACGTAAATTTGTCCCCAATAGATACGACCAGGTTTCTTCTCACGATCGAGTGCCAGGAATCCCTGGTTGGCTTGCGGCATATCTACCTGGACGTCGTAGAGGAAGTTATGAAGGTGCTGATGGTCAATGCGTGCATCAAGAGTGAGCGGATGACCATGGCAATCATCAACATAAGCATTTTTGACATAAATAAGGTTCGGTTCGAGGTGAACTGTATCGGCGATATGGAAGTGTGCACCAATGAGATCGTGAGTGAAACGTCCATCAAGGTAAGGATGACCTGTGAGTTGCAAGTGGTCAAAATCGCCGAAGAGACGTACGGGACCCGTTATACGTCCTGAGAACTGCTGCAGGATGCTCCCTGTCCAGTTGTTGATGAAGCCCATAGGCAGATGATCGGGCTCGACACGCAGGTCCATTGTAGCGGGCGAAGTGAGCTGCAAATCGAATTCGGCATAAGACTTATAGACAGAGTCAGTGGTGATGTCGGCAGAGATGGTGGCAAACTTTTGGGGTACCTGTACTTCGGCAGAGAGGAAGGCGTTGCCGAGTAGCGTGTCGATATAGGAGAAGTTTTGGACGTAGAGGCTGTCGGTCTTGATGAGTAGGTCGGGTTCACTACTGATGAAGATATTGCCGGTGGCTTGACCTCCGAAATGCATATAGTTCTTTTCAAATCCTCCAAGCACTTGGTCAAGATCAAAATGTGTTAGGCTGATGACCAGATCCTTCTTGCCGCCCTTGCCCATTGAGCCAGATGCAGCCAATTCCTGGGATTTGCCTGAGAGCTTGAAGTTCTCGATGACATAATCACCCTCTTCGTTTTGCATCAGATGAGCACCTGAAAGTTGAACTTGCTCGCTGTTGAAGAGTAGTTGGGTCGGTTCGAGAGTGACATCGAGAGGGTCGGGCACAATGCGTCCTTGTAATGTGCCAACGAGGCGATGCTGCTGGGTGAGTGCCTCAAAGTCGAGGATGGGATAAAGCACACCATTGCCATCGTCCTCAATGTCGAGTGTAGCAGCCAAGGCTCTACCATTCTGCAGATCGAGGGCAGGAAGTTCAGCATGGGCATCCACAAAGTGGTTGGCCGAGTCGATGCGTGCTTCGAACAATCCCTCGCGATTCATGGCAATGGGGATGCTGAGTATCGCGAAGAGGTCGTTAATGACAGGTATTCTTCCCTTGATGTGATATTCGTGGTTTAGACGGTTGCGGTCATAGCTGATCTGAGCAATGGAACTCTGCAATTCTCCCCTTTCTGATGTGCCCTCGAAAACAATATTGTCGAGGTCAAGATGTTGATCTCCCTTTTCGAGAAATAGATTGGAAATCTTCATGTCTCCCTCTGCATCGTGCCAGTTGGAAGCAATGACATCGGCATGGATGCGCGCAGAGATAGTCAAACTGTCGAGGTGCTTGTTTTTTGTGAGCTTCAGTCCGTTGGGATTAAAATGGTCAATCGTTCCATCCATTCTGAAATGGCGATCGGGCTGCGAAAAATCGATGTTGAATTTCGAATTGATATCTCCGAGGCTATCGTTTAGGGCAATGTTTCCGTTGAATTTGTGTTCTTGAACCTCGCCGTTGATTCTTACATCACGGAAGGGGTGTTCTTTCCAAACGATTTCACCAATGTTGCCGATAAGGGTCAACCGTAGTGGACGCTTGGGACAGATGACGGCCACATAGTCGAGATCGAAGACAGAATGGCCTAATTCAGTCTTTTCAGGAAGGATACGATCCAATTCGAATCCGTCGGTCTTGCAATGCCCTTGAAGTGTGAATAGTCGATCCTTTAAACTGATGTTGGAGGGCGACTTCTGCATCTCCAGATCGGCATCAAGTACGGCGTTGCCAATATCCGTCGAAAGACGACCGGACAATTGGGCATGGCATGGCATACCTTGGATGGTACCGTTCATGCGGACGTTGCCCAAAGTGTCGATACGTAGGCCGAGGTCGTGGATATCGGCGGAAATATAAATGCTGTCGAACGGGTTCTTGAGCTGGGTGACTTGAAATCTGGCCGAAGTATATAATTGATGAATGCCCTTGAGCCTGGGGTGGCCACTGGGAAGATCGAGTTGCTTAAGGTCGAATTCCAAAAGGTCGGAAGTGCCATCGACATCAGCAAGGACAGAAATTTGTGGATTGTTAAGTTCCAGGCCCTTCAACTTGAGCAGGAATCGATTTCCACCTTCGGGTGCATTTAGCACTTCCTTGACGTTCATCGATAGTTCGCATCGGTCGGCTTTAATGAATGAATTGTGCTCTTCACAGTGGAATTTCTTAATTAGCAGATGATTTCCGTGAACGTGCAGGTTGGCACTCAGCTTATCGATGGAGATATGATTGGGGTCGATGGGACTGTCGGCAAGAGGAGATTGGTCGATAATGTCATAGCTCAGCCGCCCTTGGCGCAAGAGAATGGCGTTGAGATCGAGTTTTTCAATGAAAGGTTTGCGATTGGGATCGTTGTCGCGCTTGAAGGCATCAATGAGGAACTGATAGTTGGCTGCGCTGTCGACCGAAGCGCGATAGGTTCGGATGTCGAAGTCGATGAGCTGACAGGTGTTAAGTACAAGATGGTGTGAGAGAAGGGGAAGCAGGTCGAAGGCAACCATGGCACGACGAGCATAGATGAGGGTGTCGTTCCGCTGGTCATAAATGGTCAAATCGTTCAACACTACCTGATTAAGCCAATTGACTTCAGCATCCCCCTCAATAGTGATGCGCGAATTGATTTGTTCGCTCAAGAGGTCAGTCAGCGATTTTTTGACGACTAGGCCTGTCAGATTGAAATGTAGGGCAAGATAAAAGACTATAGCCAAGATCACCACAGCATAAACTATGGTGTGCAGACTTCCTCGGATGAAGGCTAATAGTTTTTTCACTTGCGTTGTCTATTCAGTTTTCTTGAGCTGTCTATTCAGGTAGGGGATAGATGGCATACTGCTTGCGTATTGCCTTGAATCGTACTAAATCGGCTTGCCAGGATTTACGGATTTGAGCTTCGGTCAATCCAGCTTTCAGCTGGTTGTAGAGTTGGTCGCTACCTGCAAGCATATTGAAGAACTTGGTTCGAGTAATCCATCCCCATCCTTTCTCTTTTTGATGCTGCAAATAGAATTTGAGACTGAAACCACGAGGCGCCTCGACATTGCGTAAGTCGTGACTGCCGAACATCTCAAAGGGATGATCGGTCCCGCGCCCCACACTTACTTCAGAGCCTTCGAACAGACAGAGGCTGGGATAAAGGGCGATGGCATGATCGTTCTGTAGATTTTTCGAAGGTCCAATAGGCAAACTATAAGGCTGACCATGTTTCCAATTGGCACATGGGATGATGGTGAAATGGTCTTGAGGTTCGGGCATGCCGGGTTGACGCTTTTCGTCAAGCCAACCCATTTCAGCCATGATGCGTGCCAATTCACCCAAGGTACAGCCGTGCATCAATGGGATGGGAATGATGCCCACGAAACTCTCGTATCCGGGTTTCAGCGTGGGACCATCGACTGTATCGTTGGGATTTGGACGGTCGAGAATGATGAGTTCCTTATGTTGTTCTCCACAGGCTTGCATCACATAATAAAGCGTGGAAAGATAGGTATAGAAGCGGCAACCTACGTCCTGGATATCGAAGACGAGGATGTCGAGACCGTCCATCCATTCCTTACGAGGCTTTTTGTCATTGCCGTAAAGACTGTAGATGCTGAGACCTGTCGCCGCATCCGTGCCATCCTTGATATGTGCACCTGCTTCGGCTGAACCTTTGTATCCATGCTCGGGAGCCATAATGCAACGTACGTCAACACCTCGGCTCAAGAGGGTGTCGGGGAGCGGGATGTACGCGCCATCGGATAGCCGCTGTACGACAGCCGTCTGGTTGACCACCAGTCCCACACGTTTGCCTTCGAGCATCGGAAGGTATTGGCTCATCGATTCTGCACCAGTCCTGACACGTTCCGTTGCATTTATTTGGGCTAAAGATGGGGTGGAAAGCAGGAGAAAAGCCAACCAAAGGAGGAAATATGCTAAATTTATTCGCTTCATCGTTTGAAATGTCCAAAAAAAGCAGTACTTTTGCGGCGCAAATATACGAATAATAATTGAAACAACCAAATAAAAAATGATAAAAATGAATCCATACGACATCATCTATCACTTTTATCCTAACGATACTGCACTCCGACGTCTTTTGATACTCCATAGCGAAAAAGTGCGCGATAAGGCATTTTCTATTTTGGAGACTGCTCGACAGAACAATTCGTTCACTGGTCTATTGTCCATCGACGAACAGTTGGTCAACGACGGTGCCCTACTTCACGATATTGGCATTGGCAGGACATATGGACCTGGAATTCATTGTGAAGGCAGTGAACCCTACATTTGCCATGGTATCATAGGTGCACGGATGCTTCGAGATTTGATCGAAGGTAATAGTTGCTCGGATTTTTCGGTAAAGCCAGAACGACTGGAGCAGATTGCTCGCATCTGCGAGCGGCACACTGGAGCCGGACTTTCAGTAAGGGATATCGTCAATCAGAATCTGCCGATTACTCCTCCCCGAGACCTCGTTCCTGAGACGTTGGAGGAGAAGCTTGTATGCCTGGCTGACAAGTTCTATAGCAAGTCTGGAGATCCTTCGAAGGAGAAGGATTTTGAGAGAGTCAAGCGCTCGATGATGAAATTCGGAGCTGACAGCACAGCACGTTTTGAGGAGTTGTGCCGTCTTTTTTCTGTGAATTTAGGTTAAAAATTTGTTTTTCTACTTATTTATATATATATTTGCGCCCGTTTTATTCGCGTAAATGATTGAGTCGGCTTTTTGTTCTGCCGATAATTGAAAATGGAAAAGCAAGATTATTACGAAGTACTTGGCATCGAAAAGACTGCCACGATAGAGGAAATCAAGCATGCGTATCGCAAGCTCGCTATCAAATATCACCCCGACAAGAATCCCGGCGACAAGACGGCTGAAGAGAAATTCAAGCAATGTGCTGAAGCTTATGAGGTCTTGAGTGACCCCCAGAGGCGTCAACGTTACGACCAGTTTGGTTTCAACGACCCCTTTGGAGGCGGAACTAGTGGTGGTGGCGGATTCAATCCCTTTGATATCTTCAATTCCTTCTTTGGCGGGTCCGGTTCTGGTGGATTCAGTAGTTTCTTTGGTGGCGATGATGACGAACCTGGTGGACAACGTGGTTCATCCATTCGTGTTCGCGTCAAAGTCAGTCTGGCAGATGTGGTTACAGGTGTCGAGAAGCACCTCAAAATAAAGAAATACGTTCAGTGTCCCCATTGTCATGGTACGGGTGCCAAGAATGGAACCGAGTTCGAGACCTGTGGAAAGTGTCATGGCCGTGGTCGTGTTGTGCAAGTTGTCAACAGTCTCTTTGGGCGAATGCAGACCGAGTCGGTCTGCCCTGATTGCAAGGGAACTGGCAAGAAGATCAAGACCCGTTGCACCAATTGCCACGGCGAGGGTGTGATATTGGGCGAACAGGTTGTAGATGTCAAGATTCCTGCTGGCGTAGCTGGTGGTATGCAACTGACGATGCAAGGCTACGGTCATTCCGGCAAGATGGGTGGAGAAGCCGGCGACCTCTTAATCCTCATCGAGGAGGAAAATCATCCCGATTTTATTCGTCAGGACTCTACTCTCTATTACAATCTGCTTGTTGATTTCCCAACAGCAGCATTGGGAGGAGAGGTCACTGTGCCCCTTGTACAAGGCTCAAAGAAGGTCACTATAAAGGCCGGTACACAACCAAATACTCAGCTAACTATTTCCGGAGAAGGTCTGCCGCAGGTCGATCGTTATGGACGTACGTCGATGCGTCGTGGTGATTTGATCGTCAACGTGGGCGTATACGTCCCCGAGAAGCTGACCGACAGTCAGCGCAAACTTGTCGAGCAGATGCGTGAGAGCGATGCCTATAAGGCCCCTGCATCTGCATTTGCCAAGTTTAAGGAACATTTCAAGTCGATGTTCAATTGATTTTGAAATCAAAAGATATTACCTTCTGTTTTTCTAAATTCCAATTTTATACCCAACTATTCTATGCTTAAGCACCTTCGCCGACTTCTGGCCCTAGTCTTCCTTTTGGGCCTCAATTGGCTGTTCCTGGACTTTACTGGCACTGCCCAGCATTGTGTGGGATGGATGGCCAAGTTGCAGCTCTTGCCTGCTTTGCTCGCTTTTAATTGGGTTGTGGTGATAGTCCTTTTGGTCATCACCGTGCTCATGGGCCGTATCTATTGTTCTGTGATATGCCCTTTGGGCATTATGCAGGACATCATCTCTTGGATTTCCGGCAAACTTAAGCTTGACAAGAACAAGCGTCGTTTCGGTCGTTTCTCCTACGAGAACAGTAAAGGGCTCAACATTCTTCGCTACACGCTCTTTGGATTGTTTGTTGTTTGCCTTTTTGCCGGATTTGGTACTTTTGTTCAGTTACTTGCTCCGTATAGCTCATTTGGACGCCTTGTCACGATGTTGTTGCAGCCTTTGTACGAGATGGGCAACAATCTCTTGGCCGACCGTAGTGAAGCTGCGGGCAACTTCGACTATTATCAGGTCGATGTGTGGATGCGCTCGATGCCAGTCTTCATTGTCGCCGCTGTGACGTTTGTTGTCATTTTCATCATGGCGTGGATTGACGGTCGTTTCTATTGCAATCGTCTTTGTCCTGTCGGCACTCTGCTCGGTATTCTTTCTGCCAAGCGTGTCGTTGGCATTGACATCAAGGCAGACAAGTGCAAATCGTGCCGTCTGTGTGAACGAGCCTGCAAGAGTTCTGCTATTTTCATTCCTAATCGCGACCAAAAGCAGAAGGGACTTGTTCCGGCTGTTGACAGCACGCGTTGTGTCGACTGCTTTAATTGTATTGACACGTGCCAGCATGGAGCCCTTTCGTTCTCACGCGTTTTATGCCCATCGAGCGATGTACAACCTGTTGACGCAAAGGAAAAAATTGACGCTAGTGCCTCAAACAATGCTAATGGTCCAACACGCCGCGCATTCCTTACTGCTACTGCTACGGTGCTTGGAGCATCTCTTGCCAAGGCTCAGGAGAAAACTACCGATGGAGGATTGGCAGCAATTACAGGAAAGAAACGTCCTGAACGGAAACAGCCGATTTGTCCTCCTGGAGCCATTAGCCTGAAGAACATGCAGCAGAAATGTACAGGATGTCAGCTTTGTGTCTCTGAATGCCCGAACGATGTGCTTCGTCCAAGCAATGACCTTATGCATATGATGATGCCTACAAGCAGTTACGAGCGTGGCTTCTGCCGACCGGAATGTACTCGCTGCTCGGATGTTTGTCCCGCAGGAGCCATTGTCAAGTTCCCTGGAGACGAGAAGGAACGTCGTGCTTTGAAGTCTAGTACAAAGATCGGTACGGCACATTGGATTAAAGAAAACTGTATTGTCAACACCGATGGCGTTAGTTGTGGCCTTTGCAGTCGTCGCTGTCCGACCTCTGCCATCAAGATGGTTCTCAGCGATCCCAACGATCGCAAGAGTCTGCGCATCCCTGCTGTCGATGAAGAGCGATGCATCGGATGTGGAGCTTGTGAGAACCTTTGTCCTTCACGTCCATTCTCAGCAATTTATGTTGAGGGCATAGATGTTCAACGTGAAATCTGATTTGACTATGGAAAAACATAATTTTATCAATAGACGAGAGTTCCTTCGTCGTTTAGGCTTAGGAAGTGCCGTTGTCGGAGCTGGAGTAGCTCTGCAGTCATGTACTGGAGGTGCCGTCAAGCCTCAGGATGTCATTGGCGATTTTGATCCTGCGGGAAGTCCTTTCAGCGAGGATCAGTTGGGCGAGATGACCTATCGCATTAATCCTTTCACAGGAGACAAGGTTTCTATTCTAGGTTATGGCATGATGCGTCTTCCTCAGATTTTAGGCAAGAATCTGGGACCTGGCGAAAATTCCATCGATCAGGAACAGACCAACAAGTTGGTGAAATATGCGTTGGATCATGGTGTGAATTATTTCGACACCAGTCCCGCTTATGGCAAAGGTTTCTCCGAGTTGGCTACAGGTACAGCCTTGAAGCAGTCGGGTTATCCTCGCAATAGCTATTATATCGCTACCAAGATGTCGAACTTCGCACCTCAGGACTGGACTACTAAAGCTACGCAGGATATGTTCCATCGAAGCCTCAAGTTCCTGCAGACCGATTACATCGATTATTTGCTTCTGCATAGCATTGGCGGTACGGCTCGCGATGGAGGCAAGGAATTGGATCCTATCGAGACGTTCAATAAGCGATTCATGGAGAATGGCATTCTCGATTGGCTTGTCGAACAAAAGAAGAAAGGCGTCATTCGCAATCTCGGATTCAGTTTTCATGGAGATGTCAAGGTTTTTGACATGGTGATGAAATGGCACGATGAAGGCAGATATCATTTTGACTTTGCACAGATACAGATGAACTATGTGGACTGGCTGCATGCTAAGGAACAGAATTCACGTAACGTCAATGCCGAGTATTTATATACGGAATTGAACAAACGTGGAATTCCAGCAGTCATCATGGAGCCATTATTGGGAGGTCGTTTGAGCCGTCTGCCCAATCATGTCATTGCACACTTCAAGAGCCGTGAGCCTCAGATGAGTTCCGCATCATGGGCATTCCGTTTCTGCGGGCACTATGATGGCGTTCTCACTGCGCTTTCGGGTATGACTTATATGGAGCACTTGCAGGATAATGTGCGCACCTATAGTCCAATGAAACCATTGACTAACGAAGATTTGGATTATCTTGAGGAGGCAGCCCAGCTGATTCTCAAGTATCCGCTGATCCCGTGCAATGATTGCAATTATTGTATGCCTTGTCCTTACGGATTGGATATCCCTGCTATCTTCGTGCATTATAATAAATGTGTAAACGAGGGCTCGCTTCCTGCTGGTGAGGAGGATCCTAATTATGCCAAGTTGCGTCGCGATTACCTGATCTCTTACGATCGTGCTGTGCCTCGTTTACGCCAGGCAGATCATTGTGTGGGTTGTAACCAGTGTGAACCACATTGTCCGCAGAACATCAGGATCTCGCGTCAGATGGAGCGTATCAACAAGTTCGTCGAGGATTTGAAGCAAAATGCCTAAGGTTTTAGGTTCGCCCGAAGTCGATTTCTTGCTTTGGGCGAACCTATTCATCTATGTTTTAATTGTTTTTTGAATAAATAATAAGATCGAGATAAATGTCTTCATTTATAGAAGTTGCCGACGTCTGTAAGAAATATGGCAATCATGTTGCCTTGAGCCACGTCAATCTAAAAGTGCCCGATGGTTCCATTTATGGACTGTTGGGCCCTAATGGTGCAGGTAAGACCAGTCTGATTCGCATCATCAATCGCATCACGCATGCCGACAGTGGACAAGTGCTGATGCATGGACGTCCGATGACCGACGAAGATATTCGACATATTGGTTATCTTCCTGAGGAACGTGGCCTTTACAAGAAGATGAAGGTGCAGGACGAGATTGTCTATCTTGCTCGTCTTCGTGGACTTTCGAAGCATGATGCCATCGTGCGTATGAAGGAGTGGCTTGAGCGTTTCGACCTTGGCAATTGGCGCGACAAGAAGGTGGAACAATTGTCAAAGGGCATGGCCCAGAAAGTCCAGTTTATAGCAACGGTTATACATCGCCCCCCGCTGCTTATCTTTGATGAGCCGTTTTCTGGATTTGATCCCGTCAATACAGAACAACTCAAGCGTGAGATTATCCGTCTGAAGGAAGAAGGTGCTGCCATTCTTTTCTCCACGCACAACATGTCATCAGTCGAGGAGGTTTGTCAGGAGATAACACTCATCAACCATTCCGAGGTTGTCCTTCAGGGAAGAGTGGATGAGATTCGTCATAAATATCGTACTCATCAGTTCCGTGTCATGTTGGAGGATGGCCAGGAGTTCGATTATCAACTTCCGAAGGGCTTGCCTGTCCACGATGCCATTGCTCAGCTTAATGCTCAGTATCCACTGGCAGGTTTCCATGAGGTGCTTCCCACGATGCAGCAGATATTCATGCAGGCTGTCGGTGCGGCTGACAAGCTGAAAGTCAATAGTTAATATAGTCACTTTCATTCCTATAATAATCATTGATTTATGTCAAGACTTGGATTAATCATTCAACGGGAATATTTGCAGACGGTCGGGAAAAAGTCATTCATTCTGACTACCTTGCTTGTGCCCATTCTTTCCATATTGCTTTGTGTCGTTGCGCCTATCATGTTGAGCAGTGTTCGTAGTAATGACGAAAAGGTTGTGGCGGTTATCGACCAAAGCCCAGGACAAACTTATGCTCCTTTGATAAAGGATGTCGATGAGTTTCATTTTATTACCATTGCTCCTCAAGAAGCTGAAGATGCCCATGCAGTGTATGTTGCCGGAGACCAGGATTATTATGCCCTTGTGGTAATCCCTGCTAATATCGACAGCACATTGGAGTTTAGTATCTATAGCGAATCTTCTGTTCCCAGGTCATTCAGTCGTGAGATTGAGCACTTCTTGCGTCCAGCATTGCGCAAGGCTCGTATTGAAAGCTATGGCATCGACAATCTTGAGGAGATTGTCAAGGATTGCGACGTCAATCTTCATGTGAATTCGGTCAAATGGGACGAACAAGGTGAAGAAAGCATCAGTAGTTCGGAGTTGTCGTCCGTTATTGGACTGATTCTTGCCCTTGCCATTTATATGTTCGTGCTCTCCTATGGCGCCATGATCATGAGCGGTGTAGTGGAGGAGAAGACCAATCGTATTGTAGAGGTTATCGTCTCTTCTTGCAAGCCTTTGGAATTGATGTTGGGAAAGATTATTGGCGTGGCTCTTGTCGGCTTCACGCAGTTTGCCATTTGGGGAATTCTTTTGGGTGTGGGCGGGACCATAGCTGCCAGCATTTTCGGATTGAATATGTCACCCGATATGATGTCTCCTATGGGATCTGCCGAAGCAATTGAGGCAATGGGTACTTCGGGTGCCGCTCTTGATTCCGATATGAAGGAAATCTTACAGATGATTTTCAGCATCGATTATCCCCTGATTCTTTCTTGTTTCGTGCTTTATTTCATTGGAGGATATCTTCTTTATGCAAGTCTTTTTGCTGCTTTTGGTTCAGCTGTCGATCAGCAGCAGGATACTTCCCAGTTTATGGGTCCTATTATGTTCTTCATGATTTTTGCACTTTATGCTGGCATGTTCTCGATGGAGAATCCAGATGGTCCGTTGGCTTGGTGGTGCTCGATGATTCCTTTCACATCTCCCATCACGATGATGGTCCGTTTGCCCTACGATGTGCCTGCATGGGAAGTCATTCTTTCACTGGGTATTTTGTTTGTCACAGCCTTTGTAGTGCTATGGCTTGCTGCTCGTATATATCGTACTGGAATACTTATGTACGGCAAGAAATTTGAGTGGAAAGAGGTAGTAAAATGGATACGCCAGTAGCTAAAATATAGCCAAATTGACAAAATTGCACTCCAAAATGATAAAAAGTTGATTTATTATTTTGGGGTGTGATTTTTTTTTAATAAATTTGCACCACTTATGGGTATTATATGTGTGGTTGTGCCATCCTTTGATGTGACATCCATTGCCGAAGGCATGGAAAGACCAAAATAATCCATCCTCCCTTGCAACAAATCTAATTTTTTCCCTATATGAAACGTTTCAACAAATTATGCGTTCTTTACGCTACTTTTTTCTCTGTGGCGCTTTTAGTGCTTTCGGGCTGTGCTACACCTTACAACATCACCTACTTCCAGGATATGCCGCTGGAACAAGAGGTAACGATTGCTAAACCGCAAGCCGTAGTATTTCAGGAAGGCGATGAAATCAGTATTCTTGTTTCAACTCGTGATGCTGCCTTGTCTTCGTTATTCTCATTGTATAGTAATTACTCTGTGGGTAGTGCATCAGGAGGAGGAGCTGGAACAACCAACCGAAGAGATTCATATTATGTAATTGGCAACGATGGTTGCATTGATTTCCCGGTTTTAGGCCGTATTCCTGTCGCTGGTAAAACACGTATTGAATTAGAGCAATTTATTAAGAAGATGATTCAGGATCAGAATTTGGTGAAGGATCCTGTTGTTACTGTTGATTATAATAATCTTTTCGTTACAGTTATTGGTTCTGCTGGAAGTGTTGGTCGTGTAAATATTGACCGTGATAATTTTACACTAATTGATGCTATGGCGCAATCTGGCGATCTCCAGTTGACTGGTTTACGTGAGAATGTTAGAGTAATACGAGAAGTCGGTTCGGACAAGCGAATTGCCTATGAGGTTAATTTCTGCTCAGCCGAAGATGTCTATAATTCTCCCGTTTTTTATTTGCAACAGAATGACGTTATCTATGTTGAGCCAAACAACAAGGTGAAACGCACAACAACCCAATATGGTTCTCAGATGGTCAACTACACTTTTTGGGTAGGTATCGTCACAAGTATCTTTAGTCTGATTGCACTTTTCAAATAATTTATAATATCTATCGCGATGCTTCCCAATAATAATCAACAGCAAACCCCTGTTCAGCAACAGACCACGACACAGTCTGTCGCTTCTACTCAGTCTTTGCGTATTTCAGATATCCTACTTATTCTCTTTTCTAACTGGTACTGGATCCTTTTATGTGTTATCCTAGGATACGGTGTTGCAAATATTTACCTTCGTAAAACTCGTCCCACCTATACCCGAAAAGCTTCTATTCTGTTGAAGGATATGAACAAAAGCAATGTCTTGGGTACAGCGGCTTATGGTTATAGTGATGCCAGTCTTTTGATACAGTCTGTCGATTTGACGAATGAAATATTTACCATCAAATCCCCAGTTGTAATGACCGAGGTCATTCGGCGACTCAACCTTCAGATGCAATATGAAATAGAAGGTACTTTTCGAAATGCAGTTCTATATGGCAGTAACCTTCCGATTGATATGAAGATGCTTGAGGCAAAGGAGCAGGAGTCAAGTAGCGTTACTATTACTTTCGACAACGATAGCACCTTTGTTTTAAACAATTTCGTTCGAAATGGTCGTGCCATAGAGACATCTCCTTTGTCTGGACAATTGGGACGAACAATTGCCACTCCAATTGGTAATATTGTTATTACCCCTACACCTTATTTTTATAAGCCGGAACGTCCTATTGTCGTCTCTCATTTACGTGCTCAAGCCGCATTGTCTAAATATTCTACTGAGTTGAAAGTAAAATCTGAAGCTGGTTCAACGATTATCAATCTTGAAGTAAAAGATAATGATATTCAACGAGCTGAAGAGATATTATACAGTGTTATCGCCATTTATAATGAGCAATGGATGGATGATCGAAATCAAGTTTCCATCAGTACTAATCAGTTTATTAGCGAACGATTGAATGTAATTGAGAATGAATTGGGAAGCGTAGATAGCAACATTTCTGATTACAAATCAGATAATCTGATTATTGGTAATGCTGAAGCTATGGCTGGCATGTATGTTAGTCAGGCACAATCGGCTAGTAGTCAAATTGTTGACTATAATAATCAACTTTACATGGCACGCTCTTTACGCAGTTATCTGACTAATGAAAACAATTTTACACAATTGTTGCCAGCAAGTCAGGGATTGAGTAATGCAAGTATCACTGGTCAGATTAGTCAGTATAATGGACTACTAATGCGCCGCAATAATTTGGTATCTGCTAGTTCTTTGGAGAATCCTATTGTTAAGGATATTGATGCTCAGTTGGCAGCACTTCGTGCAACGATGATTAACTCTATAGATAACCATATTGATGAATTGAATCTATATATTCGTTCTGCCCAAGGTGTACGTGCTCAAAGCAATGTCAAAGTTGCAGCTTCCCCTTCACAGAACAAATATCTTCTTTCCATTGAACGACAACAGAAGGTGAAGGAATCTCTTTACTTGTTCCTTCTTCAGAAGCGAGAAGAGAATGAACTTTCCCAGGCATTTACTGCATATAATAATCGAGTCGTTACGCCACCATCTGGTAGTAATTCGCCCACTTCTCCTGTTGCTATGAGGGTTTACTTGTTATGTATGCTTGTTGGTCTTCTTATTCCTATAGCTTTTCTTATCCTTCGCGAAGTCGCCAATACTTCAGTCCGTGGCCGTAAGGATTTGGAAAACTTAAATATTCCTTTCCTTGGAGAATTACCATTGATGGATAATCGTTCCCGTTTCACTCGTCTCGTCGCGAAAATTAAGGAATTGTTTAAGGGCAAAAAACATCGTGAGGATAAGACGCTTCATATTGTGGTCAAGGAGAACAGCACGAATGTAATGAACGAAGCATTTCGTGTGATTCGTACCAATATGGAATTTGTGGCAGGTAGGTCAGATGAAGCTCGTGTAATAATGATGACTTCTTTCAATCCAAACTCCGGCAAGACCTTCATCGTCAGCAATCTTGGTTTGGCTTTAACTTTCAAGAAAAAGAAGGTACTAGTAATCGATTTGGATATGCGTAAGCGTTCTCTTTCGGCACTTGTCGGTAAGCATTCCAAAGGATTGTCAAATTATTTGGGTGGTTATATCGATGATTTCCGAGATTTGATTAAGTCTGTTCCAGAAGTTCCAGATTTAAAGGTTCTTCCTGCGGGTAAGGTTCCACCAAATCCTACTGAATTACTATATGATCAGAAATTGGATGATCTCATTGCAGCTGTTCGCAAAGAATACGATTATATTTTCCTTGATTGTCCACCACTCGAGATTGTTGCAGATGCCACCATTATTTCCCGTCTGGCTGATATGACCATATTTGTGGTTCGTGCCGAAGCATTGCAACTTTCTGCCCTTCCAGATGTTCAGAAGTATTATGACGAGAATCGTCTGCCAAAGATGACTATCTTGCTCAATGCTCCTACCGATGCATTCAGCCGTTATGGTTATCATAAGTATGGTAGCCGATATGGTTATTCATACGGCTACGGCCGCAGTTATTCTTATGGTTACGGTTATGGCTATGCCTATGGTTATAATCGTGAAAAAGAAAACGAAGGTGACGAAAAGGACGAATAATGCATCAGGCTGAACCTTCTACTCAACGTATAGCCCGCAACACACTGATGTTGTATCTTCGGACACTCCTAAGTGTTGTTGTGGGCTTATATGCGAGTAGGGTTGTACTTCGTTCGCTCGGTGTAGAAGATTATGGTATTTATGGGTTGGTAGGAGGTATTGTCTCCCTACTTGGATTCCTGAATGCTTCAATGGCAGGAGCCACCTCAAGATTTATTACCTATGATTTGGGATTAAATAATGTTGAAAATCTTAAACAAACTTTTAATTCTGCTTTTCAAAGTCATTTCATTATTGCCTTTATCGTTTTTTTTCTAGCAGAAACCATCGGATTGTGGTTTGTCAATAATCAATTAGATTTTCCTCAAGAACGTTTTTCTGCAGCCAATTGTATTTATCAGCTATCCATATTGTCGGCTGTCATTGGAATCACACAATCCCCATATTCAGCAGTTATTTTGGCTCATGAGCAAATGGATGTGTATGCATGGTTTGAGATTTTGAATGCAATTTTGAAATTGTTCATCGTATGGCTTCTTCAGCTAGCATCGTATGATAAATTGATATTCTACGGTATCTTGTCATTTGCTGTAACAGTTCTGATACGTTCCATTTATCGCATTTATTGTCATCGTCATTACCCGGAATCTCATCTTTGTTTGTCTTGGAATCCCAAGATTCTTCGCAAAATGTTTTCTTTTACGGGATGGAATCTTTATGCAGATGCAAGTGTGACAATTCGGCAACAGGGTATTAACATTATCATCAATCGTTTTTTTGGTGTTGCTCTCAATGCTGCATGTTCAATCGCAGCCATTGTTCAAGGCACTGTTTGGACATGTGGATATTATGTTCTTGCCGCGTTTCGTCCCCAGATTACAAAACAATATGCTAAAAGGAATTTTGTTTTGATGCAGCAAATGATGTCCAATTCCCTCAGGTTCACACTTCTATTTTTCTTGTTGGTGTCGGTTCCTGCTATTTTATGTATGCCTACATTAATGAACCTTTGGTTAGGTAAGGTGCCAGAATATGCTATCATTATTGCTCAGATTCTCTTGATTGACAATTTATTTGGATTGATCAATCATACATTTTATATCGGGCTTCAATCCCAAGGAGATATTCGAAATTTTAGCATTTTGAATGGCTCATTGAAACTATTATGTCTTCCTTGTATTTTTTTGTTGTTAAAAGTTGTAGCACATCCCGCAATACCGTTTGCTTTTAATGTTCTGGTGTTGATTGCAATTACCTTTTTGAATCTGAGATTACTGAAAGGCAAAATTCCTCAGTTGGATCTGAAAGCTCTTTTATGGCCAATGACTTTAGTCGTTTTTCTTGGGGTTGTTTGTCTTATCATTGTTCTTCCTCTGCATTTTTATCTGAAGGAAGGTTTGTTGCATTTGTCTTCAGTTTCATTTGCCTATATTGTTTTATTAACATTAGGCTCTTATTTTTTGCTTTTTGATAAGAAGGAACGAATCATTTTATCTCAGATGTTTCCATGGAACCGCAGGTTAGTGTAATTATTCCTGTTTATAATGCGTCTGAGTTCATCAGTAGATGCTGTGATTCACTATTTAGCCAGACGCTACAGTCCATTGAGTATATTTTTGTGGATGATGGCTCGTCAGATGAGAGTGTATGCATTATTAATCAAGCTTTAGATAAATATCCTGCAAGGCTCAATCAGGTAGTTTTTGTTTCTTATTCCAATAATAGAGGTGTAGGTGTGGCTCGCAATGCTGGCATTAAGAAGGCTACTGGTGAGTATATCATCCACTGTGATAGTGACGATTGGGTGGAACCCAACTTTTGTGAGATTTTGTATTTCAGGGCAAAGGAAACAAATGCTGATGTTGTAACATGTGGATATTATGTAGATGCTGCTGATGGCACAAGAAGTAACCAGACACCTCCTTTAGTCAATACTGATCCCCTTTTATTTTCCATTAGCCCTCAGATGGGAGCCCTTTGGACTAAATTGATTAGACGTAGCTTTTTGGAAGAACACCACTTGGAAGTCCCATTGGATATCAATTGGGGAGAAGATTTATGTCTGTCGTTGGAAGCTCTTCTTTTGTCTCAGAATACTCAATCTATCAATGAGATCTTGTATCATCATGTGCTTAATGAAGACTCTTTGACCTATTCCGTTTCGGTGGTTCAATGTTTGGATTTGGTCAAATGTGGCTCTGTTGTAGAGAATTTCCTTAAAGAGCATCGTTTGCAGAAACAATATTCGTCTCAATTAAATTGGCTCAAGTTTCAATTGAAACAATATTTGCTGATTTTTCCTCAATCGCGAGATATCCAGCTATGGCGATCTATTTATCCTGAGTGCCATCAAGATATTCTTCAGTACGAGACGATGACTTATTTGAAGGTATCCACATGGTTAATCGTTCATCATTTTGAACTATTGGCTCATTTTTTATTGAGACTAAGGGATATTCTAAGTAATTTCAAGAATAGATGAAATTGATTATTTACCCGGATGTGGATATCTGGGAATTTGTTCTCTCTGGTCTTAAGTCGCGATCCGATGTATTACTATTCCCTCTTAATCGGCATAGCAATATATTCCAGAAAGTAGCACGAAAATATGGTTCTACCTTACCGATGCCTATTCATTTTGTGTTGGGTTCTCATTTGCAAAATTGTATAAAGCATTTATTATCTGGTGATACTGTCATAATCACTGAATATACCGAACCTGCTCTGATTTCGACTGTTTCACGGATTGTTCCAGAAGGTGTTTCTCGCTTTATATGGTTATGGAACCATAAGGGGAATAATACTGTTTTTAAGAAAACTCTTCATATAATTCAAAAACACAATTTCCAAGTAATTACCTATGACGAATTGGATGCCGAAAAGTACGGATTTAGATGGCATACTCAATTCTTCAATATAAGACCATTTCATAAGGCCGCTTGCTTGCAGGATTATACATTTCTTTATGATTTCTTCTTTGTGGGTTATGCAAAAAATAGAGAAGAGGAAATAGAGAAAATTTTTTCAATGCTTTCTTCATACGTATGTAAATTCGTGACGGTTCAAACTGCCTCTGATTATATCCCTTATTCCAGATACATGGATATGGCGCTGCAATCACGTTGTATAGTTGAGATAGTTCATACAGGTGATCCATCCTGTACGCTTCGTCCATTGGAAGCGATGTCCATTCATCGCAAACTTCTTACCAATAATCCTGCCGTCCGTAATTATTCATTCTATAGACCTCAGAATATTTTTATCCTTGGATTGGATAATATTGATAATTTGTCTGATTTTCTTTATTCTCCATTTGCCCCACTCCCATCTGACATCGTCGATAGCTATGATGTGAACAATTGGGTAGATAGTTTTCGGTAAGATTTGACATTTATGCCCTCGATACTACATCGATATCTGAGTAAGATGCGGGATTCATTAGCCGCAGCTATCTGTAATAAAATGTATTATAGTGAGCGGGCCCATCAACTTACTTATCTTGCTTTGCATTCACAAGAAAACGGGGTAATTGAAAGCTCATTAGAGGGAACAGAACTAATTGTTTCACTTACGACCCATGGACGTCGTCTCTATGAAGTCTATCTTGCCATCGAATCAATAATGCAGGGCAGTGTGAAGCCTAATCGTATTGTTCTATGGCTTTCCAATGATTTGCAAGGAGAACAATTGCCTCTGACGCTTTTGAATCAAACAAAAAGGGGGCTTGTTGTAAAGTACTCGGACGATTTTGGACCTTATACAAAATTAGTTCCTGCTTTAACAGAATATCCAGATTCGATTATAGTAACCATTGATGATGACATCCTTTATCCGTACGATACACTGGAACTTTTGTTTTCTGCTTATAAGAAATATCCTCATTGTATATGTGCAAACAGAATTATGGATATTAAGCTGGATAACCAAGGAAATCCTACATCTTTGCCTTCTTGGAAAGAATTAGAAGATAAAGAACGTATAAGTAAGTATAACTTCTTCGAAGGAGTTGGAGGAGTCCTTTATCCTCCACATTGTTTCGACTCTGAAGTTCTTAATCAATCTGTGTTTTCCTCGATATGTCCAACAGCCGATGATGTTTGGTTCAATTGCATGGCTTTGTTGTCCAAGACCTCTGTTGTTCCTGCAAATCGTCATTATTCTCGTTTCCCATTGTTGATTAATGAATCTGTCCAAGATTCTGCTTTATGGCGTATAAATAATTGTAGCAAAAATACTCCAAATGATAATCAACTTCGGGCTGTAATGAAGAAATACAATCTTAGTTATGTCGAATAGCGCAGAACGAATTTTTGGATACGATTTGATTAAAACGATTGCCATAATCATGATTGTATTCTATCATTTAGGGGGGATTGATTATGGGTCGATCGAATTAGGGCATTTTTATCTTCCAAATTTTAACAAATTCTTCTCAGCGTTTTGTGCTGCAGGTGTCCCTTTGTTCTTCATGGTGAACGGAGCACTTGTAATTCATAAAAATATGCACTGGAAGCAGTTATTACATAAGGCTTTTCATTTGCTATTCCTATTGGTTTTTTGGAAATTTGTTTTGCAATACCTTATTTCGAATCGACTATTTGGGATCCAGGATAATATGGTTCATTTTTGGTTCCTTGGCACTTTGTCTATAGTTTATTCAGTCAGTATTGTGTTGCATAAATATAGCCATCTTAGATATTTCTTTCTTATTTTTCTTTTGTTTTTCCCTTTTTTATATAATTTTTTTTGGGATATCTTCTTGTTTTTGTCCCCATCTTTTGATTCTTTCAAGATTACGCATACTGGTTTTTTTACCCTTTATGCAATACCTTATTATTATTTAGGAGATCACTTAAGAGACCATCAAATCTGTAGCTATTATTCATTGGGCTTGATTTTATTGGGTTTGATACTTGTTAATTTTGAAGTTGTGGCTATGAGTAACCATTATCAAACCATTTATGATGGTGTAAATAGTTCATTCCCCACTTTGGGTGCTTTGACGATTTCTGTCGGGACCTTTGTCTTACTTAAGAATGTCTGTTTCAACGATGGTATTTTAAGGAATATCGTATCATTTGTAGGTCAAAATACTATGGGTACTTATATATTTCATGTATTTTTTATTGTTTTATTACGTCAATTCAGTTCCAGTTTTATATCTAATTTAAACTATTTTTCAGCTTTTTCCATTTCTGTGATTATAATATTATTCACGGCACTTATCTCTTCAATAATCAGACACAGTAGAGTCGCTTTTCTTCTTACACTCTCATCAAAATCGTAATTATTTGCCACTTTAGCAACGCTAATCTATGGATTCTGGAAATAAACGAATTGCTAAAAACGCCATAATGCTATATATTCGCATGTTGCTCAGCATGTTTGTTGGGTTATATACGAGTAGAGTAGTCTTGCAGGTACTTGGTGTTGAAGATTATGGTGTTTATGGACTTGTTGGAAGTGTAGTTTCTATGATGGGATTCATCAATGCGTCTATGAGTGGTGCTACTTCCAGGTTTATCACTTATGAATTAGGAAGAGGAGATAAAATAAGACTAAATGAAACTTTCTGTTCTGCGTTGATTGTACATTTTATTATTGCTTTATTTATCATCCTTATAGGTGAAACAATTGGTTTGTGGTTCTTATGTAATAAGTTGGTAATCCCTGAAGGAAGGATGACTGCTGCTCACTGGGTCTTTCACCTTTCAATTTTGTCGGCAGCAATCGGTATTACACAACCTCCATATTCTGCTTGTATGATGGCGCATGAAAGAATGGATATTTATGCCTATTTTGAGCTTTTAAATGTGACGTTGAAATTATTAATAGTTTTTGTGATAAGATATTTCGAATTTGATAAACTTATTTTTTATGCTATCCTAGTTGTATCAGTTTCTATCTTCATGCGAGCATTGTATAGATTTTATTGTGTTAGGCATTATGAAGAGTCTCATTTTAGATGGGTTTGGAACAAACTACAGATCAAGTCTATGTTGTCCTTCTCTGGATGGGATTTATATGGGAATCTGAGTTTCTCCTTGGTTCAACATGGTCGTAATTTTATTATTAATATTTTCTTTGGTGTCATATTAAATGCAGCATGTGGTATCGCCACAACTGTTCAAGGTACTATACAGCGTTTCTCAAACAATATCAAAGGAGCATTTAGCCCTCAGATTATAAAATCTTATGCATCTCATAATTATCAAAGGATGCAATTATTAATTATTGAGGGTTCAAAATACTCTTATCTATTTCTCATGATAGTATCTGTTCCTATTGCTATTGAAATTCATTTCGTAATTAATCTCTGGTTAGGTCAGATACCAGTATATGTCCCTTCATTTTGTCGTATATTATTGATGCAAAATGCATTCATTACGCTTAATGCATATTTGATTATTGCGATTCATGCTACAGGCAAAGTCAAGCGTTTCTTTTATTCAGGTACACTCTCGTTATTACAGTTGCCAGTATTATATATTTTGTTCAATTACTTTCATGTAAATCCAAATTGGACGTATTTTGTTTCATTTTTCTTTTCATTTCTTAATTTATTTGTTTTTATTGGTATTGCCAAACTACAAATCCCGGAATTGGATGTTTGGATTATCATTCAGAAGTGGTTAAAGCCTGTTTTTATTAGTATTATTTGTTTCTTTCCACTTATTTTTATTCATAAAACAATTAATCCTGGTTTTATTCGGTTTTCTATTATTTTTATTTGTTATCTTCTTTTGATGTCTTTTTCTACTTTTTATTTATTAACTGAAAAGTATCAGAGAGCAAAAGTAATTAAAATTATTAAAAATAGAGTAACTAGAGTAATAAATATCATAAAGTAAGATAGCGTATAATTGTTTGGATGATGATGAGTATTGTTGAAAAGTTTCGCCATTACTTGTGGCGTATTTTAGGGATTGATCAAAAACACGTTCAATGGGTTTGTGATCATCATTTTCTTAAAGAAGATAAATATTCTATTATTGGATTAAAATCATACGATAATAATGCAATAGTATATCGTTGGTCGAATAATAAATTGATTATTGGGAAATATTGTTCTATTTCATATGGTGTAAAATTCATTCTTGATGATGGTGGACATACATACAATGAGGTTTCAACTTATCCTTTTAAAACTAATAAAGTTGGCATCAAGGGTGGAATCGAAATTGGTAATGATGTCTGGATTGGATTGGGTGCTACGATTCTTAACGGTGTTAAGATTGGCGATGGTGTTACTGTTGCTGCTGGTTCAATAGTCATTTCTAATGTACCATCTTATTGTGTCGTTGCTGGAATACCTGCAAAAGTTGTAAAAAGGAAATGTTCGGAAGATGAAGCTCAAATAATGTCTTCTATTGCATGGTGGGATTGGGAAGATTCTCTTCTTGAAGAGAGATTATCGGATTTTAAACTTAGTATTCCGTCTTTTATCAGTAAATATGGAGGGTAAACATAAAGTTCTTTTTTTAATAGATTCACTTACTTGTGGAGGAGCAGAAAAAAGCCTTATTTCACTGCTCCCTTTATTAGATTATACAAAAATAGATGTTGATTTGATGATTGTTCACAGAGGTGGTTTATTCGAAACATATCTTCCCAAACAAGTAAATGTTGTTGATTTTCCTAAACAAAATGGTATCTGGTTTCATCTTTGTTTAACTTTTTTTAGACTTATTCGACTCTTTTTTTCTAAAAAACATCATGGAGCAGAATTAAGATGGCAGGTAATGTCTTCTGCCTATGTTGGCACTGATAAAATATATGATGTCGGAATTGCTTATCAGCAAGGATTCCCCACTTATTATTTAGCAAGTAAAATAACCGCTAAAAAGAAAATTACTTGGATAAATGCAGATCTTGAGAAGGCAGGGTATCGTCCTTCTTTCAATCGCCCTTTCTATGACAAAATTAATGTTGTTGTTCCTGTTTCGGATGTTTTGTGTGAGATGCTGATAAGAACCTCATTTGTTGATAGTAATAAAATATCGATAGTATATGATATATTAAATGTAGATTTGATAAGACAAATGTCAAAGAAACCTTTATCATTAAGTCTTATTCATAATGAATTAATTATAACTACTGTTGGACGAATGGTTTTGCCCAAAGGATATGATTTAGCAGTTGATGCTGCTAAAATATTGAAAGAAAAAGGCTTGCAATTCAAATGGTTTTTTGTCGGTGGTGGCAACATGAAGCCCGAAATAAAACGTATGGCTACGGATTATGGATTGTTGAATAATATTTTTTTTACAGGTGTAAAATCCAATCCTTATCCATATATGGCTCTCGCTGATATATATGTTCAGACTTCTAGATTCGAAGGCTTTGGCTTGACAATAAGTGAAGCTAGAATTCTCAATAAGCCTGTAATCAGTACAAATTTCCCTGTCGTTTATAACCAAATTAAAGATGGAGAAAACGGGTTGATATGCGAGATGACACCAGAGTCAATAGCTCAGAAGATTCTGTTGTTGGCCAATGATGAGCAATTAAGAAACAAGTTAATTGAAGGTACTAAAAAAGAGGTAAATTTAACTGCAAAGACAGAACCTCAAAAGGTAATGAATTTGATTCTATCATGAAAATTTGCACTATTACATGTCAAAATTCTGTTAATCATGGTGCTCGGCTCCAATGTTTTGCATTGGCGTATTGGTTACAGAAACAAGGACATGAAGTGGAGGTGATTGATTATCGTCCCGCTCGTTCAAGAAATAAGAAATTATGGTATAAACCCAAGCCATCCATTAAAGAATGGATTAAGCTGTTTTCTCAATATTCTATTCGAAAAAAGAACCTTGAAAGAAGAAAGCTTTTCGATGCTTTTTCAAAAAAGTATATTCCCTTGACTAAACAAATATATTTCAGTATTAAAGATTTACGTAAGAATCCACCTGCTGCTGATCTTTATTTAGCAGGTAGTGATCAGATATGGAACACTAATCTTCCCAATGGAACAGATCCTGCTTATTATCTTGATTTTGGACCTTCGGATGTTCGGAGAGAGAGTTTTGCTGCTAGTTTTGCAACTAAAGAATTGTGGCCTGGAACCGAATCTTTTGTGTTAGATAACTTAAAAAGGTTTGACAAGATCACTGTTAGAGAACAATCTTCTTTGAGACTTTTAGAAGCTTTAGGATTAGAGGGATCTCAACAAGAGGATCCTGTTTTTCTTCTTTCCGTTTCTGAATGGGATGAGATAGCAGATGGTACAGGAGCAGGTGAAAAATATGTATTAGTTTATGATTTTTACTTAGGTGATGATATTAAGATGGAAGCCCTTAAAATTGCCAAAGAAAGAGATTTGAAGATTTTCAATGTATCTCATTCTAACCTTTCTTATGCAGATAAAAATTATGTTTATGCTGGACCGGAAACTTTTATTAGTCTTGTTAAGAACGCTTCGTTCATCATTAGTAATTCTTTTCATGGTACAGCATTTGCAATAATATATGGAGTGCCTTTTAAAGTGTTTGATCGTCCAGATGGCTTAAACATCCGAATGCATGACTTGTTGGAGAGACATGGCTATAGTCGCTAAATAGTTTTTATGTGCCTTTTATTTTTTCACTTATAATTGGGCAAATGGGAAAAGAACGAATAGCATATATAGATTTTATGAAGGGGCTATGTATTTTATTGATAGTCATGGAACATATGCCTAATGCCAATTTCTACGATTCATTATTACCACATTTAGATAATACATTGAAAAGTTTCAGAATTCCAATGTATTTTTTCTTATCTGGTTTGTTTTTCAAGACTTATAATGGATTTAATGATTTTTTGCGAAAAAAAACCAATAATTTGATAATAACATTACTATTTTTTCATTTTTTATGTTGTTTTTTCAAATTCCCTCTTGTCGCTATTGTTCATAAGGTTCGTCCAGATGTTATTATTGATTTTCGTATTATTGATATAATTCCTCCTTTCTTAGGTCGATTTTGGAGAGCTGCTGGTGCGTTATGGTTTTTGGTTGCTCTATTTTTAGTTAATATTTTATATTATATATTTCATACTTTTTGGGGGAAAAGAGGTGTTGTTATTGCTGTATTTATCTCTTCTATTTTGGGTTATTCATTAATGAAATTTAAGATAGTTTTACCATTTGAAGGAGATATCGCATTGGTTGGTCTACCCTATTTTCTTCTTGGATCTTTCATTAAGCAAAATAATTTTCTAGCACCTTCTAAGTATGACAAATTGGGATATTTTGTATTCCTCCCAATTTGTATATTTTTATATCATTATTCTTCTAATATTAGTTTTTTATATCAAGTAGTTCCTAATTTTTTTCTACTTTATTTTATTCCATTTATAGCTATCCTATCATTATTCTGGTTATGTAAGAACTTGCGATATATCCCTTTAATTTGTTATTTCGGAAGGTATTCGGTTATTATCTTAGGAACTCATCAACTACTTATATCTTATGTTTTCTTCTTGATAAGAGGAATTTATCCATTAGTAGGCATCACTCAGTCAATAATCATCTTTACAATAGTGATGTTTATTGAGTTTTTCATAATTAAGTTTATGATTAAATATTTTCCAAGATTTACAGCACAAGAAGAATTCTTCAAGCCAGGTTGGAAGGTGAAATAGTAGTAATTCATTTATAGTTGTTTCCTACTATTTCAATAATGATAAGTGTAATAGTACCTATTTGTTATAATGAGAATTATTTATGTTGATTTATATATGAATCTTCATAGGTTAAAATTTTCCATTTATAATTGAAATGTTTTTGTAGAACTTTCATTTCATATGTTTCATTATATTATTTTATTATGAATCATCTATCAGAACATCAACAAGTATTGTTGAAAACGTATAAGGAGTTTTTACGATTCTGCAAAAAAAATAATCTTCCTTTCTTTGCGGCATATGGTACAATGATCGGTGCAATCAGACATCATGGGTTCATCCCTTGGGACGATGATATAGATGTCTTTATGTTTCGCAAAGATTATGATAGGTTCGTTGAACTTCGTAATTCTATGGAAGGAGACTTATATAAGATAGCAGATTGTAAAGATGGAGAAAGTCCTTATCCTTTTGCAAAATTTTATACTACAGAAGGAACGATTTGGGAATATAGTCAATTCCCATTCATCATTGGTCCATGGATTGACGTTTTTCCTCTCGACGAAGGCAGTATGGACGACGATTATTCAAATAAGGTTTTCGCTAAATTCCATAATACAATGTGGAAATACCGAAAGGCTATTGCTTATGCCTCATGGGGAGATATTTCATCCGATTTCCTTCATTTGGATATGATGGAAGGAACGATGAAACTAATCAAGAAGTTACGTTATGCTCCCTTTAAGAAAAAATATATTCGCGAAATAGATCTTATTTGGGACGAAATTCGTGCCATAAAGAGTAGTACGCTCAGAGGATATAGCATTGCTTTGTCAACTGAAGTTTTTTCGAAGAGTTGGTTTAAGGAAGCAATTGAAGTTCCATTCGAAGATACAGTGATGACTGTCCCTATTGGTTATCATGAATGCCTTACGTATTTATTTGGAAACTATATGAAACTGCCTCCAGAAGATAAGCGTGTTGGTCATCAAGTTTATTTCATGGATTTGAAGCACACGTTGACAAGAGATGAGATTTTAAGGAATCACAAAGAGGATCTCGCCCAAAAGAACTCAATGCCATTGAAGGTTATTATTGATGAACTATTTCATAGAGCAAGTGGATGGCCGCGACCACAACACAGAAAGAACAAAGCAGACAACGAATAATATTAAGTCCTAATATGTTATCCGCACCTCAAGTTTCAATTATAGTACCCGTTTTTAATGCAATTCCATTTTTAAGAAATACTGTAGATAGCATTCTCAATCAAACCTTTTCTGACTTTGAGCTTGTTTTGATTGATGATGGTTCTACAGATGGATCTTCAGATATTTGTGATGAATATGTTTTATCGGATAATCGAGTAAAAGTTATTCATCAAATTAATAGTGGGGTTTCTGCGGCTAGAAATATGGGCATTTCAGTTGCAAAAGGTCGTTTTGTTACATTTATAGATGCAGATGATCTTGTACATCCAAGCCTTATAGAAACATTATATACAGCTTTAAAAGAAAATGATGCTGATTTTTCGATGATTCGAGTTATTATGATTTTCCCAGATGAAGCACAAACACTTATACATGCTACTTTTGAGAAAGAAATTGACTTACAAATCATAAACTTGCCGCTTTATTATGAAAGAATGCTCCATCATAGTGAAGATAGTTTTGTCGTTTCTGTTGGAAAATTATTCCGAGTAGAAAAGATTCGTGATTTGAAATTCGTTGGCACATTAGGAGAAGACCAGAATTGGATTGCAAAATATATCAGGGACGTAAATAAAATAGTATTTGCCAACTTCCCTATGTATTATTGGATTCAGCACGCTACTTCTGCTACTCACCAGAAGATGATTAAAGGTCGTATAGATTTTCTTCACATGTTGTTTGATATATATAACAGCATACCAATTTCATTAGAACTTCCCCGATCGTGGTGTTTGGAAAGATTATATAGAAGAATTATTCACACCAGATATTTGGCAAAAGGAACCTCTTTTGAAAGAGATGCTGAACAAGAAATCCGTGGTTTATATAAGCAGACACATGGTTTACTGCTGCATAGCCAATTGCCGATGAAGACAAAGTGTTTATTAGTTGGTTTATATCATTTCCCCTTTTTTTATAGGTCGTTTATGTGGTTTTGTAACAAACGTTACGTCTTCAATAAATTTTTTTCCAATTCATTGAAGTAATGATAACAAAACTTTTATTACCCTATATTTCTTATGCTTTTCGGGATTAATATCAAGGGCGCAATATTGAAGTATTGTATTTATATTTATTGGTATACTTATCTTCCTATCAAAGTGTTCTTAGTTAGAAGGAAGAAAATTATTAATGTCGCCTTTGTTCTGTCAGATTTAGGTAAATGGAAAACTGAGTCCTTATATAATGAAATGTTAGGGCATTGTAGGTTTAATCCTATCATTTATATCATTCCCTATGTCAATAGAGATAATAAGGGCTTATCGATTTTAAAAGATTATTTAAAAAAGAAAAAATATGATTATTATGATCTTGATAACGGAAAACTGTTTTCTGATATAATACAACCCGATATTATTTTTTATCAAGAGTCCTACAATAATATTATTCCAAGCCAGTATGTTTATAAACGAAATTTCTCCTCGCTTTTTTGTTATGCTGCTTATGGTTTTCATTGGATAAATAACGAATGGATTTCAAACCAAACTCTTAAAAATTTTTGTTGGCAAGTTTACTATGAAAATGATATAGTGGTTAAAGGAATTCCATCGCTAATGACGAATAAGGGGAAAAACAGTTTTGTTACAGGATTGCCAATGACAGATATCTTTTTGCAACCAGGGGTGATTAAAAATAATCCATGGAAAAAGCAAGATAGTAAAAAGTTTAAGATTATTTGGGCGCCACATCATACATTATTGGAAGACTCAAGAATTCATAATTCTACGTTTCTTACCTATTGCGATTATATGATTGATTTGGCTGAAAAATACAAAAACAAGATTCAAATAGCATTTAAGCCACATCCCGTATTGATAACTCGTCTATATCAAGTTTGGGGAAAGAGTAAAACTGATGAGTATTATGCAAAATGGAATTCTGGAGACAATACCCAACTGGTATTAGGTGAATATGTTTCTCTCTTCATGAATTCGGATGCGATGATTCATGACTGTGGTTCATTTATGATAGAATACCATTATACACGAAATCCTATTTTATTTCTTTTGAATGAAGCAAATCAAAATAAAGATATAAATGAATTTGGCAGGATGGCTTTTGACTTGCATTATAAGGGTAGATGCAGAAAAGATATTGAGGATTTTATAGAGAATGTTATAGATGGAAAGGATGAAATGAAGCCGCTTCGAGAAGCCTTTTATAATAATCACCTCCTCCCACCTAATGGAAAATCTGCTTCGGAAAACATAATTAAAGCAATATTGGGTTATTAAGAATGATCTAATTCTTTTTGAAGAGAATTGTATTTAAAATATTAATATGAATAAACTAAAAGAAACCATCTTCTGGTTAATCTATCGGCCTATTTCTTGGTATAAATCATTTAGGTTATGGTATAAAATTATATTTCATGCACACAATAAATCAGGGATACAAGTCAGTTTGCCCTTTCATATCAAAATCTTATATAATTTAAGAGGATTCACGGATTTGCAATATTTATTATTTGATTTGAAACATAATAATTATAAGGATTATATTAGCACATGGGAAAGATTCCGTCTTGAAAATGTAAATGGGCGCTTTGCTTTTTTCTTAGGTGAGAAAGTGATGTTTGAGCGGATGTTTGGTAAGTTTGTGAATGTACCACATATTCATTGTTGGGTGAAATGTGGCAAGATTATCAATCTTGATGACAATGAAACAGAAATCTCAATCATTAAGGAAATCCAGAAAGAAGGTGCTTTTATTGCAAAACCAACACGTAGTCTCGGCGGAGGAAAGAAAATACATGAATTGACATATGCTGACCATTCTTTTTATATAGATGGTAAAGAGTTATCCGTAGATGATTTCGTAAAGGAATGCCGTAAGTTGGAAGATTATATTTTTACTAAAAAAATATCATCTCATGAGTACTCCAAGAAGATTTATCCTTATTCATCTAATACAATTAGAGTGATAACTACTATGGATAATACGGCGAATGAAGTAGATGTTTTATTGGCATTTCACCGTTTTGGCACGAAGAGAAGCAAATTTGTTGATAATATTAGTAGTGGAGGTGTTTTCGCATTGGTAGATGTTGAAACAGGAAAATTAGGAGCTGCGAAGAGTATTTTTGATCTTGATGATTTAGCCAAGACATACATCACTCACCCCGACACTGGAGCTCCTATTAAAGATGTAATTATTCCTAAATGGCAAGAGTTGCTTGCAAACCTAAAACACGCTCACAAATGTTTTGCATATTATCGTTTCTTTGCATGGGATATTACTCTAGATGAAGATGGTAAGCCATGGGTATTGGAAATTAACCGCGGATCAGATTTAAGCGTTCAAGTGTTATCTCCTTTAAGGCATGCTAAGCTTGGAGATTGGATGAGTAAACAAGGATTATTGAAATTATACAGATGAAAAAGATAATCGAAAAAATATTGTGGAAGGCATTATGTATCGTGGCTGATCGTACAGGTGCAGTTAAGGGCCGTTTTGGAGATGAGGTCTTTCGTAAGAAATCTATGGATCCATCATTTGAATGGCAGCAATATACAGATAAATATATTCCCTATTTTCAAAAGTATGGATTTAATGTATCAAGAGTAGAATGTGAATACTTTAGCAAGGCCTCTGGAATCATTTCCGATTACTATATAACTTTCACATTATGGCAATATTTCATATATCCGTATCTTAACAGAGCTGAATGGAGATATGCATATACTGATAAAAATATGTTCGAAAGAATACTGGATATTAATAGAGTACAAAAAGAAATAGATGTTAATATCCCAGAAACTATTATTAGTAATATGAACGGCATACTATTTGTGAATGGGAAGATTTCGGATTTTGAAGATGCTGTTGATGCTGTCGTCAACCATTACTCCGACATGATAATTAAACCAACAGTTGAGACGTGTCAGGGTCATGGAGTCGCTAAAATTGAATATGAGGGTATTGCTCGAAAGAATATTGTTGAATTATTAAAGAATTATCGAGTTAATTATGTCGTTCAAAATGCAGTTGTTCAGCATCCCGATTTAAAAGCTTTTAATGAAACATCAGTGAATACCATCCGTCTTACGACTTACAGAGATTTTCATGGAAAAATCAAAGTGATTCAAGTTCTGCAGCGTTTTGGTGGAAAAGGATCTATTTTTGACAATGCCTCTGCCGGAGGCACTTTCTGTGCTATTCATTCAGATGGCACTTATGATAGAACAGTACATAAATTCCATACATTAAAGACGTCTCGTTTAGATGATAGTCTTCCGCAAAGGGTTCCCTATTTCGAAAAGATTGTCTCAGTCTGTGAGTATATGCATAATCAACTACCCATGTTCGATATTGTAGCATGGGATATGACTGTGACACCTGAGGGACATCCTTATATAATTGAATACAATATTTGTCCTGCGCCTGAATTGCAGATGGCTACGGGTCCTTTATTCCCGAAAGAAGATTTGGACGAAATTATGCAGAGGATACAAAATTATCAGATTACTAATGAATTTAAAGCAATTGTTAGTTTCCCCGAAAAACCAGGTTATTACTATCGAAGGTAGTTCTATTGGAGGATGAATAACAACAAAAGAAAGTGTTTGTATTTAATATGAAGGATTTATTACAATATAGAAGTCAGATATACGGATTCAGCGCTTTATGGATTCTTTTCTTTCATATTAATAATCATTTTCCCATCAATCTTTCCATTTTAACTCCTTTTCTTAACGTGGGTAATTGTGGGGTAGATATATTCATGTTTTTATCTGGCTATTGTTTAACTCTTTCTTTCGAAAAGAATTCTGATATCAAATCTTTTTATAAAAAAAGAGTTATACGCTTGATAATACCTTTTCTAATTATCTCTATCCCATACTATATATTAAAAAATTTTATTAGGACTCCATTGTGTAATGGTGAATTCAATTTATTGGGATGTTTTAAAGATGTTATAGGAGAATCCTTTTTCTTTGAAGGGTTAAGGACGACATGGTTTGTTCATGCAATATTTTTGATGTATATCATATTTCCCATATTGTATAAGATATGTAAAAAAAACATATATTATGCTATTTGTGCATGGATATCATCATATTTTATTATAGTTCTTTTGTATTTGACTTGTGCCAATTATTACTTTTTTGCTATTGCCGCATGCCGTTTGCCAGTTTTTACTGCAGGTGTGTTATTTTCTATGTATAATATTGGTCCCAAAATTAATAAATGGATCATTGTTCTTTCAGTCGTTTATCTTATTGTTTTCATATTTATATTCCCTATTTGCAAACACCTTCCAAAAAACTTTTTTTGGCTATTTTTCTTTACATTTGTTCCTCCTATTATTTATATTGTCGGGTATGTCTGTGATAGAATCAAGACGAAAGGTGCCTGTCATTATGTAGGACAATTCTCTTTGGAGATCTATTTGATACATGTTATGATACTGAATATATTGAAATGGGGAGATTATATACAGGTATTATCTTTTTCCTTATATTTGATTGTACCTGTTCTTTCCTTTTGCTTGTCATTGCTTGTATCCAAATTATCAAAATCAATAGCAAACTATATTAAATAATTATGATTTACGGTGCAATTCTTGCGGGCGGTGTCGGTAAGCGCATTGAACGCTTTTCAATTCCCAAACAGTTCATCAATATAGGCGGAGTGCCTATTATCGTGGTAACACTTCGCCAATTCCTTGCAAACGAGCGGTTGGATATCATCTATGTAGCCGTTCATCACGATTGGTTGTCATATGCCGAGAAGCTTTTCAAGGATAGTTTCTCTAAGGAACAACTGTCAAAAATTCGAGTCGTGACAGGAGGAAGTGAACGTATAGATTCATTTATTAACATCATGAATGATGTCATCACTCAGACTGGCCTGAATGACCAAGATATTCTGATTTGCCATGACTCTGTACGTCCTTTCGTGAGTCAACAGATGATAAATGATTGTATTGATGCCACTATTCGATATCATTTGGCGCTGACCGTCATTCCTGTGACGGATACCATACACACGTCACATGATAATGATATGATCGATGGGACTTTGGATCGTAGTCAATTATACAATGGACAGACTCCTTCTGGATTCAATCTGAAACTTCTTAATGATTCAATTGCAAAATTCAGCGACGAAGAAAAAAAGACAGTAACTGGTACAACTCAATTAATGCTTAAGTTAGGTTATAAAATCAAGAAGGTTGTTGGCCATACAAGTAACTTCAAGATAACGACAGACAATGATTTGGATGTAGCAGACAGAATAATGAGAACTTCTGCAAAGCATAAAGGTGTCCAATTGCTTGATTGTACGTTGCGCGATGGTGGCATAGCTATCAATTTTGATTTTGGTGCGGATAAAATGCAGGAAATCAAGAATTGCCTTGAAGAATCAGGTGTTGAATATATTGAATGTGGGTATATCAATGAAAAGAAAGGTTCTCCATCGGGTCGTACTTGCTTTGATAATGAACAAAGTATAAAGAATACGCTACTTTCGAGTGGTAAGAAGGCTGGTGTCAATTATCTAGCCATGATTGACTATGGGACCTTCAATCTCAATAATCTTCATCAAGCTGATGGTCTCGGCATTGATGGCATCAGATATGCTTTCCATAAAGAGAACGTCCATGAAGCACTGAAAGAGGCTGCCATCATCATTGATAAGGGCTATGATTTGTATTTGCAACCGATGGTAACCATTCGTTATTCAGATGAAGAGTTCCGAGAATTGATTACTTATTGTAATACATATTTGTCAGAAGCCAAAGCTTTTTATATTGTTGATAGCTTTGGTCAGATGGATAACATGACTCTTCTTCATAAGCTAGAAATAGCAGATCTTTATGTTTCAGACAAGATGAAGATTGGTTTCCATGCTCATAATAATCGACAGATGGCCTTTTCCAATGCTATTTCCTGGATGAGGTACCCTGCAAAACACGAGTTAATGATTGACTCAAGTATAATGGGTATGGGAAAGGGTGCTGGCAATCTTTGTACAGAGCTGATTATTCCGTTACTTATAGCTGAGGGTAAACAATACTCGACAGTAGGTATCTATGAGGAGATTAATAGTTATATAGCTGGACTATTGAAAGATTATCCTTGGGGGTATTCGTTGGACTATTACCTTTCATCACTCTATGGATGTACTCCAAGCTATATTAAGATATTTACTGCTGATGAGCGTGTCAAAACAGATGATTTGGTGAATCTTCTTAAGAATATGCCTGACGAAAAGCGTGCAGCATGCGACAAGTCATTTGCCCGACAGTATTTAATTGATTATTTTAGTTAGTCCTATATGAAAGCATTCTCTGTTTTTGATGATTTCCCACAATCATCTATTGACATATTAGAGAATAATGGCATCTCAGTAACTCTGAATGCAAAAGGGAAAGAAAGACCTATTGGCGAAGTGCTTAAATCATTGCTTGATGAATATGACGTACTGTTTATCAGTACTGCACAGAAAATGCCAGAGGAAATGTTTTTCAATATTAGTACCCCCAAAATAATAGGGACAGCTTCCTCTGGTGTAGATCATATTCACATTCCAGCAGATAAACAGTCTCTTGTTAGGGTCGCTAATGCGCCTCAAGCAAATAGAAGCACCGTTACTGAACATACGTTCGGACTGATTTTGACTCTTAGAAAACAGCTAATTGAAGGACGAGCTATAGCCGCTCAAGGGTTAAGTAAAAAGGCGATGGTTGGCAAACCGGTTGATCTTTATGGATCTACTATGGGAGTTATTGGAGCAGGAGGCATAGCAAGCACAGTCCTTCGTATGGCTCAGTGTTTTGGAATGAATCGCTTGTGTTGGACTTTGCATCCTGAGAGTCATAAAGATTTAACTGAAGAAGGAGTTTTGTTTGTCGATATCGATACCTTATTGAAAAAGTCGGATATCGTATCGGTTAACTTGCCCTTGAGTGAGAAGACAAAGAATCTTATTACTCGAGAAAGAGTTGAACTACTGAAAGATACCGCTACTTTCATCACAACTTCTCGTTTGGAAATATCAGACACTCAGGCATTGATGGAAAAAGCGAAAAGAATTTCCACCTTTAGTGTCGGTATGGATGTCGATGCGGGTACAATAAAGGATTTGTGGATTCCAGCGATGAATAATGTGATTGTTACTCCTCATATTGGAGGCGGTACCATCGAGTCACGTATACGATTATTCAATGAATGTGCCAGAAATGTCATAAAGTTGAAGAATGTGAATTCGCTTTGAATTCGACTTTCTTGAAAACTAACTTGATATTTAAGTGATATTTTGTTTATGAACAACATCGCGTTAATCATTGCTGGTGGTTCTGGCAATCGTATGGGACAGGATATTCCCAAGCAGTTTATACATATTGACGGAGCTCCAGTTATTATACATACCATGAAGGCTTTCGAGCAGCATCCCGATATTGATTGGATAGCTGTCGTTTGTTTACACGGATGGGACACCGTATTGCAGTCTTATGCTCACCAGTTTAATATTTCCAAATTGAAGTGGATTTTCCCAGGAGGAAAGACGGGTATGGAGTCGATCCATAATGGTATTTATGGACTTAAAGAGGCAGGATGTGATGATGAGGATCTTGTGCTGATTCATGATGCCGTACGTCCCTTGCTATCACAAGAGATTATATCCTCCAACATTGCTATTTGCAAGGCTTACGGGTATGCGATTACCGGAATCCAGTGTCGAGAAGCTATCTTGATGAGTGAGGATGGTTTCACCACTACGACCAGTATCCCACGCGATACGTTGATTCGTACGCAGACTCCTCAGACTTTTAAGTTGGGAAATATTATTTCTGCTCATGAGGAGGCTGCTAAGAAAGGTATCAAGCACTCTGTGGCTTCGTGTACGCTTATAGCTGAGCTTGGCTCCGGCAGAGTGATGCATGTCGTCCCGGGATCGGAAAAGAACATTAAGATCACCACTGTGGAGGACATTGAGATGGTCAAGGCATTGATGCATACTGAAAAGGACTCATGGTTGAAGTGAACAACCTTCCTTGGGATAAACTCTCGGGGTGCAATATTTTAGTTACAGGAAGTACGGGTCTTATCGGTTCCTGCTTAGTAGATAACTTAATGATGAATCCATCTAAGGATTATCAGGTATTTGCTATGGGCCGGAATCAGAAACGCGCCGATTCTCGTTTCAATCGTTTCAAAGAAGATTCTACCTTTCATTTTCTGTCGGGTGATGTGACTGAGCCTTTGCGTTGCGACACACCTTTCCACTATATCATTCATGCAGCAAGTAATGGAAGTCCCAAATACTTCGCCAATTATCCCGTTGAGGTAATGAAATCTAATCTCTTTGGTGTCTCGAACCTCATCGAATACGGACTTGGTCATGATATGAAGCGGTTCCTCTATGTTTCTACCGGTGAGGTTTATGGTGTTAACAAGGCTGCGGTTTTGGGTGAGAATAGTTACGGATATGTAGATGTTCTTGATACGCGATCTTGTTATCCTTCTTCCAAACGTGCTGCAGAGACTATGGCGAGGTGCTATGCTGGTGAGTATGGTGTCGATGTTGTGATAGCCCGCCCTTGTCATACTTACGGGCCGCATTTTACGGAGTCTGATAATCGAGTCTGTGCTCAGTTCATCCGTAATGTCTTGAACGATCAGGATATCGTTTTGAAGAGCGCTGGTACGCAGTGCCGTTCCTGGTGTTATGTCGAAGATTGTGTAAATGCTTTGTTATACATCATCTTGAAGGGAAAGAGTGGCGAAGCATATAATATCGCGGACAAGAATTCTGTAGCCACAATTCGCGAACTGGCTGAAATGATAGCACATATTACTGGACGTAAAGTCGTTATGCAATTGCCTTCAGATAAAGAACAGAAGGAATTCACACCCATTAGTCGAGCAGTGTTCGACACATCAAAGATAGAAACTTTAGGCTGGTCTATCAGTGGGTCCATGGAAGACAAGTTGAGAGAGACAATTAATGTATGTAAGTCTCATGAATGAAGAACTAATAGATAGAATTTTCATTCTTTTGCATCAAGATAACAAAAAAGGAGAATTTTTGCGTTTCGCTATTGTTGGTGTTACTGCTGCAATTATCCATTATGCTATCTATTTTGTCCTTTATCATTTCATAAATGTAAGTTTCGCATATACAATTGGCTATATATTAAGCTGGTTTTGTAATCTTTATCTCACTAGCAAGTTTACATTTCATCGAAAAGCTACGTTAAAAAAAAGTGCAGGATTTGCAGGCGCCCATGTGATTAATTATTTCATGCATATCGTTTTATTGCAATTTTTCCTATGGATTGGTATTCATAAGGCATTGGCTCCTGTGTTTGTGATGAGCATTGCAACTGTTATCAATTTCTTTCTGGTTCGGTTTGTGTTTAAGAGCGGCAATGTAAAATGAAACCAAGAATCTTGATAGCGATGCATTATATGGAACTCGGTGGTGCTGAGAGTGCGTTGCTTGGTCTATTGCAAGCGCATGATTCTGGAAAGGCAGACATTGATTTATTCCTTTACGACCATGTCGGGGAATTGATGCATTATATTCCAAGTTCTATAAATCTATTACCAAAGATTGATGCTTATTCCATGTTGGAACGGCCAATTTCTGAACTTCTGAGAAAGGGTTATTGGGGAGTCGCTTGGGGTCGGACAGTTGCAAGGTATTTTGCAAAACAAGAGAAAAAGAATAATAAGGAGAAGCTGGATGACATTTCAGTGTATTATTATATCTCTAAATATGCTAGTCCTTTTTTACCCAAGATTAATCCTTCGGTAGAATATGATCTCGCCATTAGTTTTTTACAGCCTCATCTATATGTACTGAAAAAAGTAAGGGCACGCAAGAAATTAGCATGGCTGCATACCGATTATTCAAAAGTTTTTGTTTCTCGGAAAGAAGAGGAAGTTTGGAGTCAATTTGATTATATCGCAGCTATCTCCGAAGAGGTTGGACATTCATTTGTGAGCCGATTTCCAAGTCTCAGCTCCAAGATAATGCCCATTGAGAATATTCTTTCTTCAAAGTTTATTAGAGAAAGAGCGATTGAGAATGACGTTAGTTTTCCTGGAAAAGGTATAAGATTACTAACTATTGGACGTTATAGTTATCCCAAGAAGTTGGAGGATATTCCTATTTTGACCGCATCGTTACAGAAGACGTTTCCTGATTTGAAATGGTTTATTATCGGTTATGGTAATCCCAATGAGGAGAAGAAAATACTTGATAGTATTAATTTTGCCGGGACGAAGGATAGCGTAGTTCTTCTGGGGAAGAAAACAAATCCATATCCATATATAAAGGCTTGTGATTTCTATGTGCAACCGTCAAGATATGAAGGAAAGTCAATAACTGTGCGAGAAGCGCAAATCCTATGTAAGCCAGTTATTGTAACGGCATATCCAACTGCAGCCTCACAAATCCAAAATGGTGTAGATGGTGTAATTGTGCCACTTGACATAGAAATGTGTGCTAATTCTATAATCTCGTTTTTGAAGAACAAGGAGAAACAAACTATGATAGTCAATTATCTATCAGAGCATGATTATGGTAATGAAAATGAAATAAATAAAATTTATAAATTGGCAAGATGATTCCCAAAGTTATTCATTATTGCTGGTTTGGGGGAAATCCACTTCCTAAATCTGCAATCAAGTGCATCGACAGTTGGAAGAAGTTCCTTCCTGATTATGAAATCAAGGAATGGAATGAGAGCAATTTCGACATTAATCTGATTCCATATACTCGTGAAGCATATGAAATGAAAAAATATGCTTATGTTAGTGATGTGGCCAGATTCCTTGTACTCTATCGAGAAGGAGGTGTCTATTTCGATACCGATGTCGAAGTAGTGAAACCTCTTGATGATATCATCGAGGCTGGTGCATTTATGGGAATAGAGGATTTAGGTGAAGAGGGAAAGACCTTTCCCAATGTGGCTCCAGGATTAGGGTTGGCTGTAGAGGCAGGGAATCCTTTTTATAAGGAGATTCTTGATCATTATTATGAGTGTCATTATTATGACCCGATAACTAAAGTTCCATATCCTTTAACAGTCGTCAATCATTGTACGGATTTGCTGATAAGGAATGGTCTGAAACCAACCAACAAATTTCAAACTGTAGCTGGAATCAATATCTATCCAGTTGATTATTTTTGTCCGTTGGAGGATGCTACTGGAATATTGACAATCACAGAAAATACCCGTGCTATCCATTGGTTTTCTAAAACTTGGATTGATAAGCCAATGTGGTATTTCACTGTAACGAGACTCCTTCATCGAATCTTTGGAGTCGATTCATTGGTAAATATCAAGAAACTATTTAATTTTGATTTCACACCCAAGACTCATAGTGCCACAATAGATAGTACGAAAGAACAGCAGATTGCGGAATCTTCTTTCACTTGTGGCAAGAAAGATAATGGAGAGCAATTAAATAATGACTCGCATACATGTGCGGTGATTCCCAATGTTATTCATTACTGTTGGTTCGGTGGCGATAAAATGTCAGAATCGATGCAACGGTGTGTCGCCAGTTGGCGTCGCTTTTTCCCTGGCTATGAGATCAAGGAGTGGAATGAAACTAACTTCGATGTGAATTTGTTGCCATATACCAAAGAGGCTTATCAACTGAAGAAATATGCATTTGTTAGCGATGTCGCTCGATTCTGGATTTTGTATCATGAGGGAGGAATATATTTTGATACGGATGTTGAAATTATTTCTTCTTTTGACGAAATAGTTTCAAAAGGTGCTTTTATGGGTGTAGAGTCTCATTGCAAAGCAGGAGAATTACCGAATGTGAATCCAGGTCTCGGATTGGGGGCAGAGAAAGGGAATCCAGTATTGAAGTCTATTTTCAATTATTATAAAACGCTTAGTTTCCTTAACGAAGAAGGCGAGAAGAATCCAGGAACAGTGGTTACACATACTACCCATGTCCTTGCCGAACAATATGGACTTCAGTCATCAAATGAAATTCAGGAGCTTGATGGTATCACCATTTATCCTATGGATTATTTCTGCCCATTTGATGACCTTACTGGTGTCTTGACCCCTACCGAACATACACGTTCTATCCATTGGTTCGCTAAGACGTGGACAGATAGGCCGACGTGGTATTTCAAGATGACTCGAGTGTTACATCGCCTATTTGGCGTGCGTTTCTTTAATTCGTTAAAATCACTTTTGGGAATTGAGGAAAGGCAATAGGTAATATGACTAAACCTCGATTGTTTATCAATATGCACTATATGGAGTTGGGAGGTGCAGAAAGAGCACTTCTTGGGCTTCTGAATGCTATTGATACGGACAAAGTGGATGTCGATCTATTTCTTAATCAGCATACTGGGGCATTTATGTCATTGATTCCTACCAAGATTAACCTTTTACCTGAGATTCCTGCATATTCTGCAATTGAACGCCCAATTAAGGCAATCCTGAGGGAAGGACATTTAGGTGTATTTTTGGGTAGATTAATAGGGAAAATCCGATACAAGAGATATCTGCATTCTGTCGGGAAAAGAAGAGATGGAAGTGCTACACAATATGTTTTTGATGGGGTTTCACCATTTCTTCCTTCCTTGAAGTTTCTTGGCCATTATGATATGGCAATCAGTTTCTTGGATCCGCCTCATATTGTGCAGGATAAGGTAGATGCATCTATCCGAATGGAATGGATTCATACGGATTGGTCTACTGTTGAGGTGAATGAGAAACTGGTTGAACCAAGATGGGGACGGAATGACTTTATAATTTCTATTTCAGAAGCTGTTACTGAACAGTTTTTGAAGAGATTCCCTCGGTTTAAGAATAAGATTCTTGAGATTCATAATATCCTTAGTCCTGAATCTGTTAGAAATCAAGCCGCAATATGTGATAATTTAAGTGAATTGAATCCAGAGGGTATTACTCTTTGTTCTGTCGGGAGAATTGCCTATCTGAAAAATTTTGACAATATCCCATTTGTAGCAAAAAAACTAAAAGAGAGAGGGCTTATTTTTCACTGGTATGTGATTGGCCCTGGAAATCATGAGACAATTGATAATTCAATTCGAAGTATTCGAGTTGATGATTGTGTCCATTTTATCGGTCCCCGAAGCAATCCATATCCTTGGATGAATGCTTGCGATATTTATGTTCAACCATCTCGTTATGAAGGCCACGCTGTTACAGTTCGTGAAGCTCAGATTCTTGGGAAACCCGTTATCATTACTAACTATCCAACTGCAAAAAGCCAGATTCGAGATGGCATAGATGGCGTTATCTGTGGAACAGACAACGATAGTATTGCTGAGGCAATTATCTCATTGGCACAAGACATACAAAAACAGAAGGATCTTGCTACCTATTTGATGTCTCATGATTATGGTAACGAGGGTGAAGTTGAGAAGATATATAAAATCTTGAATATAGCATAATGGAGTTCTCACTTGCAGATCATAATAAGTACAGGAATCTACTATTGCAGACTTATAAAACCTTTGCCAAATTCTGCTCTGATAATGATATTCATTATTTTGCAGCGGGTGGTACAATGATTGGGGCAATAAGGCATCATGGTTTTATCCCTTGGGATGACGATGTTGATGTGTACATGAAACGACCGGATTATGACAGGTTCATTTCTATGAGAAATCGATTGGTAAATACAGACTACGAAATCATAGATTCTTGTAACGATGGTTATTATTGTGCTATGGCAAAATTTTCCCATCGTTATTCGACCATTTGGGAATTTCAGAGTATTCCTTTCGTGTTTGGCGCTTATATCGATGTATTTGTCTTGGATTTTGAATATGGGACATACAATGAGGTGGTTGCAAAGAGAAAGAACTATTCTAAGAAGGTAGATTTTTTGTATATTAGCTCAAATAATAAACCATTTAAAGTTATTAAGGATTGTTTTTGTCGAGGTGAACTGAAAAAATCATTATGGTTTACTTTTCAGAAATTGGTTTTAAGAACTATTCACCCCTTTTTGAGGAAATGCATTAACATTCATTCAGATAAAGAACAAGGAGAATGGTTAGTTGCATTTACAGGTACATCAGGAGAGAAAGATATTTTTCGTCCAGAATGGTTCGAAGGTTCTATTGTGTGTCAGTTCGAAGATACATGTATTAATGTTCCATCAGGTTATGACAAATTCTTGACAGCGATGTTTGGTGATTATATGACCCTCCCTCCAATTGAGGAACAGACATCCCATCACGCCCTTTTTTATTATAATTTGGATAGAAGAATTACTTTGGAAGAGATTGAAAAGATGCAAATTGATGTGCAATGAGGTTATTATTTTTTAGTTTATTTTTTTCATTGGTAGTTCACTATTTGCTCAGTCTGAAAGATCTTCTTTTAAAGAAAAGGCTTACGAAAAATATATGGATTTGGTAAAGCCTAAGGCTTCAGTGTTGGGGAACTTCTTTTACAATAATAACTGCAAATGAATCCTCGATTTTCCATCATTGTTCCTGTTTATAATGCGGAAAAGTATTTGCATAATTGCATAAATAGTATTCGAGTACAGAGTTGTGCAAACTTCGAAGTATTATTTGTAGATGATGGAAGCACTGACGATACGTTACATCTTTTAGGTAAATTTAAATCCGAGGATATTCGATTTCAATTATATCATCAAGATCATCGGGGTGTTAGTTCAGCACGTAATGTAGGGTTGAAATATGCTGTTGGAGATTTTATTTGTTTTGTTGATGCTGACGATCAGATAGCTTCCACTTACCTTGAGGATCTTTATCAAGCAATGCGAGGAGCTGATTCTTCGATGAGTGGATTCAAAAAAACAGATTTACTCAGCCATGAAGATTGTGTAATAGTTCCTCAGAACAAAATAGAGACGCTTGAAGAGAATCTTTCTGGAATTTACGCCTCGGGCCCAACTGATTGGCAACGGTACCTTTGGAATAGAATGTTTAAGCGAACCATTATTCAACAAAATAAACTCCGATTTAGAGAAGACATTTTTTATAAGGAGGATGGATTGTTTGTCGTGCAGTATCTATGTGCTTCTAATGGTTATGTAGGATGTGTCGATAAGGTGCTTTACTATTATTTTAGAAATACTACGGGTGCAATGAGCAAGACCTGGAATGCATTCGATAAAAAGATTATTACTAACCTGATGGCTCATAAACTTATGATTGATGAGCTAAGGCACAATGATATTTCGGAAATTGTTTTATCAAAAGCAATGAGTCAAGCCAAAGCAGCGTGCAATTGGGTTCTTCAGATGATGTGCCGGTCCCAATCATTTAGTTTGACATTACTGATAAGAATAGAGAGAATTATGATTTCGATTCTTGGTTGGCGAGAATATTTTTTTTGGCGAACTACTCAAATTGGCAAACTTTTTAAATGAATATTCTTTTCTCGTCAGATGATAATTATGTTCGACATTTGGGTGTTGCAATGATTAGTATATTGCAACACAGTAGGGATGTGAACACGATTCGATTTTACGTCATTAATAACCATATCTCTCATGATAATGTAGAGAAATTGAAGCTATTGGTAGGTAAATATGAAAATGCTGAGATTGTTTATATTCCTTTTGAAAGCATCGAGAAACAACTTCATCTTAATCTGTCTTGGCCTATCTCTCTGAGTTCATATGCCCGACTTTTTGTTGGTGAGGTGTTACCTGTCGAAGTTGAAAGAGTTTTGTACTTGGATTGTGACGTGGTAGTAAATGGTCCTCTTTTTGATTTATGGAATACCGATTTGTGTGGAAAGTGCATTGGAGCAATTCAGGATACAATTCCTTCAAAAACAAAAGTTTCTGTTGGCTTGTCTTCCAAGCAACCATATTTTAATGCTGGGGTTTTGCTGATTGATTTGAAACAGTGGAGAGAGTATAATATTGGAAAGAAATGCTTGAACTTTATAGATTCTTATAGTGGAAGTGTGACACATCATGATCAGGGCGTATTAAATGGCGTGTTGAATGGTCAATGGAAGAGGTTGTCTTTAAAATACAATGTGATGACTATTCATTATATGATGTCTCAATCCAAGATCCGTAGATATTATAAGGATGAAGCGCCATATTATGATGATTTAGCGATTAATGAGGCCATAAAGAAGCCCATTATTATTCATTTTACACCTAGTTTTACAAGTAGGCCTTGGGAAGATAATTGCTGTCACCCTTTGCGAGATTGTTATAGTCGAGTTTTAGCTATCTCTCCCTGGAGTGATTTCCCTCTTATGAGGGATATGACTCCTTGGTACGTTCGATTAATTAACTTGCGATATAGGTTTTTTCCGGTACTTTAATTAGCTCATAAGATGATTGAAATATTTGCAGTTCGTATATACATGACTGTCTATTATTGGACAATGTTTGTTATCTGTCTCTTAACGGGATTATATTTTTATAATTCTGAGGGATGTAAAAAACTGCTGAAAAATTATACCATTTTACTTCCTCTTTTATTATCAATCATTATAATTGGTTATCTTGGATTAAGGCCTTTCAGTTGGGCTTTTGGAGATATGCTGATGTACCGTCATAAGTGGAACATGACAGATGCTGTTTTGCTTGATGATTATTTCAATTTAAGAAAAGAGTGGTTCTTCGATTTCGTGCTAAGATTTTGTAAAATACTAGTCAACGATGCTCAATTCTGGTTTGTCATTGTTGAATTGTTTTATGTGGGTTGCCAGTTTTGGGCATGTAAGCGATTGTTATGGGAGAATGTATGGATGGCTATCGCATTTGTATTCTTTTCATATCAATTTGGTACGTATGGTACGAACGGCATTCGAAATGGTATGGCGTGTGCATTGATGATGCTCTCGATTTCTTTTTATCTTGATAGAAACAAGTATGGCTTTGTAGTTGGTACCATTATATTTTTATTAGCTATGGGTTGCCATCGCTCTGTGATGATTCCAATGGCTGCTTTGCTGGTATCTATGTTTATTATTAAAGATATTAAATATGCTATTTATATTTGGTTGGGTTGTATTTTTTTGTCATTAGTTTCTGGCAACTTTTTTCAAGGTTTATTCGGTGGTTTAGGCTTGGATGATCGAATGTCAAATTATTCTGAAGTATCCGATAAGACTTTGTCTCAATTTTCTCATCTTGGTTTTAGATGGGATTTTTTGTTGTATAGTGCGATGCCTGTTTGGTTGGCTTGGATTGTACGAAGCAGAGGGGTCTTCGATCAAACTTTTACCCTTTTGGCAAATACCTACATCATAGCTAATTCTTTCTGGGTCTTAGTTTGTCGTGTAGCATTTTCTAATCGCTTTGCTTATCTCTCTTGGTTCCTTTATGCCTTGGTTATTGCATATGCTGTAATCAGAGTCCCAATTTGGAAGAACCAAGATAAGGTTGCGGGCCAGATTTTGATGGCACATACAGCATTTACGATTACTATGTTTCTCATCGGAAGATAAAGGCTGATAATGACACTTACAGTATTTACACCGACATACAATCGCAAGCATACGATCACTCGTACTTACGAGTCTCTCTGCCGTCAAACATCGTATGACTTCGAATGGTTGATTATAGATGATGGAAGCAGTGATGGAACACGAGAATGGGTCGAGAGATTGGGTGAGAAAGTTACTATAGAAGGTGTTCGTTTTGATTGGATGGGACGTCGCTTGTCTCAAGTAGATTCCTCACATTTTGTTATTATGTCGAATGATACTATTTCGGGTTACCCGTTACGTATCGAGTATATTCAAAAACCAAATGGAGGACTATATACTGGCTATAATACGGCTTACGCTACTATCCAAACAGAACTCTGTGTTTGCATTGACAGTGATGACTTCATGCCAGACGATGCTGTAGAGAAGATACTATGTTTATGGAAGGAAAAGGGATCAAACAAGTTTTGCGGTATAGAAGGTTTGGATTTTGATATTCATACCAATTTGCCTATTGGTGGGTATTTCCCCCAAGGATTGGAATCTGTTTATCTTCATGAACTCAATCTGAAGAATATTCATTTCGGTGATACAAAGCAGGTGATGAGAACACAATTGATGAAAGAAATTACTCCAATGGAAGGCTTCAAGGGTGAAAAAAATTTTAATCCAATCTATCTCCTCATCCAAGTATGCGATAAATATCCCTTATTGGTATTAAACGAGAATATTTGTACGGTTGAGTATCAAGTAGGTGCTGATTCAATGTCCCAGGGTATTTTCAAGCAGTACCTGGACTCTCCGAATTCATTTGCCAAGATGCGTCTTTTGGAGATGACATTGAAGCACAATACGTTGAAAGACAAATTTCGTTCCGCTATTCATTACGTCAGTTCCTGTTTAATCGCTCGTGATAAACTATGGTTTAGAAGAAGTACGAATAAGTTATTAACCATTTTTGCTTGTCCTTTTGGGTTCATACTTTATTTTTATATCAAATATAAAGCTAATCAAAAATCATGACCTATTCTGTGGCTATTCGTACACTTGGAACGTCTCCCGCTTTACGTTCAGAGCTTGAGTCAATACATCGACAGACAGTGTTGCCTGAAAAGATTTTGATTTATATAGCTGAAGGATATAACAGACCAGAATTTACAGTCGGTAAGGAAGAGTATAAGTGGGTATCCAAAGGAATGGTACGTCAGAGGGCGTTGCCCTATGAGAATATTGGTAGTGAATACATTTTACTGCTTGATGATGATGTGGATTTGGCACCTGATACTGCTGAATTGTTATTGAAAGCAGCCGAATATTATTCTGCTGATTGTGTGGGCGCTGATACATTCAAGAATCAGGAAATGCATATAAGAAGTAAACTTTTTGCTGCGGTTACCAATTTGGTTTTCCCTCGTCCCAACGATCGGTGGGCATTTAAGATTCATCGAAATGGTTCTTTCTCATATAATAATAATCCTAAAGATGGTTTTTATCTAAGTCAAAGTTGTGCTGGCCCTGCATGGTTGTGCAAAAAGGATGTTTTCTTGGCATTACATTTTGAGGATGAATTGTGGCTAGATAATTTGGGGTTTGCTTTTGGAGATGATGTACTGGAAACTTATAAACTCTATAAAAATGGTTTCAAGCTTGGCGTTTATTATGGAAGTGGCATAAAGAACCTTGATGCTAAGAGTTCAAGTGGCAGTTTTCAGAAGAATGAAAAGAAATTTTATGTGAGAAGTTTTGCAGCCTTTGTGTTATGGTGGAGGATGATTTTCGATTTTAAGGACCAATCCGTTTTATCTTCTTTGATATCTGCTCTTTCTTTTGGTTTTAAGGCAGTTTGGCTATTGATAATCAATACTCTTGCGGCTATTCTTTTGCGAAAGATAAAGATTCCGTATTATTATGTTAGGGGAATAAGAGATGGATGGCAATTTGTTCATTCTGATGATTATAGAAAGATTCCCTCTTATTTAATTAAAGAAAGGTGATGAAACTGCTTCATGTTATTACATCACTTCGTACTGGAGGCGCTGAAAAGCTGATGGTAGATTTGCTTCCTATGCTTCGAGACTTAGGAAATGACGTCGAACTGCTTCTCTTTGATGGCGTTCGAACTGAGTTTATGGAGCAAATAGAGAGGTCAGGCATTAAAATACATATTTCAAGGGTCGGAGGTAGCGTTTATAATCCAAAGAATATTATTTATTTGCGAAACATCATTAATCAATTTGATGTAGTTCATACTCACAATACTGCACCACAGATATTTGCTGCGATGGCAAAAACTTTCATAGGGGGTAATAATATTAAACTTGTTACTACCGAGCATAATACTACAAATCGTAGGAGGAATAAACCTTATCTAAAGTTCATAGACCGATGGATGTATAGCAAGTATACAAAGGTGATATGTATATCAAATCAAGCCGAAAATAATCTACGTCGGTATTTGAATGATGATTCTTCTAAAATCTGTACCATCTTTAATGGTGTTGACATTTCGCAATTCTCGAGCTATAACAGAATCAATGAAGCCAGGAATGAGGATGACGGATGCATTTTTGTAACTATGGTTGCTGCTTTCAGAGAACAGAAGGACCAACAGACATTGATTCGAGCATTCTCGTTGCTTCCAGCGAATTTTAAATTACAACTTGTAGGTGGTGGAGATATAGGGCTCATTGAGAAGAGTAAGGATTTGGTAAAGCAACTTAAGCTTTCAAATAGAGTAGATTTCATGGGTATTAGAACAGATATACCTACTATTCTTTATGCATCTGATATAATCGTATTAAGTTCACATTATGAAGGATTGTCTTTATCAAGTCTTGAGGGTATGGCATCGGGTAGACCATTCGTGGCTAGTGATGTGGATGGCCTCCATGAAATAGTGGATGGTTATGGATTATTATTCCCTCATGAGGATGCTCAATCTTTAGCTGATATTCTTCTAAAATTATCTATAGATAAAGCATATTCTGATCGAATAGCCGCAAAATGTCAGGAAAGGGCAAAACAGTTTGACATAACTGTTATGGCACAAAAATATAATTGTATTTATAAGAAATTGTTTGATAATGAACTCTAAAGTTCTTATTACATATTGTTGGAATCGTGTTGGATACAATATTATGAGAAGCTTGTCTGCTCATGACATAGATGTATATGTGGCAGATACTTCTAAGAGGAATATCTGTTCGATGTCAAGATATATAAAAGGGAGTTACGTCTATCCTGATCCATTTGCTGAAGAGGAGTCTTTTATAAAGACGCTATTAGAGATAATAGATCAGCTTCGTCCGGATATCTTGTTGCCCACGCACGATGAATCTTTGGTTATAGCTAAAAATATTGATAAGTTCCCATCATGGCTGATCATTCCGATAGCGAGCTATCGGTTATTGCAGGATTTGTCAGATAAGCAGATTGCGACGACTTTAGCCAATTCTGTCGGGGTTCCCACACCACGTGTTTTCAATAGTATAGAAGAGATCAAGTCTTTTCCCGTAGTTTTCAAGGCGGCTATCAGTAACTCTGCTAAAGATGTGTATTTCCCGAGGAACATAGAAGAGCTGCAGAATCTGATTCGTCAATATGAAGGGAGGAAAACATTAATTGAAGAAAAATGTAGTGGATGTGATTATAGTGTTGATTGTGTCAGGGGGAAAGACTTTTTCAAGGCATCTGTTTATCGAGCATTGGTTACTAAGACAGAAGGTGGAGGTACCACTACGCAGCGAATTATCGTGGAGCATCCAGATCTGATCCACTATGCAAAATTAATCCTAGATAAGGTGGATTATCAAGGTGTGTGTGGAATAGATTTTAAAGTGGATGAAGAAACAGGAAATGCCAACTTTATTGAAATAAACGCCCGCTATACAGGTGGTCTTGCGACACCTTTAGCAGCAGGTTTTGACATCCCCTATATTCATTTCTGCCTCTCTACTGGTAAAGATTTCAATCGAGATTTCATCATTCGCGAAGGTACAAAAACCAAATGGTTGTTAGGTGATGTCATCACCTTCGTCGGACGACTTGTATCGTTCAAGCTGTCCTGGAAGGAAGTTGCCCAATTGCTCGACTTCGATTTTGATGCGTACGATGATTTCAGAAAGGATGATAAACGAGCCATATTGGGTGAATTCAGTTATTATTTTGAAAAACTCATTAAAAACCGCAAGTTGAATCCTTAGATAAATGATTAAGTTCTTTTTTGATCGAATAGTGTCATTTCTGGGACTACTTTTTTTATGGCCTGTACTAATCATAATAGCCTTACTGATTCGTGCAAAAATGCCAGGAGGTCCAGCTCTCTTTAAGCAACAAAGAGTTGGAAAGGATGCCAAACTGTTTACGATGTATAAGTTCCGTTCTATGACAGTAGGTCATAGTGGAAGCACTGTGAGTGTAGCAGGCGAATCAAGAATAACTCCGCTTGGAGCAGTGCTGCGTAAATATAAGTTAGACGAACTCCCTGAACTTTGGAATGTCTTCATTGGGGATATGAGCTTTGTTGGGCCTCGTCCTGATGTGCCCGGATATGCAGATAAATTAACGGGAGAAGATCGATTGATATTGAAACTTCGTCCTGGTATTACGGGGCCTGCTTCTTTAAAGTATCGGAATGAAGAAGAAATTCTCTCTCAGGTCGACGATCCCATCCGATACAATGACGAGGTCATCTATCCCGATAAGGTACGTATCAATCTGGAATATTATAAGCATCATACATTCTTGGGTGATATACGTTACATTTTTGAAACTATATTTGGGTAAGTTAATATGAGCCTTAAGATAATTCGAACAGCTACATTAGGAACGTCTCTCTACACTTTCTGTGAAGGGATTCTAAGCGACCTCAAGAAAAAAGGATACGAGGTCGTTGCAATCTCTTCTCCAGATACAGATTTTGATGCGCTTAAAGAGCGAGAAGGAGTGAGAACCATTGCCATACCGATGGAACGTCGTATAGCTCCGTTCAAGGATTTCATCGCTTTGTTTCGCTTGATTCGTGTCTTTTTCAAGGAGAAACCGGATATGGTGCACTCTATGACACCTAAGGCTGGTCTATTGTGTATGATAGCTTCTTGGATGGCGAGGGTTCCCGTGCGAGTGCATACTTTTACAGGACTTGTGTTCCCAACGGCAAAGGGAATGACCAAAAGATTACTTATGACGACCGATCGGCTGACGTGTGCTTGTGCCACTCATGTGATTCCTGAGGGACAAGGAGTGATGAATGACTTGAAGAACAATGGTATAACTTCGAAGCCGATGAAGGTCTTGGGCTATGGAAATGTGATGGGCGTGGATATGAAACGCTTTTCTCGAAGGCCAGAGGTGATGGAGAGAGCAGCTTTACTACAGAAAGACGACGTGTTTACTTTTGTTTTTGTAGGCCGTATTGTGGGGGATAAGGGAATCAATGAATTGGTTCATGCTTTTAAAGCATTGCTTGCACAGGATTATTCGAAAAGTTTGAGGTTAGTCCTTGTTGGAAGATTTGAGGATGATCTCGATCCGATCTCTTCTGATACAAAACAGATGATTGAGTCAACACCTGAAATCGAGTCAGTAGGACAACAATTTGGTGATGATTTGTTGGCATGGTATGCAGCGGGTGATTGCTTCGTATTCCCAAGTTATCGTGAGGGATTCCCTAATACCGTGCTTGAAGCGGGTGCTTTGGGGTTACCCTCGATTGTAACTGATATCAATGGTTCTAGCGAGATCATTATTCCTTACGAGAAGAGTCATCAGAAAGCAACAGGATTGATTGTTCCCCCTCAAGACACTGATGCTTTGCAGAAGGCAATGGAGTGGATGATTATTCATAATGCTGAAAGAGAGAAAATGGCTGCCAATGCTCGACCATCGATTGAATCTCGTTTTGAGCAGCATTTTGTCAGACAATGTTTGTTCGATTTTTATGATGAGATACTAAAAGAAATATCATAAATATTATGAAAAAAATACTGATTATTCTATGCGGTACTATGATGTCGTTTGTGACATCTTTCGGTCAACAAGAAGAGTGGGGAACCATTGATGTGCCCAAGAGGATGGACTGGTGGATAGGTGCATCCGTCGGTACCACTGTGTCTTTTGCAGATAATGCCCCAAGTCACAATTTTAGAAAGAATATTCCAAGTCTTGATATTCAATTAGGCACATTCTTTACGAGAGCTTTTGGAGTACGTTTCGGAGGTTCTGTAGCGCCACAGACGGGAGAGGCAGATGCAATAGCTAAAGAGATAGATCCTGCGAAATATAATTCATATTATCGCTTCTATTTGATGCATGCATATGCTGATGGCGTGCTCGACTTGACTACTCTTTTTGCACCACGTCGCAAGTATCGTCCAAAGGTAGATGTTATGGTCTTTGCTGGTCCATCACTCATTGAGGCATTGCATTTTGATATGAAATTAAAGGAATGGGATGAATACCCTGTGGATTACCAAGATAAGACCTGTTGGTCGTTTCATACCGGATTAATGACGGCCTATCGTTTTTCTTCTCATTGGGATTGGACCTTTGAAGCAAGTTATAATATCACCGATAGCCGATATGATGGTGTAGAGGAAAACGCTTCCCTTAGTGGGTTCTTGAAACTCCATACGGGTTTTGTATACCACATCTACGACCGTCGAGATAAGAATAGATATCGTCTGACTACGGATATAGATTCCGATTGGGCTCCTAGATATACCGATGAGGATCGCGAAAAGATTCGTCAGGAGGAACGTGAACGCATAAAGAAGGCTCGAAAAAAGATGGAAAACCGTCGTGCAATCAAGAGTGAAAGAATTAGACAGCACAACGAAGAGGTCAAGAAGGCAAATGAGCGAATTCGCAAAGAAAAGGAAAAGCGCGTCAAAGAATGGGAGGAAAAAAAGAAATATAACGAATTAATTATTAAAGACTAATACAATTGAATTGGTGTTTTATAATAATACTATGAAAAGGGTAATATATTTGTTATTGATTATTTCTTTTGCATCATTTTTTTTGAGTGGCTGTGCGACTTCTGAGGAAAAAGCAGCACAGATGGCAGAATTGTCGGCAAATGTGACTAATGCGCTGAACAATCGAGATTATAAAATCGCTATCGACAGGATGTATCCGATGAGGGGCAGTAGTAGATATGTCTCATTCGGATATTCTGTGGAAGTGAGGAATGATACACTGATTTCTTATTTGCCTTATTTCGGTCGGGCATACAATGTGCCATATGGTGGAGGTAAGGGTTTGAATTTTTCAGCTCCAATAGGTAGTTACCAGGAATTCATGAAAAGGAATGGACAACGGCACATTGAAATAGGTGTAGCCAATGACGAGGACACGTATTTCTATACAATCGAGGTATTCGATAATGGAGGTTCTTCCGTTGATGTACGAGCTCGCCAGCGTGAGCGTATATCATATTCAGGGAATGTCGTTTTTGAATAATGTAAATTGATTTTTATTGTATCTTAGTGGTGCATTTAGTATGAATGAGATACAAATTAGTAAAGAAACTTCTAATCTTATCAAAGGTGCAGCATGTCTGCTCATTGTGGCTCACCATTTTTGTTCTTGGTTAGATGGCAAGGGTTATAATGGTTTTCTCATTGATTTCATAGGCTCTCGCGGCGGAGTCCTAGGGGTGACTATATTTTTTTTCTTGTCTGCATGGGGACTTTCTGAATCGCAAAATAAAAATCGATATCCATTTATACTTTTTGCAAAAAGGAGACTTTCAAAGATATATATCCCATTAATAATTACTAATATTCTTTTTTATTTTTTCTGGTTATATTTTAAGCAGAAGAGATTCAATCTCGTTTCCTTTCTCTTGACTTCTTTGAATTTAAAATTTTACGATGGAGCCCTATGGTTTTGCAATACCATACTCGTTTTTTATATATTATTTTAGCTTTCATGCCGAACCCGAAATGGGCTAGGGTTTTATTTTGTCTTTTTTTTACGGTTCTTTATTCAGTAGTTGTGACATTGTTATATCCAACTAAACCCTTTTATGTTTATGGTATAATAGGTTTCCCTTTTGGAATGATTTTATCACAGTATAAGAAAACAATAATGAAATACGATTATTGGATTCCTTGGTGTTGTATTACTATGTTTTTTCTTATAGTTGGATCTCGTTTAGTGTCATCATTTGACAATCTTTTTTTGATGAATATTATTTCTCTAATAATCCTAGTGTTTTTGGTTGCAATTATCCAAAAGGTTAATATTCCCAAGAAATTGATAGTCCTTCCTTTTTTAGGAACTTATTCTTATGAAATATACCTATTGCACGATAAGTTTCTTATTCCTATGGGAAGAGCTGGATATCTACTTTGGTATCCATTAGCATTTATTTCACTTGTCTTGCCATTGGCGATACTATTAAATAGGTATTCAAAAGCTATATTTGATCGTTGGTCTAATTATCAGAATCAGATTTCTTGTTAAAGTATTTTATTAGAGGTCACAATATAAACAATGTTTGACAATAAAGAGATTACGTATTATTTTCAATAGAAATGGATAATAATAGAGAGTATTGGATTGATGCAGTAAGGTCTTTTGCCTGCTTATGTGTTATTATGACTCATGCTGCAATACCGAATGGAAGCGATGGTCAATATATGGTAGCTATTTACAACTATTTAGCAGTTGGAGGTGCCTCTATCTTATTCTTTATGATATCTGGAGCATTGATACTGAATAAAGAAAGAGATACGATTCCATTTATGAAAAAACGAGTTACTCGAATCGTTTTTCCAATGGTTTTTTGGTCGTTGTTCTTTATTGGAGTCAAATATTTACAAGGCAATTTTACTGCGCAGGAAGCCCTTGGAAAAGTAATGAGAATTCCTTTTGGACCACAAGTTGGAGTTTATTGGTTTATATATGTTATATTTGGTATTTATATGCTGACTCCTATTCTGTCAGTTTGGTTGAATAGGTGTTCAAAAAAAGATTTGGAGATTTATTTGATAATCTGGGGTATTACCCTCTTGCTCCCATATTTAAAAATTCTTGATACACGCTTTATGTATCTCATTAGTTATGTTGGAGGTTATCTGTATTACTTTTATGGTTTTATAGGTTTTGCATTATTAGGCCATTATCTTCGAAGATATGTGAATATCACTACTGATCAAAGAAAGTATTTCTATTTGTTCATTTCAATAGTTGCTATTTTGCCTATTGTACTTTATGCAATGGCAGTTCCACATGGTGTTGTTCAAGATAGATTATCTGTTAATGTAGTACTATTAGCTATATGTTATTTTGTTATCTTGAAACACATTCATTATTCTCCTAAATGGTCAGCACGTTTTTATGATTTTGCTCAGCATACTTTCGGTATTTATTTAGTTCATTTTTATTTGATGCGAGACATCGTTTGGAGCTGGTTTGAGCCATTTAATATTCACTATGCTTTACAGATTCCCTTGATTGTATTAGTCACTGCTTCGCTTTCTTATTTAATTGTCCATGCTATTTCTAAATTACCATATAGTAAATACATAGTTGGTTTATGAATAAACATAGTGCTCTTGTTATTCCCTTTGTAGTTCGGATAATCAATCACCAATAGAAACATATGGGAAGAAAACGTATTGATTATATTGATATAGCAAAGGGCTTGGGGATGCTAGCCATCATTTGGGGGCATATTATGCTCTATGGATGGTCATGTAAAATGGTATATGGATTCCACATCCCAGTTTTTTTCATGCTGTCAGGTATGTGTTTCAATCAAAAGAAATATGACACTATTGGGGAACTCATTGTTCGAAGAATAAAGACACTTCTTATTCCTTACGTGATTTTTTCAGTGGTTACTTGGTTAGTATATGTGGCTGGTGTATTGGTGCTCCATTATGACACAATAACCAATTGCTGGTATTACATGCTGCAAACTGTGTTTGCTCAAGGTTCCGATGGATATCTGAGACACAATGTGGCCTTATGGTTTGTCACTTGCTTATTTGTTGTCGATGTTCTATATTTCTTTATCAGCAAATTGTCTGATATTGCAATTTTTGTCATTAGTGCACTATGTGCGGTGGTTGGTGTATTGTTATCCAAGCATTATTTCAATATTACCACCTTGCCTTGGAGTTTCGATTCTGCTCTAGTAGCCATTCCATTCTTTGCCTTTGGCAATCTGATGGTAAAGCGATTGTCGCACGAAACGATAATTAAGGCAGTCGACAGCAATATCTTTACATCCGTATTGGTGACTGCTTTTTTTACAGTAGTATTTCTAATTGGCGTGCAGCTTTACGACTATATCTCTATGGGCCACAATAATCTGGGCCATCATGCATGGAAGTTTTATCTGAATGCATTCAGCGGTTCCATATCTATAATTCTGATAAGCCTTCTATTAAGTTCTTTATTGAATCAAGGTTGGCTTCAAAAGCCCATTCTTTATATTCGTTGGTTGGGAGCCAATAGTTTCTATGTTATGGCAACTCACCTGCCCCTTTTGTCATTACTTTTGATAATTCTTGCTAAGTTTTTCCAGGCCAATACAGGAAGAGAACTATGTGCGAACGTCTGGATCGCTTTAGTAATATATGTGGCGTCATTGATTGTCACTTCTATAGTGATTCAGTTAATAAATAAATGGAAAGAATTGTACGTAAATAAAAAGGCATAAAAAGGATGGTGTAATATCCTTATTAGAATAGTCCAGTTGACCAGTTAGTCAGCTGGACTTTTTTCTGTAAAGTATGGGTTGCAAATAGAAAAAAGAAAGAAAAATATTAGAATTTGTGGAAATTTTATTAAATCCTAGTGTGGAATTTTTACTTTTTTTGAACTATATTTGCACCATATTTGTTTCATTTAAATAATCTTAGAACTGTTATGTGCGGAATTGTTGGATACATTGGGACACGTGAAGCTTATCCGATTTTGATCAAGGGATTGCATCGTCTGGAGTATCGTGGTTATGATAGCGCAGGTTGTGCGTTGATTTCGGAAAGCGAAGGTGACTTTCATCTGAATATCTATAAAGCGAAAGGGAAGGTGAGTGACCTCGAGAATGTCGCTCGTGACAAGGATAAGTCGGGAACGTTGGGTATTGCTCATACACGTTGGGCTACGCATGGCGCACCCAGCGAAGCGAATGCCCATCCGCATATTTCGCAGTCGGGGAACCTTACCTTGGTGCATAATGGTATCATCGAGAACTATGGTACGCTTCGTCAGCAGCTGAAGAAGCGTGGGTTCGTGTTCCAGAGTGAAACCGATACAGAGGTCCTGGTGCAGCTCATCGAATATGTCAAGACTCTCCCAGTGACACATGGTGAGAAGGAATGGGGTCTTGACGAGGCCGTTCGTCGTGCGCTCAGTCTTGTTTATGGTGCTTACGCCATTGCTGTTGTCGATCGTCGCGAGCCCAACAAGATTGTGGCTGCACGCAAGTCCAGCCCCTTGGCTGTAGGTGTTGTCGAAGATAACTCCGAATTCTTTATGGCCAGCGATGCATCTCCGATTGCAGAATATACCAAGCAGATCGTATATTTGAAGGACGAGGAGGTTGCAGTCATTGAACGAGGGAAGCCGCTGGAAGTCTTCAATCTCAATGGCGATCGTGCTGAGGCAGAGGTAAAGGAAGTCAATGTCGATCTGTCGATGCTCGACCATGAGGGTTATCCACATTTCATGCTGAAGGAGATTTTCGATCAGCCCAATGTCCTCAAAGATTGTATGCGTGGACGTATTGTCGAGTCGCCCTATTCGTCAGAGGGTAAGCGGGAACCCCTCATGCAGGTTGTATTGTCGGCTGTTTCCCTCAACCGTCGTCAATTGCTCCGTGCTCGTCGCATCATCATCGTTTCGTGTGGAACTTCATGGCATGCCGGCCTGATTGGCAAGCAGTTGATTGAGCATTTCTGCCGAATCCCCGTTGAAGTAGCTTACGCATCGGAGTTCCGTTATGCAGAACCTGTCATTGAGCCTGATGATGTGGTGATTCCCATCAGTCAATCGGGTGAGACAGCTGATACTTTGGCTGCCATTCAATTGGCTAAGGAGCAGGGCGCTCTCATCTATGGCATCGTGAATGGAGTAGGTAGTTCCATTGCGCGCGAAGCACATACCGGAACCTATATCCATGTAGGACCTGAAATCGGTGTGGCTTCGACCAAGGCATTCACGGGTCAGGTGGTGGTGCTTACGCTATTTGCACTTGCACTTGGCATGGCTAAGGGTACTGTGGAGCAGGATGAATATCAAGCAACCATTCGCGAACTGATGGAGATCCCATCAAAAATTGAGAAGGTGCTTGAACAGAATGACAAGATTAAACGTCTTGCCCTAACCTTTACCTACGCACGTAATTTCCTTTATCTCGGTCGTGGCTATAATTATCCGGTAGCTCTTGAGGGAGCATTGAAACTCAAAGAAATTTCTTATATCCATGCCGAAGGCTATCCTGCGGCAGAGATGAAGCACGGGCCTATTGCTCTGATTGATGAAGAGATGCCCGTGATTTTCCTAACCAATCACCACAAGCGTTATCAGAAGGTTATTTCGAACCTACAGGAGGTCATCAGTCGTCGCGGACGAATCCTAGCCATCATTAATGAGGGTGATGAACTTGTGAAGTCGATGGTCGATAATTATATCGAAGTTCCAGAGACCTTGTCTTGTCTGACTCCGTTGATTTCAGTCATTCCACTCCAACTCCTCTCATATCATGTTGCTGTGGCAAAAGGTCTGAATGTTGATCAGCCAAGAAATCTTGCGAAAAGTGTGACTGTGGAGTAATTTTCACTAATTCACATTATGCAATCGCGGCATACAGTTTTCATACACCAAAACTGTATGCCGCGATTGATTTATACAGATTTCATCTGCCAAAACTGTATGCCGCGGTCGGAGCATACAGATTTCATCTGCCAAAACTGTATGCCGCGGTCGGAGCATACAGATTTCATCTACCAAAACTGTATGCCGCGGTCGGAGCATACAGATTTCATCTACCAAAACTGTATGCCGCGGTCGGAGCATACAGATTTCATCTGTCAAAACTTTATGCTCCAACAGAAGTATAAAGAATCTATACACCAAATCTGTATGCTCCAAAATAATAAGGCGCTTCCATTGTTCGGAGCGCCTTATTTCTTATATGAAATTATTCAAGACCCCAGGTGGTGGAGAGGACTTGGAACTCGGTTCGGCGGTTGATTTGGTCGGCGATGGAGCGCTGGTCGGGGGGGAGGGTGTTGACGAAGTCTTCGGTGAGTTCCTGACCTTCGGGGAGGAAGTCGTACTTGGCGTGGAGCTTGTCGTCGATGATCTTGGGCTTGGATTTGCCATAGCCGATGGGGGTGAGGCGGTCTTCGTCGATGCCTTGCTCGATGAGGTAGTCGACGACGGACTGGGCACGACGTTGGGAGAGGTCGAGGTTGAAGGGCTGGCCACCTACACGGTCGGTGTGAGCGGCAAGTTCGATGGCGCAGTAAGGATTGTCGTTGAGCAGCTGAACGAGGTCGTCGAGGGCGGGATAGGACTCCTCGCGGAGGGTGGCCTTGTTGTAGTCGTAGAAGATGTTGTCGATGAGGACGGGATTGGAGATGGTGGGGAGGTAGAAATCGACTTCGTAGTCGGCATCTTCTTCGGCTGGATCACTTGTGAACTGTGCGCGACGGTTGAGGTAGCCTGTCTTGCCTGCCATCATGACATATTCGGTGGAACGGTCGATGGAGGCGATGTAGGAACCATCGGGCTTGGTGAGTGACTTGAAGTTCATACCGTTACGGCCGACGACACGTACGATGGCCTCGGGGATGGGTTCACCTTCGGTGTCCATAACGTATCCAGTGATGTTAATCTTGATGGAAGGGAGAAGGAAGGAGTAGATGTTGTCGTAGCCCTTGCCTTGCTGGCGGTTGGAACTGAACCAACCTTCCTGTTGCTCCTGGGTGGCACGACAGAAGGTCATACCGAAATCGTCGGCATTGCTGTTGATGGGCACTCCGAGATGCTCGAGGTGCCAGGTGTCCCATTCGTCGAGACGTGCGCTGTAGATGTCGAGGCCGCCCATAGATTCGCGACCATTGGTGCTGAAATAGAGAATGCCATCGGGCGAGAATGTGGGGAACATCTCGTCGGCAGCGGTGTTGATGGCAGGACCAAGGTTCTCGATGAAGGCAATGTCGGTGGCGGCACGCAGTTGGGCACGCCAGATGTCCAAGCCTCCTTCTCCACCTGGCATGTCGCTGACAAAATACAACCAACGACCATCGGGCGATACAGCGGGATGGGCGTAAACCGAGAGCGTATCGTTGCCAAACTGGAGCATGGAGCCTTTGCCGAAGGAGGCATCGGAACGAGACGAGGCATAGAGGTGGGGGGAGGCAATCTGTCCCTTACCACCTGCTGCGGTGTAGTACATTGTGTTGCCATCGGGGGAGAAGGCGGGCGTGCCCTCATCGCCTTCGGAGTTTATGCCACCTTCGATGAGTTCGGGACGGCCCCATTTCCCCTTGTCGTCCTTGCGGAGACACCAGATGTCGCAGTACTTGGTGCCTGTGATGGGCGATTTCTCGTCGCCTGTCGATTTGTCGGCTGAGGAGGTGTAGTAGAGCACTTCGTCCTTATCGCCCCAGATAGCGGGGCTGAAATCGGCCCTACGGCCACTTGCCAGGGCGAAACGCTTTACCTGGTAACGGGAGCCTGCCTCTTTCCATTCGGCGGCTTTACGGCAACTCTCCAGGCCTGCCAAGGCGAGTTCGTCTTCGGAAAAGAGTTCGAGATACTGCTGATAGGTCTGTTCGGCCTCGCGGTATTTGCCATTGCGTTGCTGTGCCTGGGCGAGATGGAGAAGAAGCGAAGGATCGTCCCAGCCATAACGCTGGGCATTCTGGAATCCTGAGGCGGCCTGGGCGGGAATCATGAGCTTCTCGTAGCAGAGGCCCATATACCATGCTGCCTCGCCTTTCTTTTCACGGTCGCTGCGTGCGTCGGTCTTGCGATAGACGGTCTTCAAGGTTTGTGATGCCTCGAAGTATTCGCCTCGCTTGTATTGCTCGATGGCCGTGCTGAGACGGGCCGTGTTGCACGCGGTCGTCAGGAGCAGGAGGAGACCCAGGGAAAGGGTGGAAAGAAATGCGGACTTCTTCATCATACTTATAACGAAGAATTCCGCATTTTATTGTATTTCTCTTATCACGAATTAGCGAATTTGAGAATTACTTGATGAAGACGACTTGTCCATCGGCGATTTTGAAGCCTTTGCAGGAGGAGGATTTGCATCCCTGGAGGTCGAAAGAACAATGAGGATGTTGAGCCGAAAGGTTGGACTCGATTGTTTCGAGCGTTTCGGGCACCGAGAGGTGGGAGGTCAGGAAGTCGTAAATCTTCTGGAGACTGGCGGCATCGTTGGGGACGGCATGGCCGTTGGAGAAATCCTTGATGAGGTCGGTGTCGACATTGAGCTGGTCGAGCTTGTCCTTGAGGGTGTTGACCTGTGTGCCGTAATAGGTGTCGTCGGTGGAATTGTAAAAGAAAAGAGTGGGAGCGGTCGAGGAAGAGGTGCAAAGATAGGAGCCACCTTGCCTTTCCCAATCTTCTCGATGGGATGACAGGTCACCCCAAACGGCGGTGGCGTGCTTGTATTCGTTGCGGCCCTGTGGAAGGAGCGTGTAGTCGAAAACACCGGGACCGAGTATAGCAGCCTGCACGTGGTCGTTGGCATTGGGATAAAGCCCACGGGAGGCATCCTGGAATTCGGGAACATCGAGATTGCCGATGGCCAAAGAGCCTGCGGTGGCTCCACGAGAGAAGCCGAAGATGGCGATTTCGCCATTGAGGCCCAGGGATTCGCCGACCGTGCGAAGGGTGCGCACGGCAGACTTCACCTTGCGTACGGCATCGGGATTGGTTTCGATGGAACCGTAATCCTTGTTGTTGCCACCTTTGGGCTTGCCTTGTCCCCAATCGCAGTATTTCGGATGATCGGCAATGGCCCAAGCTATTCCATGGGCGGGAGCACCTTCGAGCACGGAATCGTCGAACATCGAGAGCGTGTAGCCCAAATAGAGGCGCTGATGATGATGCTCGTCGGTCAGCTTTCCTCCCGACAGGGTTGCATAACTGTTGGAGTAAGAGAAGGAGAGGAGCACAGGGACGGGCGTGGAGGGAGAGGTCGGGTAGATGATGTCCATGTAGAGCGAATCGCCCTGGCTTTCGGTATAGGGCGAACCGGGCCAATTGTAGACGGTGGGATCGTCGAGGTAATAGCTGACGTCACGACGGATGCGGTAGCCCTCCATGAGGATGTAGGACCGAATGGGAGAGATGGATGAGAATCCGCACATGGAGCCCTTGTTCAACTGGTCGTTGATGGAGATGATGTCCTGATTGATGCCAGGAGAAACGGCCTTGGCGTTGCCTTGATAGTCGAGGCGGATGACACGATAGCCTTCGTCGACCATGGCCTGGACGTCTTCGTCGTTGGAATTCTGGGAGATCTTCTTGAAGCCAAGGTTCTCGAGATAGACGATGGTCATGTACTTGCCGTTGCGGTCTTTCAGTGCATTGGTGGGAGAAAGGGTGGTGTAGGGGATCGAGGATGAGAGCGTGGCACTGGTCCATTGTCCCGTACCGGCGTAGAGGACGGGGAAGAGGGCGAGGAGGAGAAGGGAGAAGAGATGCTTCATATGCGGAATTTTTAGAAGACGAAAAATGAATTTCATTAGGACGAACTGCCCGATGGCAGTTCTGACTGAAGAACCGAAAACATCAGATGAAAGCGAGCTTCCCTCTGCTGCTTTCTTTCCTTCAGTCACCCTTCGGGTCTCTTCCTAATGAAATCGAAAATCGCCTTCGGCAGGAAAATTCTTAAATATATTTGCTGTCCCATTTTTTGGGGGGAAAAATATTAGCTTGACGCGTATTATTAAACATTAATGACCGTTAATGAGCCATTAATTATCCGTTAATGAATGGGGAATAAGATAAAGGTGGAGTGTAGGAATAGTGTGTGGGAAATGGAAACGGGGATGTGCCAAAATGCTTGGCACGTCCCCGTAGATTATTTAGAAGGGAGGTGATTATTCACCCTTGATAGCAGCAACACCTGGGAGCACCTTGCCCTCGATAGCCTCGAGGAGAGCGCCACCACCAGTAGAGATGTAGGAAACCTTGTCGGCGAGACCGAACTTGTTGACGCAAGCTACAGAGTCACCACCACCGATGAGCGAGAAGGCACCTTCGGCAGTAGCCTCGGCTACAGCGTTGCCGATAGCACGGCTGCCGTCGCAGAAGTCGTCACACTCGAATACACCAGCAGGACCGTTCCAGAGGATGGTCTTGGCACCCTTGAGGGCCTCGACGAACTTCTTGCGGCTATCCTCACCAGCGTCAAGACCCTCGTAACCCTCGGGAATAGCGTTGGAAGGAACGTTCTTCACGTCAGCACCTGGCTTGAGGCTCATGGTACCGAAGTCGAAGCCGTTGGTAGCAACAGAGTCGGTGCCGAGCACGAGCTCTACGCCATTCTTCTTGGCAAGCTCCTCAACGCTGAGCGCAACGTCGAGCTTGTCGAGCTCTACGATCGAGTTGCCGATCTCGCCACCGTGAGCCTTGGCAAATGTATAGGTCATACCACCGCAGAGGATGAGCTTGTCAACCTTGCCGAGGAGGTTCTCGATGATACCAATCTTGGTGGAAACCTTCGAGCCACCCATGATGGCAACGAATGGACGCTTGATGTTGTTGAGGACGTTGTCGACAGCAGTTACCTCCTTCTCCATGAGCAGGCCGAGCATCTTGTCTTCGGGCTTGAAGTAGTCGGCGATGACAGCGGTAGAAGCGTGCTTGCGGTGAGCGGTACCGAAGGCATCCATTACGTAGCAGTCGGCATAAGAAGCGAGCTTCTCAGCGAATACCTTCTGCTTCTTCTTCATATCCTTCTTGGCAGCTTCGTAAGCAGGATCGGTCTTCTCGATGCCTACTGGCTTGCCTTCCTCTTCGGGATAGTAGCGGAGGTTCTCGAGGAGGAGCACCTCACCTGGCTTCAGTGCAGCAGCCTCGGCATCGGCCTTAGCGCAGTCGGGAGCAAACTTAACCTCAGGTACACCAAGAGCAGCAGCAACTGCATCCTTGATCTGACCAAGGCTGAGTTCTGGCTTCACCTTTCCCTTGGGCTTGCCCATGTGGCTCATGATGATGAGAGCACCACCCTTCTCAAGAATGAGCTTGAGGGTAGGAACAGCACCGCGAATACGGGTGTCGTCAGCAATCTTACCGTCCTTAAGAGGTACATTGAAATCTACACGTACGATGGCCTTTTTGCCAGCGAAATCATAATTTTTAATTTCCATCTTTATATTAATTTAAAATGTGGTTGATGATTCATAATTTACGTGTGCGAAGTTACTCAAAAAATGGTTACCATGGAAAACCATGGTGCGTTTTTATATGCAAAATAACTTCGCGCAATGGATTGCACCAAAACGTTTGGCACGTTTGGGTAGCAGAAAAATTACAGATTTTTCAGCTTGTGGATGGTCTCGGTAGGGTTCTCGCTTCGGAACACTGAATTACCAGCCACGAGTACGTCGGCGCCTGCATCCTTGAGCATGCGACCGGTTTCGAGGTTTACGCCGCCATCGCATTCGATGAGGGCACTGAAATTACGCTCGACGAGCTTGGCACGCATACGACGCACCTTGTCGAGCATGGAGGGGATGAACTTCTGTCCGCCGAAGCCGGGATTGACGGTCATGATGAGCACGAGGTCGAGGTCGCAGAGCACTTCGTCGAGCATGACATTGGGTGTGCCTGGGTTGATGGCGACACCGGCCTTCATGCCGGCCTCGTGAATCTGCTGGATGCAACGATGCAGGTTGTGGCATGCTTCCTGATGCACGGTCATGTACTCGGCGCCATAGGAGGCGACCTTCTCGATCCATTGTTCGGGATGGACGACCATCATGTGGACGTCCATGGGCTTGCGGACAACGGGCTGAAGGGAGGCCATCACTGGGAAGCCGAAGCTGATGTTGGGGACGAAGGAGCCGTCCATCACGTCGAAATGAAGCATGTCTGCTTCACTCTTGTTGAGCATTTCGATTTCGCGTTCCAGATGGGCGAAATCGGCACTAAGGAAACTCGGGGCTATAATCATGGGGATGAGGGGTAATGGGGGTTAAGAGGGGTTCGAAGGGTTCGAAGGGTTAAGAGGGGTTCGAAGGGTTAAGAGGGGTTCGAAGGGTTCGAAGGGTTCGAAGGGTTCGAAGGGTTAAGAGGGGTTCGAAAGGTTCGAAGGGTTAAGAGGGGTTCGAAGGGTTCGAAAGGTTCGAAGGGTTAAGAGGGGTTGCTCACTTCGTTTCGCGCGAACGGAGCTCGGAGCGAAGGGTTCGAAGGGTTAAGAGGGGTTCGCAGGGTCAGGAGGACTCGGTGTTGCGGCGGCGGGAGCGGGCGCGTTTGCGCTGTTCGCGACGCTTGACGTTGCGCTTGTGGTTGCGGGAGGAGGCCTCGGGGTCGGAAGGGAAGGAGGCGGGGGAGGCGGGGCGATGGTCGTGGTCGCGACGTTGGCGGGGCTGAGGGCCTTCGCCATCGTCGTAGAACAGGCGCCAGGGGAGCTGCACTTCGGGAAGGAGGCCGGTGTTTTCGGCACGGACGAGACGACGGAAGTTGTCGCGGCCCTTGGAAAGGGAGTTCTGGAAACGTACCAACACACGAGGGGGAGCTACGTATTCCTCGCCGTCGAACATGTTGCGGAAACGCTCGTAGAGCTCGGTGATGTGAAGAATGCTGCCTACCTTTTCCCTGCCGATACCGGCATTCAAAAGGATCTGTCCCACCTCTTCGCGTCCATTGAGGAGGGCGATGTCCATCACGAGGCAAGCGAGCTTGTAGATGGTGTCGGTGCGGGGATGCTCACGGCCCTGGACGGAGAGTGCACGATGGGTATGTTCCCATAGCGTGATACCGCCTTCGCCACCTTCGAAGGGCATGGGATTGGTGAAGTGCTCGACGATGCCTGGCATGACATATTGGAGGAGGCCTGTGGTGATGAGGTCCTGGATGCCATCGCCGAAGGTGCGGCTCTTGAGCAACTTGTTGAGTTCGTCACGAAGGCGCTTGGGGGCTGCGTTGGCCATGTAGTCGGCATTGTCGCAGATGGCCTTCCAGCAGGCGGGATCCAAGCGGAAACCTTTCTGGTGCTTGAAACGGATGCCACGAAGCATTCGCACGGGATCCTGACGATAGATGGTGACCGGGTCGGAGGGCGTAATCAGCAGGCCGTTCTTCAGATCGCTGATGCCACGACCTGTGGGGTCGAGCACTTTGCCTGTATGCAGGTTCTTATAGAGCGCGTTGCAGGTATAATCGCGACGCGAAGCATCTTCTTCAAGAGAGCAGAAACGGGTTTCGAGGAGGGTGATGTCGTCATCGGCGTATTCCTCGATATGAGGTTCAACGCATTCAACGAGCGTCAGCGAATTGTCGATGATGACGTCCATGGCTGTGGTCCCGTAGCGTTGATAATAGAATGGGCCTTTGCATCGATCGGCGTGTTCGGCACACATGTATTCGATAAATGCCTTCTGGCCATTCGGCATATTGACCAAAAGGTCAATGTCGCTATAGCGTTCGCCCAACAGTTCATCGCGTACACATCCTCCTACAAGGTAAATCTGCCCGTAGAAGGGAGAATCCTCATGGATGACATCCTTGATGAAATGGAGGGTCTTTTCGAATTTATTCATTTTAGAACGAAAGGGTCGAAGTGGTCGTAATTCTCGGAAAACACCGAGTAATTGGAAAGGTCAAATAGGTCAAACTCTTCTTTTTTCGGCGCAAAGATAGTGTTTCTGCACGAAAAAACCAAAAAAATTTGCACAATTCGACCAAAACTTTTATCTTTGTACCCGAAATATTAAACGAAACATACATGAAAAAGCCATTATTGACATTTTGTTGTGTCATTTGCTGCATGCTGATGGGAACGATGCTATCGCATGCACAGAACTTCAGAAATCAGTCGGACCTGCAGTGGATAGCCGTCCCTGACGATAACGA
>Ga0310695_10000330_pt1 | contig 126333 bp, 109 predicted proteins | sample RumenRJG_04DNA_FD_203882 | JGI IMG/M metagenome (GOLD analysis project Ga0310695, IMG submission 203882) | Bovine rumen microbial communities from Lethbridge, Alberta, Canada - RJG_04 (v2) (version 2) | ecosystem: Host-associated > Mammals > Digestive system > Stomach > Rumen | place: Canada...
GGTGCTGGAGCGGTTTACTACAATCCGTTCTTTACTTTTTTTATTTGGGTACTCTCTGTTGGATGCCTGAAATTTTCTTTTGTGCAGATATACAAATTTTCTGGGGACTGAATAGTTACAAAAAATATTGATTTATTTTCTTCAAGATATTATAATATAGGCGTACCTTATCCCGAAACACTTTGCGCAAGGGAAAGATAACATCAAAATAAAAGGAGTACGGCTATGAAAAATACTGTTTCAACACTGCTAACTCAGAAGCAATCGGGCGATAAGATAACGATGCTTACTGCTTATGACTACACAACAGCAAAAATTATTGACGAATGCGGAGTAAATGCTATACTGGTAGGTGATTCACTCGGTATGGTAATGCTCGGTTATGAAAATACCCTTCCCGTTACAATGGATGATATGATACATCATACAAAAGCAGTTGTAAGGGGGACAAAAAATGCTTTCGTTGTTGCCGATATGCCTTTCATGTCATATCGGACAAGCGTTTATGACGCTGTACTTAACGCAGGCAGACTTATAAAAGAAGGCGGTGCAAATGCCGTAAAGTTAGAGGGCGGTGCAGAAGTATGTGAGCAGATAAAAGCCATAGTCAATGCTTCTATACCCGTTGTTGCACATTTAGGTCTTACACCTCAGTCTGTAAATGCTTTCGGGGGATTCAAGGTACAGGGAAAAAGCGTGGAAAAAGCAAAGAAAATAATCGAAGATGCCGTCAAAATACAGGACGCAGGTGCATGTGCCGTTGTACTTGAAGGCATACCTGCAAAGCTTGCTCAGATAATAACAAGCAAACTTGTTATACCTACTATCGGTATCGGTGCAGGAAACGGCTGTGACGGTCAGGTGCTTGTATATCAGGATATGTCAGGTCTTACTACCGACCATGTACCAAAATTTGTAAAGCAGTTTGCACAGGTAAGAAAAGAACTGGAAAACGGCATTAAAGAATATATACTTGAAACAAAGTCGGGAGCATTCCCGTCTGACGAACATACATACAGCATTCCCGATGAGGTGCTGGAACAGCTTGATATGGAGGAATAAAAATGAAGATAGTCAAAACTATAAGTGAAGTCCGCAGTCAGGTAGCAGAATGGAGAAAACAGGGATTTACAGTAGGTCTTGTGCCGACAATGGGATATCTCCACGAAGGTCATGCAAGTCTTATCGACCGTTCAGTAAAAGAAAATGACAGGACTGTTGTATCAGACTTTGTAAATCCAATGCAGTTCGGTCCTACCGAAGATTTGCAGACATATCCCCGTGATATACAGCACGATGCTCTTCTCGTTGAACAGCACGGCGGAGATCTTATATTCAATCCCGAACCCGAGGAAATGTATAAAGACGGCTTTTCTTCATTCGTTGACATGACAGTGCTTACTCAGGAGCTTTGCGGTCTCAGCCGTCCTGTGCATTTCAGAGGCGTATGTACAGTCGTAACAAAGCTTTTCAATATCGTAAAGCCAGACAATGCGTATTTCGGAAAAAAGGATGCCCAGCAGTTAGCTGTTATAAAACACATGGTTGAAGATCTCAACATGGACATAAAAATAACAGGCTGTTCTATAGTAAGAGAAAGCAACGGACTTGCTAAAAGTTCCAGAAATACCTATCTTTCCGAAAATGAACGTCAGGCAGCACTTGTACTTTCAAGATCAATAGCTTTGGGAAAAGATATGGTTAAAAACGGTGAAAAGGACTGCGCAGCTGTAATAAAAGCCATGACAGAGCTTATAAATTCAGAACCGCTTGCAAAAATCGACTATGTAAAAATCGTGGACGAAAAAACTATGCAGCAGATACCACAGCTTGACCGTCCTGCACTTTGTGCAATAGCTGTTTACATAGGTTCAACAAGACTTATAGACAACTTCTTTACGGAAGATATTGATATGGAGGGTTGATATGCTGATATCCGTTCTTAAAAGCAAGATACACCGTGCTGTTATAACACAGGCTGAGCTTAATTATATCGGAAGTATAACCATTGATAAAACACTTATGGATGCCGCAGGCATTTATGAATATGAAAGAGTTCATGTCGTTAACATCAACAGCGGCAGCCGTATCGAAACTTATGTTATCGCAGGCGAAGCTGACAGCGGAGTTATATGTCTTAACGGTGCCGCTGCACGTTCAGGGCAGAAGGGCGATACTATAATAATAATGTCTTATGCAGATATGACTCCCGATGAACTCAGGGAGCATTCACCTAAAGTTGTTATGGTGGACAGCAGCAACAAGCCCGTTCAGATAGTAAGCTATGAAAAACACGGCGAGTTCTTCCCGTCAGAAAACTGAACATATAAAAAAACACGGTCAGCGACCGTGTTTTTTTATTATCAGATTGTTGTATTGAATATCATTGAGCCATTGTTGTCCTTGACTACAAGCTCAACAGAAAAATCTGCAAGATCATTTTCCTGCTGTACCGAGCTTAATTGCGCTCTTATCATGGTTTTGTATGTTTCAAAAGACTGTTCAAGCATCTGTGTCATGGAAACTCGTGCTTCTTCGGTTTGTGTTGACAGGTCAACTGATTTTACGACCATCTCAAGCGCAAGTGTATTATCATCAACAAGATAGAACTTTACATCCGCCTGATCTCCGGAATACTGACTTGCATACTTGCTAAGTACATCTGCTCCGCCGCTTTTTTCGATATATTCTTTTAATGTACGCTTTTCGGAAGACGGTGTTTCACTTACCGCAGCACTGCTCTCAGACGGCTTTACAGTGCTTGTCTGCGACTCGCTTTCCAGAAACTTTGATATCTCTTGTTGTATATCCTGATCTGATGTCAGGTCTGAAGGCAGGCTTATATCGCCGATAGGTGCCATTGATCTGTATTTATTCAGCTCCTCCATTGCCTCTGAGATATCAAACATACTTGTCTCCTTACTGCTTTCCTGTGTTTCAGGCTTGCTTGTCTGCGTGCTGCTCTCTGTAGTTTCAGATACAGATGACTGCTTATCATTTTCAGACGTTTCAGATACCGATGTACTTGCCTGTGAAGTTTTTGATGTATCAGACTCTGCTTCACTTGCTGAGGAAACAAACGGATTTGATGCGTTGCTGCTCGCTTTTGAAGAACTGCTCTCTGTCTTGCCGGAATTGCAGGCTGTCATTATTGATACAGCTGTCAACAAAGATATAACTATCGCTGATACCTTGAATGTTCTTTTCATCATTAATTGCCTCCCCGAAATAATAATTATTCATTTTCTTCAGTACTTGTATTTTCCTCTGTAACTGTATTTTCTTCTGTGTCCGTATTACTTTCAGCTTTTTTTGAACCGTTTTCAAATGTTTCTTCAAATATAACATTTGCGTCGTTGTCGATATATCTTACCAATACTCTTATGTCATCATTGTCTATGCATTCTTCAAGCTCATATACAAAACCCATGAATACATCCTTGCTGTTATTTACACTTTCCGAGATTCTTTTCCTGAATTCATCAATGCCTCCCGAAGTAAGCTCCTGCTTTATCTTCGTTTCAAAAACAAGCGTGTTTTTATTATCTACATACACGTTCTTTTCTGTACCTTCCTCGGCACCGGATATTATTTTATCTATTACCTCTTTTGTTGAGTCAGCACTAAAATACTCATCAAGTGTTTCAAACAGCTTTTCATTGTTTATACTGAATTCTATTCTGCTTGGCTCAGTTGTATTCGACTCGATTATTACCGGAACTGATGATTCCGGCTTTTTTTCGGCTGACGGTTCCGGCTTGCTTGCCAGAGATGACGATACCGGCTTTGCATGTATTATTTCCTCTGTTTCCTTCTTTTCTGCACTGCTGCAATCTGTAAATATTACAACGATAAATGCTGTAAGTAAAACTATTAAAGCCTTTGCTGCTTTCAATTTGTAAAACTCCTTTTATTCATCAATGAATTTGAATTTTGTTACGTCGAATAGTCCCTGATCTGTAATACGTATTTCCGGTATGACAGGCAATGCGGTAAACGACAGCGTTATAAACGGATCTATGTCCTTATCCACACCAAGCTCATATGCCTTTTTAATTATATCATCAAGCATGGGAATGAATTCATCTGCACTTTTCGTACTCATAAGTCCGCCGTACTCAAGCGGCAGAGAGCCTATGACTTTTCCATCGGAAATTATTGTGTATCCGCCGTTTATTTCTTTAAGATGCTCCACAGCCTTATGCATATCACTGTCATTATCTCCGATTACTATTATGTTATGAGAATCATGTGCTACAGTAGTTGCTACTGCACCATGATCCAGACCATAGCCTGTTATATATGCACATGCACAATTGCCTGTTGAATGATGTCTTTCTATAACGGCTATCTTACGTATAACACCCTTTTTGATATTCTGAGCTACCTGCTCATGTGCCATACAAAGCTTCCTTGTTATTATCTGATTTTTAACAAGACCTATGACCATATACATATCCCTTTCGGGTATGTCAAAAGCATCATCGGCAAGCGGTGCAGGATTTACCGAATGCATAAGTCTGGTGTTATAGCTTATCATTTCGGGTTCTTTGATATCCTTCAGCGAAACTCCGTCCTTATATATATCAGATATTTCAACATCTTCAAGGCTGTCAAGCACAACCATATCCGCTTTATATCCGCAGGCAACTGCACCGATATCTTTAAGTCCGTATATCCTTGCTGCATTTATTGTTGCCATCTGATAAGCTTTCACCGGAGAAAGTCCCAGTTCTATAGCTTTCTTTATGTTGTTTCTTATAGTTCCCTCACGGCGTATATCAGCAAGATGCTTGTCATCTGTACAAAACGCAAGATTTGATGTATCAATATCGTTTTCTGCAACTCCTGTAATTATAGCCTCAAGATTTTTTGATGCCGAGCCTTCACGCACAAGTACGGCTATACCACACCTAAGCTTTGCAACGGCTTCTTCAAATGTTACGCTTTCATGGTCGGTGTTTATACCTGCACATGCATATGCATTGAGTTTTTCACCCTTATACATTGGTGCATGTCCATCGATTATCATATCAGAAAATTCTTTTATCTTTTCGGCTACAGTAATGTCATTCCTTATAACACCCTCTGCATTCATCATTTCTCCGAGACCAAGCACATTAGGAACGTTTTTGAACATTTTTAAATGACGTGCATCAAGCACAGCTCCCGAATGTTCAAATCCCGTGCACGGAACGCACGACGGCAGCATTACATAATAGTTTATCGGACAATGATCTGCTGCTTTAAGAATATCTATAAGTGCATCTATTCCGCCGACATTAACTATCTCGTGAGGATCTGTTATAATTGTCGTAGTACCATGTTTTATTTCCTCCATTGCATACACCTGTGGTGTTACCATTGAGGACTCAACATGAAGGTGTGCATTTATAAATCCCGGTACGACATATTTTCCTTCAAGATCCTTTTCGACTTTTCCTTCATATCCACCGATCCCTGCAATACGTCCTTCTGCTATACCGATATCCCCCTTTAGTATCTCTCCCGTAAATACGTTAAGTACACGGCAGTTTTTCAATACAAGGTCGCAGAACTCACGGTCTGACGCTGCATTTATCAGTCTTTCTGAGTACATTTTTTCCCTTCTCCCTTTTTATACGATGTATAAAGCTATACATAATTATTATACACTTTTTTAATATATTATCAAGTATTGTTGCACACATATTATAAAAAAATATATAAAACATAAATTCAAAAACAATGCATTTAATGCATATTACAAGTCAGAAGTAGCAAAACAGTGTCATTTTAGTGTAAAAACAGTGGCGTATCAAATGTTATAATATATATACCTTAAATTTTTATTTACAGGGGGTGTCCGGTGTGTTTGATATATGCGGCTGCGACACAGCAAAATGTATAACTGCGGATTTCAGGATAAAAAGAAACGGTGAAGTTTTACTTATATATGCTGACGATGATTTCTTTAAACTCAAAATAATGTCTTCATGTACAGCAAAAAAATATACAGTACCTCCGGAACTTGCCGAACGTCTGAAAAAATACTTTATACATCTTGCTACAGGCGAAAGCTTCTGTTTTTTAGAAAAAAACTGCCATCCTGAAAAATCAGTTTACCATGTGGCAGGCTCTGCCGATAATAACATACTTCATATTTCGGTTATGAAAATAAAGGATAACTATGATGAGCTGTACACCGAAAACAGCGGATATACAGCATACACCACAACAGCCTTCGGTACATTTTCATGTACTGATGAAAAAAATATACAGTTCTTGATAAGCAACAAAAATTTTCTGACATTATCAGATAATAATCCAAATCTCATATTTAACATCACACACAGCACGATATTCTTATATGCTATGGAAGAACTTCATTCCTCATGCGGTGAGATAGAATGTATCTCATCAACAGGAAAAAAGTGCAAGTTTGTACTCTCATGTCTGCCGCTGATAAACGGCGGCAGAACCGAAATGATGTATGTTACCGTCATGCGCATAGACAAAAGATTTTATTCTGACAGCAGCAGACTTGACAAACTTACTCCAAGAGAAAGAGAGATAACTATGCTGGCAGCCGAGGGCTATACAAACAGGTATATCGCAGAACAGCTCAATATAAGCGAAGGTACTGTAAAAAAGAATCTTTACAACAGCTACAAAAAGCTGAAAATAAGCTCCAGATTTGATGCCGCAAAAATGATATGAACATAAACCAACTATAGTGGTATTGAAAATACTTCCGTTGTGTAATATAATTACTTCTGTTGTTTAGGGTATTATCAATAAAAATTTACGCAGGGAGTTATCTATTATGACGGAAGAACTGACCGGAAGTGTTTATTGTTGTGATATCGTATGCTCTGAAATATATATCGAAGACCACGGAAATGTTACCGTTTACGGCTTGTATTTACACAATGCTGATCCCGTGCTCGCTTCTCAAAAGGGCGAAAGCTGTACGGTGGAAAATATTTCCGAAGACATCGAAAAAGTAAAGAATCTTAAAGAACTTGTGGAAAAATATCAGCTTTTTCCCGTTCATCTAAAGGATTTTGTTGATGATTTTCTTTAACTTTTGTATTGACAATGTGAACGAAATATTATAAAATAATATCAGCAAATGTGACCATAAAACTACAAGGGGGAGGCAGTGCTTATGAAGGTCATTATATGCGACAACAAAATGTCAGAGTTATCTGTACTTATCAGTGAACTTGGAAAGGATAACGAAAAGGAAGTATTAAGGTTTGACTGTGCGGACAATTGTATTGATTTCCTGACGCACATCAAAGCGGAGCTTATCTTTCTTTCCGCTGAATTTGAAAACAACATCCATGAAAAGATCATTGATCTGGTACATACAAATTATCCCGAAACTGTCATATGTCTGCTTGGCAGCATTGATGAGCAGTGTGTTAACATGAGAAAATACAAATGCGAGTATTTTCTTAAACGATCAGGCGACAAGGATGAAATAATACGGGTACTCGATATCCTTGACCTTATTACCGCAAGAAACAGTGACTTGAAGATAATAACTTTCGGACAATTTTCTGTTATTGTGAAAAATACTCCCGTAAATTTTCACAACTCAAAAGCCAAGGAGCTTCTTGCATTATGCATAGACAAAAGAGGTTCTGCTGTAAGCTGTATTGAAGCCATCGACAATCTATGGCCGGGAAGGGAATATGATGAAAAATCCAAAAAGCTTTACAGGAAGGCTGTCCTTTCGATAAGCATGACGCTTAATGAAAACGGTATAAAGGATTTCTTCTTTAATTCAAAGGAAGGCTGTATCGTAAAGACCGAGGGCATAAACTGCGATTATTTCCTCTTTTCTAAAAATCCCGAAAGATACATATCTCTTTTCAACGGCAATTATATGTCCGACTACAGCTGGGGAGAAAAAACTTTAGGAAGGCTTACTTCCATTGCAAACAAATACTATCAAAAATCCATTCTCTGAATATATCAAAGGCACGGTCATTTTCCGACCGTGCCTTTACCATTACATATCCTCTGTAAAATCCTCATTGAGCTTGTTAAGACTTGCGGCTTTAAGATATGCATTTATAAAACCGTCAATATCTCCATCCATGACTGCATTTATATTACCTGTTTCATAGCTTGTGCGGTGATCCTTTACCATAGTGTAAGGCATAAATACATATGAGCGTATCTGCGCACCCCATGCTATTTCTTTCTGTACACCTTTGATATCCTCTATCTTTTCGAGATGCTCTCTTTCCTTTATCTCAATAAGCTTGGATTTGAGCATCATCATTGCTATATCCCTGTTCTGATACTGGCTTCTTTCAACCTGTGACGCAACAACTATACCTGTAGGTATATGTGTAAGACGTACAGCCGATGATGTTTTATTGACCTTCTGACCGCCTGCTCCGCTCGCACGGTAAACATCCATCTTTACATCCTCAGGTCTTATTTCAACATTTATCGTATTATCTATCTCAGGCATTACTTCAAGTGATGCGAATGATGTATGTCTTCTGCCCGATGCGTCAAACGGTGAAACACGCACAAGTCTGTGTACGCCCGATTCACTCTTTAAATATCCGTATGCATTTTCGCCTTCTATAAGAAGTACTGCACTTTTAAGTCCTGCTTCTTCTCCGTCAAGATAGTCAACTTCCTTGACTTTGAAGTTATGGCGTTCTGCCCATCTTGTGTACATTCTGTAGAGCATTTCCGCCCAGTCCTGAGCTTCCGTTCCGCCTGCTCCTGCATGGAATGTGAGTATGGCATTCTTGGAGTCATATTCACCTGTAAGAAGTGTCTGCAAACGCTGAGCCTCATATTCATTCTTTACTGCTTCAAGCTCCTGCTGTGCTTCCTCCAAAAGTGAAAGATCCTCTTCCTCATTTGCAAGCTCTATAAGCGCAAGTGTATCGTCATATGCCGAAACAAGTCCGTCATAGGCTGCGACCTTATTTTTGAGTGTACCTGTCTTTTGCAGTACCTTCTGGGAGTTTTCGACATCATCCCAGAATCCCGGCTGTGCAGCCCGCTGTTCAAGCTGTTCTATCTCCATTTTCATTTTATCAAGACCGAGAGCATTGGAAAGCTCCTTTATATCAGGCTCCATTGCTTCAAGCTGTAATCTGAGTTCTTCAAATTGTAACATAAATAACACTCACCGTTTCTCCGCACTGTTTTTTCATATACACAGTCTTTATTATGCGGCTGAAAGACTGATAAGACTTAACCTATTTATTATAAAATAAAATCAGCCGATTGTAAAGCGTTATTCTGCATTTTTTTTGGAAACGGACAGAAAAAAGTCAGGGACTGCGTGAGTCCCTGACCGTAATTTTCAATATATTTCAGGGTAAGCTGCGGAATATCAGTCCTTCGGCTCAAGAAGTCCGTAGGTGCCTCCCTTACGCTTATAAACAACATTTATAGTATTAGTGTTGCTGTTGAGGAACATAAAGAACTCATGACCGATAAGGTTCATCTGAAGTATAGCCTCCTCAACGCTGAGAGGCTTAACTGAGAAGCTCTTTGTCTTGACTACCGTATAATCATCATCACCAAGAACTATCTCGTCATCAGATACTTCTTCCTCTGCAAAATACTGTTCAAAGCTATCAGCTCTCATTTTCTTGCTGAGCTTTGTCTTGTTCTTTCTTATCTGTCCGCCGAGTATATCTACAACCTGATCAAGTGCATCATTCATTTCAACTGCTGTACTTTCTGCACGGTATGTCATACCATTATCACGGATAGTAACTTCAACAGTCTGTCTGTTTTTTTCAACAGTAACCGTTACGACAGCTTCTGCGGAGTCGGAATATATTTTTTCAAACTTGCCAAGCTTTTTGTAAACACGCTCCTTGAAATTATCTCTAAGATTAACTTTTCTGCCTATTATGTTGTATTTCATAAGCCGAACCTCCTTAATATCTGATGATCTCATATCTGAGATTACAAATATTATAACACAATAAACAAAAAATTCCAATAGTTTATTGAAAATTATATAAAAAATTTTAGCTTTCAATTTTAGACAATATCACAAAAGCAATTTTTAACAACTTTTCCGTTAATAACCACTGTCATTACCCTGCTCATTATATCAAGCGGATCGGACGAAAATACAACTATATCAGCATCCTTGCCTTTTTCAAGTGAACCTATCTTGTCACTCAGACCGCATATTTCGGCAGGATATTTTGTTACGGCTCTCATAGCTTCTTCCCTGTCCATTCCCTCTTTTACTGCAACAGCCGCACACAAAAGAAGATGTTTTATAGGTGTTTCGGGATGATCGGTTATTATCGCCGTTTTTATTCCGTTTGAGGACAGTATTCCTGCCGCCGCCGCATTCTGATTTCTAAGCTCCGGCTTGCTTCTGTCAGTGAGTACAGGACCTGAAAGTATGCCTTTCATATTCTCCTCTTTCAGCTCATCACAGACAAGATGTGCTTCCGTTGCGTGTACAAGCACATAGTCGATATCAAATTCCTTTGCTATCCTTATTGCCGTAAAAATATCGTCAGACCTGTGGACGTGAAAATGTGCCGGTATTTCCTTTCTGAAAAGCGGTAGAAGTGAGTCATTTTTCAGGTCAAATTCAGGCTCGTCAAAATTATCCTTATCATTCTCATAATTGCATCTGTCCTTATAATACTTCCTTGCACGGAAAAGTGCTTCACGGATAAGTGCCGCTGTTGCCATCCTTGTTACAGGCATCTGCTCCTTATCGTTATATGATGATTTAGGATTTTCTCCGAGTGCGAATTTTATTCCGGCAGGTGCTTTTATTATCATATTGTCTATACGCTTTCCGTATGTCTTTACTGCGGCAAGCTGTCCCGCTATCGGATTGGCACTTCCCGGCCCTGCTATAACGGTTGTAACGCCTGACGATGCCGCTTCCTCAAAATATCCGTCCATAGGATTTACAGCATCTATTGCTCTGAGCTGGGGTGTTACCGGATCTGTATCTTCGTTGCAGTCATCACCCTCGAATGTCAGCGAGTCACCATACATTCCGAGGTGTGTATGTGCGTCAATAAGTCCCGGATAAATTATACCGCCCTTGGCATCTATAACCTCTCCGGTTATGGAATTAAGCTCCGACATAGCACCGAGAGAAAGTATCTTTCCATAGGCAAAGCCTATATATCCGTTTTTTATGACAGTGTTCTTTCTGTCCATTGTATGTATTTCAGCATTTATTATAAGCATACGTATTTTCCTCTTTATAAAAAATTAAAGCCGCATCGGATAAATGCGGCTCTGTATTTTACTTCTGATAATTTCCTCGTCTTGTTGAACCTCTTCTTGATTCATTTGCACGTTTGAGATTCGAGATTTTTTCATCACTTGTCTGCTTGAATTTTGAAAGCATATCCTCAAAGCTTACAGGTTCGGAGCTTTTCTGGGGCTGCCATTCGTAGCTGCTTGCAGAGCTGCGTGGTTTATACTGCGAATTAGAGCCACGATTCTGTCGGTTATTAGGATTCTGCTGCGGAAGTGCCTTTTTTATCGAAAGGCTTATCTTTCCGTCATCACCTATACTAAGTACCTTGACTTTTACTGTCTGTCCCTCAGTCAGATGATCCTTAATGTCATTCACATACGTCGGAGCAACCTCGGAAATATGCACCATACCGGTTTTACCGCCTTCAAGATCAACAAACGCTCCAAATTTTGTGATTCCCGAAACCTTGCCCTCTACTATCATTCCTACCTCTAAGCTCATACTTAATACGTTTTCTCCTCTCAGTTACCGGCAATGTTTATAAATTCAACTTCACCGCTTTTTACATAATCCAGATTTTCTCTTGCTATCTTTTCAATGTAGTCCGAAAGCGAATCAAGATCATTTTTTTCTGCTGCATCGGCATAATTTTTAAGCTCTTCTATCCTGATATTCTGGAGCGTTTTATAGTTATCAAGCTCGGAAAGCTCTTCTCTTGCCTTTTTGATCCTCATATTCTGATCGACCAGACGAACAGCAACATAAATAACAAGAGCGATAACAGCGATACAAAGTATCCAGTTTGTTTTTCCTTTGACTCTTTTGGTCTTTACAGCTTTATTAGCCTTGTCTTTTTTTCCTGCCACAGTCGGATCACCCCTTACCTTTACTACATTCGACAACAAAACCGATACAACGATATTATTATACAACATTATACAGCACTTTTTCAAGGGAAAATCAACACTTTTTTATTTTTTTTAAGAAATTTTTAAGCTTTTTAACAAAAAATCCTGTACATGATGATAAAAATACTGCTGTCGGTAAATACACCTTATTGAAACAGCATGTAATGCCTCTGAATATCAGTACAGAAAGTCGTTTTATAAGTTTTCCGAGTGTAAAATAAAGCACACAGAATATAACTATCTGTGCAAAAACAGAATAGCCTCTTATATTGCCTTTTGTCTGAGACAGTGCAAAAAGAAAATTGAGTACTGCGGCAAAAAGCATGAAAAGCATATCGCTTACAAACAGTCTTATTTTTCCGGGCGGTGCAGCTATATTTATAAGCTCTGTAACCATGAAAACAGCAAACAGTACTGCTCCCAGAACAAACGACCTGAGAAATATAAGTGTCTGCTGATAGACAACTATTTCCAAGCTATCACCTATCTGAATAATCTTGAGAAAAATCCGCCTTCCTGCTGACGAATTTCCGAATATACAAGAGAATCTATTTCCCCGTCTATGTTAAGCTCGCCTGTTTCCTGACTGAAATTGTTTATATGGAGCTTATCTCCCTTTATACAAAGCTCACCGAGTTCGGTTATAAGAGTAACTGTATGCTCATCAAAGCCTGCAACGTCATTTACTCCCGAAAGTGAAAGCTGCTTTCTGTCCTCAAGTATCATGCTGTGCTTTTTTCTTACAGCTGTCTGTATTTCAGATGCCATTTTACCGCCCCTTATAATTCATTATATTAATGTTTATTCAAAGGAACGTGATGTTATGCATATCATGTCAGCAGCTTATACATAAGTCCTGCCTCTTCCTTTTTGGCATATTCATTTATGCTTACGATCTCGGCTTTTATCGGATGAGCGCCCATGCTTATCTCGATTATATCGCCTGTCTTTACCTCATATGAGGCTCTTGCCTGCTTTCCGTTAACAAAAACTCTTCCTGCGTCACAGGCTTCATTTGCTACCGTTCTGCGTTTTATTATTCTGGATATTTTAAGATATTTGTCAAGTCTCATATTTACCTCCGTGTAAAAAAGGAGCCGACTTTTATATCGGCTCCTTTTCATCTTCATTCAAGTTAAATTATTACTTATCAACAGCATCCTTAAATGCCTTGCCTGCCTTGAATGCAGGAACCTTTGAAGCAGGGATAGTGATAGGCTCTTTTGTCTGCGGATTAACGCCTTTTCTCTCGCTTCTCTCGTGACGCTCGAATGTACCGAAGCCTACGATACGAATTTCCTCACCGTCTGCTACCTTTTCGATTATGGTATCAAACAGTACGGAAACGGCTTTCTCTACGTCTTTCTTTGAGACATCCGCTTTCTCTGCTACAGCAGCAATAAGTTCTGTTTTGTTCATGTTTGGTTTCCTCCGTTATTTTCTGAATTTGAAATTTCGTTCAAAAAGCCGTAAGGCTCTTCAAAACAGCATTTCTGTATATCAATGCCTTTTTCCTCTGCAAGAGCTTCAAGCTTCTGAAATCTTGCAATAAAGTTATCGCAGGCATCATACAGCGATCTTTCACAGTCCGTTTTAAGAAATCTTGACAAGCCCGCTATACTGAAAAGCAGCTCGCCGAGCTTACTGTCATAATCTTCGGTCTTGTTTTCGGCTGCAAGCTTTTTAAGTGCATCAAGTCTTTTCTGAACAAGCTCAAATGCCTGATCTGTACTTTCAAGACCTGCTCCGCCCCTCTCTGCTTTTTTCCAGAGCTTTTCGCTCCTCATAAGAGAAGGAAGTGTTTTTGAAACACTTTTCATTGCTTCGCTTGCATTCTCCTGGGATTTGGACTGCATTTTTATCTGATCCCAGTTTTTCAGTACTTCATCTGGAGTATCGGCTTTTACATTTCCGAATACATGCGGATGCCTTAATATCATTTTCTGACAGACATCGTCTGCAACGTCATCAAGCGTGAAATTATTCTGTTCTGTTTCAAGAACGCTGTGAAATACGACCTGTAAAAGTACATCGCCAAGTTCTTCACGGAGATGCTCTTTATCATCATCGTCTATTGCTTCAACTGCTTCATAGACTTCCTCGATAAAGTCACTGCGTATTGTCCTGTGTGTCTGGACCTTGTCCCAAGGGCAGCCGTCGGGCGCACGAAGCTTCTTTACTATTTCAACAAGATCATTCACATTATAGTGTTCTTTAAACTCAAAATCCACGTTTTTCCGATCCCCTTCCGAATACGGTACAAATACTACCGTAACAACATACTATTTTACTCTATTAGTTTACGTTTTTCAAGTATTTTTACAATTTTATTTCCCTTCGGCATCTGGAGAACATCCTCTCTCTTTATTGCCTTGAATATGAACAGTGCGATTATATATGCGATTACCGCAGTTACTACTGCAAGTATCGTTGCTATTCTCTGCTTAAAGAACATATCAAAGAATATCTCAGAGAAATATGCTGCTGCTCCGCATACAAGTCCTGCAAGAAGCGGTTTGACGAATATGGAAACAAAATCGGGTATTATCTTGGTTTCACGGCAGATAACAAAAAGTGCGACCACCGTTACAAAACCGTAGCATACTATTGAACCGATATTTGCGCCCTGAATATTTATCTGGGGTATGCCTACAAGTACATAATTGACGATTATTTTCATAACCATACCGACAGCAAAAAGTTTCAGCGGAACATCCATTCTGCCTATTGCCTGAAGCATACTGCAAAGCGGTGTGCTTGTCGCTATGAATATTACCGATATACCCATTACGGTAAGGACTTTTGAACCTATCTCGACTTCATCAGCAACAGTACTGCCGTGATATATCATAGAAAGAAGCGGCTCTGCAAGCACTGACATTCCTATTCCTGACGGTATAGTTACGAGTGTGGTTACTCTCATTACTGTTTCCATACTCTTTTTAAGCTGTATCTTATTTCCGCTTGTCCATGCAGCTGTAACTGATGGAAGTGCAGTAGTACCGAAAACCTGTGTAACAGCGGTAACAAGCATCATAAGCGTAAGTGCTATGCCGTAGCAGCCGTAAAGAAATGTATGTGTTTCGTTTGCGTAATAAACATTATCGGGTATCAGTGAGCCGTAAACATCAAGCAACGCTTGAGGATCCGTCTGCATGATATTGTTTATTCTTATCTGTACAAGTGTTGAGTCTATCATATCGGCAAGACTCATTATTATCGAGCCTAAGCCTATCGGGATAGCTGTCTTTATCATTATGCGGAGTGTTGTGCCTGCTCTTCTCGGCTTCGGAGAGTTTCTCAGTTCCTCGGCTGTGATACCATCGCCGCCCTTTTTATAGCGTATAAAAAGGAAGATAAATCCGAAAAGCGAGCCGAGGGATATACCTGTTATCGCTGCGCCTATGGCTATAGGTATTACCGCTGACTGGGCTTCTATCTGATTCGCACATTTAATTCCGAAAACATAGCCTGTTTTTTCGAACTGTCCCATTCCGTACTTTGTAACCAGAATTGAAGCTGCAAGCCCTAAAAACAGTTTACATGTTGCCTCGATTATCTCTGATATTGCTGTCGGCACCATGTTCCTCATGCCTTCAAAATATCCTCTGTATATAGACATAAGACAGCCGAAGAATATTGTCGGTGAAAGGCAGAGCATTGCGAATATCGCATTATTGGCATTTATCAGCTTTATATAAATAAAGCTGCCGAGCACCATTGCTAAAAAACACAGACAGCCTGCAATAACAAAAATAGGAACAGACACCCTATGTATCTGCTTTACATCACGGTACCTCTTTTTTGTTACGCTCTCGGATACCATTCTTGATATAGCTATCGGGAAACCTGCTGTTGAAAGCATAAAAAGCGGGTTATACAGAGCATATGCCGAATTGAAAAGTCCCGTACCAACTCCGCCGTACTGGTTCGACAAAAGTATTTTGTATATCATACCCATAAGCTTGACTATGATCATACTTGAGCCGAGTACCATTGCGCCCTTTAAAAAGGACTGTGACCTGTTGCCCTTTTTTGTTTTTGACACTTGAGCACTTCCCTTCTTTGAAGTCATTAATATTGCACCGCATAGATATTATACGGTGCAATTATTATCGTTATCGTTACATCAAAGCTCTTCATCAAAAGTTTCTTCCGCATATGAAAGAAGCTCTTCCTCTGTGAACTCATCCTCGTTCAGCGGCTTTGTTACGGGAAGCTTTTTGCCGCACTTATTGCAGTATGCAGCCCCTCTTATGTTATAGGTCGAGCATTCGGGACATTTTATTTTCTCTTTTGTATTTTCGAGCATCTCATTGACTGCTGCAAGCTGTTCATTCAGCTCCTTTATTTCTTCCTGAAGCTGTTTTATACCGCTGTCGTAATTCTGACCTGTCTTGTTTGCTTCATAACAAACACGGCCAAGGATATGGTACTTCTTTGAAAGCTCGGCTTTTATATCAGATGCCGCAAAGAAAAGCTTTGTCCTGTCTATAACTTTTCCTGCTTTTCCGCTTACGTTACCGACAGCAGATCTTGCATTCAGAAGCAGATCCTCTAACATACTCATAGCACATCTCTCCCATCATATTTTTGATTTTTAAATATTATAACATCATTATGAGAATTCTTCAATAGCTTTTATCAAGCTTTTATGCTATCATTGAGCCTTTTTTGCCGTTTATAACACGATCAGTACACATAACTGCCTCCGCCTAAAAATTCTCTTATCAGTGAATTTTTAGGAACAAGTGCCTCATCTATATCATCAAAGCGTTCAAGCGAGCTTATCAGACGGCTTGCGGCAGGATAGAGCGGTGAGGACTTTTCTATAAGAGAAAGCATCTCAAGCGCAGGCTTTTTGAGTACGCACGGCTCATAGATGTGTATGGTATTTACCGTGAAATCACTCATATAACGATAGGGGCGTATATATTTCATCTCACCGTCAAGAACTTCTTTCCACATATCAAGTACATATCCTGCATTGGTGTTCCTGAACTTGCTGTCACGCACGATACGTCTGATACATCTTATCTCACGGTCATCAAGAACGTGATCCTCGTTATCCTTTATGCCCTGCTTTACGCTGACATATATCCTGCTCATATTTTCCCTCGGAACCATATGCTCAAAAATAGGATTCAGTGCGTGTATGCCCTCGACTATAACTACAGCGTTGTTTTCAAGCTTTATATGTCTTACCTTATCACTCCTGCGGCTGTTTGAAAAATCATATACGGGTATGTCTGTTTCACCTGTTCCGGCTATATCTGCAAGACATTTTTTCATAAGATCGGTATCAAGCGCACTTACAGATTCAAAATCCGGTTTGCCGTTTGGCAGACGGTCAACAAATTCAAGTCCCTTATAAAAATCATCAAGAGATATCAGTACAGGACTGCACCCGTTTATCTCAAATTCCTCTGCAAGCTTTTTTCCGCAGGTAGTTTTTCCGCTGCTTGACGGTCCTGACAAAAGCACAATATGACGTTTTACAGGGATATCCGTTATCCTGTTTGCTATCATCCTGAGATCATTGCGGAATATCTTTTCCGCCGTCAGAACAAGATCCTCCGGATTTTCTTTTGCCTCACGGTTTATCCTGTTTATATCACAGGCATATCTGCGATATGTATTAAGCCAGTTCAGCATAAAACTCTCTCACCCTTTCTTTCCGTTTCAGCATCTCACTGAATCCGTTAATATATTCATACGGGTATTTGTAGTTAAATATTCGTTCAAGCTCCTCCGAAAAAGGTTTTTTCAGCTTTGTTACGGCTCCGGCTCCGCAGCCGATTATTGTATGCGTTTCGTCCATAACAAAAACATTGTATATACCGTCAAAACCTTCCTTCGACCAGCCTACATTTTCGAGATTGCCTTCCATCCTTGTCTGGCGGTACAGATAGTAAGGATGATACCCTTCACGAATAAGCTTATCTTCACAATAACGCAGCATTAATGCAGCGGGCGACTCCTTTTCGGTGTTTACAGACGTTCCCTGCATAGTCAGCTTTGATGAACGTTTCATTGCAAGTGTATGAACTGTTATACTTTCAGGTGACAAGGCACAAAGCTTGTCAAGCGTTGACCTGAAACTTTCGGGCGTATCTGTAGGCAGTCCGGCTATAAGATCCATATTTATATGTCTGAATCCTGCTTTTCTTGCAAGCTCAAAAGCTTCAAGCGTCTGTGCGGAAGTATGCTTTCTGCCTATCACTTCAAGCACTGAATCATTCATGGTCTGCGGATTTATGCTTATTCTGTCAGCACCTCCGTCAAGTATTGCACTAAGCTTTTCACTGTCTATTGTATCGGGACGGCCTGCTTCTACTGTAAATTCACGACAGCCTGACATATCAAAGCAAGAATTTACTGTTTTTATCAGCGTATTAAGCTGTAAAGCATTTAAGCTTGTCGGCGTTCCGCCGCCTATATACACGCTTTCGATGTGCAGGCTGCAAAGCTTTACAAGCTCGGCAGTGTATTTTATTTCCTCAAGCAGCTTTTCAAAGTACGGTTCTATCAGCTTTTTGGCACTTTCTATCGACTGCGACACAAATGAACAGTATGAACAGCGTGTCGGACAAAACGGTATTGATATATAAAGGCTGAATGAGTCCGGACGGCTCAGCGAAAGTATCTTTTTTTCGTAGCCTTCTGTCATGGCACTAAGACGTACCTTTTCGGACGACACAAGCAGCTTGTTACTGAAACAATCACATGCATATTCCGTTCCGTTTTCTTCTGCAAGCCTTCTGAAAAGCTTTATCGGACGCACACCCGTAAGTATGCCCCACGGCTGTGTTTTTCCTGTCAGTCTGACAAGTACTCCGTACAGACATACTGCCATTTCACGCTCAATATCCTTTTCTGTGAGCTTATCGCTGTTTTCTATGAGCTTTAAATCACTCTCTGTGCCAATACAGGCTTCTGCCTTTACACTTATTTCAATATTATTTTCTTTATTTTCGATAAAAACTGTTATAAAGGGTAATTCCTTTACAGCAGGTTCTTCCTTTACAACAGTGATTTTATCATTAGGAAAGAACAGTCTTACAAGATTTTCCGTTTCATAATGGAACTGATTGTTAATATATATTGTCATAACGGACTTTCTCCATAAAATAATTGTTATCTCTTTCGTATCCCAGACTTGTGCTTTCGCCGTGTCCGCAGTATACATTAAGGTCTCCATCTATAGCGGCAAGCCTTGCTATTGATTTTCTCATATCAGCAATACTGCCTGTAGGGAAATCCGTCCTTCCTGTCGTACCTGCAATCAGAGTATCACCGGTGAAAATACTGTCATCTATTATATAGCATACTCCGCCTATTGTATGTCCGGGTGTTGCAAGTACTTTTATTTTATATTTTCCGAACGGAAGCTCGTCACCGTCATTTACAAGTATATCAGCATCGAAATGTTCTATTGTTCCGTCAAAAAACAATGACAAATTTAAGTTATCTCTGGTTGTAAAGTTTTTTTCCTTTTCACTTATAACTATCTTTACATGCGGATATTCACGCTTTACAGCCGCTGTATTTGCAATATGGTCAAAATGTCCGTGAGTCAGGAGGATGTATTTAAGCTTATCCGCTCCGAACTCGTTTATTATCCTGTCAAGCTCCTTTGCCGGTGCACCTGTATCAATGAGAAGTGATTCATCATTGTCTGCCGTTACAAAATAGCAGTTTGCACTAAGCGCACCAACAGGAAAGCATTTTACCTTTATCATTTATTTTCCTCCCGTACTGCATTGATATCAGGCAAGCTCTTTTGTATCTATAACGATAGTTACAGGGCCGTCATTCAGGAGAGATACTTTCATATCTGCTCCGAATATGCCCTTTTCAACCTTTTCAATGCCATTATTCTTCATGCATTCACAAAAATATTCATACAGCGGTTCGGCAATTTCAGGGTCTGCCGCTGCATCGAATTTCGGTCTTCTTCCCTTGCGGCACTGTGCACAGAGTGTGAAATTAGATACAACAAGCACACCTCCGTTTACATCGGAAAGTGACAGATTCATCTTGTCATTTTCGTCTGTAAATATACGAAGTCCCGATATCTTTGCACTAAGCTTTTCAGCTTCCGTTCCAGTATCGCCTTTTTCAATACCCAGAAGTATCAGAAATCCGTTTCCGATACTTCCGGTTACCTTTCCTTCAACTGTTACACTGCATTCGCTTACCCTTTGTATTACTGCTTTCATTTATCCTGTCCCTCTTAATTTCTGCCTATTGATACTATGCCGTTTATACCGCTAAGACGGCTTATTACCATTTTAAGATGATTTATGCCGTTAACGGTTATAGATACCTCTATATGCGCCATACCGTTTTTGGCTTCACGAGAATTGAGTGCGTGTATAAAAAGATGCATTGATGAAAGTTGGTTAGTAATATCGGCAAGCAGTCCTCGTCTGTCTGTTGCGGTTATCTGAAGTGTTGACTGGAATGTTTCATGCGTTATCTCATCAGCCCATTCAGCCTTTACCCAGCGTTCAGGCTCATCCGCATCCTCTATTCGCTTAGGTACGTTTGTACAGCTTCTCTTGTGTATTGAAACGCCGTAGCCTCTTGTAATAAAGCCTATTATTTCATCTCCCGGAAGCGGATTACAGCATCTTGAATATTTTACAAGACAGTCATCTATTCCTTCTATGTGTACTCCAGAACTTACCTTTTTCTTTACAGGCTCTGTAAGAACTACAGGTGAAGCCGGTTCGGGTTCTGCATACTTCTTTATATACTCCTCTTTTATCTTAGGAAGTATTCTCCAGAGCTGCAAGCCGCCATAACCTATAGTTGCATAGAAATCATCAAGGCTGTTGCAGTTCTGTCTGCGGATTATTTCACAAAGGAAGTCTTCCATTTCCTTTTCGGGAACGTGGATATTCAGTCTTCTGAACTCTGTTTCAAGCTGTGCTTTACCCTCTATGATGTTTTCTTCACGCTTTTCACGCTTGAACCACAGTCTTATCTTACTTCTTGCTTCACTCGTCTTTACGATATTCAGCCAGTCACGCTTAGGACCTCCGCTTTCCTTTGTCGTGATTATCTCTATTATCTCGCCGTTCTTTACTTTATAATCAATAGGAACTATACGTTTATCGACCTTAGCTCCTATCATCCTGTTGCCTACCTCTGTGTGTATTGCATAGGCAACATCTATCACAGTTGCACCGTTTGGAAGGCTTATTACATCACCCTTAGGTGTGAATATAAATACTTCTTCGGGTGCAAGATCCATCTTTATTGTACGGACAATATCCGTTGAATCATTATCGCTCTGATTTTCAAGCATCTTTCTTATCCATGCAAGTCTTTCATCAAGCGAATCCTTCTTTGTTATGCCTTCCTTATACTTCCAGTGGGCAGCAATACCATATTCAGCGGTATAGTGCATTTCCCATGTTCTTATCTGTATCTCAAACGGTACGCCCTCTTTGCCTATAACTGTTGTATGAAGTGACTGGTACATATTCGGCTTAGGGGTTGAGATATAGTCCTTGAAACGATTCGGCAGCGGCTTGAACATATCATGCACTACGCCGAGTACATTATAACAGTCTGCGACACTCTCAACGATAACCCTTACCGCAAAGATGTCATAGATCTGATCCATAGTTCTGCCCTTCATAAAGGTCTTTTTATATATTCCGTGTATGCTCTTTACACGTCCTTCGATATAGACATTCTTTACCTCATGCTGAAGTCTGTCGTACAGATTCTGCTTTATCTCTGCAACAAAATGTATTCTGTCCTTGCTTTTCTTTTCGAGCTGTCTTTCTATCTCCGCATAGCCAACGGGATCAAGATATCGGATAGACAGATCTTCAAGCTCTTCCTTTATGGCACGTATACCGAGGCGGTGAGCTATAGGTGCATATACCTCCATGACTTCGAGTGCTTTATCACGGCGGTGCTGCTCCTTCATACACTCTATCGTTCTCATATTATGAAGTCTGTCCGCAAGCTTGATGATTATTACCCTTATATCGTTTGCCATAGCAATAAGCATCTTGCGGATATTCTCCGCCTGCTGTTCTTCCCTTGATGAATACGGGATTTTTCCGAGCTTTGTAACGCCGTCTATAAGCCCTGCTATCTCGCTGCCAAAAAGCTTTGTTACATCCTCAAGAGTAACTTCTGTATCTTCAACTACATCGTGAAGAAGGGCAGCCGCTATCGACTCCGAATCCATGCCAAGCTCGGCAAGTATGCATGCTACGGATGTCGGATGGAGAATATATGGAATGCCTGACGCTCTGCGCTGGTCGCCATGTTTCTCATCCGCAAAAAGATACGCTCGTTCAACAAGCTCAAAATCATAGCTGTGGTCACTCTTGCTCATTAGATCGACAAGTTCATGATAATCCTGATAGAACTTCTGTGTTTCTGACATTTTCAATATCCTCCTTTAATTTTCTGTAGATCCCTGATCCTTCCAACTGTACTTTCGATCCTGCCCCGGCAACTGATATTTTTAAAAAATCACACTGCCTTGTATATTCAATCAACCTCAGTTCACTGAAAATATCAAGTATCATCAACAGCCTGAACGCACCAAGAGTATTACTGCCAATACTGCTTATGAGCATATCAATGCTGTACACGCTTTGCGGATGATTCCTGACAAATCTGTAAACAGCGGCAAAATCGCTCCTTTCAGGATATAGCTCTTTGAGCTTAGGACTTAACTTTCCCCTCCTGTAATCATCATATATCTGTACTTCAAGCATTGCAGCCTCGCTGTCAAAGCCCGAAGGCCTTATTTCTTTTACCAAAAATGAAAGATATTCCTTGCCACGATAAATATTAATATCAAGACTTATTGCAAGATCTATAAGACTTCCTTCCGGATACGGAAATTCATCTGGTGAGGTAGAGAATTTTACAAGGTTCAGCCTTGCTTCATCTCTTGATACTGAAAGCTTTATATGTTTTCCCTCTGACAAGGGTGTTATTTTATCAAGACGCATATTCACAATAGCAAAAACAGGCTTTGGATTTCCATAGCCGAAAGGTTCAAATGCATGGAGCTGATGTACCATATCAACTGAAATCTGTGACGGTCTTAGTGTGCAGTCAAGATTCACTGACGGAATCGGCATGAATTCAAGCTTACCGGCATATTCATTCATCGCTTTTCTGAACTTGTTTATATTGCTGCGTCTTATGCTGAGACCTACAGCCATAGGATGTCCGCCGTATTTTTCAAGCATATCCGCACATGAGAATACTGCGTCAACAAGTGAAAATCCTGATACGCTCCTTCCCGATGCCTTGCATATATCCGGACCTTCCGAAATTATTATTGATGGTTTTCCGTATCTCTCCGTTATTTTAGAGGATACTATTCCGATAACTCCGGGATTCCAGTCCTCTGAGGATATTATTATTATCCTGTCGGCTGTCAGCATCGGATCTGCGTCAAGCCGGCTGCATATGTCATTATATATTTCATTCTCTATTGACTGTCTTTTTACATTCAGTCCCGAAAGCTTCTCTGCATATTCCTGTGCCTTGTCCTCATCCTCGGTAAGAAAAAGTTCAAGTGCATCGTGTACATTTCCAAGCCTTCCTGCCGCATTTATCCTCGGTGCAAGCCTGAAAGCTATATTCCCTGCCGATATTTTATCTATCTGTGCCAGCTTCAGAAGTTCCGAAAGTCCCTGACGCTCTGTATTTTCAAGTCTGAGAAGTCCTGCCTTTACTATATCACGGTTCTCTCCGCTCAGTGGTACAAGGTCGGCTATTGTTCCGATAGCGGCGAGCTCTGAATAATTTTCAATTATAGAAACAGGGTTTGCTTCAAGTGCTATTGCAAGCTTCAAAGCAATACCTGCTCCACAGTAATCATGGAACGAGGCTGTTTCATCCATACGGTGAGGATCTATTACAGCTACCGCATTCGGCAGCTTATCCTGTGTTTTATGGTGATCGGTCACTATAACATCTATACCTAAAGTCTTGGCATAATCTATCTCTTTAAATGCGGCTATACCGTTATCAACTGTTATTATAAGCTTTACTCCGTCTTTATGGAGCTTATCTACAGCATTTATATTCATACCGTAGCCTTCCGTATTACGGTCGGGAATATAATAGCATACATTAGCTGATATCGAGTCAAGGTATGAAAAAAGAAGAGCTGTAGCTGTAACGCCGTCGCAGTCATAGTCACCGTAAACACATATCCTTTCATTTGAATAATATGCATCCCTTATCCTGTTTACTGCTTTATCCATATCCTTCATTTTCATGGGATGTTCAAGTGAACCGTCAAAATTCATAAAATCAGATATGGCTTTCTCGTCAGTCATTCCTCTTATACAAAGAAGCATAGCAGTAAATACAGGCAGTCCGAGGCCTGAGGCAAGTTCATTTATTTTCTTTTTATCAAGCTCGGAAATTATCCATTTTTTCATTCCTACACCGCCTTTTCTATATTTAATTATAATAACATTTTTCTTGGCTTTATTCAATATTTTTTTCATCAATTTTTATAAAAAAACACAAAAAACAGTGTCCCGAAGGACACTGTATAACAAATCATTTCATTGAACTTTTGAATACATCATAAGCCTTCTGTTCAAGCTTATGATTGGGAGAATATTTTTCTGCTTCATCGGGATGCTTTTCCAGAATACGTTTTATTATCATATCATTCAGCTGCGGATTCCTTACAAGTATCGGGCCGAGGATATATGTCATTATAAAATTATCCTCTGTAATTATAGCCTTATCCGTGTCAAGTCTGCCGCTGTGATTTTCAAAGCCTATTATCTCGTTTTCAACAAGCTCTGTCTTTACACGTACATCCTTTACAACTCTTTTTCCGTACTCTGCTTTATAACCGAATATTTCAAGGGACTGCTTTTCGCTTTTACCGTTCTTTATCCCCTTTCCGAAAAGCTCGATACTGTTTCCTGTGGAAAGGAGAACTCCTCCCCTTTCTTTGAATTTCAATATTTCATCCCTGTACTGCATTATGTCATCAAGTGCAAGCATAAGAGAATGTTCTGTTCCCGAACCGATATATACTATATCACATGAACTGAGGTCTATCGTTTCACCAAGACTGTGCCTTACCGTTTCGGTCTGTATGCCTGATGATTTCATGTGATATTCAAGTGCCTTTACGTTGCCGCTGTCACCGTAAAGATTAAGAAGGTCATAATACAAATGCAATATCTTTATCATTTTTCTTCCTCCTTTATTTCTTTTACAGAATCTATAAACGGAGGTATATAGTCAAAATTGAGTATGCCGTAAACATTTCCCTTTGTCTGCTTATCAAATACCTCGCCTGCATGATCAAGCGTATCAAGTATTATCAGCTTTTCTTCCGGTACGCCTGCAAGAAGCATTCTTACAGCAAAATCATATCTGTAAGGACCTGCACATACAACATTTTCAAGTGTACCGTCATTCAGAAGCTCAAAATCAATATCATAAAGCCACGACAGGTCAAAGAAGTTATATCTCCTGCTTATCTCCCTGAGTCCTAAAACTATTGTCTTAGGACCTTTATCAAGTGCGGTATAGATTACAGAAAGATTGTAAGTCGCATTATTCTCTGCTTTACAGTTCAGTGCAGTGTACTTTCTTCCGTTCTTAACTATCTCTGTATATATCTTACCGCCGATATGCGCCTTGCTTATTGCCTTTACAGTCTTTTTGCTGTCCTCACCCGAAAGGCTAAGTACAGAATAAGCAGCCACGATATTATAGATATTGAAAAGTATAAGCTCATTCGCCTTTATCTTCTGACTGCCGTTTATAGTAAGTTCGCCTGTCTTTTCATCTACCGCAGTTACCGCAAAATCTATATTCTTACGGTCAAAACCGCATTTCGGACAGCTGAACTCTCCGACACTTCCGTAATGGCGGTATTTATATTCAAGCTTTGCACTGCAGCGGGGACAATAATTATAATCCCTTACATCGTCAATATCCTTGTCATAGCTCATAAAGCTGCGGTCTATTCCGAAGTAGGTTATCTTATTATCCGTGCAAAGTGAAAATTTGCGTGTTATCGGATCATCACCGTTTACAATAAGATGCGTCTTTTTTGGTATAGCCTTCAGTATCTCCTTGAAAACTATGTCAAAGTCACCCTGTCTCGGCGGCTGGTCACGGGTTATGTTATTTATAACGAGATAATCAGGCTCTATATACTTCGTTATAAACTTCAGATACCTTTCGTCTGTTTCAAGTACAAGAACATCCTGCTTCATCTTTCCCGAAAAGCCTATGTTCTTTATAACCGTCGATGCAACTCCGTTCAAAAGGTTTGAACCCTCAAGATTGTGTGCAACAGTCTTTCCGCAGGCACGGAGCGCTTCTGCGATTATTTTTGTTGTTGAGCCTTTTCCGCAGCTTCCTGTTACCATTATTACCAGCGGAGGATATTCCACCTTTTTCAGATAATCCGGAAACAGCTTTAATACAAGCTTTCCCGGAAAGCTGCTCGCATTGTAACGCATTACCTTTTCTGCAAGAAATACGCTTTTTCCTGTCAGTGTTCCTAAAAATCTTTTCAAAATATCAGCCTCTTTATTTTCAACTTTTATTCTGAGCTATCAAATATAATAACATATATTTTACCGAATTACATTATTTTTTTAAAAAAATAAAGACAATATTACTTTGTGCAAAATAATATTTTTTAGTCCAATTACCCAAATTTTCCCCCAATATCGAATTTGCCAAAAATAAATATTTTATTGAGTATTTTTCTACTTTTATTCTAATTGACATTGATTACTTTATAATGTAAATTGTATATGATATAAGAAAATAAATGGGGAAAGGACGATCAGAATGAAAAAAAACATCATAAATGAAAATGACGAAGAATTCATAGAAATAACCCCACAGTATTATGACTCACCAGAAAGTAACACTGACAATGATATACCTGACAAAAAGAAAAAACGCACTAAAAAAGCTTTCGTTATATCATCAATATGCATTGCAGTAGCAGCCTGTATAGTATGTGCTGCATTCGTAATGTCGAGGAATAAACTTCCGAAAGAAAAAGTTTGGCCGACCTCTGCCGACCTTTCTCTTGAAGCATCTGCCGATATACAGAAGGACAAAGCATCAGCTATGGAATCAATCGCTGAAATCAGCCAGCGGCTTGAAGAAGATGACGGTAAACTCAAATATGATAATACATACGAATACAAGGTAAACAAGAACAGACTTAGCAAATCTACTGTCAAAAAACTTAACGAGGTTGTAACGGCTGACTATGTTGTACTTTATGATGCAACAGCAGATGAGATCATATATTCAAAAAACGCTCAGAAAAAATGCTATCCCGCAAGCACTACAAAAATGCTTACTGCTATCGTTGCAAGCAAAATCATCACCGATCCTAATACGGTTATTACTGTCGGCGATGAGATAACAATGATAGGATATGATTCAAGTGTTGCAGGTCTTACCCAAGGAATGAAACTCACCTTTGAAGCACTTATGGATGCACTTATGATACCCTCAGGAAACGATGCCGCTTATACAATTGCTGTAAACTGCGGAAGAATATATGCAAAAAATGATAAGCTCTCAAATGAAGATGCACTCAAAGTATTCATGCTCCTTGTAAATGAAGCCGCTCAGAAAATAGGCGCTACCAAAACTCACTTTACAGCTCCCGATGGTTTCCACGATGATAACCACTATACTTGTGCTGCCGATCTCGTAAAGATAGGCAACTATGCAAAGTCTATACCGATAATAGCAAATTCCTGTGCAAAGGAGTCTGCTGACTGGGAACTTATAAGCGGTCAGAAAATATCATGGTCAAATTCAAATGCGATATTACATAAAGACTCTGAACATTATTCCAAATATTGTAACGGTCTGAAAACAGGCTTTACCGATGAAGCAGGAACTTCTCTTGTTGCTTCGGCTACTATTGACGGACATACATTCATAATTGCAGATATGAGATCACTCAGCCTTTACTGCAAATATGACGAATGCAACATAATGTTCAAATATGCTTTCGAGCTTTACGGAAAAAATTATACCTACGGTCAGGATAACAATCAGGAATAATATTTTATAAATGTATGCTAAGTCATACATCACAAACACTAAAGAAGCCGGCAAAACTCACATTATGAGCCGCCGGCTTCTTTATTTTTTATTTGTTCAGCTATTATATTACATTTGCAGAAAATTCAATTTCTTTTCCGTCACTCACAAACTTCAGAACAAGCTTGTATTTTTTATTGCCCTGTTCAAAGCTTATAATATCGGCAAATTTGTTCCAGTTTGTTTTTCCGTCATAGTCCATCTGACAAAGAATATTATCCTCTATCTTGTAAAGATATCTTTCTTCCTTGCCCTTATCCTTATGTTCTGCAGAATCAGGGCAGTCAAGACCGAAGAACATCTTGCCTGCGGTTGTAAATAATATGTAATATGACGCTCCGTCATTCTCGCAGTAAGGGCATTTCATCTTGCCGCTCTCCCATCTTACACCATTTCCGTCAACCGCCGGACTTATTATCTGAGAAAGCATCTTGTATTTTTCAAGAAGTGCATCAACATTCTTATATCCTTTTATATCATTATATTCTCTCAGAGCCTTTGCATAATGCATTGTATAATAATTATTATTTGCCTGTATATATCTGCATTCACTCATCTTTTCTTTTGCGCCCTTATAATCCATATCTGCAAGGTATTTGAATTTCTGATATGCAGTTTCATACTTGGTACTTCCAAAATATGAATCGGCTTCCCTGAAAAGCCCTTCAAGGCATTCCTCACGCTTTTCTTTGCTGTCCTTATAATCTTCTGACAAATTAAAGCTTTCACTCGCTCCTACATAATCAAGCTCTCCCATCTGCTTCATTCCAAGATTATAAAGTACCTCTTTATATCTTTCCTTTGAATCAGAATATCCGCTTACCTCCTTGAAAAGATCTGCTGCTTCTTTATATTTCTTATTGTTCGCAAGATTTATCGCCTTACCGTAAACAGACTGTATCCTGTAATTGTTACTATCCATAAAATCTCCGAGTTCGGTAAACTTGGCTATTGCTGCATCATAGTTTTCTTTCTGCATATAGCTTATTGCTGTACTATATTTTATATACGGTATTCCGAAAACTATCGCACCATATACTAATGCTGCTATTATTGCCAGAATAAGAACTACTATCAAAGAAGTCCTTACTTTCTTTTTTGTCTTCTGCTTCTTCTGCTGCTTTTCAAACTCTTTTTTACGGTTCTCGAATTCTTCCTTGACAGCCGTTTTATCATCAGCACTCATTACCCTTGACTGTATCTCTTCTTTTATCCTGATGGCTTCTGTCATCTGGAATTCCTTCTGCTTTTCAAGAGCTTCAATGGATGTATTCTTTTCAAGCCATGTTCTGCCTACTCCGCACAATGTACATACTTTTTCATCATTCCAGTTGAATCCGCCGCAGGCACAAAGCCAATGACTTTTTTTGAATTCAGGCTCAAATACAAGTATAGTTCCGTCTATACCGCTTCTTGTACATATCTCAAGGAATTGTTTGTTATAATCGCCCTGTATTTCATATATATTCTTCTGCTCTATTATTTCATTGAAAGGTTTCTGACCTTCATTCTCCCATGTCTGATTAAATACATTTGTAACGCTTACAACTATATACTCAACACTTCTTGTATTTATATTCTCTATGGGTATCCTTCTGTTATATCCGAAATCCATATTTCTTTCAACATCAAGACCGTTGAATGCAACACCTGTTATGCGGTCGATCGGTTCTCTGTTTTCATTGTAGCAGATTATTTCAAGAGTTATATTCCTGAGATTATCCGGCTGTATATTCATAAATTTTGCCGATGTATACAACTTCGAGTTTGATGTATTCAGTTCAAGCCTCATAGCACAAAGAATAACAGGAGAACCCTCAAACCACATACTGTCATTTTTTTCCTCTATAAGTTTATAATTAACATCTGCCATATATAAACACACCCCGACTGTCACTTATTTTTTAGCAATTAGCACAATTTATAAATTATATTCTAATACATTTTTATATCTATGTCAAGTACAGGCATATTCACTGTTTTTATCACAAAATTCCTTCAAGCAATATTTTTATACCTATCAGAATAAGTATTATACCGCCGGTAAGCTGTGCGCCCTTCTGATATTTTGTACCAAAGATACTTCCAAGCTTTATTCCGGCCGCCGAAAATACAAATGTCGTTGCACCTATTGTAAGTACCGCAGGTATTATGCTTACTTCAAGAAACGCAAATGATACTCCGACTGCAAGTGCATCTATACTTGTAGCTATTGCCATCAACAGCATAGTCTTGACATCCATATCAGCACTTACTTTTTCTTCCTTGCCAAACACTTCCCTTACCATATTTCCGCCTATCAGGAAAAGAAGAATAAATGCTATCCAATGGTCATACTGGTCAATAAAGCCGGCAAACAGTCCCGCAAGAAGAAATCCTATAAGCGGCATCAGTCCCTGAAATCCACCGAACCACACACCTGCCTTTACCATATGCTCAGGCTTTATCTTTCCGAGCGACAAGCCCTTACATACTGACACAGCAAACGCATCCATGGATAATCCGATAGCTATAATAAATATCTCATACCAACTCATTTTTACATCCTCCTAAAATTTAATGCGTTATTAATTATACCATTCCATTCACATCAAATCAACAATAACAGACAAAATATCTGTATTTTCACAATACCCTTGTATTTTCATAAAATTTATGTTAATATGTCATTAAACAATTATAATTCAAAACAGGAGGCATAATAATGAAAACATTCAGAACTATCCTATCCATTTTAACAGCCCTGATAAATATAGCCGTATGTTTGACTCTGATAAAAAAGATAAGTGAAGAAGTAAGAGCTGAGGATGCGGATTACTACATGAGATAATATTTTTTAAAAAACATACGGAGGTATGAAATGTCAGAAAAAAGCAAAGTGCTGCCGCACGAACACGGAAGCTGCAAAAGCTCAATAATCGAATGTATGCCAGACACCGAAACAGTACAAACTGTCGCAGACGCATTAAAGCAGCTCGGCGATCCGAGCAGGCTGCGTATATTCTGGCTGCTATGTCACTGTGAGGAATGTGTTATAAATATTGCTTCAATAACTGATATGTCAAGTCCTGCCGTATCTCACCATCTTCGTCTGTTAAAGAGTGCAGGTCTGATAATTTCCCACAGGAACGGCAAGGAAATGTATTATCGTGCTGCCGACACCGAAATAGTAAATAAGCTACATCACACCATTGAAGATATCGCAAGGATATCTTGCCCGCCCGATTAAAACTTTAAACATGCAATTCAAGCTTTTAAGACTTGTTTTGCATGTTTTTTATTTTCCAAAATAAAGCAGCAGACACAATACACAAAAGTATATCGTGTCTGCTTTACTGTAATGTAATTTTTAAGATTTTTAATTTATCAATACATGCCGCCCATTGAAGGATCTACAGCAGGTGCTGCAGCTGCCGGCTCCTTGATATCAGCAACAAGTGACTCTGTTGTGAGTACCATTGCTGCTACGGAAGCTGCATTCTGAAGTGCAGAACGTGTTACCTTGGTAGGATCTACGATACCGCTGTCCATCATGTCTGCATATTCCTCTGTAAGTGCGTTGAAGCCATAGCCTACCTTGTTTGCGCTCATTATATTATTAACTATAACAGAACCTTCAAGACCTGCATTTTCTGCGATCTGACGTACAGGCTCTTCAAGTGCTTTGAGAACTATCTTTGCGCCTGTCTTTTCATCGCCTTCGAGTGTGTCAACAAGAGCAGCTACCGAACCGATAGTATTAAGAAGTGCTGTGCCGCCGCCTGCTACGATGCCTTCCTCTACAGCAGCCTTTGTTGCTGCAAGAGCATCTTCTATGCGGAGCTTCTTTTCCTTCATCTCTATCTCTGTTGCAGCGCCTACCTTGATAACTGCTACACCGCCTGCAAGCTTTGCAAGACGCTCATGGAGTTTTTCTCTGTCAAAGTCTGATGTTGAAGTTTCGATCTGAGCACGAATCTGTGAAACTCTGCCCTTTATCTCCTCGGGATTGCCTGCACCGTCAACAATGATTGTATTCTCTTTGTCAACCTTTACCTGACGTGCACGACCGAGCTGTGTGATATTGGCATCCTTAAGCTCAAGACCTATCTCGGAAGAAATCACCTGACCGCCTGTAAGAACAGCGATATCACGGAGCATTTCCTTTCTTCTGTCACCAAAGCCGGGAGCCTTTACACCTACACATGTGAATGTACCACGGAGTTTGTTAAGGATAAGTGTTGTAAGAGCCTCGCCCTCGATATCCTCAGCGATGATAACGAGCTTCTGACCTGCCTTGACGATCTCTTCAAGAAGTGGGAGTATCTCCTGAATGTTGGATATCTTCTTGTCTGTGATAAGGATATAAGCATCGTCGATAACTGCTTCCATCTTATCTGTATCTGTGCACATATAAGGTGTGATGTAGCCTCTGTCGAACATCATACCTTCAACTACCTCTGAATATGTTTCGGCAGTCTTTGACTCCTCAACAGTAATAACACCGTCGTTGCCAACCTTCTCCATAGCCTCAGCTATAAGATTGCCGATAAACTCATCAGCCGCAGAAATAGTTGCAACTCTTGCTATATCCTTGGAGCCTTCTACCTGCTTTGAGTTTGTTTTAAGTGTTTCAACAGCGGTGTCAACAGCCTTGCTGATACCTTTTTTGAGTATCATAGGATTAGCACCTGCTGTAACGTTCTTCATACCCTCACGGATAAGAGCCTGAGCAAGAAGTGTAGCAGTTGTTGTACCGTCACCGGCAACGTCATTTGTCTTTATGGAAACCTCTTTAACGAGCTGTGCGCCCATGTTCTCGAATGCATCGTCAAGCTCTATCTCCTTAGCGATAGTAACACCATCGTTTGTGATAAGGGGAGCGCCGAACTTCTTGTCAAGAACTACGTTTCTGCCCTTAGGGCCGAGTGTTATTTTAACTGTATTAGCAAGCTGGTCTATACCGCTCAGAAGAGCCTTTCTTGCTTCCTCACCATATACTATCTGTTTAGCCATGATAAATTACCTCCGTTTAACTTTTAAATCACTCTACTATAGCGAGTATATCAGACTGACGAACTATAGAATATTCCTCACCGTCAAGTTTTACATCTGTACCTGAATATCTGCTTGTGATGACTTTATCACCAACATGTACAAACATCTCTACTTCCTTACCGTCAACAACACCGCCGGGACCTACTGCAACGATAGTTGCGAACTGGGGTTTCTCCTGAGATGCCGCTGTAAGAACGATACCGCTTTTGGTTGTTTCCTCTGCTTCCTCTGTCTTGACAACAACTCTGTCAAGTAATGGCTTAATAGTCATAATATATTGCCTCCTTTAAGCAATCATTAAAATTAATTCATTAAATTAGCACTCTCTTTCCCTGAGTGCTAATTTAATTATAACCTTTTTTTTAAAAAAATCAAGTACTATTGCAATTTTTTTTACAAATCATTCAAAATAATGTGGAATTTGGAAAGTGGAAAGTGGAATTATACTTACTTATAATTAATTATACAATCTGTAAGCACTTATTATTCCGATAAAAAACCGCTGCATTTAAAATACAGCGGCTTCTATTGGTATTATTTTATTTTTCCGATGTCTTTTCTGTAGTGTGCGCCCTCAAAGCTTATCTTTGAAACGGCTGCATATGCCTTCTCAAGTGCTTCGTCAAGAGTCTTTGCTTCGGCTGTTACACCTAAAACACGTCCTCCGTTAGTATAAAACTTGCCGTTTTCAAGCTTCGTTCCTGCGTGGAATATCTCTGCACCGCTTATCTGACCGTTATCGTCAAGTCCGCTTATTTCAATACCCTTTTTGTATGCAAGCGGATAGCCGCCCGATGCCATAACAACACATGCTGTCGCTTCATCCTTCCACTCGATATTTACCTGTGAAAGTCTTTCGTCTATTACAGCCTCGATTATATCAACAAGGTCGGTTTTAAGTCTTGGCAGAACTACCTGTGCTTCGGGATCTCCGAAACGTGCATTGTATTCTATTACCTTCGGGCCGTCGGGGGTTATCATAAGTCCGAAATACAGACAGCCTTTGAATGTACGGTTCTCACTGTTCATAGCTGCAACAGTAGGCTCAAATATAGTCTTTCTGCATATCTCGGCTACTTCATCCGTATAATACGGGTTCGGGCTTATCGTACCCATTCCGCCTGTGTTAAGACCTTCATCATTATCATAAGCTCTCTTATGATCCTTTGATGATACCATAGGTACAAGTGATATACCGTCTGTGAATGCAAGAACAGATACTTCCGGACCTGTAAGAAATTCTTCGACAACAACTTTATTTCCGGAATCACCGAATTTCTTGTCCTCCATTATCTCCTTGACAGCATCTCTTGCCTCTTTCTGTGTCTGGGCTATAATAACGCCCTTTCCAAGAGCAAGTCCGTCAGCCTTGATAACAACAGGATATCTGTTTTTATCTTCAATATATTCAATAGCCTTTGCAGGATCATCAAATACCTCATAATCTGCTGTCGGGATATGATACTTCTTCATAAGGTTCTTTGAAAAAACCTTACTGCTTTCGATAATGGCAGCCTCTGCACGAGGTCCGAATGCACGGATTCCGTTAGCTGTAAGCGCATCTACCATTCCGGCTGCAAGCGGATCATCAGGTGCAACGAAAACAACATCAACTGCGTTTTCCTTTGAAAATCTGACAATGCCCTCTTTATCCATAACGCCTATATTTATGCACTCAGCATCCTTTGATATACCGCCGTTTCCGGGAGCCGCATATATCTTATCTACTTTAGGACTTTCCTTTATCTTGCGGATTATAGCGTGTTCACGTCCGCCGCTGCCCAATACAAGTACTCTCATATAAAAATCCTCCGAATCAATGATGGAAAAGACGTATTCCTGTAAATGCCATTGTCATGTTATATTTGTTGCATGTATCAATAACATTATCATCACGGATAGAGCCGCCCGGCTGTGCTATATACTGTACACCGCTGCGCTTTGCTCTTTCGATATTGTCACCAAACGGGAAGAACGCATCCGAACCCAAGGAAACTCCGCTGAATGTTGCGAGCCATGCCTTTTTCTCCTCTTTTGTAAGCGGTTCGGGCTTTGTTGTGAAGAACTGCTCCCATGTACCGTCTGCAAGAACATCCTCGTAATCGTCAGAAATATATACATCTATTGTATTGTCACGGTCAGGACGGCGTATATCCTCCTTGAAAGGAAGTGCAAGTACTTTCGGACACTGACGGAGATACCATATATCAGCCTTGTTTCCTGCAAGACGTGTGCAGTGTATTCTTGACTGCTGACCTGCGCCTACACCTATTGCCTGTCCGTCCTTTGCATAGCATACAGAGTTTGACTGTGTATATTTGAGTGTGATAAGCGCTATGATAAGGTCACGCTTTGCCTCGTCAGGAAAATCATTGTTCTCGGTAACTATATTCTTGAGCATGTCCTCATCTATTTTAAGGTCATTTCTGCCCTGCTCAAAGCTTATGCCATATACCTGCTTGCGCTCAATGGCTGCCGGCTTATATGATGCATCTATTTTTACAACATTGTATGTGCCCTTACGCTTTGTTTTGAGTATTTCAAGAGCCTCGTCTGTGTAATCGGGAGCTATTATACCATCTGATACTTCTCTCTGCAAAAGGAGTGCTGTCTGCTTGTCACAGGTATCAGAAAGTGCTACCCAGTCACCGTATGATGACATTCTGTCTGCGCCTCTTGCCTTTGCGTATGCGCTTGCGATAGGTGAAAGTTCAAGGTCGTCAACAAAGTATATCTTCTTGAGTGTGTCTGAAAGCTCTGTTGCAACTGCTGCGCCTGCCGGACTTACATGCTTGAATGATGCTGCTGCAGGAAGTCCTGTTGCTGCTTTAAGCTCTGAAACAAGCTGCCAGCTGTTGAATGCATCAAGGAAGTTTATATATCCCGGTCTGCCGTTGAGTACTGTAACAGGAAGCTCGGAACCGTCCTCCATGAATATTCTTGACGGCTTCTGATTCGGGTTACAGCCGTATTTAAGTTCAAGCTCATTTGCCATGATGATCTTCTCCTTATTGATTAAAAATTTTTGGAATGAAAATAATTCCACTTTCCACTTTCCAAATTCCACATTGATTTATCAGCAGTTCTTGTTTACTATCCTGTCTTCAAACTCGCCGGTTTCAAGGTCTGTAAATCTTGTGTAGAGTGACACTTTGTTATCCTCGTTGAGTGAGTTCCATACATTATTTGTAAATGTATCAATATCGCCCTCGATATTTACAAGTGTAGGCTCGCCTTCAAATGAAGGTATCGGGTTTCCGTCACACTTATATGTGTGGATGAAATGTCCCTCGCCTGCAACCGGCTGTGCATACTCATAGAAGAAACGGAGTGCGGATTCCTCTCTGCCGCAGTTGCTTTTCAGTATGGAAAGCTTATATGAGAAATCGCCGTCTTTGAATTCCATTATACCTGAAATTCTCGGTGTGAAGTTCGGCGGATCAGGCTCAAAGGTTCTTGTTCTGAGTGCGTCCTCAAAGGTCTTGCCCTCAAGCATGAAATCTCTTATTGTATCTGTCTGATCACCGTTTGTAACTATTGTTGCGTTTTCAAGTGTACGAACAGGAGCATAGATTATAAGTGAAGGATCAACAAGCTTTGAAGGATCGAAAGCCTGTGTTTTGAGGTCCTTTCCCTCTGCAACAAATACTCTGTTGCGGCTGTTTTCACTTCTGCCCATTATAAAATAGCCTGTTACTGCCTTTTTGCCGTCTGCACTTCTGCCGATGATGATTCCTCTGCCCGGATAGGTCGTTGAGGATATTTCTGCTGTAAGCTCTGTCATTTCATCATTTCCTTTCAATGTCAGTTTTTTATATATACTCTGTTATCTCTGACTTCAAGTCTGTCATCACAGAAAAGTGATACAGCCTGCGGAAGTATTTTCCATTCAGCCTGTTCCATTATCCTTTTCTGGAGAGTTTCGGGTGTATCATTTTCCATAACTTCAACAGCCTTTTGAAGTATTATAGGCCCGCCGTCACATTCTTCTGTAACAAAATGCACCGTTGCGCCCGATACCTTTACACCCTTTTTAAGTGCCTCTTCGTGTACTTTCAGACCATAGTATCCCTTGCCGCAAAAGCTCGGTATGAGTGCCGGATGTACATTCATCATCCTGTTGGGATATGCTTTTACAACAAGCTCATCTATTATTGTCATAAAACCTGCATATACAACAAGATCGGCTTTCTCCTCATTGAGAGCCTGCAAAAGTGCCTTGCTGTATTCTACAGCGTCGGGATATGCCTTTCTTTCAAGGACTCTTGATTTTATGCCGTGATTCTTTGCCCTTTCAAGAGCATATACTCCCGATTTTGATGATATCACGCATGTTATCCTGCCGTTTTTTATGATACCGCTTTCCTGAGCGTCTATGAGTGCCTGGAGATTTGTTCCGCCGCCCGAAACAAGTACCGTGATATTTTTCATTGAGTATTCTCCTTTGTCACTCTCAGTATTCGATTATAACGCCCTCGCTGCTCTCAACAAGCTCACCGAGTACATAAGCTTCTTCGCCTGCTGCTTTGAGTACTTCGATAGCCTTATCAACATCAGCCTTATCTACAACTACTGTCATTCCGACACCCATATTGAATGTGTTGAACATATCTCTTTCAGGAATATTTCCTGTCTTTGCGATAAGGTCGAATATCGGAAGAACCTGTACATCACTGCGCTTTATCTTTGCAGAAAGTCCGTCGGGAAGTGAACGCGGGATATTCTCATAGAATCCGCCGCCTGTGATATGGGAGATTGATTTTACCTTTACGCTTTCGATAAGCTTCATTACAGCCTTTACATATATTCTTGTAGGTGTGAGAAGTGACTCGCCGAGAGTTGTTCCAAGCTCATCATAGTACTGCTTTACAGTGTTTTCATCTATACCGAACACCTTGCGTACAAGTGAGAATCCGTTTGAATGTACACCGCTCGACTTTATGGCAAGCATTACATCTCCGGCTTTCTGAGTTTCGGGCTTGAGTATCTTATCCTTGTCAACAACACCTACTGCAAAACCTGCAAGGTCGTATTCATCTTCAGGCATAAGTCCGGGATGCTCGGCTGTTTCGCCGCCGATAAGTGCACATTCACTCTGTACACAGCCCTCTGCAACACCTGAAACTATCTTTGCCACCTTTTCGGGATAATTCTTTCCGATAGCGATATAATCAAGGAAGAACTGGGGCTTTGCACCACAGCAGATTATATCGTTAACGCACATTGCAACACAGTCGATACCTACTGTATCGTGCTTGTCAAGAAGGAATGCAAGCTTTATTTTTGTTCCTACACCGTCAGTTCCCGAAACCAGTACCGGCTTGTTTATACCTGTTGTATCTATCTCGAAAAGACCGCCGAAACCGCCTATTCCCGAAAGAACACCCTTTGTCATTGTCCTTGCGACATACTCCTTCATAAGCTCGACTGATTTATAGCCTGCGGTAACGTCAACGCCTGCCGCCTTATAGCTGTCACTGTAGCTTTTCATATTTATCCTCCAAATTTTTATTTTTGCCTGTGATTTATTCTTCTATTTTCTTCGAGTATTTATCTTCTCTTGTGGTATTGATAATTTCAAGAGGATAATTACCCGTAAAACATGCATCGCAGAAAGATATATTGCTGCCGCTGACTATCTCCTTCATACTTTCAAGAGAAAGAAATTCCAGTGAATCCGCTCCCATATATTCACGCATCTGTTCGACACTCATATTTGAAGCAATAAGGTCATTCTTCTGTGTTGTATCGGTATTGAGATAGCAAGGACTTATGAAAGGCGGTGAAGCTACTCTCATATGCACTTCCTTAGCTCCTGCATTTCTCAGAAGCTCTACTATATGTTTGCTTGTCTTGCCTTTCAGTACAGAGTCATCTATGACAATAACCCTTTTGCCGTCAACATTGCTTTTCAGCGCATTGAGCTTTATACGCATAAGGTATTCGTTGGTTTTCTTCCTGTCGTTAAATGCTCTGCCTATATATTTATTTTTGATTATGCCCGGTGCATAAGGTATGCCGGACTCCATTGAATAGCCTATTGCAGATTCTATGCCGCAGTCGGGTACTCCGCAGACTATATCCGCATCAACAGGACAACTCTTTGCAAGCGCTCTGCCTGCCTGCTGTCTTGCGAAGTTTACGGACACACCGTCAACAACGCTGTCGGGACGTGAAAAATAAACGTACTCGAACAGGCAAAGTGCAGACTTTCCGCCGCAGTTCTTGTCATAGCTGTGAATACCGTCTTTGTCTATGACTATCATCTCTCCGGGACGTACATCTCTTATAAATTCTCCGCCCATGCTGTCGAAAACACAGGATTCAGATGCTATTGCATAGCTTTTACCGACTTTTCCAAGACAAAGAGGACGTATGCCCATAGGATCACGCACTCCGATAAGCTTATTCGGCGCCATAAGAACAACCGAATATGCACCTTTCATACGGCTTACAGCATTCTCAACGGCTTCTTCGATAGAGGATGCTTTTATTCTTGCCCTTGCGACAAGATATGCGATTATCTCTGTATCGCCGTATGACTGGAATATAGCTGCGCCGTGCTGAAGGTCGGTTCTCAGCTCGTTGTAATTCGTCAGTGCGCCGTTCATACACAGTGCAAGCTGACCTTTTATATATCTCATAACAAGAGGTGCAAGGTTTTCATGATTAACATTTCCGCCGGCAGAATATTTTACATGTCCTATGGCTATCTGTCCGTTTCCGAGCCTTGAAAGCTCACTTTCGGGCAAAGCTTCCGGTATCATGCCGAAATCCTTATAATATGTGATATTGCCGTCATTGCTCACGGCTATACCTGCTCCTGCCTGTCCTCTGTGCTGGAGAGCATAAAGTGAAAGGTAGGTTTCCTCTACTATATTGATTGAATCATCGGCTGCAAATATTCCGAAAACACCACATTCATCGTGTAACTCAGACATAAATACACTCCTTACTTCCTGATAAGCTCTGCTACCTTTTCCTGAATCGCAGCATCTTTTTTCTCAACGCCGTTTTTCATAGCAATCTTTTCGTTTTCAAGCTTTTCTGCAAGAGAATCGTCTGAAAGTGCAAGCATCTGAACAGCAAGTATTGCCGCATTATCTGCACCGTCTATTGCAACAGTCGCAACCGGTATTCCTTTGGGCATCTGTACTGTGGCAAGAAGTGCGTCAAGTCCGTCAAGAGTTGATGACTTTATCGGTATGCCAATTACAGGAATTGTTGTGTGAGCTGCAAGTACACCTGCAAGATGTGCTGCCTTGCCTGCTGCTGCTATTATAACACCGAAGCTGTTCTTTCTTGCATTTGCAGAAAACTCTGCTGCTGCTTCGGGTGTTCTGTGCGCAGACATTACATGCACCTCAAACGGTACACCATACTGGTCAAGTGTTTTAACAGCTCCCGATACTATTGGAAAATCGCTGTCGCTGCCCATGATTATCGCAACTTTTTTCTGTTCGGACATAATTGAAAACTCCCCTTTAATTTTTTATTCCGGCGGCAAGCTGCCGCACTCATAGAGAACGCAGCCGTTCCGCAGAATACAAAAAGTACTCCAAGTATTATTTTATCTTATATCGCTCAAAAAAGCAAGACAGAAATGACAATTATTCAAAGCATCATTGACAAAAGAGAAAAAAGAACAGGCACGATATTTTCATCATGTCTGTTCTTGTTATCACTTATTATTCACTTGTTATGACAAAGCTGCCGTCCTTAAAGTCGCATTTCAGCTTTTCTCCTGCCTTTACAGTACCTTCAAGCATTTTCTCGGAAACAGCATCCTCTATCTTTGACTGTATCGCCCTTTTAAGCGGTCTTGCACCATATACTTCATCAAAGCCTGCATCTGCAACAGCCTTTACTGCTTCATCTGTGAATTCTGCTGTTATGCCTATATCTTCAAGGCGCTTTCTGAGTACGTTAAGAAGATTTCCTGCTATCTTGCAGATATCCTCTTTATTCAGTCTGTTGAATACGATTATATCATCAACACGGTTCAGAAATTCGGGCTTGAACACGTTTTTCAGCTCGGAAAGTACTTTTTCCTTTATCTGATCGTTCTTCGGCTTTTCGGTTTCTTCCCCGCCGAAAAATCCGAGATTTGTCTGATTTTCGGTTATGAGCCTTGCTCCTACGTTTGATGTCATTATTATGACTGTATTGCGGAAATTAACGTGTCTGCCCTGTGAATCGGTAAGTCTGCCGTCATCAAGTATCTGCAAAAGCATATTGAATACATCAGGATGTGCTTTTTCTATCTCGTCAAAGAGAAGTACCGAATACGGCTTGCGTCTTACACTCTCTGTAAGCTGACCGCCCTCATCATAGCCAACATATCCCGGAGGTGAACCTATAAGCTTTGATACAGTGTGCTTTTCCATGTACTCCGACATGTCAAAGCGTATCATAGCATTCTCATCTCCGAACATAGCCTGTGCAAGTGCCTTGCAAAGCTCTGTTTTGCCTACGCCTGTAGGACCTGAGAATATGAATGAGCCTACCGGTCTGTTAGGATCTTTGAGTCCTACTCTGCCCCTTCTTATTGCCTTTGAAACAGCGGATACTGCTTCATCCTGTCCGATTATTCTCTTATGAAGTATTTCTTCAAGCTTTAAAAGTCTTTCGCTTTCCTCCTGTGTGAGCTGTGATACCGGTATTCCTGTCCAGCTCGATACTATACCGGCTATATCCTCACCCGTTACTTCATCATTCTTATGGCCGTTTTTCTCCTGCCATTCCGTCTTTTTGTTTTCAAGCTCCTCTCTGAGCTTTTTCTCCTCATCCCTGAGCTTTGCCGCACGTTCAAAATCCTGTGCGTTTACAGCCTCTGCCTTTTCTTTTTCAAGTGATTTCAGTGTGTTCTCTATCTCCTGAAGATCGTCAGGCGCTGTATATTTTCTCAGGCGTACTCTTGATGCCGCTTCATCCACAAGGTCGATAGCCTTATCGGGTAAGAATCTGTCAGCGATATATCTTGACGAAAGCTTTACTGCTTCGTTTATAGCTTCATCGGTTATTTTTACCTTATGATGTGCCTCGTACCTGTCACGAAGTCCTTTGAGTATCAGTACGGCTTCTTCCTCAGTGGGTTCGCCTACCGTTACCGGCTGGAAACGTCTTTCAAGTGCGGCATCCTTTTCTATATGCTTGCGGTACTCGTTTATTGTAGTTGCACCGATGACCTGAAAATCACCTCTTGCAAGTGACGGTTTAAGGATATTTGCTGTATCTGCCGAGCCTTCCGCCGAGCCTGCACCGATTATTGTATGAAGCTCGTCTATGAAAAGGATTATATTTCCTGCCTTCTTCACTTCATTTATTGCATTGCTTATCCTGTCCTCAAAGTCACCTCTGTACTTTGTGCCGGCTATCATGCTTGTAAGGTCGAGGGCAACTATTCGCTTATCCTTGAGCGGTTCGGGTACATCTCCCGAAACTATCTTCAAGGCAAGACCTTCTGCAACAGCCGTTTTGCCGACACCCGGTTCACCGATAAGACACGGATTGTTTTTGGTTCTTCTTGAAAGTATCTGGATAACCCTTTCTATCTCGTTTTGTCTGCCGATAACGGGATCTATTCCGCCCTTTGCGGCTATAGCCGTAAGATCTCTGCCAAACTTGTCAAGCATTTTTGTATTTCCCGACTTTCCGTTTGCATCGGGTGAATGTGCGCCGCTGTCGGTATAGTCACTTTCGCTTTCAGGTGAGCCAAATGCTTCTCTGAGAAGTCTTATTATATCAGGTACTCTTACGCCCATTCTGCCAAGAAAACGTACTGCATAACTGTCTGTATCGGATATGAGCGCTATGAGAAGATGTTCCGTACCGACATAGTTATGACCTAACTTTGCCGCCTGCATTACTGCAAGCTGTAAGGCATTCTTTGTCCTCGGAGTAAAGTCCTCCGGAGAAAGCCTTGTTTTATCGCCTGTGCCTATCTCCTGTCTTATGAGCTGTTCAAGCTTTTCAGCATCTGCGCCGCACTGTTCAAGAATGGTATATGCAGCTCCGTCACCGTTTTTAAGCAGACCAAGAAGTATATGCTCACTTCCGACATAGGTATGTCCGAGATCCTGAGCTGATTCGATTGAAAGGTTTATGGCATTGTTTGCCTTTTCTGTAAATCCGTTGAATTTATACATAGTTCTTTCCTCCTCCGAAGTATTATTCACTACTCACTAACCACTACTCACTAACCACTACTCCAGCCTGTGGCTTGCTGGAATTTTATGCTGTGATATTGCCGTCCTTACAAGCTCTGCTCTGATATGGTCACGTTCAACTGCTGTAAGCTTCTTTCCGACATTCTTCATCAGAGTTGCCGGCTGTATCTCGACTATAAGTCTGTTTATCGTGTCGAAATCTATATTGTCGAACAGTCCCATCTCAACTCCGAAACGTACATTCGATATGAGTTTCATACACTCATCATTACTTACAAGCCTTGCATAAAGAAGTATTCCGTATGAGCGGTATATCTTGTCAAGCACACTTATATTTTCTGAAAGTGCTTCCCTTGCGTTTCTTTCCTGAGTTACAAGCTGGAATGCTATATCACGGAGATTATTTATTGCTTCTCTTTCGGATATGCCGAGAGTTACCTGATTTGAAAGCTGATATATTGCTCCGCTCGGTTCTGTGCCTTCTCCGTAAATACCCCTTATAACAAGTCCTAACTTTGAAAGCGATGAGCTTATCTTTCCCATTGCTCCGCTCTCTTTAAGTGCAGGCAAGTGCAGCATAAGTGATGCTCTCATGCCTGTACCGATATTTGTCGGACACTGTGTAAGATAGCCCAGCTTGTCATTGAATGCAAAGTCAAGCTGTTCATCAAGCAGCGTATCTATCTTGTCTGCAAGATCGTATGTTTCGTCAAGCTTCATTCCCTGACCTATTACCTGTATCCTTACATGATCTTCCTCGTTTATCATTATGCTGACTGATTCATCATCAAGAAGAAGAAGTCCTCTGCCCTGTCTGTCGGAGATAAATTCGGGACTTACAAGGTGACGTTCAACAAGTGATACAGCCTCCTCCTGTGTAAGCTCTGACATCTGTATATAGCTGAACCTGTCAGATATTGCTGAATGACCGTCAAGTACGGCAGCCTTTACGATATTTGCTACCCGCCTTTTCTTGTCGTCACTTAGTCTGCATGGGAAAGGAAATTCACGCAGATTCCTTGCAAACCTTATTCTTGTGCTTATAACAACATCACCGACGTTTTTGAGATCTGTGTATTTATTCTTAGGCATATCTGTCACTCCTTTCACTGTGCATAGCTGTCGCTGTCGTTAAACTTTTCGAGTTCCTTTATCCTGTCACGAAGTTCCGCAGCCTTTTCAAATTCCTGATCCTTTATTGCCTTTTCAAGCTCGGCACGATATTTTGCTATCTCGTTACGTACCTTTACTTCTGTGCCTGCCGAATGAGCAAGCTTTCCTGTATGGGCTGTTCTGCCGTGTATTCTCTGTATTGACGGGAGAAGCTCCTCATAGAATACATCATAACATTCAGCACAGCCTACCTTGCCTGTCTTTGCTATATCCTCGAAGCTGCTGCCGCAGCACTGACAGCGTTTTCTTGACTTTGATGCTCCGAAGCCGTCCATAAAGCTTCCGAAAAACTTATCAAAGTCAAATGCAGGTGCACCAAAGAATGACGCATAGCCGTGTTTCTGAGCACATTCACTGCAAAGATTGTATTCCTTCAACTCTCCGTTAAGGATAGTTTTGATATGGGTTGTTGCCTGTCTTTTCTCACATGCCTGACATAACATAATATTACCTCCCTGTGCGGAAATACCGCTGTTAATTTGTTTTAATTTTCAAGTATAACAAGTGTGATAAGCATATTTTTCATTATTGCCGCCCTGAGTATATCACGACTTTCCTGAGATATACTGCTGTATGCCTTATCCGAAAGTGCGGATGATATCAGTATCCTTTCATATTCGGATATCATATCCCTGTCGGACATATTGGAAAGTATCGCTGCTGCTGATGCAGACGATATCCTGCTGCCTATTGAGTTTACGATGTGCATTATCGCAACTCGTCTGTCAGTCGTTACTCTTGTTATTCTTATATATCCTCCGCCTCCACGTCTGCTCTCTACAATATACCCCTGTTCAGGCGTGAAACGTGACGTAATAACGTAGTTGATCTGGCTCGGCACACAGCCTAATGCATTTGCAAGCTCATTTCTTTGTATCTCCGCATTTCCGTCCGTTTCATCCAACATTCGCATGATGTACTGAGCTACTATATCACTCATTTTCATATTCATCACTTCCTGTCTTTGACTTTCTTTGACTTTGTAAGCTTATTATATATTCAAAGTCAGAAAAGGTCAAAGTCAGAAAAAGTCAATTTTCTTTTATTTTTGCATTGTAAACTCTGTTTTTCTTTGATTTTCTCGTTTTTTCTCACTGTTTCATATTTTTTACAGCAAAAAATATGCACATCAGGCTGGAATAAAAACCTGATGTGCATTAAGGCTCCCTCTGTGAGGGAGCTGTCAGCTATGCTGACTGAGGGAGTTATAACCTGCGGTCAGTATAAAATCAGCGAAGCGGAAAAAAGAACAATAAACACACTTAGTTTGTCATTCAGAACTTAGTGAGGAATCTTTAAAGATCCTTCGCTTGCGCTCAGGATGACTGGCTGTTTGTAGAATTTTTCAAGCGAAAGTATGCTTTGTGGGAAGCTGCGTAGAAAACTCCCTACGGCACTTCGTGCCACCTCCCTCAATGAGGGAGTCTATGAATGCAGGTATTTGGTTGAAGAAGGTGTTTCGGATGCAAAACATGCATTGTGCTTTATGTTGTGCTTTGCATAATAAAGTGCTTTCATAGCCTCGGAATACAACTCATCATAAGTACTGCCGTTTGACGGGAAAACACTTATTCCCGCTTTTCCGTATATTGCGATATCTCCTGTTTCGGACTGATACTTATTGCTTATTGTTTTGCATATCTGCTCTGCTTTTTCAAGTATCTTATCCCTTGAAGTCATTCCTTTTATCAGAACAATAAACCTGTTGCCGCTGCTTCTTCCGATTATGTCGGAATCCCTGAAAAGCTCACGGATATTCTCGGCTACTTCCTTAAGAACAGCATTTGCAAATACTGTACCGAGATTTCTCTCGATAAGCTCGAAACCGCATATCTCGGAAAGTATGAATGCATGTCCCGATACCGAGCCTTCATCATAGAGATAACTCTTTATCTTGTTTTCGGTAGCACGTTTGTTATAAAGATTTGTTATGAAGTCAGTGCGTTCCCTTTTATTGTCATCTATAACGCTGTCACGCTCATAGGATATATCCGTAAACACAGCTATTATCTTTATAGGAACCTGTGCGGCATTTCTCATTATAACGAAATGGACTCTGTTCCAGACATAAGCACCGTCTGTTTTTCTGTATACCCTGATAAAAGCTTCCGAATCTGTCTTATCGGAACGTGCCTTGTTCATCTTTTCAAGCAGCTTGGCAATATCACCCGAATGTATGAAAAGCTGATTTTTTATGTTTCTTACAAAATCCTCTGTCGCAGGAACATATCCGTACATTTTCTCGAATGAATCGGTAAGCTTTATGTTATCGAATCTCGGCATCCACTCAAGTACGAATGATTTTGTCTGTATAAGTATCTCATCATACATCTTTTCATTCGGAATAAGTGATGTATGCTCGTGGTTGAGTATCGGATAACCGGAATCCACAGATGATGCCCTCATCTGAATTTTCATATCTTCGGAAGAAATAAATTCTTTTCTGTGTATGCCAAATGGAACTCCCGTGTTTGCTCTCAGAATGTCAATGAATTCCTCGTCAATTCCTCCCGGAAGTACAGAAAATGCTCCGAGTCCGGCAAAACACTTTATAAGCTCCGAAAGCACACTTATATTATATATACCGTCCGAAACTGCATGTAAAAAGCTTCCGTCAAAGGCTGCACGGTCAAAAAGATTTTCTATAAAGCAGCTAACGCTTATGCTGCTCGTTCCGACATTATATACACCTGCCTTGAAGCCCATATCCCTGAGTACTGAAACAAAGCCTGTAAGCTCATTTATACTCATACCGCTTATCATGGCATGTGATACCATTATACATATATTTTCCGTGTTTATCGGGTATTTTGTCAGCATCTCCTTTATGGCAGCAAGAACAGCGTCACTGTCCTTCCCCTCAAACATCGTGAACATATTTATTTCAGGCAAGGATATATTTTCCTGCTCAAAAGAATATATCTCCGCAAACAACCTGTTCAGACTGCTAAGACTGAATGCAGTTAAATTTCCGTCAATATCGCTATCGGCTGTAAGCGTATCATTTATGCCGAGATAATTGCTGTGAAGTTCAAGCATATCATATGAAAGTATCGTACCGCTTGATGAATCAACAACGGGTATGAAATACTTTTTCTTGTCGATAAGCTCAACAGAATCATCATTCACTTTAATCTCAGAATCATACTTTTTAAGATCCCAGTTTTCGCACATCTTCTTATTATAGAAAAGATACATATTCTTTCCGTTGAGCTTTGCTATATCGACTGCCTTTGATGCATTTCCGAAAAGCTCATCAAAGCTTGTGCCGTCATTGGGATATGATGCTATACCCATAGTTGCAGATACGGTTATAACTTCACCGTTATTATTGAAATCATAATTCTTATGAAGACAGCGGAAAATATCCTCTATAAGTTCCAATCTCTTTTCATTATCCGGACAGTCATTTATAAATACTATAAAATTATCGTCCTCTATCCTTGCAAGCATATTTCCGTAATTTATCTGCTGTTTGAGCAGTTCTGATATATCACAGAGAACATCATTCCCGAATTTATAATCCGTCTGTCTGTTCAGCTTTTTGAAATCGTCTATGTCTATAAGTATCATTGAATGATATCCGTTCTTGCCTGTATAGCTGATATAATCATCAACTTCACGCTTTATGCCGCTGTAATTCCACAGACCTGTCACAGAATCCTGATCGGACATCATACTGCTGTTTACAACGCTTTCATTAAGCTCCGACATAACAAGGAATATCCTGACAAGCTTATCGTCCTCGGTTATCGGTATCATCGAGCATCTTACGCTTGAAAATTCGCCCCGTCCGAGATCCATCTGACATTCAAGAATTACACTTTCACAGCCATTGTCTGCCGCTTCCTGTATGCTCTGCAAGCGGAATGTCCTTAAAAACCTGTTCTTATAATTTTCGGGACAGCATTCCGAAAGTACATTTATGGATTCTTCATAGTTTTTCGGGATATATCCGCAGATATCCTTTATAGAACCCTTTCTTTCATGCATCATATCAAATCCTGTATCAAATTCAAAAACATAATCACACGCTCTGTAAAGAATATCCCTGTCACGCTTCTGACTTTCGCTCATTATCTTTTTCTGATGCTCAATGGTATCTATAAGGGCATTCCTGTCCATTTTCATATAGATATCCCTTGTATGATCTTCCATAGCTTCGCCCGAATAGCTCTGATGATTATGATCAGAAACACTTCTGTCGGCATGGTTTGAATCGGCATATTCAACGGCAAGTGCCTTGAACTTCGGAAGTACTGCACCGAAACATTCCATCATTTCATCTGAAAATGCTCCGCATGCTCCCGTCCTTATCATATCAACAGCCTGTTCGTGAGAAAATGCCGTCTTATACGGACGTTCACTCGTCAGTGCATCATAACAGTCAGCCACTGAAACGACCTGTGCCCATATCGGTATCTGATCGCCGACAAGTCCGTCGGGATATCCAAGACCATCCCATTTTTCATGGTGATAACGGCATATATCATAGCAATAGCCGTAGTACTCGTTCTTTTCAACAGCGTCAAGCTGTTCGAGTATCTCACAGCCCTTTATTGTATGCTGTTTCATTATTCGGAACTCATCATAAGTAAGACGGCGGGGACTGAGAAGTATTGAATCGGGTATTGCTATCTTTCCTATATCATGTATAGACGAAGCTGAGGTTATAAGCTCTATCTTTTCTTCGGTCATGTTATATTTCGGGTACTTCTTCGCAAGCACACGCAAAAGAAGCTCTGTAAATTTCCTTATCCTGTGTATATGCCTTCCCGACTCTACATCACGGTATTCTATCACCGTACTGAGAGTATCAAGCATATCATTATTTATCGTATTTATTTTTTTCTGCTGTGTTTTAAGACGCTCGTTCTGTTCAAGTATCTTCTTTGTCTGGTCATTCACAAGCTGTTCAAGCTCGTTTTTATTTGAGAACAGCTCGACCATATTTGCAACTCGCCTTTTTGCTATATACGGGTTCACAGGTGACGCTATAACATCACAGAACGGCATCGTAAGGCTGTTCTGCTTGATATAACTGCTTTCGCTGTTGAGTATAACGATAACAGGAACATTATCGAATACTTTCAGAGCAGAAAGAGTCTTTACCGAATCGGAAGATAATCTCGACGCTATGCTTTCATTTATAAGTACAACAGAAATATCCTTATAGTTTTCGGTAAGAAGCCTGAACGCCGTTTCGCTGCTTTCAGTCTGTATAAGCTCATACTGCGAGGCGAAAATTCCGTAAAGAATAGACCTGTTTATTTCGGTATTATCTGCAACGAGCATCTTTCTCATTTTTACACACCCCTATAAAAATGTGGAATCTGGAAAGTGGAAAGTGGAATTATGCATTTTATCCGGCATCTCAAAAACACTTTTCAGCATATACTTTTCCGCATATATTATACACAATCATTCGTGATTTGTACAGAGTTTTACTCAACTTTTTTTATATCATAATAGTAATGCGCTATTATAAGATCAGTTATCATACCATAGCTTTTTATTCCGCCCGACTGTGAATTGCTCTTGAGATAGCTGTCATTGACAGCGGAAGCCGCCTCGGCAACAGGTGTTTCAAACTGCGTCCAGTACTCCGAATACGCTATCATATCAATGTAAATATCCTCGCTGATATATTCCGTCAGTTTCTTATATTTATCTGCATCCGCACTGTACAAAGCGTTTGACGCATACATGAGAGCCGTGACATATCCCGAATACATAAGCTCATCATCACCCGAATATATGCATGCAAGATAAGCCGTGAAATTTGCCTCCTGCTCACGCATTATACCTCTTACATGTGCAAGCTCATGGCACATTGTAAACGGCAGTTCAAGATCGGGAATATCCGTATTTACATTTGCTTCAAACGTAAATGGGAAATACACTCCCGTTATATTCAGATATGACATTCCTCTTGAAAGCATTACCGATTTAGGAACACTGTAACCGCCGGCTATAAAAGAATACCGGCTGTTAAGATTATTTACGGCATCTCTCGCCTTTGTCCGTAAAGAATTTTTGTCGAAAGAAACAACACCCTTATCATCCTCTTTAAGCTCTGCACGTTCCTTTGAAGCGTTCTTTGCAAGATATACACATACCTCATACAGTTCATCCGATGATCTCGGTTTAACGTCAAATCCGCTGAGTTCAGTAAGGCTGGTACAGTAATAATTCACTCCGCAGTTCGTAACAAACGCAAAATAGACTGTAAAAGCACATGACGCTATTATCAGAATACTTTTCAAAGCGGTAAGTATGCGTTTTCCCTTTGCTTTGACTACAATAACGACAGCTGCGATTATATACACAAGAACAGCAACAGGCAACAATACAATAAGCAGCTCACCGAGCGAAAACGGCAGTATTCCCGATACATTATTCCAGAATATTGAGATATACCTGTATATATTATTCAGGTAAAAATCGGCAGCCCAGCGGTTATGCTTAACAAACTCCCTGAGTGCAAGTGCAGCAGGCAGCAGCATTATCAGCCAGAACCATACGCTTTTCAATGCCTTTTTGCCAATGCTTTTAATAATTTTCAATACACTTTTAAATCTTTCACTTTTCATAGCAGTCTCCGACTTTTTTATTTTATTCTAACATAACTTAAAGAATGATTCAACTTTATTTAAAAGATGAAATACAAGGAAACGTTTCCAATAAAAATTAATTGCAAAAATCACAGCTTTTTAATATTATATAACAAAGAACTGTTTTTACGGAACTTACTGCATGAACGGAGTGAACTGCATGAACATCGAACAGATAGACGAATCACGGGTACTGATAACCCTTTGTGACGAGGATATGGAAAACTATTCTGTAAGCTTTGAATCACTTAGCTTATCCGATAACCATACAAGAAGTGTACTGAAAAAACTTATGTACTATGCATCTGACAGAACCGGCATAAGCTTCGAGAAAAAACACATACTGATAGAAGCTCTCAGATATGAACACGGCTGTATTTTACTTTTCACTGTATCGGAAAAAAGCGGCAAAAAAAAGATATACAGGATAAAATACTACAACGACTCATATATTTTCACTTTTGAAAATGCCGAAGCACTTCTCTCATGCATACAGGCACTTTATCTTATGAATGACAACCGCTTTGCAAGCTCGGTGTATTTCCGGAAAGACAGATATTACCTCGTAATAAACTCACCTGCCGCATTAAAACCGAAATATATCTGCACAATATCGGAATTTTGCACACACCAGTTTCGAGGACGCATACACACCGCCGTTCTGCGTGAACACTCAAAAGCTGTTTATGAAAAAAACGCCATTGAAGTTATCGGAAAAACTCTCTGCTCATCAAAAAGCTGATATAAAAACAAGGCACGATCAACGCTGACCGTGCCTTGTTCGTTAAGTGATATTCGGAAACAGCTTCATTCAATTCAGCAGAATTTAAAATAATTCCACTTTCCACTTTCCAAATTCCACATTGTATTGTATTGTATTATTTTTTATCTCGGAATATCCATATTTTGTTGTTGTACATGAACATGGCAACAGCCATGAGTATTATTATTGCATATCCGATAAAACTGTAAATATCTGTCAGCTCTCCGAAAAACATGAATCCGAGTATAGTCGCAAATATTATCTGCGAGTAATCATAAACGGATATCTCTCTTGCGGGCGCATTGCAGTATGCGGCAGTTATCGAGAACTGTCCGCCCGAAGCCGCAAGTCCTGCACATAAAAGCATCGAGAGCTGATATATATTCATAGGGTGAAAATCGAATATCAGGAACGGAAGCATTGTAAGACATGAGAATGCCGAAAAGAAAAAGACTATCATAGCACCGTTCTCGTTCCGTTTTCCCAGCAGACGAACTATCGTATATGCAAAGCCTGCAAACATTCCGCCCATAAGTCCGAGCATTGACGGGAACAAGTCAACATTTGAAAATGAAGGCTTTATTACAAACATTGCACCGACAAATGCGGCAAATACCACTGTTCCCTGAAAAAGTGACAATATTTCTTTAAGTATTATTATCGAGAAGATTATCACGAAAAACGGCGACATCTTATTCAGTATTGACGCATCCGAAAGCGGTATATGATCTATAGCGTAAAAGTTGCAGACTATACCGACTGTTCCTGCTATCGACCTGAACAGAAGATACTTGAGATTACCTTTTTTCCACCTGAAACTCTGCTTGTTTTTCAGCATCATTGCCGCCGCAAAAAACATTGCAACAAAATTTCTGAAAAAGCTTTTCTGGAAAGACGGAAGATCCCCCGAAAGCCTTACAAACAAATTCATAAGTGCAAAACAGAAAGCCGATATTATTATATACAGTACTGCCTTGTTTTTATTGCTTATCCTGATCATTCATTATCCACCATCCATCAGAACAGGAAAGATATATTATCATCAGCCGCAAGATTATCAAGTGAATAAAGTATCAGTACTCCGTCAGCCTTTTCCTGCTGTGCAAGTGCCGATACATCCTTCTTGTAATAACGCAGATCAACCATTATTATCTCACTGTAATTCTGTGACAAAAACGGTGCGATTGCATGTGCGTATGAATCCTTTACTATTATAAGCTTTCCGCCCTTGGCATCACTGTTCTTTATCCTGACAAGACTATGGTTTCCATCAAGATATACGGGATATTTGTCATCCTCATTGAGATGCTCCCTGAAGAAATAACTGTTTCCGTCTTTTTCCTCATCACCGTCATGTATGCTTACGGAAACACTGCCGCTGCTCTGATCTTTATTTTTCCAAAGCTCTATCTTATCAGGCGATACCCACCACAAAGCACTTTTTGAATATGACGTACCGTAAAAGCCGTCAATTCTTTCCTTTTCAAAGTTTTCTTCGGGAACAGGCTCATATCCCAACTTTTCTCCTAAAAGCCTGTAACATTCGTATGCGCCTTTTGCTGTCCAGTGATGGTCAGTCCTGTAGTAAAGCTGTTCTGTCTTTGACTTTTCCGAAAACTCAGACTTTACATCTGTAAAAGTTATATTCTCACCAAGCTGACTGCTGAATTTATCAATAAGCTCTCCGTCATTATACGGTTCATGGTTCAGCGGCAGCTTATCACTGTTAACATATCCCGATGACGGTATCAGCGACATATAAACAGGTACATCCGAACAGTCCGCAAATTCCTTTATATATCCTGCATTTTCTGATATCTTTTCTGTATCAGCCGTAGGCTTCGGGAAAAGATATCCTTCTTTGCCAAGGTATATCCCCTTTTTGCCGTTTCTGCCCGTTACAAGCTCATAATCGGCACTCAGTCCTACAAAGAAATTGCGTGCAGGAAGGTGGTCGGAAAGCCATGTATCAAACCCTTCCTGAAATTTTCCGTCCATAATATTTTCTACGGTAACAGACGGAAAATCCGCAAGCATTTTCTTTTCCTGTGCAGAATACTTCTGTTTCGGGATAACGAACAGAAGTATCATAAACGTAAAAATAAAAGCACAGAAGATGAACGCAGGAAGATATTTTAATGCATTTTTTATTTTCATTGTAACTCCTTTCCGCTTTCACCGTCAGAACTTGAAGTACAGGAACGGATTATACGAGCTGCTTACAAGAGCCGAAGTACAAAGCAGCAGTGATGTTATACATGCTCCGTTGTCTATGACAGCCAAAACAGCCTTGCTCTTTATCTTGTGATAAATAAACGTGAACAGCGGTGTTGAAACAACAGCCGCAATAACTATAAGCGGCAGATAGGATATAACAGACGCCTGCACACTCTGCGACATGGAAAAGCCGTCCGAGCCGAAAAGTCTTGCGATAAATCTGCCCATCTCGCCCATATCTTCAAAATAGAACAGTACCCATCCGAATACAACAAGTATCATGGCATAGATATGTCCTACAGCCGAGGGAAGCTTTTTGAGAAGCTTTAAAAGGAACGATTTCTCTATTACAAGAAGTACACCGAAATATACTCCCCAGAGAATAAAGTTCCAGCTTGCACCGTGCCACAGTCCTGTAAGAAACCATACAACACCTATATTTATTATCTGTCTTGCAAGACCGTGTCTGTTTCCGCCAAGAGGAATATACACATACTCCCTGAACCATGTTCCGAGGGAAATGTGCCATCTTCTCCAAAACTCTGTTATACTTGCCGAAATATACGGATAATCGAAGTTTTTCATAAACTCGAATCCGAACATCTTTCCCAGACCTATAGCCATATCCGAATATCCGCTGAAATCGAAATATATCTGCAAGGTATAGGCTATTATTCCTACCCATGAACCCAATGCACCGCTTGCAGAACCGCTTTCTCTCACGGTATCCCATATCATTCCCATTTCATTGGCAATGAGTATCTTCTTTGAAAGACCTACAAGAAATATCCTGACACCGTCCGTAAACTGCTGTAAGCTCTCTTTACGGTTTACAAGCTGCTCCGCTACATCCTGATATCTTACTATCGGACCTGCTATAAGCTGCGGGAACAATGATACATACGTACCAAATGTTATGATATTCTTCTGTACCTTTACGGTATTGCGGTAAACATCTATCGTATAGGACATTGTCTGGAAAGTATAGAACGAAATACCGATAGGCAAAGATACCTTTAATATGGGTATATTCAGGAACGGCAGTATGAAATTCAGCGTTTCCCCGATAAAACCTACATATTTGAAGAAGCCTAAAAGTCCGATGTTAAGAACTATAGCCGTTATGAATATAAATTTTGAAATGCCCTTTTTCTGTCGGTTTATACCTATAAGCACACCTGCAATATAGTTTATAAGTATGGACACGAGCATCAAAATGACGAGCATCGGCTCGCCCCATGAATAAAATACAAGGTCAACAATAAACAGTGTCACATTTCTGAATCTTTTCGGCGTTGCATAATACAGCAAAAGCACCAGCGGCAGAAACATGAAAAGAAATATCAGACTTGAAAATATCAAGCTAAAACACCACCAAATTTAATCATCTGTTATTTTATGCCTTCACTGAACATGCTCTTTATCTTTTCTGCATCTGCGGAGATAACGAGTGAAACATAAAGTCCGTTCTTCTCCACTTTTGCACTCTCGATATTCTTTACCTGCTCGGGACTGTAGTTCTTTATTACATTGTACTTTGACTCCCAGTTTTTCTGGAGCTGTGCTTCTACCTGCTTTGCAGTATCAGCATTCTTTGCCTTTACATATACTATTTCGTCCTGTGTAAGACCGTCTGTGCAGTAAAGTCCTGCGAAATCGTCCATCCAGTCTTCTTCTATACCGAATGTTCTTTTCATCTTTGCTGCATTGAAGTCGGATGTTTCAGCCGGCATCTTTACTTCTGCCTTTACCTTTTCAAGTATAGATTTAAGGTCTGAACCCGACTTGGAAGAATCCGACTCTGTTGATGCTTGTGAAGCTACAGACGCAGTTGAAGCTTTTGAAGCATCAGATGTTTTGCTGCTGTCATTTCCGCCGCATGCACAAAGTGTAAGTGCAAGTGCAGCCGCAGTTATTACTAAAAATATCTTTTTCATTGTATTCTTTCCTTTCCTTGATCAAACATGGTTTTTAAGGTACTCTACCCACTGATAACAGCCTGCATCAGAAAAATGCAGTCCCATAGCTGTTGCATCACTGCAATATTCATATACAAGATTGCCGTATCCGTCACCTACTGCCGACGCTATATCAAGATAATGATATCCCATCTCATTACAGAAAGCCTCTGCCTTACTGTCAAATTCGGCTATTGTCGTATTATTGAGATATGTCAGCTGCATATTTTCAAGCATGGGTGTTACGGATTCAATATAGATATCCGCATCCGGACAATTATTCTGTATGCGCTGTGTTAGCTGTCTCATTCCGTCAACAGCACCGTCAACGCCGTAAAGTCCGATATCATTCATACCTAACATTATGAATATTTTGTTAGGGTTGACAAGTCTTGCACCTTCATCTACTGTAACCTTTTCACCGTTAAGTGTCGGGTGTACATTGTCGGGATGATAAAGGTCCCACAAAGCATTGTTATATCCTAAACTGCCTGCACAAAGAAATTCCGCATTTCCCAGAGAACCGTTATCCGAATAGTACCACAGCTTTAGTGTTACACTATCGCCTATAAACAATGCATCGTCAAACCAATCTGATGAAACAGGTGAACCGCTTGCAGGCTGTTTCGGCTTGCTCGGCTGAGGTGCAGGCTTACTTGGCTCTTTACTTGGTTCTTTACTTGGCTCCTTGCTCGGTTCAACACTCGGTTCAGTGCTTGGCTCTGTACTCGGCTCTGTACTCGGCTCAACACTGGGTTCGGCACTTGGTTCAGTACTCGGCTCAACGCTTGATTCAACACTCGGTTCAGTGCTTGGCTCGACACTCGGCTCAATACTCGATTCAGCACTTGATTCGCTGCTGCTTTCAGTTTTACTTTCCTCTTTTGACTTTTCGTCAGCCTTACTGCTTTCCTTTTTGGAACTTTCAGGCTTTGAGGATTCCTTTTTTGAAGTCTGAACTTCTGAACTTTCAGTCTTTGATGTCTGTGAAGCATCTTCGGAAGTTACTTCTTCATTTGATGCCGCTTCGCTCTCTGTCACGGACTGCTTTGATGAAGTATCAGATGACTGTTCTTTTTTACCTGAAGTACATGCACACAGTGAGCATACAAGTACTGCGGCTATAAATACAGATATTATTCTTTTCATATCAGACACACTCACTTAACATTAGCTCTGAGATAGTCTGCCCATTTCTGACAGCCGGCATCCGTAAAGTGCAAGCCCATTGCGTCAGGATTATCATCTGACGGCGGATCTCCGCAGTATTCATAAACAAGGTTGCCGTTTTCATCCGATACTGCCGAAGCTACATCAAGATATGTATAACCCTTTTCTTTGCATATAGGCTGTAATTTCTCATCAAATTCCTTGATAGTAGTATTGTTAAGACCGCCGAGAGAGCTGTCTGCAACCATAGGTGTAACAGATTCGATATATATAGTCGCATCGGGACATTTTTCATGTATCTTATCGGTAAGTTCTATCATGCTGCTTACTGCACCGTCAACGCCGTAAAGTCCGATATCGTTCATGCCGAGCATTATGAATATCTTCTTTGAACCGAGAGCCTTTGCACCCTCATCTACAGTAACTTTTTCACCGTTAAGTGTAGGATGTACATTATCCTCATGGTCAAGATCCCAGAGTGCATTTGTATAACCAAGACTTCCTGCACAAAGGAATTCCGCCTTGCCGAGATCGTCATGGTCTTCAACAAAATATGAAAGCTTGAGCGTTACACTGTCGCCTATGAAAACAGCGTCATCGAACCATGATGATTCTACAAGATCACCTTTCTTTTCGCTGTCACTTTCTTTTTTGCTTTCTTCCTTGCTCTCTTTTTCCTCTTTGCCTGAATCACTGCTTGCTTTGCTGTCATCATTCTTTGATGTGTCAGATACTGCCGAAACAGTGCTTGCTTTGCTCTCCTTTTCTGACTCATTACTGTTCTGTGAAGCATTTCCCGAACAGCCGGTTATAAGTGCAGCAGTAAGTACTGCCGACACTATCAATAAAAATTTTGTTCTCACTTTTGTTACCTCCGATTTTAATAAATGCAAAAAATAAAGTCTTGCCTTATAATTTTAAACCAATATGAAAATATTGTCAACCCAAAAAACAAGGGTTTAATACACGTATAGTCATAATACGAACATGGCATCGCCCATTTTTACGGGCTATATGATAAAGCGGTACAAAATACTGCACCGCTTTACTAAAATAAATCGCTGTGTGTACCGGTTCTGGTCAAGGTCAGAATAAGTTCATCATCTGCAATTATGTATATCAACAGCCAGTCCGGAGTAATATGACATTCACGGCAATCAGAATAATCACCTGATAACTGATGATCCTTATACTTTTGGGGAAGTTGCTCTTCATTAGCCAGCATTTCAATTACTTTTTCCATCAATGAAATGTTATATCCCCGTTTTAGTATTCGCTTGAAGTCTTTTTTGAAAGTTGTTTCGTATTTAATCGTCAGCATACAGATCCTCCATAAGCTCCGAAACTGAATTGAATCCTTTGCTAAGCCCTATACCGTTTATTGCATTTTCTATTGCTCTTTTTGTAGCTTCGTTCGGAGCATCTGTTTTCAGCTCAAAAGGTATCCTCTGTTCTCTTACAACAGTTTTTGCAAAAATATTGAAAGCAGCACTTACTGATAAGCCGATCTCCTGACAGAACTTATCAAACGCAATCTTTGTAGCCTCATCCATCCTTATATTCACATTAGTCTGTCCCATAACAATACCTCCTTATCTATTCTAAAATTATTATAAGCAATTATCTATCATTTGTCAATATATTAATATCGATATAATATACAAATCATAGAATTAACATTGCATCGCCAAAACTGAAAAATCTGTATCTTTCCTCTACGGCTGTTTTATATGCATTCATTACATTATCAAAGCCTGCAAATGCCGAAACAAGCATTATCAGTGTACTTTCGGGAAGATGAAAATTCGTTATAAGCCCGTCAAGCACTTCAAATTTAAAACCCGGATATATGAAAATATCCGTCCAGCCTTCACTGGCACGAATGCAGCCTTCTTTTTTAGCAACAGTTTCAAGTGTGCGGCAGCTTGTTGTTCCTACGGATATTACCCTGCCGCCGTTTTTCTTGGTTTCGTTTATAAGCCTTGCGGTTTCTTCCGGAAGTTCATAATGCTCCGAGTGCATCTTGTGATTTGTCACATCATCTACCTTTACCGGACGGAATGTGCCAAGTCCGACATGAAGCGTTACAAATCCGATCTTTACTCCCTTTTCCTCTGCCTTTTTCAAAAGTTCCTTTGTAAAATGAAGTCCGGCTGTCGGTGCTGCCGCAGAACCAAGCTCACGGCTATATACTGTCTGGTAACGCTCACGGTCTTTCAGCTTTTCGTGTATATACGGCGGAAGCGGCATCTGACCTAATTTATCAAGTGCCTCGTAAAAGTTTCCCTCACATTCAAAATCTATTATTCTGTTTCCGTCCTCTGTGACATCCGCAACAGTACATCTCATTATCCCGTCACCGAAAACAAAGCTTGTTCCCTGCTTTGCCTTTCTGCCGGGCTTTGCAAGAGCCTCCCATCTTTTGCTCTCTATATGTCTGAGCAGAAGAAATTCAACGTTTGCTCCCGTATCCTCCTTTGTTCCGTATATTCTTGCCGGAAGTACTCTCGAATCATTGAGTATAAGACAATCTCCCTCTCTGAGATAGTCAAGTATATCATAAAAATGTCTGTGTTCAAGTCTGCCGCTTTTTCTGTCCATTACAAGAAGACGTGAACTGTCTCTCGGTTCAACCGGTGTCTGAGCGATAAGCTCCTCCGGAAGATCATAGTAAAAATCACTTGTTTTCATTCTTTCCCTTACCTTTCTCTGAAAATCACATCTATTATACTACATAACAGAAAAATTTCAAGCTTATTTTAAACACAAAAACAGGTACGGCAGTATATACCGTACCTGTAAAAAGTCATATATTATTCAGAAGAATTATTCTGCATGAGGACCTGCTGCTACAAGAGCCTTACCTGCCTCATTTGTTTCATACTTCTTGAAGTTCTTTACAAATCTCTCTGCGAGATCCTTAGCCTTTGCATCCCATTCTGCTGCATCTGCATAAGTATCTCTCGGATCGAGAATACCTGTGTCAACGCCCGGAAGTTCTGTCGGTACTTCAAAATCAAAGTACGGGATCTTCTTTGTGGGAGCATTTTTGATATCGCCGTTGAGGATAGCATCTATGATACCTCTTGTATCCTTGATTGTTATTCTCTTGCCTGTGCCGTTCCAGCCTGTGTTAACGAGGTATGCCTTAGCACCGCTCTTTTCCATTCTCTTTACAAGCTCCTCAGCATACTTTGTCGGATGAAGCTCAAGGAATGCCTGACCGAAGCAAGCCGAGAATGTAGGTGTAGGCTCTGTTATTCCACGTTCTGTTCCTGCAAGCTTTGCTGTGAAGCCTGAGAGGAAGTAATACTGTGTCTGCTCAGGTGTAAGAATTGATACAGGCGGAAGTACGCCGAATGCATCTGCTGAAAGGAAGATAACATTATCTGCTGCAGGGCCTGATGAGATCTTGTTTACATTCTTTACAATCTTCCCGATATGCTCGATAGGATAAGATACTCGTGTGTTCTCTGTAACGCTCTTGTCGTCAAAGTCGATCTTGCCATTTTCGTCAACTGTTACGTTCTCAAGGAGAGCATTCTTTCTGATAGCGTTGTATATGTCAGGCTCGCTGTCCTTATCAAGACCGATTACCTTTGCATAGCAGCCGCCCTCAAAATTGAACACGCCGTTATCGTCCCAGCCGTGCTCGTCGTCGCCGATGAGAAGACGCTTAGGATCTGTTGAAAGTGTTGTCTTGCCTGTACCTGAAAGACCGAAGAATATAGCTGTGTTCTTACCGTCCATATTTGTATTTGCCGAACAGTGCATTGAAGCTATACCCTGAAGCGGGAGAAAGTAGTTCATCATTGAGAACATGCCCTTCTTCATCTCGCCGCCGTACCATGTGTTGAGAATTACCTGCTCACGGCTTGATACGTTGAAGAGTACTGCTGTTTCGGAATTAAGACCAAGCTCCTTGTAGTTCTCTACCTTAGCCTTTGAAGCTGTGTAAACAACGAAGTTAGGCTCAAAACTTGCAAGCTCTTCATCTGTCGGGATGATGAACATATTCTTTACGAAGTGAGCCTGCCAAGCAACCTCCATGATGAAACGTACAGACATGCGTGTATCCTTGTTAGCACCGCAGAATGCGTCTACAACATACAGCTTTTTGCCTGAAAGCTCATTAAGAGCAAGCTTTTTGCATGTTTCCCATGCTTCCTGAGAAGCGGGATGGTTGTCGTTGGGATATTCGGGAGTTGTCCACCATACAGTATCCTTTGATTTATCATCCATAACGATGAACTTATCCTTAGGTGAACGACCTGTGTAGATACCTGTCATAACATTAACTGCGCCAAGCTCAGTTACCTGACCTTTTTCATAGCCTTCAAGAGAAGGATCTGTTTCATCCTTGAAAAGCTGGTCAAAGGAAGGATTGTAAACAATCTCCTTGACATCGTTAATGCCGTATTTGCTCATATCTAATGTTGCCATAAGATTAACCCCTTTTCTTTAATTTAACACATATATAATACACTAATTTTGATGTGGTTGTCAATACAGCTTGCAAAATAACATGACAGAATTATAGCTTTGTATAAACAAAACACCGTGTATCCAACAATTTTTATAGTATTTTTTCATAAACACTACAAAAAACAACATTATTTCTTCTTCATTTTTCTACACCATGATAAATATATAAAAAACGGTAAATTTTTTGAATGAATAATATCATCCCGAAAATTTCAGAAACCAACTATGTCAATGTTCAATGTTAAATTTATATTCAGATATATAAAAATAAAAATTCCTCGTAGGAACTTACGTTCCTGACGAGGAAAAAATAATTTTTGTTTTTCAATTACAATGTACATTGCACATTGTACATTGTACATTGTTTTCTACCCTTGTACTATTACGGGGAATGCAAGGTCATCAAAATATTTGCCATCACAGCTTATTGTTGTAACCTTGAGGTCTTCATCAGAATGGATAGTATAAATCAGCTTGTACTGGTCTGTAACATTCTGCTTTGAATAGCAGGTAAGTGTTATTGTGGAATAGCCCTTTCTCAGAGCATTGAAATAATATGTATCGTAATCATTATAGCCTGTTGCGGTCTTTTCGTATTCCACAACAAGTCCGTTGCTTATCTCACATCTCCAGATATGGTCATCATCACTCTTGGAAACTCCGAGCATGAAACGTCTTTTTATCTGTTGTACTTCGGGGAGCTTTTCCTCAAAATACTTTCCGTTTACTGAATTAACAGTGAAACTCAGATTTCTGTCAGATACAACACTGTATATCAGCTTGCATGCATTTCCGTTATAGGCATTATATGTAAGTACTATATCCGTAGCACCGGAAGCAACAGGGGTGAATTTATACTCTAAAAGAACATACGGTCTGAGTATATCATCTCCGTATGACTTTCTGTTTACTTCATATTTCAATATGCTTGCATCCGAAAACTCACAGCTCCATAAATAAGGTGATGATATAGGCGCTTTTACGGTTATTGTAAACTGTTCAGGTGTTCTCTTTCTTTCATCTGCAACAACAAGCTTAAAGTCTTTGCTTTTAGTGTTGCCGAGTGCATCCTTTGCATCAATACTGATATCATATTCGCCTGCATACTGCGGATTCCACTGCATATTATCAGCACTGCTGTAACCGGAAAGCTCTGTCCATTCGCTTTCATCTGACTTTTTCTCAGAAAAACGATACACAAAGTCACCTTCACCGCCTGTTGCTGCTGCACTGAGCTTTACATAATCTCCAAGCGGTATATATGACGAGCTTATCAGCGACTCATTGACTATAGGACGTGTAACAATAAGGTCAAGATATTCCTTATATATACTAAGACCGCATCTTATCTTTACACATATTTCATATGAGCCTGTATACTGCGGAACAAAATAGCATGTGCTTAACTTGGAATATTCCTGAAGTGTTTCCCATGAACCGCCTGCCGTTTTTACATAAAATGCATATTTGCACTTTGATTCATCAAGACCTTCGGAAGAAGCTACTATACTTACACCGTCACCTATATATATCTGTGAAGAACTGAGATATGAAACATTCGTTCCACGGTCTGTTTCGGATAACAGAGAAAAAATAAGATCATCAATACTTATTGCATTTGCTGTTATACCTGTTGAAGCAAAAACCATAAGTGCCGCTGTCAGAACTATTCCGAATCTGAATACTTTTCTGCCTTTTTTCATTTGCTTATCCTCCAATTCCTTTTTTACTCTATTTTTATCACACAAAAATACATCTGTCAATATTCAACGGAATAAATTGACAGATGTAAAAATTTAATTTCCCTTATTCGACTTTTTTTGTCATTTCATACAAATAACTTTCTTAATTATCTGATAAATTCAAAAATAAGCTCATTTATCTTTTCAAGTGCACTGTCTATCTTTGAGATATCGCCTACACCTGCCATAGCTCTTTCGGGCTTTCCGCCGCCTCTGCCGTCAACAAGCTCTGCGACCTTCTTGATTATCTTTCCAGAATGCATACCAAGTGCCTGTGCTTCCTTACCGCATGCAACTGCAAGACTTGCCCTATCTGAATCAACACCAAACAGTACAGCAACAGTCTTTGGTGCAACATCAAGCACACGGTCACACATTGCCTTGAGCATATCACTGTTTACAGCGTCAAATCTGCCCTTGATTATTCTTATTCCGTTTACAAGCTCTGACTCTGCAAAAAGCTTGTCTATGTTCATAGCCGAAAGCTTTGTTGAAAGCCTGTCTATTTCTCTGTCCTTCTCTTTAAGCTCATTCACTGCATGTTCACATGCTGCTGCAAGTACGCTTGCATTCGTAGCTTTGAGTGCTTTCATCGAGCCTGTTATTATTTCAGACTGTTCATCAAGCATTTTAAGTACGCCTGTACCTGTAACGGCTTCTATTCTTCTTACGCCCGATGCTACCGAGCCTTCACTCAGAAGTTTGAAAAGTCCTATCTTTGAGGTATTCTCTATATGTGTACCGCCGCAGAACTCTCTTGAAAAGTCGCCTATCATTACAACTCTTACTATATCGCCGTATTTTTCGCCGAACAATGCCATAGCACCAAGCTTCTTTGCTTCCTCTATCGGCATTTCCCTTGTTTCAACATCTACAGCCTTGAATATTTCCTCATTTACAAGAGATTCTATCTTTTTAAGCTCCTCCTGACTTACAGCCGAGAAGTGTGTGAAGTCAAAACGAAGTCTGTCGGCAGTAACAAGCTGTCCTGCCTGCTCTACATGTGTACCGAGTACCTTTCTGAGTGCAGCCTGAAGAAGATGTGCAGCCGTATGATTACGCATTACAGCATATCTCTGCTCACTGTCTACCTCTGCTCTTGCCTTATCTCCTGTTTCGATAGTACCCTCTGTTATACGACAATGATGCATATATATACCATTATTGTCTTTTACGGTATCAAGTACTTCTATCTTTGCACTGTCAGTAGTGATAACACCCTTATCACCTACCTGACCGCCGCTTTCTGCATAGAATGATGTCCTGTCAAGAACAACTATACATTCATCGCCTGTACCGCCGAATTCTGCTCTCTCACCGTCAAGAACAATAGCCTTTATCTCTGCATCTGTTACAAGCTCTGTATAACCTGTGAATTCTGTCTTTTCTATATCGCTGAAATCTACTGCATCACTCAGCCATGCATCTGCTCCTGCATTCTTTCGTGCATTCTTTGCTCTTATTTTCTGCTCCTGTAAAAGAGTATTATAGCCGTCAATATCGACTGTGAAGCCTTTTTCCTCTGCTACCTCTCTTATAAGGTCTATCGGGAAACCGAATGTATCATTCAGCTTGAATGCATCCTCGCCTGATATTCTGTTTACTTCGGCATTCTTGATTATATCATCAAGCAGTGCAAAACCCTGATCGAGAGTTCTTCCGAAGCTTTCTTCCTCATTCTTTATTACCTTTGTTATAAGCTCTTTCTTATCCGAAAGTTCGGGATATGAAAGATTTTCCTGTATTACAGTATCAACAACTTTATAAAGGAATGGTTCTTTTATACCCAAAAGTCTGCCGTGACGTGCAGCTCTGCGGAGTAATCTTCTGAGTACATAGCCTCTGCCCTCATTTGAAGGCATTACGCCGTCACCTATCATAAATGTTGTACTTCTGATATGGTCGGTTATTACCCGGAGTGATATATCCGTTTTGTCGCTCTCGCCGTATTTTACGCCGACAAGCTCGGATATCTTTTTCATTATATTCTGTACCGTATCAACAAGGAAAAGATTATCTACACCCTGCATAACACATGCAAGTCTTTCAAGTCCCATGCCTGTATCAATATTCGGATGATCCATTGGTGTATAGTTGCCCTTGCCGTCATTTACGAACTGTGAGAATACATTGTTCCATACCTCAACATATCTGTCACAGTCACAGCCTACACCGCATGTTGGCTTTCCGCAGCCGTACTGCTCGCCTCTGTCGAAATATATTTCCGTACAAGGTCCGCACGGACCTTCGCCATGCTCCCAGAAGTTATCCTCTTTGCCAAGTCTTACTATATGGTCGGGTGATACGCCGACTTCCTTTGTCCATATATCGAAAGTTTCGTCATCATCCTGATAAACCGATATCCATATTTTATCTTCGGGCATTTCAAGCACTTTGGTAAAGAATTCCCATGACCATGCAGTAGCTTCATGCTTGAAGTAATCTCCGAATGAGAAGTTTCCGAGCATTTCAAAAAATGTACCGTGACGAGCTGTTATGCCTACTCTTTCGATATCGGGTGTGCGTATGCACTTCTGGCATGTTGTAACACGCTTTCTCGGCGGCGTTACCTCGCCCGTAAAGAATTTTTTCATCGGTGCCATACCCGAATTGATGAGCAGAAGGCTGTTATCGTTTCTCGGTATCAGCGGAAAGCTCGGAAGTCTGAGATGTCCTTTTGACTCAAAGAATGACAAGTACATCTCTCTTAAATCGTTAAGTCCTGTCCATTTCATTTTTATCACCTTCACTTGATTTTTGTTAAGTCATCCGCCGAAATAAAAAGAACCTTTCGTCTGTATGGGACGAAAGGTTCCGTGTTACCACCCAAATTGTACACGCATATGCGCATACCACTCAACAGCTTTAACGCAGCCGGTACGTTACGGTTTTCCGTAAAGCTCCGAGTCAGCCCAAGCAGCATACCGTAAGGAACTCACACCTGTTATCCTCTCTCTTTGACGGCTGTTCTGCTCTTTTTCTCATCTCAGCGGATACTCTATTCTATTACACATTATATTATACAGATTTTTTTGCCGCTGTCAAGCGTTAGTTTTTGAATGCGGAATTATTTAAATGTGGAATTTGGAAAGTGGAAAGTGGAATTATACATTATGAATTATGTATTTTTCTTTTTCCCCGATACAACAGTCAGAACGGCAGCCGAAAGAAGTATTATAATCAGTATGAATATTACCAAAGTATCGTCACCCGTATCATAACCGACAGGACTGCCCGAAACAGCACTCTTTTCAGGATCGGTGCTTTCATCTTGTGATACATCTGATATTGATGTATCGGAAATCTCGGATATTTCCGTCACTTCGGACGATTCATCAGTTGATGAAGTCTTTGGTACCGGAAAAGATTTACGTTTATAAAGAACATATTTCTTATCAGCATGGTATTCCTGCTCATCAAGTCCGAATATCGTTGTGAGAAAACCTTCTGTAAATTCATATCCGCTGTTGCTGAGTGATATGTAATTATACTTTAAAGGAAGACTTGTGAGCTCGATAACGCCCTTTGAATTCGTTGTATATTCCTCGCCGTTTACAGATACTGTCACACCGCCTGCAAGTGAGCCGTTTTCATTCTCAAATGTAAGATGACAGCTTCCGTAATTACGCACATCAAACACTTTCATATCACTTGTATTATAAGCGTAATCAAGTGCCCTTACTCCGAATACATGACTGCTTACTTTCTTATATATGTCATCTTTCTCGAAAATTATAGTTACAGTATCATCCTCATATACTTCGGAATAGTTTCTACAGTAATTTATAAATTTCTCATAATCCGTAACATCAAATACAAAGCTGTACATTCTGCTGTCTTTATCATAGCTGTATTCTACAGGATCTGTTTTGTAGTATTCCTTGTAATCATCCATGATATTCAGTTTGTCGGTAACATAACCTCTGCTGTCAAGCTCAAGTGCAAAGAATTCTATTCCCTGCAAATATCCGTCATCAAAGGCTTCAATATGCAGAAGAAGTTTACCTTCATCATTCTTTTCAAGATAACATACTTCCATATCCGGATCGGTATTATCAAACCTTACATCAAACGAACAGCTTTCTGTCCTGTCGGGATTGCCGTCAGAATCTATAGTCGAGGCTGTAAGTGTATATTTATAACGGCTGGGGAAAACGCTTTCACATACGGTTTCATAATCCCTTATCATATCTTCATATACAGTCTGTTCAAATTCTTTTACCTGCGTAAATCCGGAATTTATGTTTGAGGCAATTCCGCCGAAATTACGGTAATAAACCATATTTCCGCCTGTATCTTCAAGACTTATTGTAAAATCTGCCGCATCTCTCAGCAGAAAAAAATCAGGCAGTAATACGCTGGACGGATATCTGTTATTGTTATCATAAAGGTATTTTTTCAGTGCACCGGTGCTGAATGATATTTCTGACGGGAGATCATCAAATCCAAGACTGTTTACTCCAAGCTTGCGTGAAACAATTTCGTTTCCGTCTAAAAGCATTGCCGCAGAAAGTGTACCGTTATAATACGGGAAGTTCCCGCTATTATCATAAACATTCTTTGAAAATATCGGACCTGATGACCATTCACCGCAAAAGCCTGTAAACGGCAAAGAAAGCTGTACATTGTCATCTGAGTTGAGTATAACAAAACCGTCAGCAAAAAAACCGTTTCTGAATACAGTCATATTGCTTTCGATAAAATTCCTGTCAAGCCGTACCTTGACTGTAACTGTCTTTTTTGACTTCGGTGCTACGGTTATGTTCCTCTCGCTGAAAGATACTGCCGACTTATTGTTTATTGAAACAGGTTCAAGTGTGTTGACATACTCCATTTTGTGCGTATTTTCATTTTCTTTCAATTTATAGCCGTCTGTCTGGAGTACGATATCAGGCTTGTATGAAACTGATTTATCGGAGATATTTACTACTGTGAACTCAAACGTAAATGCATTGTTCTTTATCTCCTTCAATGATACGCTTGGTCTTTCACCGTTTACTTCAAGATATGCCGGAGTCTTTACTGCTCCGCCTGCGTTGACAATGCCTGCCCCCTGACTTCTCGGACTGTAATAAAGCTTCCTTTGGGAAGTACTGCCGGATTTATTATATTCCGAAAGCCTTGCGGTACTCATTATAAGCTTATAAACAAGCTCCTCCTCATCGGCGGCTGACATATTCTTTGAAAGCCCTGTTTCCCTTACATACTGCTTTACAAGTGCGACTGTTCCGGCTGTACACGGTGATGCCATTGATGTTCCTGACATCATCTGATACTGGTTATCATAGCCTGCGGAAAGAATATTATTTCCCGGTGCGGTGATATCAGGCTTTAATGTAAGGTCTGCCCTTACTCCCACAGATGAAAACTCACATATTTCATCCGCTCTTGTATCCGATATCAATTCAAGGGTATTCATCAGCTCTATTGAATAATATCCTTTCGGGTGCTTTAAAAGATAATCCCTTGCCGAACTGTCTATGACATATACCAATACACTTGAAAAATCATCAGAGCTTGAATATTCCATGCTGCCGTTATCTATAATTATAATGCCCTGACCGCCGTACTTCTGCACTTTTTTTATAACATCTTTAATAGGCTGATTTCCCTTATTCAGCACCACCATCCTGCCTTTGATGTTCGCATCTTTAAGCTCGCTCTCAGTACCTGTGCCGTCCACAAATACATACTTGTATTCCTCATAGCTTATGATATCCTCTTCGGGTTCATCCTCTTCATCAGAACTGTGTTTTTTTACCGACATAATCTTTTTTTCTTCAGCTGCGTCTGTTTCGATATGTGTAGCCTTTGCTCTGAATTCCCTTACGTCATTGAATATTATCCGTGTTTTGTTTCCATAATATTTTTCAGGTACAGATGCCGCAACAGAAAACATACCGTCTGCCGAGGACGGAGTACCTACTGTTCCGTATGTTATGTAATCGGCAGGAATATCCTGTACACCAAGAGAATAACTGTTCACACCGTCATTTCCTGCCGCACATACAACATTTATTCCCGATATCGTAAGCCTTTCAAAAAGGCTCTTTCCTTCATAATCATACAGCAGGAATTTTCTTGCACCAAAACTGCAGTTTATGACATCAGGACCTAACTTGACCGAATCATCAAGTGCGGCAAGTATTGCGTCATCGTCAAGGGAAAGATTTTCATCTGCTACCTTGAAAAGTGCAAGCTGTGCATCATATGCCACGCCCTTATAATCAAACCTGCCTTTACCGCCGCTGTTTCCTGCGGCTATTCCCGATACATGTGTACCATGATATATCATATCATCCGCACAGTCCGTATCGTCTTCACCATAGTCATATGCATATATTATCTTTCCGTTATAGAAAATATCATCTATACTGTTATCCGAAATATTGAATTTGCTTACAGCATTTATTCTTTTTACAAAGTTCTTTGTGTATGCCGGATTTTTCGGTGCAGAGGAAAAGGTCTGATTCTTTAAATCAAACTCACTGTCTATTATCGCTATAAGCATATCTTTTCCCGTATATCCTGCATCATAAGCTTCCTGTACATTTATCGACTCCGTATATGCCTTACTCGCTTTGATCTTTGAATTTTCGCTGTCATCTGTATCAGAAACGATTTTTGATGCTGTCTTGTTCTGTATTTTTGTAACACCCGATATATCTGCCGACTTTACGCCTATAAGATTTTTCAGCGTATTATAGTCTGACATATCCGCTTTTACCGTAAAGCCGTTTGTAACAACGGAAAAGCTCCTGCTTTCGCTGAAATCCGCTGACGGTATTGCATCAGCTATGATATTCTTTACAGCCTCACGGTATTTTTCAAGCGAATTGCTTACGTCCCTGCCTTCATCGGTAAAAAGAAACTCATTTACCTTTTTATATCTGCCGTCCGATGCATTTACAAAATCTATCAGTGCAGGGGTATCGAGCGATACTATAAATGTAGCTTCACCACAATTTGCTTCCGGCTCGACACACTCTTTTGCCGATACATTAAATGGTACAGCCGTTCCAAGAAGGCATACACTGAGAGCTATGCTCAATATTTTACTTTTCATTTTTTATCCTCAAATTAAAGCGAAAGCACAAAGAATAAAAATCCTCTGTGCTTCCGATGCCTCATTTATGCCTTTGCACCATACTGTACATAGTATGCATCAATAGCAGCTTTGAGTTTATCATCTATTATTACTTTACCCTTATATTCCTTATTATACAGATGCTCGATAACCTCTGCCATTGTAACTATAGCTGTTGTTTTAAGACCGTACTTTTCGCTTATCTCGCTGAGTGCACTCTTTTCGCCCTGTCCTCTTTCCATTCTGTCAACTGACACTACAAGTCCGACAGGCTGTACATCGCCCTGTGCCTTGATTATCGGCAGTGTTTCCTCAATGGATGTTCCGGCAGTAGTAACGTCCTCAATTATAACAACTTTATCGCCGTCATTTATGGGACTTCCAAGAAGTATGCCCTTATCGCCGTGATCCTTTATTTCCTTTCTGTTTGAGCAGTAGCGTATATCCTTGTCAAACTTTTCGCTTATAGCTATTGTTGCTGCAACAGAAAGCGGTATGCCTTTATATGCAGGTCCGAAAAGCACATCGAAATCAAGTCCGAAAGTATTGTTTATAGCCTCTGCATAATACTGTCCGAGTCTTCTGAGCTGTGCACCTGTTCTGTAAAATCCCGTATTAACGAAAAACGGTGTTTTTCTTCCGCTTTTTGTAACGAAATCCCCGAATTTAAGCACCTGACAATCAACCATAAATTCTATAAATTCCTTTTTATACTGTTCCATTCAAGAAACCTCCCATGTTTATATTTGATATTCAAATCATAACATATTTTTACTTTTTTGTAAACAAAAAATGCGGCTGAAAAATCAGCCGCATTCAATAAATTTATTTTTTTTCCCGTCCTAACAGATAATCCACAGATACTTCAAGGATATCTGCAAGAGCGACAAGCTCTACATCTGTGACATATCTTATCTGACCTTCCAGCTTTGACAGTCCCGATGCATTCATATCAACGCCTCTTACCTGAAGCTGAGCCAGCAACTCCTTTTGTTTCATTCCCCTCTTTTTGCGGGCTTCTTCTACTCTGACTCCTATAAGATTTCTTGAGCCAAGTGCCTGCTTGCGCAATCTCATTTATCACACCTCACAGTTTAATTTTCAGTATCATCCCCTTGATACCATAATAAAATTATAAATTATTACAAAATAAATAACAATAGCAATTATGCAAGAAAATTATTATCAATATTTGTCTAAAATATAAGACTAATTGCTAAATTTGACAAATCAGATTTCTTAATTTTATTAATTTTTTTATGTTATCTAAAAAATATTCTGTTTTTTGTTAGAAATTACCAATATAATTCTTTAAAAGATTTTTCATTGGTAAAAATTTTTTCAAAAAAATGTTGCAAAAATTAAAAGCCTGTTATATAATGTAATTATCAAATTGATAATTTCAAAATGATTATATCAAAAAGGAGGAGTAAATATGAAAAGTACAAAAAATACAGAACTCATTGTCAGGGATATCGAAAGGATAGCAAATGAACTTTCGGAAATAAAAAGTATTTCCTTTGGTGAGATTGATAAATCAAAAACAGTCCATATCGCCGTTGATATGGTAAACGGTTTTGTTAAGGAAGGTGCTTTGTCGAGCAGTGAGGTACTCTCTATAAATAATTCTGTTGCAGACTTTTCCGCAAAATGCAGCAAATACGGAATTAAAAACTACGCTCTCTGCGACTGTCACCCCGAAAGCTGCACTGAATTCCTCACCTACCCTGTTCACTGCGTCAAAGGTACATCAGAAAGCGAACTTACAGACGAGCTTAAAAATGCCGCTGAATTCAGGATATTCCCGAAACTTTCAGTCAGCGGCTGGCTTGAGGATGATTTCCGTAATGATATTATAGAAAACGGCTTTGATACATTCCTCATAACAGGCGACTGCACTGATATGTGCGTTATACAGCTTGCTCTTTCCATAAAAAGCGGTCTTAACAGGATAAACAGACAAAGCCGTGTTATAGTGATAAAAGATCTTACGGCTACATGTACCCTTCCGACAAGACTTCCCGAAACAGCAGAGCTTGCAGCTTATCTTGTAATGCAGACAAACGGCATAGAAATATGCGAAAACATCAATTAATTCATAATGCATAATTCATAATTAAAAGATCCTTTGCTACGCTCAGGATGACAATGTAAAACAATAATTATAAATTAAAAGGAGTTGTTACTATGGCTTACAATAAAATAAATCTCACAATGCTTACAGATTTTTATGAGCTTACAATGGCAGGCGGTTATTTTGAAAACGGTATGAAAGATATCATCGCTACATTTGATATGTTCTACCGCAGAAATCCCGACAAGGGCGGCTTTGCTATAATGGCAGGTCTGGAACAGACTATCGAATATATGAAAAATCTTTCATTTACGGATGAAGATATAGCTTTCCTCAGAACAAAGAAGATTTTCAGCGAGGAATTTTTAAAGTATCTGCGTAACTTCAGATTTTCCTGTGATGTATGGGCAGTCGAGGAAGGTACACCTATATTCCCCGGCGAACCCATTGTAACTGTAAGAGGTCCTATCATTCAGGCTCAGTTAGTCGAAACAATGGTACTCCTTACAATAAATCATCAAAGCCTTATCGCCACAAAGTCAAACCGTATAGTCCGTGCGGCAGGCGGACGGGCAATAATGGAATTCGGTTCAAGACGTGCGCACAGCTATGACGGCGCTGTATATGGTGCAAGAGCGGCTTACATAGGCGGCTGTGTTGGTACGGCTTGTACTATATGTGACAGGGATTTCGGTGTTCCTGCCCTCGGCACTATGGCTCACAGCTGGATACAATCTTTTGACAGCGAATATGACGCTTTTCTTGCATACGCAAAACAGTACCCCGAAAGCTGCACTCTCCTTGTAGATACCTATAATGTTCTTAAATCCGGCATCCCTAATGCTATAAAGGTTTTCAATGAAGTACTTGTCCCTCTCGGCTGCCGTCCTAAAGGTATAAGAATAGACAGCGGCGACATAACCTATTTATCAAAGAAAGCAAGAAAAATGCTTGATGACGCAGGCTTCCCTGACTGCAAAATATGTGCGTCCAACTCGCTTGACGAATATATAATTGCTGATATGCTCCGTCAGGGTGCTCCGATAGACACATTCGGCGTTGGTGAACGTCTTATTACAGCAAGCTCTGAGCCTGTTTTCGGCGGAGTATATAAGGTAGTTTCCATAAACAAGAACGGTACTGAAATACCTAAAATAAAAATAAGCGAGAATGTCGCAAAGATAACAAATCCATGCTTCAAGGAGCTTTACCGTCTGTATGACAACGAAAGCGGAAAGGCTGTTGCAGATGTTATAACTCTCTTTGATGAAGTTATTGACGACACAAAGCCATATGTTATATTTGATCCTGAACACACATGGAAACGCAAGACAATAGCAAATTTCAAAGCTGTAAAGATACGCAGAAAGATATTCGACAAAGGCGAGCTTTGCTATGAGCTGCCCGACATTGAAACAATAAAGAACAGATGTGCCGAACAGCTTGAAACACTCTGGGACGAGGTAAAACGTTTTGAAAATCCCCACACATATTATGTCGATCTTTCGGAACCGCTCTGGAAATGCAAGCATGAACTGCTTAATACAGCTGACTGAATTAATAATATAAAGTTTAAAAAAACACGACAGACCATATTTCAGGTCTGCCGTGTTTTTTCTGGAGGTTTTATTATTTTTTTGTTTCAGTCTTCTTTTTTGACTTAGCATCCTCAGACTTCGGACGGGGATCTTCTTTTACCTCAAAGATACATGCGCCAAACGGAGGAAGTGTTATCTCTACAGAATGATACCACTGATTATGACAGATAGGTTCTGACTTTATCTTGCCCTTATTAAGTACACCTGTACCGCCGAAGCGTGTATCATCAGTATTGAGTACCTCTGTCATAGTACACGGATAGTGAACGCCCATGCGGAAATTCTCTCTTGTAACAGGTGCCATGTTCAGAACTACAGCATACTTCTGTCCGTCTGTTATACGGTAGTATGCAAACATGTTCTCATTTGCATTGTCTGCATCTATCCAGAGGAATCCTTCCGGATCATAGTCCTTTTCATAGAATGCAGGATTGTTCTTTACAAGACCGTTAAGCTCACGGAAGAACTCGCTGAACATTCTGTGCATATCATATTCTTTGACAAGGAACCAGTCAAGCTCCTTGGTTTCGTCCCACTCTCTGAACATTGCAATCTCGTTGCCCATGAAGTTGAGCTTCTTACCGGGGTGAGTCATCATATATGCATAGAGTGTGCGAACCTGTGCGAATTTATTCTGATAATCTCCGCCCCACATCTTCTGTACGATAGTTGCCTTACCATGTACAACTTCATCGTGTGAAAGCGGAAGTATGAATCTCTCATAATAGAAATATGCCATTGACCAGTTTATCTTGTTATGGCTGCCCTTTCTCCAGAGCGGATCTACTTTCATATATTCAAGGGTATCATTCATCCAGCCCATATCCCACTTATAGTCGAATCCGAGACCGCCTTCCTCAACAGGCTTTGTAACACCGGGATAGTCGGAAGAATCCTCAGCTATAAGCATGATATTGTTAAATTCTTTGTTAAGACGATAATTCATTTTCTTGAAGAAGTCAACAGAACGGTCATTTACACCTCTGTTCTTATCTCCCATCCAGTAAATACCGTTATTTATAGCATCCATGCGGATACCGTCAAAATGATATGTGTCAAGCCAGAATGCAGCACATGACATAAGATAGCTCTGTACCTCACCTCTTGAAAGGTTGAAGTTATATGACCCCCACTGGCTCTGATTAACGTCTGAAGGCGGATACTCATAGAAAGGAGTACCGTCGAAGTTACCAAGAGAATAGTTATCCTTTACGAAATGAACAAAGGCAAAGTCGATTATAACGCCTATGCCGTGCTTATGGCATACATCAACGAATTTCATAAGCTGTTCAGGTGTACCATATCTTGATGTTGCACTGTAATACTGAGATACCTGATAGCCCCATGAACCGTCAAAGGGATATTCTGCAAGCGGCATTACTTCTATATGTGTAAAGTTATTATCCTTAACATAACTTGCAAGCTCCTCAGCTATCTCGTCATATTTGAACCACTGAGCACCGCCGTCAGCTTCTGTCTTGCCGTAAGGTCTTTTCCATGAGCCCATGTGCATTTCATATATATTCATAGGCTTATCGTAGCACTTACTTCTGTTCTTTATCCACTTTTCATCATGGAACACATTCATCTGAGAAACTCTTGTTATAACAGATGCAGTATCCGGTCTGAGCTGGCTTTGAAAAGCATAGGGATCTGCTTTGTCAACAACATTTCCGCCCTGCTGATAAACACGGAACTTATAGAGCTGTCCGACTCTTGCCTCGGGTACACAAAGCTCAAAAACACCTGCACAGGGTTTATTCATCTTGTGGTTCTGACCGTTCCAGCCGTTGAACTCACCGATAACCTCAATCTGCCATGCGGCAGGTGCATATACTCTGAAAATGATACCTGATTCATCCTCAGAAACGGGGTGCGCACCAAAATACTTGTACGCATTTACAGATTCTCCACGATAGTACTCATCCATTGAAAAAGCTGCCATTTTCTCATCTCCTGAATTTACTTTGAATTATTATGTATCCTGAAATATATTTTAAAATAAAATCATCCGGTTGTCATTAGACATATACGGGTTTTTGTCATAAAGACCTGTATATGATCATTTTTTCTTCAGCTTCCTATATATAGACATTGCAAGGAAGATATTTCCTTTAGCTTTTATCTTGCCTGATGTAAATGCTTTAAAGGGATCTATCTTTTTGTTTACAACAGCATCGAATGTTTCATCTGAAATCGTAACATGGATATTTGCCTTGTCATGCTTTGCAGGCTCAATGAGCTTTTTCCCCTTTATATAAGCAAGAAAAACATCTCCGCCGTCTTTGCCGGTTATAGTCAGAGAACCGGTAAAGTCTGTATTTACATTTGAAAAGTCTTTTTCCATGTATATTTTTTTAATAAGCTTATAGCTTTCTTCAAATTTCATTTTTCCCATCCTTTGTTTTAAATTTTTATTATTTGATTATAACACAACATTACATATTGTTTTTTCTCAAAAAGAATTAACAGCCGATTTATTTGACAATTTACACATTTTATTTTAAAAGACAAAAGTTTTACAGTGCAAAATCATATAAAAATCATATAGATAACAATGTTCAAAATTATTTCTAAAAAAATTTTAAAAAAGTGTTGACAAATCAGAAAACGTCTGTTATAATAATCAAGCAGTCGGAAATCCGGTGTCCGTGATAAACGGTTAAACCGTAATGAGCGGGTATGGCGGAATTGGCAGACGCGCCAGCTTCAGGTGCTGGTCTTCGCAAGGAGGTGCAGGTTCAAGTCCTGTTACCCGCACCAATTTTTTCCGATTACTTTTCTTGAATATGGGAGCATAGCTCAGCTGGGAGAGCATCTGCCTTACAAGCAGAGGGTCATAGGTTCGAGCCCTATTGTTCCCACCAAAGCGAAAATCCTGTCGGTTTAATCGGCAGGATTTTCGCTTTGTATTATTCATTTTTAAATTTTCAATCTTAAGTATTCATTAACATAGACAGGATTTTCTAAATGAATACTGAAAACTTAAAACTGAAAAATTATTAATAATTGTTTATTCAAAACTTCATAGCTATTTGCTAAAAACTAAACACGAATCCGTACTTTCAAAGCAAATACTTAGAAGTGGTACTTCCATTGGTGCAAATATCAATGAAGCTCAGTACGGAAACAGCAAAGCCGATTTTATTGCTAAACTTCATATTGCTCTCAAAGAAGCTGCCGAAACAGAATACTGGCTTCATATTCTGGAAAAATCAGATTATTTAGACAAAAATATGGCAAAATCTATGTTAAACGATTGTTTGGAAATCAAAAAAATACTTATAGCCTCCATTAATACATCAAAAGAAAGAAAAAGTTAATGTAGAATAATTTTATCAATCGTCAGTTCGGGAAACTGACGTTTTTTTATTTTCCGCCTTGTTGCTTTTTGCAGTGCTTTGTGTTAATATTTTTATTGTCAATAATTAAAGAAGGTGGAAAAAATGTCAGACAAAAACATTGATAATATCCTGTCACTGCCTACACCCTGTTATGTTATAGATGAACAGGCTCTTATCGAAAATCTCAAAAAATTAAAGTATGTCGAGCAAAAAACAGGCTGTCATATCCTTCTTGCGCAAAAAGCCTTTTCAGCCTATCATGTCTATCCGCTCATATCCGAATATATCAGCGGTACAACTTCAAGCGGTATATTCGAGGCAAGACTTGCACACGAGGAAATGGGCAACAAACAGATACATGTATATGCTCCTGCATTCAAAGATGAAGATATGGATGAGCTTCTGAAAATATGCGACCATATAGTTTTCAATTCTTTCTCCCAATGGAAACACTTCCGCAAAAAAGCTATTGCTCATAAAAATGTTGAATTTGGTCTGAGGATAAATCCCGAATACTCCGAAATAGAAACAGATATATATAACCCCTGCTTTACAAATTCAAGGCTCGGCATAACAATCGAAAATTTCGAGGAAAACGAACTTGAAGGTATAAGCGGTCTGCATTTCCATACTATGTGCGAGCAGAATTCCGACACTCTGGAACGTACACTCAAAGCTGTTGAAGAAAAATTCGGTAAATATCTTTACGGTATGAAATGGCTGAATTTCGGCGGCGGTCATCACATAACAAGGACTGACTATGACATTGAAAAGCTCATAAGCTGTATAAACTATATGAAGGAAAAATATGACCTTGAAATATATGTTGAACCCGGCGAAGCTGTTGCACTCAATGCAGGTTATTTTGTAACATCTGTACTTGACATAATAAAAAATAATATGGATATAGCTATCGTTGATACATCCGCCGCTTGTCATATGCCTGATGTTCTGGAAATGCCATACCGTCCGTTTATTATAAACTCTGATAAACCTGATATTCTTCCATATACATACAGGCTCGGTGCGCCTACATGTCTTGCAGGAGATATTATCGGTGACTACTCCTTCCCCACCCCTCTTAATATCGGTGATAAACTGATATTTACGGACATGGCGATATATTCAATGGTAAAAAACAATACCTTCAACGGTATGCCGCTGCCCGATATATACCTTCTTGAAACTGACGGCAATACAAAGCTTCTGAAACATTTCGGATACAATGACTTCAAATGCAGACTTTAAAAATAAAAATAATCATCACTGACATGGAATGATAAAAATGGGGGATAATAATGCTTGATAACTTTATAACCGTAGGAACTCAGGTAATAGAGCTTTTTATACTTATCGGTGTAGGCTTTTTATGCGGCAAAATCAAAATGCTCAACGACAAAACCGCAAAATCCATAACAGACATAGTTCTGTACATAGTCTGCCCTTGTGTTATAATCCAGAACTTCATAAGACCTTTTGATCACGCTATGCTTGGCGGTCTTATGACAACGGCGGCTGCTTCTTTTCTGATACAGATTGTATCTATTGTAATAGCCATGCTCATATTCCATGACAAAGAGCCTAAGAAAAACAGAGTATATCGCTTTTCTCTCATATTCTCCAACTGCGGATATATGTCACTGCCTATGCAGCAGGCAATACTCGGTTCGGACGGCGTTTTCTTCGGTGCTGTATATATAGTTGTATTCAATATAATAATGTGGACATTCGGCGTATGGCTTTCAAGCGGTGACAAAAAATCCATGTCTTTCAAAAAAATCGCTCTCAATCCATGTATTATAGGCATGGTCATAGGATTTATAATTTTCCTTACCTCATGTCCTGTACATGAAATAATAGCCAAACCAATCGGATTCCTTGCAAATCTCAATACTCCACTGCCTATGATGATAGTAGGATATTATCTCTCAAAGTCAAAAATTTCCGATGCTTTCAAGGACGGAAAGGGCTTTATCTGCGTACTGTTCAGACTTATAGCTGTTCCTCTTTTAGCATTCGGCGGAATGATGCTGTGCGGTATAAGAGATACTGTTCTTATAACCTGTGTTATCGCTGCCGCTGCACCCGTTGCAGCCGCAGCAACTATGTTTGCAGCAAAGTTTGACAATGATACAGAGCTTTCTGTAAACCTCGTCACACTCTCTACACTTCTTTCTGTTATAACAATGCCGCTGATCGTAGGATTCGCCCGTACAGTCGGCGCATAATATAAGGAGAAAAAATTATGGATATAAATGAAATAAAATCAAGGGCGGAGGAACTCCGCTCACAGATAAATTATCACAACAAAAGATATTATAACGAAGACGCTCCCGAAATAAGCGACTATGAATATGACATGCTTTTGCGTGAGCTTGAAGAAATAGAGGAAAAATATCCTGAACTTAAAACACCCGATTCCCCTACTCAGAAAGTAGGCGGTGAAGCATCAGTAAAATTCTCACCCGTTGAGCATACAGTTCCTATGGAAAGTCTGCACGATTCATTCTCACATGACGAAATACGTGATTTTGACAAAAGAGTGCGTGAAACCGTTTCCGATCCTGTATATATAGTTGAACCGAAAATAGACGGTCTTTCCGTATCTGCCGAGTACCGCAACGGTATTTTCGTAAGAGGCTCTACAAGAGGTGACGGACTTGTAGGCGAGGATATAACCGACAATCTCAAAGTCATAAAAACTCTCCCCATGAAGCTTGACAGACCTGTTCCCTACCTTGAAGTCAGAGGCGAAGTCTATATGTCAATAGACAGCTTTAACAAAGTTGTGGAATATCAGGAGGAACGTGAAGAAAAGGTTTTCAAAAACCCGAGAAATGCCGCAGCAGGCTCTTTGCGTCAGAAAGATTCAAATATAACAAAGGAACGAAATCTTGATATATTCGTTTTCAACATACAGCAGATAGAAGGCGAAAGCTTTGACAGTCACAAACAATCTCTCGATTACCTTACAGAGATAGGCTTTACAACACTTCCTTTTTATTACCGCTGTGAAAGCATTGATGATGTACTCGAAAAAATAGAACAGATAGGCTCGATGCGTGGTGAACTGCCTTTCCAGATAGACGGCGCAGTTATAAAGATAGACAGCTTTTCTCAGAGGAAAATTCTCGGCAGTACATCAAAGTTTCCTAAATGGGCAGAAGCATATAAATATCCGCCCGAAGAAAAGGAAACAGAACTCCTTGACATAGAAATAAATGTCGGCAGAACAGGCGTTCTCACACCTACGGCGATATTCTCCCCCATAACACTTGCGGGAACAACAGTAAGCCGTGCAACTCTGCATAATCAGGACTTCATAAATGAAAAGGATATACACATAGGTGATACAGTCGTTCTCCGCAAAGCAGGAGAAATTATCCCCGAAGTCGTTTCCGTTTCCAAACACAAGGAAGGTACACTTCCGTACAAAATGCCGGAAAGGTGTCCATCCTGCAACTCTCCCGTTACTCGTGAAGAAGGTGAATCTGCACTCCGCTGTACCAATACCGACTGTCCCGCACAGCTCATGCGTCACATGATACACTTTGTTTCAAGAGATGCTATGGATATTGACGGTCTTGGAGAAAAAGTGCTTTACAAGCTTGCGGAAAAAGAACTTATCTCCTCTCCACTTGACCTATACAGGCTCACTAAAGACGATATAATGACGCTTGAAAATAAAAAGGACAAATCATCAGAAAATCTCATAAGCTCTATCGAAAAATCAAAAAACAATGACCTCTACAGACTTGTATTCTCTCTCGGCATACGTCATATCGGTCTTAAAGCTGCAAAACTTCTTTCGGATAAATTTCTTACTCTTGATAATATAGCAAACGCAAGTGCAGAGGATATTTCCGAAATAGAAGGCTTCGGAAATATAATGGCTGAAAGTACAGCCGCTTACTTCTCTCTTGATGAAACCAAAAAGCTTATCGGCGAAATAAAACAGCTCGGCATCAATACAAACAACCTCAATCCCCCGAAAGCCGTTTCGGAAAACAGTCCGTTTGCAGGAAAAACATTCGTTATAACAGGAACTCTCCCGAACTACAAGCGTACAGAAGCCGCTGCCATAATCGAAAATGCAGGCGGAAAGGTATCTTCAAGCGTATCAAAGAAAACCGACTTTGTTCTTGCAGGTGATGAAGCAGGCAGTAAACTCACAAAGGCTCAGTCACTCGGTATAACGATAATTGATGAGGCAGAGTTTGAAAAAATGAGAAAGCTTACAGATTGAGGCAGCATAAAGATGTTAAAAAAATTTTTCAGGGCATATTCAAAAAAATCAGTCCACTATATAATCAAATTTCTTAGATGGTCATTGCTTTCACTGATAACAGGTGTCGTAGTCGGAGGTCTGAGCACGTTTTTTGCTTTCTGTATGAACACCGCAACAGAATATCGTGAAGAAAACAGCTATCTTCTGTTCTTTCTTCCGCTTGCAGGTATCGTGACAGTCTTTTTATACAGCATATTCAAGTACAAGAATGACAAGGGTACTAACCTTGTACTTTCAACGATACATGCAAAATCAGAGATACCTTTCCGCATGGCTCCGCTTATATTTACCGCAACCGTCCTTACTCACCTTTTCGGCGGTTCTGCCGGACGTGAGGGTGCAGCGTTACAGCTTGGCGGAAGTGTCGGAAATCAGCTCGGCAGATGGTTCAGGCTTGATGCGGCTGACAGAAGAATAGTAGTACTTTCGGGCATGAGTGCGGCATTCTCTGCCGTTTTCGGCACACCTATGGCGGCAGCATTATTCTCTATGGAGGTCGTAAGCGTCGGCATACTTTACTATGCCGCACTTCTCCCCTGCGTTTTTTCCTCGCTTTTAGCAGCATATATCGCCTCATTGTTCGGCGTAAGAGAAACATCTTTCGACACTGTACATTTCCCGTCAATGACAATACCAATAGCCGCCGAAACTATAATACTTGCAGGTCTGTGTGCACTTCTGAGTGTAGTATTCATTGTACTTCTGCACAAAACAGGTGATCTTTTCAGAAAGTATCTCAAAAACCCTTATATCAGAATATTCCTTGCAGGCTGCGCAATAGTTATATTATCTTTGATTCTTAACACCAGTGACTACAACGGTGCAGGTCTGCCGGTTATTGCAAGAGCCGTAAACAAAGGTGAAGCCGTCCCCTATGCGTTCATACTCAAAATGCTGTTCACGGCGATAACAATAGAAGCAGGTTTCAGGGGCGGCGAGATCGTACCGTCATTTTTCGTAGGTGCAACTTTTGGCTGTACATTCGGTATGATAGTAGGTCTTTCACCGTCAGTATGTGCGGCAGTCGGTCTTATTGCCGTATTCTGCGGCGTAACTAACTGTCCGATAACTTCAATGCTCATAAGCATTGAGCTTTTCGGTTCCGGCGGCATATACTACTTTATGATTGCCATAGCTGTAAGCTATTTCCTGTCGGGATATTACGGTCTTTACAAAGATCAGACAATAGTTTATTCCAAATACAAGGCAAAATATCTCAACAGAAAAACAAAACAATGACTTAAAACCGCAAGTTATAACTCCCTCAGTCAGCTTCGCTGACAGCTCCCTCAGTGAGGGAGCCTTTTTATTAACAAAAAATCAAAAAAGTACTTGCAAATCAGATATCACTGTGATATAATATTATTCGCAAATCGCACGCTGACCTTATTCTTTAGGTGTATCCGTTAAGGGTATGGGAATAGTTCAGGTCGGCGGAGGAAAATTAACCTAAGGAGGACATTTCAAATGGCATCAGTAGTATCAATGAAACAGCTTTTGGAGGCAGGTGTTCACTTCGGACACCAGACAAGAAGATGGAACCCTAAAATGGCTCCCTATATCTTCACAGAGAGAAATGGTATCTATATCATTGACCTTCAGAAGACAGTAAAAAAGCTCGAGGAGGCTTACAACTTTGTTCGTGAGCTTTCAACAGAGGGCAAGTCAGTACTTTTCGTAGGTACAAAAAAGCAGGCTCAGGATTCAGTTAAGGAAGAGGCTCTCCGTGCAGGTGCATATTATGTAAATGCAAGATGGCTCGGCGGTATGCTCACTAACTTCACAACTATCCGCCGCAGAATCGAAAGACTCAAGCAGCTCCGTACAATGGAATCAGACGGTACATTCGATCTTCTTCCCAAGAAGGAAGTTATCAAGCTTAACCTTGAGATCGAAAAGCTCGAAAAGTTCCTCGGCGGTATCAAGAACATGAACGAGATCCCCGGCGCTCTCTTCATCGTTGATCCCCGTAAGGAGAGAATCGCAGTTGCTGAAGCAAAGAAGCTCGGTATTCCGATCGTTGCTATCGTTGACACAAACTGTGATCCTGATGAGATAGATTATGTTATCCCCGGCAATGATGACGCTATCCGTGCAGTAAAGCTCATCTCCGGTGCAATAGCTAACGCTATCATCGAGGGCAACGAGGGCAGAATGGGCGCAGCTGCTGAAGAAGAAGCTGCTGCTGAAGAAGAAGAGACTGAAGAATAATCTGATATAACAGAATACCCGCAAGAAATTTGCGGGTATTTTTTAAAGACCGGCAAGCCGCCGGATCCTTATATAGTCTTTGTAAGAAGATTTGTTATAGTTTACTTTATTTCCTTACAAAGCTATGAAAATATTTTTTACGGAGGTAATTACTATGGCTTTTACAGCACAGGACGTTAAGACATTAAGAGAGAGAACAGGCTGCGGTATGATGGACTGCAAAAAGGCACTTTCACAGACCGACGGCAATATGGAAAAGGCAATAGACGTACTCAGAGAGCAGGGACTTGCAAAGGCTGCTAAAAAGGCTTCAAGAATTGCTGCTGAGGGTGTTGCTTGTGCATTCGCAAATGACGAGGGTACAGTAGGCGTTGCTATCGAAGTAAATGCTGAAACAGACTTCGTTGCTAAGAACGCAGAATTTCAGGCATTCGTAAAGACTGTTGCAGATACAGTTATGACTGAGGCTCCGGCTGACGTTGAAGAGCTTCTCACAAAGAAGGCTGCCGGCACAGAAATGACAGTTGCTGAGCTTCTTCAGGAGAAGATCCAGACTATCGGTGAGAACATCATCATCCGTCGTTTTGCTCGTTATGAGGGCACTGTTGCAACTTACATCCATGCAGGCGGCAAAATTGCTGTTATGGTTAAGTTCGATACAGACGTTGCAGGCAGTGATGAGTTCAAGGCATATGCAAAGGATATCGCTATGCAGGTAGCTGCTGCTGCTCCTTCTTATCTCGACAAAACTCAGGTTCCTGCTGAGGTTCTTGAGCATGAGAAGAAGATCATGACAGAGCAGATGATCAACGAGGGCAAGCCTGCTGATAAGGTCGAGAAGATCGTAATGGGCAAGATCGGCAAGTACTATGAGGAAAACTGCCTTATCAATCAGGTATTCGTTAAGGACAGCAAGGTAAAGATCGACCAGTACACAGCTCAGACTGCAAAAGCTCTCGGCGGTAAAATAGCTATCGCTGACTTTGTACGTTTTGAAAAGGGCGAAGGCCTTGAGAAGCGTGCTGACGATTTCGCAGCAGAAGTTGCAAGCATGGTTAAATAATAATGCATAATGCGTAATTCATAATGCATAATTAATAATTATCACGCACAGTAAACTTTAAATGGTTTGCTGTGCGTTTTTGTTTTATATTAATCGGCAATTCACCTTGTATTCATAAATTTAATATAATATCTGAATATAAATATATGAACGGAGGACATAATATGGAACGGAAAGATAAATACATCAGGCTGCTTTCGGAAAAATATCCTACAATGAGGTCACTTCTAAGGGAAATAATAAATCTTTCTGCAATACTCAATCTTCCAAAGGGTACAGAACACTTTATGAGCGATATACATGGCGAATATGAAGCCTTCTGCCATATACTCAACAACTGTGCCGGAGTTATCCGTGAAAAAGCAAACATGCTTTACGGCGACAGGCTTTCAGACAGTGAGATCGAAGAAATATGCACGATAATATACTACCCTAAAGAAAAACTCAGCCTTATCAAAAAAGAAAGAGTAATAAGTCCCGACAGGTACAGGCTTATCATAAACCGTATGATAGAAATTGCCGGTCTGCTTTCGTCAAAATATACACGTTCAAAAGTCCGCAAGGCTATGCCTGAGGATTATGCATATATCATAGATGAACTTCTTCATGCTCAGAAAGACGAGGATGATAATCAGATACGCTACCACGAAAAAATACTTGACAGTATAATCGGAATAGATGCCGATGACTTTATATATGCACTGGCAGGACTTATCAAACGTCTTGCAGTTGACCATCTCCATATAGTCGGAGATATTTTCGACCGTGGAGCAAATGCCGATAAGATACTTGATCTCCTCATGCAGCACCATTCACTTGATATACAATGGGGAAATCACGATATACTATGGATAGGTGCAGCATCGGGAAATGAAGCATGTATAGCCAATGTTGTAAGAAACTGCATAAAGTATGACACGCTTGATATTCTCGAAAGCGGATACGGTATAAGCCTGAGAAAATTAACTGTATTTGCAGGCGAAACGTACAAAAACGGCAGCATAACCGAAAAGGCTCTAAGGGCAATTTCCGTTATACAGTTCAAGGCTGAAGGACAGATAATGCTGCGTCATCCCGAATATGACATGAAGGACAGACTTCTTCTTGATAAGATAGACAAGAAAAACGGCAGTATATCTATAAACGGAAAGGAATATGCTGTAAACGATACTAACCTCCCTACTGTCAGTGATAATGGCAGCGGAAAAAATCCTTACATCTATTCAGATGAAGAGTATGAGATAATAAATGACCTTAAAACAGCTTTCATAAACAGCACCAGACTTCAAAAGCATATACGCTTTATAATTGAAAAAGGCAGTATGTATCTTAGATATAATGACAATCTTCTATATCACGGCTGTATTCCGCTTGATGAATCAGGTAATTTCTTCGGCGTAAAGGTGTTTGACGGTATATACAAAGGGAAAGCACTTCTTGATATTGCAGATAAGACCGTAAGACGTGTTTATTATCATAAGAATGACGGAACTATTATGAAAGCTGAAATATTCCGTAAGGAAAGCTATAATGAAGAACTTGATTTTATCTGGTATCTGTGGAGCGGAAGAAAATCGCCGTTATGCGGAAGAAACATAAAGACATTTGAAAGATACTTTATAAATGACAAAAGTGCATGGCACGAGGAATCCGATCCGTATTACAGCTTTTATGAAACGGAAAAATGCTGTAGTATGATACTTCGTGAATTCGACCTGTATTCCCCCTATTCCCACATAATAAACGGTCATACACCTGTACTTGCTTCAAGAGGTGAACAGCCTATAAAAGCAAATGGTATGCTGCTTGTAATAGACGGCGGTTTCTGCAAGGACTATCACAGCAAGACAGGCATTGCCGGCTATACGCTTATCTTCAATTCACACGGGCTGCGTATCAAAGCACATCAGCCTTTTGAAAGCATTGAAAAGGCTCTTTCCGACAACATGGATATAGTATCAAGCTCTCAGCTTATCGAAACTGAGAAAAACAGGATAATGGTAAAGGATACAGACAACGGCAAAAGGATAATGGAGGAAATAGATGATCTTTACGAACTCTTACTTTACAAAAAAACAAAAGGTGAATAATACATAAAAATGAATGCAGTATCCGAGGAGTGACATTAAGGATACTGCATTCTTTATCAAAATATTAAGTTGTTATCATTATTTGGAATCCTGCAAAGCATCAAAGCCTGTCTCGCCTGTCCTGATCTTCACAACATCTTCAACATCATAGATGAATATTTTTCCGTCACCTATATGTCCTGTATAAAGTGCCTTTACAGCCGTATCAATTACCTGCTTTACAGGTACCTTGCTGACAACTATATCAACACGGATCTTCGGCAGGAGGTTCATTTCGACCTCAACACCTCGGTAGTATTCACTGCTGCCCTTCTGTGTGCCGCAGCCGAGTACCTGAGTTACTGTCATACCTGTAATGCCGATAGCTGTAAGTGCTGTGTTAAGCTCGGTGAATTTACTCTGCTTTGTGACAATGCTGATATTCGTGAGCTTAGGTCTGCTCTCATCCGTCTTCTTTTCAAGCGGAGTGAGAAGATTGACTTCAACTGCCTTTTCGGGTGATACATTACCCTTCTTTTCTGTCTTGCCTGTAAGAACCTGCGGTACCTGCATAAAGTCTGCATATGAGCTTGCAAGACCATGCTCTGTGAGGTCAAGTCCTCTTACCTCTTCATCTCTTGATGCACGGAGACCGATTGTCTTTTTGAGAACAAAGAAGATTATAGTCATAAGAACTGCGGTATATGCACCTATGCAAAGAATACCGAGAGCCTGTTTGCCAAGCTGTGTGAATCCGCCGCCGTAAAGAAGTCCGAGTGTGTCTTTATCCTTTGAGAAAATACCTACTGCAAGTGTTCCCCATATACCGTTGCACATATGAACGGCTACAGCACCTACAGGATCATCAACTTTAAGCTTGCTGTCAACAACTTCAACAGCTATAACAACGATAATACCTGCTACGATACCGATAATGAGTGAACCGAGAATATCTACTGTGTGACAGCCTGCTGTTATTGCTACAAGACCTGCAAGAGAGCCGTTGAGCGACATTGAAACATCGGGCTTGCCGTTCTTGATCCATGTGTATATCATTGTTGCACACGTTGCAGCGGCAGGTGCAACTGTAGTTGTGGCGAATATCTGTGCAAGCTGTGTAACATCTGTTGCGGCTGCACCGTTAAAACCGTACCAGCCGAACCAGAGAATGAATACACCCAAAGCACCGAGTGTAAGGCTGTGACCGGGGATAGCTCTCGGCTTGCCGCTCTTGGAATACTTGCCGATACGAGGTCCTACCATAGCAGCACCGATAAGTGCCGATATACCGCCGACAGTGTGTATGCAAGCCGAGCCTGCAAAATCTACAAAACCGAGCTGTGCGAGCCAGCCGTTACTGTTCCATACCCAGCCTGCTTCTATAGGATATACTACAAGGCTTATAAGACCGCTGTATATACAGTATGAAATGAACTTTGTTCTCTCTGCCATAGCACCCGAAACAATAGTTGCAGCGGTAGCACAGAACACAAGATTGAATACGAATGATGACCACGGGAAATTATTGAAATCCGTGAATATCTGTAGATCCGGTACACCTATAACACCGAACAGATAATTTTCCGACATCATAAGTCCGAAGCCGAGGAAAATAAACATTATTGTACCTATACAGAAATCCATCAGGTTTTTCATAATGATATTTCCGGCATTTTTTGCTCTTGTAAAACCTGTTTCCACCATAGCGAAACCGCACTGCATGAAAAATACCAATGCTGCACCTATAAGGTACCATATACTGATCGTAAACGCATTTGCTTGCTGTACAGCCGTATTAACAACGGTATCCATACTTCTCCACCTTTTTTCCTTTTAAATTTTCTTTCCTGATTTATATTAAACCACTTGATAATCTTATACGCCAAAAAGAATATCTGCATAAGACGGATAAGGCCAGTAAGCAGCAGCTGTCTTGCTCTCCATAGCATCTCCGAGTGTTCTTAACTCGCCCATGAGTGCAAATACTGTATTTCTGTAATAGAGTGCAAGCTCAAGCGGCTTGTCTGCATAGAGAGATGCATTATTTGCTGCTTCTTTAAGCTCTGCCGTCTTCTTTACAAAGCTTTCAAGATCTGATGAAAGCTCCTCAATGAGTTTTGTTTCGGCATATACCGAATATGACGCTGAAAGCTGCTTCTTTGCGATTGCTGCATCTGAAAGCTTGTTTACAAAAGCGATAACAGCAGGTGTGATGTTCTTCTCTGCCATATCGATCATTGTACGGGCTTCGATTCTGAGCTGCTTGCTGTATGTTTCAAGCTCGATCTCATATCTTGCGTGTATCTCTGCCTCTGTTACAATACCGTTCCTTACGAACAGATCAACATTTTTCTTATCAACATAGTGTGCCATAGCCTCAGGAAGTGAACGGTAGTTGCAGAGCCCTCTTCTTTCGGCTTCCTTTACCCATTCGTCAGAATAGTTATCACCGTTGAAGATGATGTTCTTATGCTCGGTGAGTGTACGCTTTATGAGAGCCTTTGCAGCTGCTCCGAGATCGTCTGCCTTTTTAAGCTCCTCACAGAACTGTGAAAGCTCATCTGCTACCATTGTATTGAGCATATAGTTCGGACATGCGATATTAAGTGATGAACCCAATGCACGGAACTCAAACTTGTTTCCGGTGAATGCAAACGGTGATGTACGGTTTCTGTCTGATGTATCCTTCTTGAAATCCGGAAGTACATCAACTCCTGTAAGCATGTTTACTTTGCCGTTTGAACGGTAATCTGTACCGTTAATGATAGAATCTACAAGTGCGCCGAGATCATCGCCGAGGTACATTGAAATAATAGCCGGAGGTGCTTCATTTGCACCAAGTCTGTGATCGTTTCCTGCCGATGCAACTGTAAGTCTGAGAAGATCCTGATATTCATGCACAGCCTTTACGATAGCTGCAAGGAATATCTGGAACTGGAGGTTGCTTTCGGGATTTTTGCCGGGATCAAGAAGATTTTCACCTGTATTTGTAGAAATAGACCAGTTATTATGCTTGCCTGAACCGTTAACGCCTGCAAACGGCTTTTCATGGAGAAGACATACAAGACCGTGCTTTTCGGCTGTCTTTTTCATTACTTCCATTGTAAGCTCGTTATGGTCGGTAGCAATATTTGATGTTGCAAATATTGGTGCAAGCTCATGCTGCGAGGGTGCTACCTCATTATGCTTTGTCTTTGCCATAACACCGAGTTTCCACAATTCTTCGTCAAGATCATTCATAAATGCGGCTACTCTTGTTTTGATAGAGCCGAAATAGTGATCTTCAAGCTCCTGTCCTTTCGGAGCAGGTGCACCGAAAAGTGTACGGCCTGTGAAGATAAGGTCGGGACGCTTATCATACATTTTCTTATCAATAAGGAAATATTCCTGTTCCGGTCCGACTGTTGTTGTAACTCTCGTTACATCATTCTTGCCCAAAAGATGAAGAAGCTCTGTTGCAACACTGCTAAGACGTTCCATTGAACGAAGGAGCGGTGTTTTTTTGTCAAGAACTTCGCCTGTATATGAGCAGAAAGCTGTCGGGATATACAATGTTTTATCTCTTATAAAAGCCGGAGAGGTAGGATCCCATGTTGTATAACCTCTTGCCTCGAATGTTGCACGTATGCCCCCCGACGGGAAGCTTGATGCATCAGGCTCACCTTTGATAAGCTCTTTGCCGGAAAACTCCATGATTATCTGACCGTCCTCAGCCGGATAAATAAAGCTGTCGTGCTTCTCTGCTGTGATGCCTGTCATCGGCTGGAACCAGTGTGTATAATGGGTGCAGCCCATTTCAACTGCCCAGTCCTTCATAGCATTCGCAACAGCATTTGCTACGCTGATATCAAGTGGTTCGCCGTTTTTAATGGTCTTTTTCAATGCTTTATAAGTTGTGCGGGGAAGTCTTTCCTGCATCTTTCTGTCATTGAATACCATACTTCCGAAAAGCTCTGTTACATTTGTCATAACCTTTCTCTCCTGTCTTTTGATTTCTTTTTTACTTTACAAAACATAAAGGCGCTGCAAGCTCCATTGCTTACAACGCCTTTGTTGTTTCGATGTTTGCAGTATACACCATTGTTTTTTATTTGTCAATACCTTTTTGCAACTTTTTTTCTAAATCTTGCAAACCGTTCATATTTCAACCGAATTTTGACGCTCTATTTTCGGAATATGAATGATATTTTAACGAATATGCAATTTTATATTGACAATCCTGCACTGTAGTTTTATAATATTCGTTGTAATACGATTTTTGCATGTCGTATATACATCTCAGTCCAAAAAAGAGAAAGGAAGAAAAATATGCAGCCATTAACAAACAGCTTATACGATCCGTCATTTGAACATGATAACTGCGGTATCGGAGCAGTGGTTAACATTAAAGGAATAAAAACACACAAGACCGTATCCGATGCACTCACTATTGTTGAAACCCTTGAACACCGTGCAGGTAAAGATGCCGAGGGAAAAACAGGTGACGGCGTTGGCATACTTCTCCAGATATCACACAAATTCTTCAAAAAGGAAGCTCAGAAGCTGCATATCCCCATACGATCAGAAAGAGATTATGCTGTGGGAATGTTCTTTTTCCCCCAGAATGAGCTAAGAAGAAATCAGGCAAAGAAAATGTTCGAGATAATCGCCGAAAAGGAAGGCCTTGATGTTTTAGGCTGGAGAGAGGTTCCCGCTCAACCGGATGTTCTCGGCGCAAAGGCTCTCGAATGTATGCCTTATATACAGCAGTGCTTTATTGACCGTCCCGAAGGTGTTGACCGTGGACTTGATTTTGACCGCCGTCTTTATGTAGCAAGACGCTTTTTTGAACAAAGTAACGAGGACACTTATGTTGTATCGCTTTCAAGCAGAACTATAGTATATAAAGGAATGTTCCTCGTCGGAGATCTCAGACGTTTCTTTGTTGATCTTCAGGACGAGGACTACGAATCCGCTATTGCAGTTGTACATTCACGTTTTTCAACAAATACATTTCCGAGCTGGCAGAAGGCTCACCCCAACCGCATGATAGTTCATAACGGTGAGATAAATACCATAAGAGGCAACGCCGATAAAATGCTTGCCCGTGAGGAAACAATGGCTTCCGAGCATCTTATGGGCGAGCTTGACAAGGTAATTCCCGTTGTAAATACAGAAGGCTCTGACTCTGCTATGCTTGACAATACACTTGAATTTCTCGTTATGAGCGGAATGGATCTTCCCCTTGCAGTTATGATAACCATTCCTGAACCCTGGGATAACAACCACGCCATGAGCCAGAAAAAGCGTGACTTCTATCAGTATTACGCTACAATGATGGAACCCTGGGACGGCCCTGCCGCAATAGTATTCTCCGACGGTGATATTGTCGGCGCTGTTCTTGACCGTAACGGTCTGCGTCCATCACGTTATTATATTACGGATGACGATGATCTTATCCTTTCCTCAGAGGTCGGCGCACTTCCGATCCCTGCCGAAAAAATAGTACGCAAGGAAAGACTTCATCCCGGAAAAATGCTGCTTGTCGATACAGTTCAGGGCAGACTTATAGATGATGACGAGATAAAGGAGCATTATGCATCACGCCAGCCTTACGGTGAATGGCTCGATTCAAACCTTATCCGTCTTAAATATCTCAAAGTCCCGAACGCAAAGGTCGAGGAACATCCGAGAGCTGAAAAACGCCGTCTTCAGAAAGCTTTCGGCTATACCTATGAAGATGTTATGGACAACATTCTTCCTATGGCAAAGGACGGCAAAGAACCTATCGCCGCTATGGGCTGTGACAAGCCTATCGCCGTACTTTCAAAGCAGCCTGTTCCCCTTTTCGATTACTTCAAGCAGATATTCGCACAGGTAACAAATCCGCCTATTGATGCTATCCGTGAGGAAATAGTTACCTCAACAACTATCTACATCGGTGAGGACGGAAATATTCTTGAAGAAAAACCCGATAACTGCAAGGTAATAAAGGTAGTCAACCCGATACTTACTTCAACGGGTATGCTCAAACTCAAAAAGATGAATATATCGGGCTTCAAGGCAGCAGTTATCCCGATACTCTACTATAAAAACACAAAGCTTTCAAAGGCTATAAAAAGACTGTTCATCGAAGCCGACAAAGCATATAACAACGGTGCAAACATACTTATTCTTTCGGATAAGGGCGTTGACGAAAACAGACTCGCTATCCCGTCACTCCTTGCAGTATCCGCACTTCATCAGCACCTTGTCGCTACAAAACGCAGAACATCACTTTCTATCGTTCTCGAAAGCGGTGAACCGAGAACAGTACATCATTTTGCAGCACTTCTTGCTTATGGTGCAAGCGCAGTCAATCCATATCTTGCACTTGAAACCATACATGAACTTATACATGACGAGCTTCTTGACAAGGATTATTATGCAGCAGTAAATGATTATAATGACGCAATACTTCACGGTATTGTAAAAATAGCCTCGAAAATGGGTATTTCCACATTACAGTCATATCAGGGTTCAAAAATATTCGAGGCAATAGGTCTGAGCAAGGAACTTGTAAACGAATACTTCACAGGTACAGTAAGCCGTATCGGCGGAATAACACTTGAAGATATAGAAAACACTGTAGACCGTCTGCACACGGCAGCTTTTGATCCTCTCGGACTCTGTACGGACAGCGATCTCCCGTCAAGAGGCGAACACAAGATAAGAAGCGGTAAAGAAGAACATCTTTATAATCCGCAGACTATACACGCACTCCAGAAAGCAACCCGCACAAACGACTACAACACCTATAAGGAATACTCACGCATGATAAACGAGGAAATGAGTCCCGTTAATATCCGTGGACTTCTTGATTTCAACTATGCACAGGAACCTGTTCCGATAGATGAAGTCGAAAGCGTTGACAGCATTGTACACAGATTTAAAACAGGTGCTATGTCATATGGTTCTATCTCACAGGAAGCACATGAAGCTCTCGCATCAGCCATGAACCGCATCGGCGGAAGATCAAACTCAGGTGAGGGCGGTGAAAGCCTTGAGCGTCTGAAAAGCAAAGGCACTGATAACGACCGCTGTTCTGCAATAAAGCAGGTAGCTTCAGGACGTTTCGGCGTTACATCAAAGTATCTCAACTCCGCAGACGAACTACAAATCAAAATGGCTCAGGGTGCAAAACCCGGTGAGGGCGGACATCTTCCCGGACAAAAAGTCTATCCGTGGATAGCAAAAACAAGACATTCAACCCCCGGTGTTTCACTTATATCACCTCCTCCCCATCACGATATTTATTCCATCGAAGATCTTGCACAGCTTATTTATGACCTTAAAAACGCTAACAAAAAGGCAAGAATATCTGTAAAGCTCGTTTCAGAAGTCGGCGTTGGTACAGTTGCGGCAGGTGTTGCAAAAGCCGGCGCAGGCGTAATACTCATTTCCGGATATGACGGCGGTACAGGTGCTGCTCCCGGCAGCTCTATCTATAACGCAGGTCTGCCTTGGGAACTCGGACTTGCAGAAGCTCACCGCACACTTATTATGAACGGTCTTCGTGACAAGGTAGTTATCGAAACAGACGGTAAGCTTATGACAGGACGTGATGTTGCTGTTGCGGCTATACTCGGTGCAGAAGAATTCGGCTTTGCAACTGCTCCGCTTGTAACACTCGGCTGTGCAATGATGCGTGTGTGCAATCTCGATACATGTCCTTTCGGTGTCGCAACACAGAATCCCGAACTCAGAAAACGCTTTAACGGCAAGCCTGAATATGTCATAAACTTCATGCACTTTGTCGCTCAGGAACTAAGGGAATATATGTCAAAGCTCGGTGTAAGAACTGTAGATGAGCTTGTCGGCAGAACGGATCTTCTCCGCAAGCGTGAGGGTATAACAGATAAGGAAAACAGCGTTGATATATCTCTCCTCATTGACAAAAAATTCGCAGATGAACATATCAGCTATACTGACAAGAAACTCTATGATTTCAAACTTGAAGAAACCATAGATGAAAAGGTAATAGGAAAGAAACTCAGAAAAGCATTCAATGCCGGTGAGCCTAAAACTATCGAAATAAATATCAAAAACACCGACCGTACACTCGGTACAGCATTCGGTTCTGAAATAACAAGAAAATATGACGATACACTTCCAGAAGATACCTATCGTATAGTATGCAACGGTTCGGGCGGTCAGAGCTTCGGCGCATTTATCCCCAAAGGTCTTACACTTGAGCTTAAAGGCGACAGCAACGACTATTTCGGAAAAGGACTTTCAGGCGGTAAGCTTATAGTATATCCCCCTGAAAACTCAAAATTCAAAGCCGCTGAAAATATCATCATCGGAAACGTTGCTCTTTACGGTGCAACAAGCGGTAAGGCATTTATAAACGGTGTCGCAGGAGAACGCTTCTGTATCAGAAATTCCGGTGCTTCTGCTGTAGTTGAAGGCGTGGGCGAGCATGGCTGTGAATATATGACAGGCGGTACTGTCGTTATACTCGGCAGAACAGGCAACAACTTTGCTGCCGGTATGTCAGGCGGTGTCGCATATGTACTTGACGAGCATCATCATCTTTACAAGCGTCTTAACAAGGAGCTTGTTGAATGTACAGAAGTTACACAACAAAGTGATATCGACACGCTCAGAAACCTTATTGCTGAACACGTTTCCGCAACAGGTTCGGAAAACGGTGAGAATATACTTACTCATTTTGAAAAGTATCTGCCGCTGTTCAAAAAGGTCATCCCGCATGATTACCGTATAGTAACAGAGGCAATAGCTGTAAACGAGCAGAACGGCATGGACGAAGAACAGGCAAAGATAGAGGCTTTCCACAAGCTTATCAACGCTGAATAAAGGAGAGAAAAAATATGGGAACACCTGACGGCTTTCTGAAATATGAGCGTAAAGACGCACAGGCATATGATATAAATGAACGTATAAAGAATTATGATGAATTTCATTATCCGCTTTCTGAAAAGGAACAGAAAAAACAGGGCGAACGCTGCATGAACTGCGGCGTACCGTTCTGTCAGTCGGGAATGAAAATAGGCGGTATGATATCGGGATGTCCTCTCAATAACCTCATCCCCGAATGGAACCACCTTGTAAGCATAGGCGCATGGAAACAGGCTTATGACAGACTTAAACTTACAAACAACTTTCCCGAATTTACTTCCCGTGTATGTCCTGCACTCTGCGAAAAAGCGTGTACCTGCGGAGCAAACGGCGATGCTGTTACTGTACGTGCAAACGAGTACAGCATTATAGAAAAGGCATACAGCGAAGGTCTTGCAATTCCTCAGCCTCCAAAAGTAAGAACGGGCAAGAAAATAGCTGTTATCGGCTCAGGTCCTTCCGGACTTGCAGCAGCCGACCAGCTCAATAAAAGAGGTCATTCCGTAACAGTATATGAACGTTCTGACCGTGTAGGCGGACTTCTTATGTACGGCATACCGAACATGAAGCTTGAAAAACATATTATTGAGCGTAAAGTAAACATTATGAAAGCCGAGGGCATTTCATTTATCACAAACACAAATGTAGGTACAGATATAACCGCTGATGAGCTTATGAAACAGTATGACAAGATAATACTTGCCTGCGGTGCATCTCAGCCGAGAGATATAAAAGTACCCAACCGTGATGCAGAAGGCATATACTTCGCTGTCGATTTTCTCAGATCAACAACAAAGGCTCTGCTTGACAACGGACTTACAGAGGGTACATTCATCAGTGCAAAGGATAAGAATGTCATAGTTATAGGCGGCGGCGATACAGGTAATGACTGTGTAGGCACATGTGTAAGACACGGTGCAAAAAGTGTAATGCAGCTTGAAATGATGCCTAAGCTGCCCGATACAAGAGCCGAAAATAACCCCTGGCCCGAATGGCCCCGTGTATGCAAGACTGATTACGGTCAGGAAGAAGCCGCTGCCGTTTACGGAAACGATCCCAGAGTTTATACAACAACTGTCAAAGAATTTATCCGTGACGAGAACGGCAAACTCAGTGCGGCAGTACTTGTAAAGCTTGGTGCTGAAAAAGATCCCGCAACAGGCAGAATGACAATGAAACCAATAGAAAACAGTGAATATACAGTCAATGCTGAGCTTGTACTCATAGCCGCAGGATTTACAGGCAGTGAAAGCTATGTAACACAGGCATTCAGTGTTGAAACTGATGCAAGAACCAATGTTTCAACAGCAGAAGGCTCACACAGAACAAATGTTGAAAATGTATATACCGCCGGCGATATGCATATAGGACAGTCACTTGTTGTACGTGCTATACGTGAGGGCAGGGACTGTGCGAAAGAGGTCGATCTTGACCTTATGGGATATACAAATCTTTAAGAAAGCTGCGTGAAAAAATTGAAGATCAACGGTAATTTTGATAAGCTTGTACCGAATTATCTTTTTGCGGATGTCGCAAGAAAAACAAATGAGTTTATATATGCAAATCCCGAAAGAGAAATAATCAGGCTCGGCATAGGTGATGTTACACTTCCGCTTGCACCTGTAGTTGTTGACGCTATGCAGAGAGGCTGTGAAGACCTGAGAGATCAGAAAACCTTCAAGGGCTATCCAGAATATGAGGGTTATGATTTCGTAAGAAACAAGATTTCTGACTACTATCAGAGCTTTGGTGTTAAAGTAAACGCCAATGAGATATTTATTTCCGATGGTGCAAAATCGGACTGCGGAAATATCGGGGATATTTTCGCACAGGATAATACAGTGCTTATTCCCGATCCGGTATATCCTGTATATGTCGATGCAAATATCATGGCAGGCAGAAATATCATCTATGCACCGGCAGGACAAAATGATAATTTTCTTCCGATGCCTGATAAAAATGTCAGAGCAGATATCATATATCTTTGTTCACCTAACAATCCCACCGGTGCTGCGTATAACTACGAACAGTTAAAAGAATGGGTTGACTATGCCCTTGAAAACGGTGCTGTAATACTTTATGATGCCGCATACGAAGCATTTATCAGAGATGAACTCCCCCGTTCTATATATTGTATCGAGGGCGCAAGAGAATGTGCTATCGAGCTTTGCTCACTGTCAAAAACAGCAGGCTTTACAGGTGTACGCTGCGGATATACAGTCGTACCGAATGAACTTGTAAGAGGCGGAAAGAAGCTCCGTGATATGTGGTACAGAAGACAGGCTACAAAATTCAACGGTGTTTCATGGGCTGTACAGTGTGCAGCAGCAGCGGTATTCACTCCCGAAGGTCAGAGACAGTGCCGTGAAAACCTCAGCTACTACCATGAAAATGCCATGATGATAGCAAACATGCTTGACGAGCTTGACATATACTACACGGGCGGTAAAAACTCACCGTATATATGGATGAAATGCCCGTTCAATATGAGCGGCTGGGAATTTTTCGACTATCTGCTTTCAAAGGCGGCTGTCGTAGGAACTCCCGGTGAAGGTTTCGGAACATGCGGAAACGGTTATTTCAGGCTTACATCTTTCAATTCACACGAAAAAACAGCCGAAGCAACCGAACGCATGGCGGAGTGCATACGTTCTCATACTTAATAATTTGACATACAAAAATCACGGTAATTCCCGATAAGAATTGCCGTGATTTTTTAAATTAAGGGCTTATAGTTATTATTTCCATGGACGTTTTTTGCCTGTCCAGCCTTTTTCGTTCCAATATTCCATATCCTTTGGATTGAACCCGTTTTTCTGCATCATACGCATAACCGAAAAGATAATTCTCGTTTTAAGTCCGGGCTTTACCTTTCCGTTACGTCTTATTATCTTTGAAGCAATAGAAGAGGTCGCTTTGTCTATCGCCTTTTTCTTCTTTTCACTGACACCTTCCCAGTTAACAGCCGCTGCCGGAATACCATAACGATATATCTTCGCAATTCCCCAGTAAAACATACTGTCTGCCATATCCTTATTTGTGGACTTCATGCCTGCACCGGCGGCTGTGCTTATACATACTCCCTGCTTTCCGAACATTGACTGTTCAGGTCTGTGTACCATCCAGCGATAACCGTAGTGATCAAGTAATGACTTCATCGCTCCGGTTGCATGAAACACATATACAGGACTTGCAAGTATTATAACATCGGCTTCATCAATAGCCTTTGTAATCGGCAAAAGCTTTTGGTAATGAGGACATTTATCCTCGCTTTCCACAAAGCATTTTGTACAGCCGCAGCACATCTCTCCGAAATCCTTCGGCAGAAAAAATTCGGTTATTTCTCCGCCGAGCTTTTCAGCCAATTCATGTGCTATATGACAGGTCGAACCTTTATGACTCTGACCGTGAATTATAACTGTCCTCATACTTTTATCCTCCGGATATCTTCATATTTTTTAATGAAAAAAAGGAAGTTTCATTCTTTTAGGCTTGTTGTTGTAATGGAAAGGACAGTGACTTATAAGTATCGTGTCCTCACCTATCAGCTGAATATTCTCCCATTTTATAACAAGATCTTCGGAACGTCCGAAAAATCCGAAAAACTTCTGTCTGCCGTAAATTATTACAGAAACGACCTTTGCTGTTTCGGTATTCACCTCAACATCATCAACAAAACCTACACGACAGCCGTTTGTACTGTTTATAACTTCCTTATGCCGCAGTTCTGTAACCCTGTAACAGCCCATAAAAATACCCCCTTTACGTTTTCACTTAAATAACTATGACGTAAAGAGGGTATATATTCATTATGAATTATTAATTATTAATTATTATTACGCCGGTCTGAATGTACGTCCCTCAAACTTCTTGTTTATCTTTGCAAAAAGGCTCTTCATAGGTATGGTTGTAAGTATGAACAAACCAAGTGCTATCAGAGTCATAACACCTAAGATGATAAGCATTTTCGATGAAAGATATGCAAAGTTGAAGATATCGCCGAAATGGATTCCAAACAGATAAACATCCCGACAGCATGTTACGCCTATTGCCATACCTGTAATCATAAGTACAAACAGTGCTGTTCTTATCTTGTTGAACGGCATAGATACCTGAAAAAGTATCATAAATGCGGTTATTGCCGTAAGACATACCGCAAGCGTTGAATACTCCTCGACAGTCAGTCCGAATATACTTTCAGCAAATATGCACAGGACTATATTTATAACTGTCGTTATTCCCGCAGGTATTGCTTTTTCAAGAATATTGAGTATAAATATACCCTTTATTCTTTCCTTGTTAGGTTCAAGTGCAAGTATGAATGACGGTATGCCTATGGTACATGCATTAACAAGTGTAAGCTGTATCGGCTGGAACGGGAAGTGTGCCGTCAGGAACAGGAAAAGTATTGCAAGTATCGTTGAAAAAATAGTCTTGACTATAAACAGTGTAGAAGACCGCTGTATATTGTTTATTGTACGTCTGCCCTCTGCAACTACCTTCGGCATTGAGGCAAAATTCGAGTCAAGAAGTACAAGCTGTGCAACATTCTTTGCAGCGTCACTTCCCGCAGCCATAGCAATACTACAGTCTGCTTCTTTCAGTGCAAGTACATCGTTTACGCCGTCACCTGTCATGGCTACTGTATGTCCCTGCTTTTTCAGTTCGACAACAAATTTACGTTTCTGTGCAGGTGTTACTCTGCCGAAAACGGTGTACTTCTTCATTGCCTCGCTTATATCCTCATCTGTTTTCAGTGTGGTAGCATCAACATACTTATCGTAATTCTTTACCTCGGCACGTCTTGCAACATCAGAAACGGTTATCGGGTTATCTCCCGATATTATCTTTACATCTACCTTCTGATCTGCAAAGTATCTCAGTGTTGCAGGTGCTTCCTCTCTTATCTTATCATTGAGAAGAACTATTCCTATTACTTCAACATCTTCGGGCAGATCCTTATCATTGAAATCATTGTCCGAATGTGCAAGTATTATTGAACGATAGTTCTTTGCATAGCCGTTAAGAACGTTTTTAAGATCTTCGGGTACTTCCTTGAGTATGAACTCAGCCGCACCCATTATGTATGAGCCTTCATTTTCAAAATGTGCTCCCGACCATTTTTTCTCGGATGCAAAAGGTACTGCCCTGTCGGACTTCATGGCTGTATCGCCGCTGAATTTATCCTTAAGCGCCATATAAGTAGCATTGGTATCATCAAGTGCATTTACAAGACCGCAGAGTATATCCGCTATATTTTCCTTTTCTGTCCTGTCCGCATACGGTACATAATCTGCTACCTCCATACAGCCCTCTGTTATAGTACCTGTCTTGTCAAGACAAAGTACATCTACTCTTGCAAGTGTTTCAATACAGTAAAGCTCCTGTACAAGCACCTTGCTCTGCGAAAGCCTTATTACGCTTACGGCAAGAACCGTACTTGTAAGAAGTATAAGTCCCTCAGGTATCATACCCGTAACTGCCGCTACGGTATTTACTACCGCCTGCATCAGTTTGTACTCTATATCTCCTAAAACGGAATGTACAATAATACCCTCGTGTTCACTCGGCAGAGTATATTGTCTGAAGAACATAAGAATTGCAAGCGGAAGTATAATAAAAGTAAGCACCTTTATTATTTTGTTAAGAGTGTAAAGTATCTCGGAATTAACCTTTTTGATATACTTTGCTTCAGCAGCTATCTTCGAGGCATAATTCTCACTTCCGACATGCTCCGCTCTTGCAAAGCACTTTCCGCTGACTACATAGCTTCCCGAATACATCATATCTCCGGTTTTTTTATGTATAGCGTCCGATTCACCCGTAAGCAGTGATTCATTGGCATCACAGTTTCCTGATATTACGACACAGTCAACAGGTATCTGATTTCCCTGTGAGAACTCTATCATATCATCAAGCACTATATCGTCTATCGGAACACGCTTTTTCTCGCCGTCACGTATTACAGTGACTTTTGACGCTGAAACAATAGAAAGCTTGTCGATAGTACGCTTTGCCCTTATCTCCTGAAAAATACCTATTGAGGTATTGCAGAGCATAACTCCAAGAAAGAGCATATTCTTATATGATCCGACCAGAAAAACGGCTATTCCTAACAGCAGGTTAAGCACGTTAAAGAGTGTCACGATATTATCGTAAAAAATTCTCTTTATGCTTTTTGTCGGCAGCGGTTTATCATCATTGACAAGACCGCTTTCATATCTTTTCCTTACCTGTTCATCAGTAAGACCGCTTTCTGTTGACGGTTCATATCTCTTGATATTTTCCATATCTATCTGCTTCGGGCTGTTTTTGGTTTTTTTCATTCCATCTCTCCCTTCTTTAATCAATACCACTATATTATATATTTTATTTACGAATATGTCAAATATAATTAATAATTGTCGCTTAAAATAAAAAAATGTGATATCCGATTTTAATTGATTTTTGTAAGTTATCATGTTATAATAATCGGGATAAAATAAAAGGAGGCTTTTTACAAAAATGAAAAAAAGTAAAATAAAACTTATCGCACTTACTCTTTTGTTAACAACCACTCTCGGTATTTTCTCAGCCTGCTCGGGCGATGACAGAAAACCGCTCCAGTCATCATCAAAATCAACAGTATCATCTGCAAGCAAAGCCGATGATAAGAGCAAGGGATCGGATGATAAGTCATCTGACGAAAAAAGCGGCTCAGATACAAGCAAGACTGACGAAAGCAAAGACGAAAGTAAAGAGGAAAGCAAAAAAGAACCTGTATCAGATGTAACGGACGACAAAGAAAAAGGTCCCATACCTGATCTCCCGAAATCAGACGGCGAGGCTCAGACTGTAGAAGGCATACTTGTATATAACAGAATGGCATTCGAGAAATTCTACGGCTATGACAGCATGGCAGAAGACTATGGCAAAACCATGTCAAAATTGGCTGACTATCTCGGAAGTGATATAAAGATATACAATGTACTTGTTCCTACACACTGCGGCATCTCTCTCCCAGACAGCATAATGGAGGATGAAGGTCTTCCGAACCAGAACGACTATATAAACAAAATCATTGATTCTTATTCTACAAATGACTCAAACAAGATAATCGGAGTAAACACATATGATACTCTCATGCACCACAGGGATGAATATATCTATCTCAACACCGATCACCACTGGTCAGGTCTTGGTGCATACTATGCATACAAGGACTTCTGCAAAGCAGCAGGCGTTGACTATGTAAAACTTTCAGAACTTGAAAAAGGTCAGATAGAAGGCTATTACGGCAGCCTTACAAACTATATTCCCGAATCACTTGTTGATCCCGATACTGTTGAATACTACAAGACAGACAAGGATATCACAACAACTCTTTATGACAATGACGGCACAGGCGGAACAAGTACAAACATTATACACAGCTATGCTGACAGCAGCTTTGCATACGGCGTGTTCCTCGGCGGTGACAACGGTCTTATGGTAAGCAAGAACAAGGACGGCAACGGCAAGAAAATAGCTGTTGTAAAGGAATCCTACGGCAACGCATTCTGCCCATATATTGCTTACACATACGGCGAAACTCACATGATAGATTTCAGATACATTACATTTGATTTCAAGAAATATCTTGAGGATAACGACATCCATGAAGTAATTTTCATAAACAACAACATGGCTACTGCAACTCCGGCAAGATGTGAGGATCTTGAAAACCTTATAAAGTAATAATAACAGCATTCAAAAACGGCATCGGATAAATTCCGGTGCCGTCATTTTTTGTCATATTCATTTATCTATAACAGAAGTATTCTTTTCCCTGAGATATGTTGATTCAAGGTCGGCAAGGTGAAGCTTGACTGCAAGAGGATATTTTTCATAGGCAAGCGCTATGGAAAAGCCTCCTCCCTTTGCAGCATCGTCAAATCCGCCCATGTGCCATCTTATAGCCATAGCCTCCGAGGTTTTGAGCCGCATGAAACGTTCTATAAGAAAAACGGATTTTTCACCGTGACCGTATGGGAAAGCATCCTCTATTGCATAGAACGGCTTTTTCTCCCACTGTCCCGTTTCTTCGTTCTTGACATTCCTTGTTGATACCTTATAAAACTGTGCTTTGCAAAGGTCGTGAAGTAAAGCACATATTGCAAAGCTTTCGGGGCTGTCTTTATCAGGCTCAAAATGCTTTTCGACAAGTGTATGATAAACGCTAAGGCTGTGCATGACAAGTCCCTGCTCACACGCACAATGAAATTTTGAGCTTGCAGGTGCTGTGAAAAAGTCTGTTTTCATCATCCAGTCCAGAAGCTCCTTTGAGCCGCTGCGTTTTATATTCTCGTTATAGATACTTATAAATTCTTCTTTATATCCCATACACAACCTCTGATCATTTCATTCTGTCATCATATACCGCACGTTCACCGCCTATGAATTTTGCTCTTGTACGTGCGCTGGTAACATTAGCTTCGCCTATCTTCTTTACCGTCAGTGTAAGCGGTACGGCTACCTCTTTGAGCTGCATACCTATAAGTACACCGCCGATATCTATTCCTGCATCAGCCTTGATATGTTCTACAGCAACAGGATTTTCAAGCGTTCTGTATGTTATCGTTGCAAAGGAACCTCCTGCCTTTGGCTGAGGAACAACATTCACTATCTCTCTGTTCTGTTTTTCGGCTGCGGCTCTTTCTGTTATTATTGCCCTGTTGAGATGTTCACAACACTGTGCAGCAAGATATATTCCCCTGCTTTTAAGTTCGGGATATATACCGTCAAATATTGCCTGTGCTATTTCCATGCTTGATGCTGAACCAAAGCTTTTTCCCGATACAGTGCTTGATGAACAGCCTGTTACAAAAATATCTCCTGCTTTGAGATTCGCTTTTTCAAGTATCTCAAGTACAGCCTGTCTTGCCTGTTCTGTTATTTCCTCATACATTTTCAAAACCCCTTTGCATATAAATCGTAAGGCATCTCAAAAGAGATGCCTTACGGAAAAAAATCATTCTTCTGCTGCTTCCTCAGCTGTTTCCTCTGCCTCAACAGCAGCGGTGTCAGCAAGAAGCTCTTTCATTGAAAGGCTTATACGCTTCTTATCGAAGTCGATAGCAGTTATCTTTACATTGACTTTCTGACCAACTGTAAGAACATCCTGCGGCTTTTCAACTCTCTCGTTTGATATCTGTGAAACATGGATAAGACCGTCAATACCGGGAAGTATTCTTGCAAATGCACCGAACTGTGTAAGACCAACGATCTCAACTTCACATTCTGTGCCTACAGGATACTGATTCTTGAGTATCTCCCAGGGGTTGTCCTCGGTTCTTCTGTAGCCGAGTGATATCTTGCCCTTTTCCTGATCGAGAGCCTTTATGTAAACCTCTACTGTATCGCCTACATTAACGACTTCTGACGGATGCTTTATTCTGTTCCATGAAAGCTCGGAAATGTGTACCATACCGTCGATACCGCCGATATCAACAAATGCGCCATATGAAGTAAGTGACTTAACAACGCCTGTATATTTCTTGCCTACTTCAGCATCTGCCCAGAAAGCTTCAGCCTTCTGCTTACGCTCGTCATTAAGTACTGAGCGGATAGAACCTACTGCACGCTTTCTCTGTCTTGTAGTTTCAATTATACGGAAATTTACTTCCTGCTTGAGAAGACTGTCAAGGCTGTCGCCCTTTGAAGCTGTTGCGAGTGATGCAGGGATAAATACTCTGACACCGTTTGTAAGAGCAATAACGCCGCCCTTTACAACTTCTGTTACGACACCTGTTACTATGGTCTTTTCTTCCTCAGCCTTTACGATCTCATCCCAGCCCTTCTGAGCGTCATAGAGTCTCTTGGAGAGAAGTATAGTACCCTCCTGATCGTTTGTCTTCATTATGATAAGATCAAGCTCATCACCTGTCTTAACAAGATCCTCAGCCTTAGCATTAGGATCGCCGGAAAGCTCTGCCAGCGGTATTATGCCTGTCTGTTTTCTGCCGACATCCACACGTACCTCTGTAGGAGTTACGCCAACAACAACACCGTGTACTCTGCCATCTGTATTATAATTTTTGAATGACTCCTCGAGGAGCTCTTCAAATTTCGGCTCTGCTTCACTTTCTTCAATATTTTTGATTTCTTCAGTCATGGTTAAAATTGCCTCCTTTATTATGCTTTCCGGAGTAGACGCTCCGGCCGTTATACCTATCCGATCCGCATTTTTCAAAGCTGAGAACGGCAGTTCCTCAGCCGATTCGATAAGAAAAGTCTTACTGCACCTGCTCTGGCAGATATGATACAGCTTATTTGTATTGGAGCTGTGTTTTCCGCCCACAACAAGCATCAGGTCGGACTCAGCGGCAAGCTTTTCCGCTTCCGACTGTCGATCAGATGTGGCACTACATATTGTATCAAATATTTTAGCATTTGTACATAGTTTTTGCAATATTTTTAAAATTTTTTTCCATTCATTTTTATTGAATGTGGTCTGTACAACTACACATACGGGTGAATTTTTCAGTAAAGGAAATTTACTAATCAATTCCTCAAGTTCTTCATCATTCATAAATGTATGGACTTCCGACACACAATGTCCGATTATCCCCTGAACTTCGGGATGGTCCTTATCGCCTGCAATAAGGATTATATCACCGTTTGCAGAATGTTCTGCGGCTATCTTGTGTATTTTCAGTACAAACGGACATGTTGCATCCTCATATGATATGCCAAGCTCATTTATCCTGTCATATACATTATGTGAAACGCCGTGCGAACGTATCACAAGTATCTCGTCACTGCAAACATCGTCAGGCTTTTCAACTATCCTGACTCCTTTTTCTTCAAGCTCTCTGACCTTCTGCGGATTATGGATTATAGCACCTAATGTGCATACCTTTTTTCCGCCGGCGGCTAATTTTTCAACGATATCTACCGCACGTTTTACACCGAAACAAAAGCCGGCCGATTTAGCAACAGTTATTTTCATTCCTTCCCTCCAATCCTTTAAGCATCTCCGCTTTAAGCCTTAAAGCCGCTGCTCTTGCAGATTTCAGTGAACTGTCATCAGGAACAACAGGCTCACAAACTCTCACGGTTATTTTTGAAAACAGCCTTATTCTGCCCTCGTGATATATCGAAACCGGTACAACGGGGACACTGAACCATGCAGAAAGAAGCAATGCTCCTGCCTTAGGTTCAAAGCTGTTTATATCCCTTACTATTTTCCCCTGCGGAAACATTCCCACTATTTTACCGTTTTTAAGCAGTTCTCCTGTCCTGTCGGCACAAGCCTTATCTGCGCTGTTGCGCTTTACGGGAAAAACTCCGCAAATCTTCATAAAGCATGAAACAAAAGCACCGCACTGAGTAAAAAACTCAGACTTTGCCATAAAATAAACATTACGGCTTATACAGAAGCCTATAACAACAGGATCGAAATAGCTTGTATGATTGGCACACAAAATATATGCACCCTTTGGCAGTTTTTCCCTGCCTATGAATTTTATTCTGAAAAACGGACGTACAAAAACAAACGCAAGTATTCTTATAATCTGATAAATTATTTCAGGTCATTCTCTCTGAGTTTTTTTATCTCATCCATTATCTTGCGGCTCGCATTGCGATATTCCTCACCGCCGCCGTTTTTAAGTCCAAGCTCCTCAACGGACATAGGCTTTCCCCATGATATAGTTACTTTCCGGAAAACCTTGACCTTCTTATTTTTAGGTGTTATGCATACGGGTATGACAGGAACATTCATCTGGTGTGCTATGATAGCTGCTCCCGATTTTGGTCTAAGAAACTCTCCCGTTTTTGAGCGTGTTCCCTCGATAAATATACCTAAAAGTCTTCCGTCATTAACGACCTCTTCCGCCTGATTTATAGCCTTTCCGTCACCTGCACCTCTCTCTACAGGGAATGCGCCCAGTGTCCTTATGAGCCATGAAAGGAACTTGTTTTTAAAAAGCTCTGCCTTTGCCATGTAATATATCTGGCGTTTCTGAGTCAGTGCAAGAAAAACAGGATCGTAGTTTGAAAGGTGGTTAGAGCAGACAATGAAAGGCCCTGTTTTCGGAAGATTCTTTTTGCCGTTCACCTTATAGAAAAACAAAAGCTTGAATATCGGTATGACGAGTATCCTGCCGACAACATAAATAGGATTTCTTCTTTTCATATAGTATTCTCCTTTATTATGCTGATTATTCTTTCAACAGATTCTTCAAGTGTAAGATCTGATGTATCAAGATTTATTGCATCATCCGCCGCTTTAAGAGGTGCGGTTTTTCTGTTGGAATCGTTATAGTCACGCTGTACTATGTCAAACAGTATTTTATCAAAATCAGCTTCCTCGCCCTTTTCCTGAAGCTGAATAACACGTCTTCTTGCTCTTTTTTCCGGTGATGCCGTAAGGAATATCTTGACCTGAGCATTAGGAAGTACTACCGTACCTATGTCACGTCCGTCCATTATAACATTATCATTCTTTGCAAAGCTCCTCTGAAGCTCCAGCAAAAATGCTCTTACATCCGGTATAGCAGATACTCTTGATGCTGCCATGGAAACATTCTCACTGCGTATCTCGCCTGACACATCACTGTCATTAAGAAGTATGTGCTGCTCACCGTTAAAGAATATGAGCCTTATATCTATCTCAGGAAGGAATGCTTTTACCGCATCCTCATCCCCTATACTTACCTCATTTTTTATACATGCAAGCGCTATTGCACGATAAAGTGCGCCCGTATCTATGTAAATATATCCAAGTTCCGCCGCAGCCGCCTTTGCAAGAGTGCTTTTTCCTGCTCCGGCCGGTCCGTCTATTGCAACCGATATCATAAATAATTCCTCCCGCATTAAATATAAAAACTGGTGTTTATTATTATAACACATTTCACTTTAAATTACAATCATTTATTCCTATATGTCATTTTAATGTCATTTTATCAGTGGCAAAAAGCCTTATCCGTTCATAATCTGATAATATAAATCAATAACAGGAGAGGCATTATGAATATATCAAAGTTAGTACCGCTCGACACTCTCAAAACAGGTGAAAGCGGCATAGTATGCACTCTGCCCGAAGAACCGTTCCTGCGCATAAGACTTTCTTCCCTCGGACTTATACCCGGAACAAAAATAACCATGATAAATGTAAGCCCGTTCGGTGATCCGAAAGCATATTTTTTCAGAGGCGCTTTTATTGCACTCAGACATAAGGATGCCGTAAATATTCTGATAAGAACAGATAAGGTGAAAGATATATGAACTATACGGTAAATACAGATCGTACAGCATTTTCGGTTATACTTGCCGGAAATCCGAATGTAGGCAAAAGCACCGTTTTCAATGCACTTACCGGCATGAAACAGCATACAGGCAACTGGCCCGGAAAGACTGTTGATACACTTGAAGGCCGTTTCATATATAAAGACTGCGAATTTGTACTCACGGATCTGCCGGGTACATATTCGCTCCGTGCAGAATCTCCCGATGAAGCCGCCGCAGATGAATCTATCCTTAACAGTATTTACGACTGCATTATCATAGTTGCAGACTCATCCTCACTCGAAAGAAATCTTTATCTCATATTGCAGATACTTGAAATAAGTACAAAAGCCGTACTTTGCCTTAATCTCACCGATGAAGCAGAAAAAAAGCATATATATCCCGACGAAAAAAAGATATCAGAGAATCTCGGAATACCCATTGTAAAAACTTCCGCAAGGTCGGGAAAAGGTCTTGACGAACTTAAAGCGGCAGTATATGACGTTGCATCAGGAAATATAAAAACAAAAGAATTTGCCGTAACCTATGACAGTCAGACAGAGAATGTACTTAAAAAAATTTCCTCCGCTCTTGAAAAACAGGGTATCACTGACAGATATACGGCTGTAAGACTTGTCGAAAGCAGTAGCCGAAAAAGAATAATTTCCGAAAGCGGCATTTTTATTTCCGATGAACTTACATCAGCATTTTCATACGCAGACAGCATTTTCAAAAGCGACAAAGAAGTAAATGACAGGATATCACATTCAATCGTAAAACTGAGTGAAAATATATTCCGCCGCTGTGTGAAAACCGAAAGAAAAAACTCCTTTGAACGTGATATAAAAGCCGACAGGATAATTACATCCGGAACAACCGGTATTCCTATAATGTTCCTGCTGCTTGCAATTATTTTTTATATCACGATAATCGGTGCAAATTATCCGTCCGAACTTCTCAGCAGTATATTCGCAAGTATCGAGGAATGGCTCAGGAATATTTTAGGCATGATGAACGTGAACAGCTTTATAAGCGGTATTTTCATAGACGGTATGGTATGTACTTTAGGTGATGTTGTTTCCGTAATGCTGCCGCCTATGGCAATATTCTTTCCTCTGTTCGCTCTGCTTGAAGATTCCGGATATCTGCCAAGAGTTGCTTTTATTTTAGACAAAATTTTCTGCAAATGCGGCACAAGCGGAAAACAATCTCTTACAATGATGATGGGGTTCGGGTGCAACGCCTGCGGAATAACAGGATGCCGTATAATAGGCTCTGAAAGAGAAAGAAAAATTGCCGCACTTACAAATAATTTCTGTCCGTGTAACGGACGTTTCCCTACTCTTATAGCTATCATAACCGTATTTCTGACCGGTACGGCATCAGGCTTTGAAGGCTCTTTAATGTGTGCTTTAATACTTCTTTGTGTTATAACAGTCGGTGTGCTTGCATCACTTGCGGCAAGTTCTCTGCTGTCACTGACAATTTTCAAGGGCAGATCTCAAAGCTTCATACTCGAACTTCCTCCATACAGACGGCCTCAGTTCATCAAAACAATAATACGTTCCGTAAAGGATAAGACAGCCGCTGTGCTTTTACGTGCAGTAGTTGTAGCCGTTCCTGCCGGCGCACTTATATGGCTGCTCGCAAACATCAGTATTGACGGGCAAAGCATCATATCATTCATTACAGAAACACTTGAGCCGTTTGCACAGCTTTTAGGTCTTGACGGTGCTATACTCACGGCTTTCATTTTAGGCTTTCCGGCAAATGAAACAGTGCTCCCCATAATGATAATGATATATCTCTCACAGGGGACAATGACAGACTTTTCAAGTCTTGAACAGCTTCACAATATACTTGTAAAAAACGGCTGGACTGTAACAACTGCACTTTGCACGATGATGTTCACAGTCATGCATTTTCCCTGCTCAACCTCCTGCATAACCTTTTACAAGGAAAATAAAAGCCTTAAACTAACTTTTATAGCATTCATACTGCCGACACTTTTCGGAATAATTCTTTGTATGCTTACAAAGCTGATATGCGGATTATTCATTTAAAAAGGGCCTGAACAGTCAGAAACCATGACTGCTCAGGCTGAATTATTATTTTCCGAAATAACCATACAATGCACATTGCACATTGTACATTGCACATTGCACATTGCACATTGTACATTACTCATTAAACATAAGTGTTTCGGTTTTTCCGTCAAAGCCTAATTCCGTATTCTGAAATATTGCTCTTGCGTTTTCTATATATTCCTCCGGCTCTGTCATAGACGGACTGTAATGCGTCAGCCAAAGCTTGTCAACCTTTGATTCAAGTGCAAGCTTTGCCGCTTCAGAAAAAAGCATATGTCCTGCTTCTTTGGCTCTCGGCTGTTTTTCGTCATCACCGAACATTCCCTCACATATGAACAGGTCAGAACCTGCCGCATTTTCGATTATAGAATTAACAGGTCTTGTATCAGTGCAGTAGGTCAGCTTTATCCCTTTTCTCTGCTCACCAAGCACCATATCCGGCGTATATGTCACGCCCTCATATTCAACACATTCATTTTTCTGTAAGGTGCTCCAGACTCTCATCGGTACATTGTTTTTCCTTGCCTTTTCAACATCAAATTTTCCTGCTCTCGGCAGCTCTATTACATAGCCGATACAAAATATACTGTGTCTGAGCGGAAAGGCTTTTATTATAAGATTCTCGATCCTGAAAACAAAGTCCTGTGAGTACTCGACTATCTCAATATCAAACTGTAAATTAGGTGCTATCATACAAAGTGCACGCACATAACGTTCTATTCCTCTTGGCCCTATTACCGTTACAGGCTCGGTTCTTCCCTCGTTGCTCATTGTGAGAAGAAGTCCCGGCAGTCCTGAAATATGGTCGGCATGGAAGTGTGTTATGCATATTACATCTATCGGCTTGAATTTGTTTCCTGTACATTTACACGCTATCTGTGTGCCTTCGCCGCAGTCAATAAGTATAGAATGTCCGTTGTACGTTACAAGGCATGATGACAGCCATCTGTTTTTCAGGGGCATTGTACCGCCCGTTCCCAAAAGTGTTACTTTAAGCATCGGACACCTCTCCGTCCATTATTTCTTTAAGCTCCTGCTTTGTCATTATACAGTTCAAAACAGCAAGCATTGAATTTGAAGTCATGTTTTCTGGCAGAGAAAGCTTTTTTTTCAGCATGTCACGGTTTTCCGCCGCATTCGCACAGCCTGTCAGTCCAAGCTCGAAAAGGTCAGCCTTTGTTATTTCTGACTGAGTTCTTACATTTCCGTTATTAAGCTCACATTCAGCACCCGACCTTGCTATCGCATTCATTATTATCTCATCTGAAATACCCTCAACACCAAGTTTTCCCTCTTTGGATGGCTTATCCTTGCGTTTTTCCTTACCAAGAATATCGGGGATATATGCGTGTTTTATTTTATCGGGAGAAACTGCTCCTTTGAGAAAATTCCTTATAACAAAGCCTGCTCCGTCACTGTCTGTAAGTATGAGTATTCCCCTTGTATCTGCAAGACGCTTTATAAGCTGCTGTTTTTCTTTGTTTTTGAATATCCCGAAACCGTCAGTTGTTATTATAAGTCCGTCAATGAAATTTGAAAGCCTTATTTTATCATACTTTCCCTCAACAATGACTGCCTCCTTTATTTTTATCAACTCTCTCCCTCCCTTACTGCGATAAGAAGTCTTGATATAAGTGTTTCGATAAGAATACGGTTATCTGATGGCGTACTTTTGAGTTTTATATCTGTCTGAAGTATTATATCAAGAAATCTTCTGAGAGTTTTTGTCATATATCTGCGTGAATTGTTCTGTGCGTTTTTAAGTATGAATTCACGCTTACCATATTTGAAATCAGATGCAACATCCGAAGCTGTCTTTCCGCTCTCAACAGCCGCTCTCATACGATACATGTCTATATATACCGAGCTTAAAACGGAAAGTATTATTTCAGGTCTTTCGTTCTGCTCAAACAAAATGAAAAGCTGCTTGTATGCGCCGTTATAATCGCCCTTTGATATACATTCCGAAAGCGCATATATACGCACCTCTGTATTTTTTACAACAAGCATTTTTATCATTTTTTCATCTATATCACCGCCGTCTGCATAGGCGATAAGCTTATCCATCTCATTCCTGAGAAGCGTCATATCCGTACCGCATGAAGATATTATCTTTGATGCATTTATCCTGTCAAGCCTACATCCGCCCTTTTCAGCCCATGAAACAAGCTGCTTTTCAAGAGCGATATCACCTCTTTTTTGCAGTTCGATTGTATTACCGTATTTTTCAGCCAGTGCCGCAAATTTTCTGAACTTTCCGCTTTTTTTATCACCGGTCTTTTTCCCGTCACCCGTATCCTTTGTAGGCATTGTAAAAATAAGTACTGTACTCGGTGAGATATCGGAAAAGAATTTTTCTACAAGCTTGATATCACTGTCATTCAGCGATTCTGCATTATAGTCCGTCACAACTACACATTTATATTCGGAAAAAACAGGAAACTGTTCCGAAGCGGAAATTATATCCTCGACAGGCACTGCCGAACCAAGCTTTACAAAATCAAAATCCGACGGCTCTTTTCCTGCCGCCTTTGTACAAAGCTGTTCGGTGTATTTTTTTACAAGATATTTTTCCTCTCCGTATATCAGATAAAGATTTTTAAGCTTTCCCGATGAAAGCTCCTTTTTAAAGTCCTGTTCAGTCAGCTTAGCCAAATGTTTTCCCTCCCGATATCATACTTATCATCATGTATCTTTACTGTGAGATTTCCTCCGTCAAATGCTGCGAGTGTATCATCACTCATAAGTCCGTCATATTTACCCTTATTTTCATTAGAGTCTGAAATAAAAAGTGTTTTATATCTTACTCCGGATATATTTTCAACTTCACCGTTTATTATCAGTATATCACAATTCTTAACCCTGTCCGAAAGCTCCGCACAGTCAATACCGTCACTGCATATAAGAAAGCTCAGACCTTTTATTTCTGCAAAAACAAAACCGTTTTTGTTATGTACTCCGCTTATTATCTCCATATCATCAAGATGTGTGATACCATAAGAACTGTCTGACGTCCTGAAAACAGTATCGCCGCATTCCTTTATAAGCGAGTGCATATTTTCATACTGCTTTTCCTCGTCATACACCTCAGCAACAGCCGTGTCATATATGCTCATTATATCAGGTGCATAAAGTGCCGTTGACGTTCTGCCGTCAGTTATAAGAAGATATGATATCTCACTGACATTCAGCGCTTCAAGATGCTCTTTCAGCAGATAACTTTGCCCATAACTGCCACCACACGACAAAACAGCCGCCTTATTATCTTTCACAACAACAGCTGTAATGCCGTTTCCCGTATCAAGTACCGAAAGCCTGATGATACCATTATTAACGATATCATTAAAAAGCATGGCAAATACGAATGTAACAAAAACGGAAAGTGCATATATCTTTACAGCGTTTCTGCGCTTTCTTTTTCTTACAAGATAAAGTACAAGAGCCGCAGCAACCGATATTATAAGCCATACAGGAACAAATTCCCTTGCAGTATTTATCTGTGAAAACGGCAGTGAAGAAACGAACTGCGAAACAGCTATTATATAGTTTGTCAGCAGACCGCAAAAGAGTATAAACGGCAAGGCAAGAAAGGACAATATAACGCTGAAATGCAGGATAAGCATTATCATCATTGATATTATCAAAGCTGTCACAGCCGAGGATATAAGCATATTCGTAAAAACAGAATAAACATTTATCTGTCTGAAATAAATGATGCATACAGGCAGTGTGAAAATGTACGCCGAAACTGAAAACGCAAAAACAACCGATATTGCTTTAAGGATAGGTGTAAGCCTTATCCATTTCCTGTTTAGTACACGTTCAGCTTTTCCTGTCTGTATCTTATCATACAGATAATTCTTTATTCTGACGTATAAAAGAAGTATGCCGAGTGTAGCCGAAAATGAAAGCAGAAGGCTCACATCTGCGGCAGCATAAGGATTTATAAGAGTTATTATCAGTACCGCAAGGCCGAGTGAATTTATCGGATCGTATCTTCTGAGAACCACTATGCCCAGAAGAAATATTATCTGCATTATCCCTGCCCTTGAAACAGATGGTGTAAATCCGACTGTCATCATATACAGAAACACAAAAACGACCGACAAAAGAGCGGATAAGCGTTTGCGCCTTCCTGTAATAAGCATCATAAGTGTGAACACAAATGATACCATAACGGCTGTATGCATACCTGATACAACGATTATATGTGAAATACCTGCTTTTCTGAAATTTTCGTATATATCATCGGGTATCTCCGCTTTATCACCCGTCATAAGTGCCGAAAGTACGGATGCCTGCTTTTCGGGAAATAAATATTCTGTTTCATCTATAACACTGCACTTTAAAGATGTCAGCCAATATTGAAAGGGTTTTTCATCCTCATGCACTATCTCGGTTTTCGACTTGAAAGGAATATACCCTCTCAGCATTATGCCTTTTGATATATAACCGATATTATCATTACTGCCGAATTCAACGCCCGTGTTTATCGTATCATAAAGAGCTATATCATAGCACTTATCTGATGAAACAAGTATTTTTATGTTACTTAAACACTTACCGTCTTCGGTGCGTATTTCATCGGCTTTAAGTGGATAATAATATTTCCCGAAGCTGCTGTAAGGCTTGTCAGTAAGTTTTGCACTTATCTGTGCTTTCTGTCCATAGAATTCAGCGGCAGGAAGTACTCTTGTATATGTATATATGCCGATTATGACAACTGCCGCAAATGCAGACAATGATACAAATACAGGAAACACCATTTTCCTAAGCGGTTTTACTATAAGTGAAACAACAACAGACACAAGAAACAGCACTGCAAGAACATCAAGACCGTTTCTGCCGATATATAAAGCGACCACCAGTGCAGCCAAATATGCAAAACCTGTTACTGCAAGCGGTCGCTTCATCGTTCATCCTCCTGTGCTTTTAACACATTTCTACTTTAAGCTTCTGTCCTCCCAAAAGGTGGAAATGCAGATGGAAAACTGTCTGTCCTGCGTCTGCTCCGCAGTTCGATACTAAACGGTAGCCGCTTTCGGATACTCCAAGCTCCTTTGCAAGCTTTGCTGCTACCTCATAGATATGGGATATTACTGCGCTGTTTGTTTCATCCACTTCATTTATAGAGCTTATATGCTGCTTTGGTATTATAAGAACATGAACGGGTGCCATTGGATTAATGTCATAAAAAGCATATACCGTTTCGTCCTCATACACCTTCTTTGAAGGGATATCTCCGCTGATTATTTTACAGAATATACAATCCATAAAAACAACTCCTTTTATCAATTATTCTGGGCGAGCATTTCCTCGGCATAGTCAAGCGTTGCTCTGGTTATTTCTACTCCCCCTATGATACGTGCCAGCTCATCACGTCTGCCATCGTGATCCAGCACGGTAACACCTGTGTATGTCTTGCCGTCATTCACCTGTTTCATTATCTTGTAGTGACTGTCGGCAAGTGCCGCTATCTGCGCCTGATGCGTTACACAAAGCACCTGTCTGCTCTTTGATACCTCTTTTAGTTTCAGACCTACTTTCTGTGCCGCACTTCCGCTTATTCCTGTATCAACCTCGTCAAAGATAAGTGTATCTATATCGTCCTTATCCGCAAGTACATTCTTTATCGCAAGCATCATTCTTGAAAGCTCACCGCCCGACGCTATCTTTGCAACAGGCTTCGGCTGTTCTCCGGGGTTGGTGGATATGAGTATCTCTATATCGTCACAGCCGAAATTGTTCAGCTCACATTTATCCTGACGAACAACAAGCTCTACATTCGGCATATCGAGGAATGTCATTTCAGCCTTGACGGATTCGGAAAATTTCACTGCAACATTCCTTCTCTTTACAGAAAGTTCAGCCGCAAGCTCATCGGCTTTTTTATGAGCCTTTTCACACTCATGTACAAGAGCCTCCCTGTTTTCCTCGTACCTTTCAAGATATTCAAGCTCTTTTCTTGCCTTTTCAAGATAGTCAAGCATTTCTTCAATAGTAGAACCGTATTTTCTGCCAAGAGTATGTATAAGATCAAGCCTGTCCTCTATCTCCTCGATATTATCAACTTCGGCATCTGCTGCGTCCCACATATTTATAACTTCATTACAGCAATCCTCTAACTCATAAACGGCATTCTGCAAACGCTGTGTGAGTGATTCGGCATCAGGCAGTACATCGGATATACGGCTCATTGCTTCACACGCAGCATCAAGCATCTGTACTGCACCGTCATTTTCATCTGCTCCGTTAAGATACTCCTTTGCTTCATTGAGTGCCGAGGCTATCTTTTCCTTGTTTTCGATAAGCTTTTTCTGTTCTGTAAGCTCCTCGACCTCGCCGATATACATATCAGCATCCTCTATCTCCTGAACCTGATAGTTAAGAAGATCAATTCGCCTTGCTCTTTCGGCTTCATCTGTCTGCGCCTTGCTGAGTTCAGAACTGAGCTTTTTATAATTTTTATATGCTGAGCGGTAGGCTTCAAGTTCTTCTTCAAGCTCTCCCAATTTGTCGATATAATTTATATGAAGTTCGGGCGACATAAGCTCATAGCTTTCATGCTGACCGTGAATGTTTATAAGTCCTGTTCCAATGGCTTTCAGCATGGACACTGTAGCCGGTCTGCCGTTTATACGGCATTTGCCCTTTCCCGAAAGGCTTATTTCACGCTGTATCAGTATTTCGCCGTCCTCATCCTCAAAGCCGTTTTCTTTCAGAACGGAAAGTGATCTTTCGGAAGGTTCCGAAAAGACTGCACTTACAAAGGCATTCTCGCAGCCGTTTCTTATAAGCTCCCTTGAAGTCCTGTTTCCTAAAACGGCGTTTATTGAGTCTATTATTATAGACTTACCTGCGCCTGTTTCACCTGTAAGTACATTGAGTCCGTTTGAAAAATCTATGCTTGTTTTTTCTATGACAGCAATATTTTCTATATAAAGATTTGTTAGCATTTTCTATACCTCACGGTAAAAAATCATTATTTTTTCTTGACATCATTTTTTTGATATCAGCAACGAGTGCGGCAGAAACAGCGTCAGCCCTTGTTGCAACAAAGATTGTATCATCTCCTGCAATAGAACCGAGCACTCCCGCACGTTCTGTCGAATCGAGTGTGGCGCATACAGCCTGAGCCATACCTGTCTGAGTTTTTATTACAACGAGTGAATGTGCATGTTCAACGCTTATAACGGCAGTAGAAAAAAGATAGGAATGGGACTGATGTTCTTCATTTCCGGCTGTTTCGGATGAATATTTGTATGAGCCATTGGAATCAAGAAGCTTTATCAGCCGCATTTCTTTTATATCTCTCGAAACCGTTGCCTGTGTCACGTTAAAACCGTCATCCTTGAGCATCTGCAAAAGCTCGGACTGTGTTTCTATCTCGTTTTCCTTGATAAGCTCAAGTATCCTTGCCTGTCGTCTTGTTTTCATTACTGCCTTCCTTTCTCGTTGAATTTATCTTTAAGCACTCTGTAAAATGTCTTATCTTTAAGCTTGATAAATTCGGTTTCAGTCTGTGAGCAGGATATGAGTATTGTATCCTCTTTCTTTATCGTCACTGTCTTTATACCGTCTACCGTTACATATACATGTGTACCGTCATCGCATGACGCACTTACGGATATCTCAGAATGGTGACTGAAAACAACCGGTCTTGCAAACAGAGAATGTGAGCATACAGGTGTCATAAGTATGCATTTCATCGTAGGCTCGACAACAGGGCCTCCTGCCGCAAGTGAATATGCGCTTGAGCCTGTGGGTGTTGAAAAGATAAGCCCGTCAGCCCTGTATGTGCAGATATATCCTCTTTCTCCTGCAAGAGAAACATCTATATCTATAAGTCTTGAAAGCGAACCTCTCGATATTACAGCATCATTCATTGCATGTAATTCTGTCAGCATATCTCCGCTTTTATGAACTATTTTCAGCATCATTCTTTTTTCTATGCTGTAATCGCCGTCTGTAAGGCGTGAGAGCATATCAAGCTCATTAGGTTCAAGCTCTGCAACGAAGCCCAGCCTTCCCATGTTTATACCAAGAAGCGGTTTGTCTATCGGTGCGGCAATTCGTGCGGCATGGATTATAGTACCGTCACCGCCGATAGTCAGCACCATATCACATAATCCGAAAAGCTCATCATTGTTTTTGCAGAATTTTATTTTGTCGCTATTATATCTGTCACTGAGCTTTTCGGACATTACAACATTCATTCCAAGTTTTATAAGCCTGTTTATGACCTCGAGCGAGGTCTGATAAGCACCCTTTTTTGTAAGGTTCGGTATAACTGCCGCCGTTTTAAATCCTTTCATAGACAGCACTCCGTTCATTTATCAAGTGTTTTATGTGAAAGCTCTACAAGAGCGTCTATATCTATTTCTTTATATGCCTTTGGTTCATCAGATTTTCGTATATATATAAGATACTCGATATTTCCCTCCGGTCCTTTTATCGGTGAGAAATCAGCATCAAGAACATCAAAACCATTTTCAAGACAGTAATCGTATATTTTCCTGATTACCATTGCATGTATTGATTTATCCCTTACAACACCGTTTTTGCCGACATTCCCCCTGCCTGCTTCAAACTGCGGTTTTATAAGGCAGACTGCTTCTCCGTTATCTTTAAGGAACGGACGCACAGCCGGAAGTACAAGTGTAAGAGAGATAAAGCATACATCAACACTGAAAAAGTCCAGCATATCCGGAACCTGTTCTTTTGTTATGTATCTTATGTTAGTGCGTTCAAGATTAACGACACGCTCATCAGTCCTGAGTTTCCAGTCAAGCTGACGACCGACATCAACAGAATAAACCTTTGCGGCCCCGTTCTGAAGCATACAATCTGTAAATCCGCCTGTTGATGCTCCTATATCCATAGTTATTTTATCTTTAAGGTCAAGCGAAAATGCGGAAACTGCCTTTTCAAGTTTAAGACCGCCCCTGCTTACATACTTCGGCTTTTCCCCGCGCATCTCAAGCTTTACATCCTCATTGTAAGATGTTCCGGGCTTATCCGACTTCTGACCGTCAACATATATTATCCCAGACATTATAATTGCCTTTGCCTTTTCCCTGCTGTCTGCAAAGCCTGCTTCATATACAAGCACATCAAGTCTTTTTTTTGACGGCATTTTCTTTCCCTCCATTATTACTTATATCATCCTTTATTTTTGATACTATCATTTCACTGTCAAGTCCGAATTTATGCAGAGCCGATTCTGTCTTTGACTGATAAACGACAGAATCTATCGCAGTAAGTACATACTTTCCTTTAAAGCCTGACTGATACAGTTCAAATCCGAAGCTTTCGCCTATTCCTCCGCTTTTTACAGCTTCCTCGAAAAAATAACATCTGCCGAATCCGAGTGCAGTATTGACCGCATCAGTGGAAAACGGCTTTATTGTATTGAGTTTAAGTATGCACACGGATATACCATTATCTTTAAGTTTTTCACGGGCAAGACATGCCTGAGAAAACTCTCTGCCATAGGTTATTATAAGTACATCGGCGTTTTTATCGCCGTAAATCGTATAAGGTTGTTTGTTGAATTTATAATCCTTAGGAAGATACAGCTCGCTGCCTCTCGGATATCTCACAACCGCTACAGCATCGGTATGATATACGGCTTTATCCATAAAATATTCAAGTTCTTCAAAGCTTGACGGTGCATAAACGGTTATTCCGTTTATTGTATTGATGAATGCCGTGTCATATATGCCCTGATGTGTTTCGCCGTCCTCTCCGACTATTCCCGCACGGTCAACAGCAACGACTATGTGAAGTTTCTGAAGTGCGGCATCATGCAGAAGCTGGTCATAGCTTCTCTGTAAAAACGTGGAATAGACCGCAAAAACAGGCAAAGCACCGTCCGAAGCAAGACCGCATGCAAATGTAACTGCGTGTTCCTCGGCTATACCGACATCATAAAATCTGTCCTTGTATTTCTTTGAAAATCCGCTCAGACCTGTACCGATAGACATAGCCGCTGTTATCGCACATATTCTTTTATCATTTTCCGCAAATCTGCACATACATTCCCCGAAGACAGCGGAATATCCCTTTGAAGATGATTTAGGTTCTCCTGTTTCTATATCGAATGCAGATATACCGTGAAAGCTTTTCGGATCCTTCTCGGCAAAGTTATATCCCTTGCCCTTCTTTGTCCAGACATGTATAATTACAGGTCCGTGTCTGCTTTTGGCGGCAGTAAGTGCCTCTTTAAGCTGAGTTATATCATGGCCGTCATACGGCCCGTAATAATAATATCCTAACTGTCTGAACAAATTATTTTTCTGACCAAAAAATTCATCCCTGAACCAGTCTTTTACATGCTTGATAAAACGTGTGACCGGTTTTCCGATAAGCGGTACTCTTTCAAAACGGTGGACTTTTATCTTTGCATTAAGGTATGAACGCTTTATGCGTATCTTTGAAAGATACTTTGCAACCGAGCCTACATTATTGGATATTGACATTTTATTGTCATTCAGTATGACTATAAGCTTTTTACCTGAACGGCCGGCATTATTAAGACCTTCATATGCAAGACCGCCTGTCAGTGCGCCGTCACCTATTACTGCTATAGTATAGCCGCCGTCCTTCTTCATATCCTCCGCACAGGCTATGCCGTATGCCGCCGATACAGATGTACTGCTGTGTCCGGTATTGAAGCAGTCATACGGACTTTCAGTCCTTTTCGGAAATCCCGAAAGACCGTTTTCTGTACGTATGGTACATATCTCGGAACGTCTGCCTGTCAGTATCTTATGTGCGTAGCACTGGTGTCCGACATCCCATACTATCTTGTCATCCGGAGTATCAAAAACGCTGTGTATCGCAACAGTCAGTTCTACAACTCCCAAATTGGACGCAAGGTGTCCGCCGTTCTCGGAAACAGCATTGACTATAACCGTTCTCAGCTCATCAGACAGCTTATTCAGTTGTTTATCCGTCAAATCTTTCAATTCCGACGGCGAATGTATATTATCGAGAATACTGTCATTAGCCATAATAAAATTCCTCGTAATAAATAAAATGATCTGCTGCCTACAAATAAAAGCTGCATCATACAAACTATCTGTATAATTATACAATATTTCAGCATTGATTGCAAGTAAAATGCTCATTTCGTAAAAATAAATGCTCCGTTCCGAAAAATCAGAAACTTACGGAGCATTTTTTGTACTTTGTAAAATTCAAGCCTTTATTTTAATGTGGAATTTGGAAAGTGGAAAGTGGAATTGTTTATGTTATGCTGATACAATATTATTAAATAATATTATTATTTTGTCCTGTCACGAAGATATACTGCAAATTCCGAAAGTACGGATGTATCACCGTCAAATACAGAAAGACTGTCTATAGCCTTGTCAGTCAGTTCTGCGCTTATCCTGCGGCATTCGTCAAGTCCTAAAAGTGAAACATACGTTGACTTATTGTTTTCCTTGTCACTTCCTATCGGCTTTCCGAGTACTGCCGTGTCTGATATTACATCAAGCATATCATCAACTATCTGAAATGCTATGCCTATGTTTTCGGCATATACTTCCGCCGCCTTCATCTTCTCTTTGTCTGCGCCTGCCGAAATACAGCCCAAAAGACAAGCCGCTTTTATGAGTGCGCCTGTTTTTTTGTCATCCATAACTCTGAGATGCTCAACAGGTACCTGCTTGTTTTCGCTTTCAAGGTCGATTATCTGTCCTCCGAGCATACCGTTTACTCCTGCACATTCTGCAAGAAGTCTGCCTGCACTCACACATTTTTCATAGCCGTTGAGCTTTACAGCCTTTTCACTGAGTACAGTTTCAAAAGCAAGTGTGAGAAGTCCATTGCCGCCTAAAAGTGCAGCTGCCTCTCCGAATACTTTATGGTTCGTCGGCTTTCCTCTCCTGAGATCATCATTGTCCATACACGGAAGATCATCATGTATAAGGGAATATGTATGTATCATTTCAAGCGCACATGCAAATGGCATTACGCATTCTTCATTTCCTCCGCAAAGCTTTGAGAACTCAATCGCAAGCATCGGACGCACCCTTTTTCCGCCTGCTGTAAGACTGTATCTCATGGAATCAACAAGAGTCTTGATATATTCGTTCTCCTGTGGAAGATACGATACAAGCTCCTTTTCTATTCTTGATATATCACTCATAACTGTCCTCCTCGTTTATGGTTTCATTTTCAATATCGGATATCTGTGTTATTTTCTGTTCGGCTTTGCTTAACATACTGTAACATTCAGCCGAAAGCTTTGTACCCTCCTCGAAAATCTTCATTGACTCCTCAAGCGGAAGTTCTCCGTTTTCAAGAAGTTCAACTATCTCCTCCAGTCTTGAAACAGACTGCTCATAGTTAAGTTTCTTTTTCATCATTTTTCCTCCAAGATATCATCAACAGTACAGCTTATCCTGCCGTCTGAGAGTATAAGTTCTATCCTGTCGCCTGCTTCAACATCATTTTTCGACACTATTATTTTTCCGTCCATGACCGCCGCCGAATATCCTCTTGAAAGCACCTTCAAGGGACTGAGTATATCAAGTCCTGCGCTTAGTGCTGCAAGCTTATTCCTGCTTTCTGAGAGAATTCTTGCATAAGCGTTTTTCAGTTCTGACGTAAGCATGTCAAGCTTCATTGAACGGTATTTTATCATTTCGGCAGGTGATCTCAGCACTCTTGACCTTGATAAAACCGAAACTCTATGTTTTTCTTCATCAAGCCTTTTTGACATGAGCTTTTTCAGACGATCACGATAAAATGCTATTGCTCCGAACAGTTCTTCCTTTTCGGGTGTAACAAGCTCTGCCGCTGCCGATGGCGTTGATGCTCTTACATCTGCAGCAAAATCACATATAGTAAAATCCGTTTCGTGTCCGACAGCGGAAACTATCGGTATATCCGACCTGTATATCTCTCTTGCAAGAACCTCATCATTAAATGCCCACAAATCTTCTATCGAACCTCCGCCTCTGCCGATTATTATTACATCCGCACATTTCAGACGGTTGAATTTTCGTACAGCTTCGGCAAGCTGTGCGGCGGCATTCTCTCCCTGAACAAGTACGGGACACATTATAACTTCTCCAACAGGATAACGTCTTTTGAGTATGCGGAAAATATCCTGTACCGCAGCCCCTGTAGGCGAGGTTATAACACCTATACGCTGCGGAAATGCAGGCAGCGGCTTTTTATGTGCTTCATCAAAGATGCCCTCCTGCAAAAGTTTTTTCTTTAGCTGCTCGAATGCAAGATTGAGTGCACCTATTCCGTCAGGCTGCATATCATCTATATAAAGCTGATATGTTCCTGTCGCATCATACAGTGATACACGTCCCCTTACAAGCACGTTCATTCCGTTTTCAGGTCTGAATTTAAGATAACGTGCATTCCCCGCAAACATCACAGCTTTCAATGCACATTTATCATCCTTCAAAGTAAGATAGATATGTCCCGATCTGTAGTGGTCGGTAAGATTTGATATCTCTCCCCTGAGAAATACTGAACGTAAATTATTGTCGGAATCAAGCAGCGACTTTACATAAAAATTCAGTTGTGAAACTGTAAGTACATTAATATTATTCATATCATTCAAATTTTATCTGTCCCTCCTGTGCATCGGGCATATCAAAGCCCATGTGCAGACAGGCGGCTCTTGTTATACAGCGGCCTCTCGGTGTACGGTTAAGAAAGCCTATCTGCATAAGATACGGCTCTATAACATCCTCGATTGTTACAGCTTCCTCTCCTATGGCTGCTGCAAGCGTTTCAAGTCCGACAGGTCCTCCACGATAGAACTTTACTATTGCTGAAAGCATTCTTCTGTCATTCGAGTCAAGTCCAAGCTCGTCGATTTCAAGACGTTCAAGTGCGATCCTTGCCGTTTCAAGAGTTATTACACCGTTTGAAAGCACCTGAGCAAAATCCCTTACACGTTTAAGCATTCTGTTTGCTATTCTCGGTGTTCCTCTTGAACGTGATGCTATTTCAAGTGCGCCGTCAGGCTCTATCTCTATATTGAGTATAGATGCACTTCTTTTTATTATCATTGCAAGTTCCTCAGGTCTGTAAAGCTCAAGCCGCAGTGATACACCGAATCTGTCACGCAGCGGTGCTGTGAGCTGTCCGGCTCTTGTCGTTGCGCCTACAAGAGTAAAATGCGGCAAAGGAAGATGATACGATGCAGCCATCTGCCCCTTACCAGTCACTATGTCTATTGCAAAATCCTCCATAGCAGGATAGAGTATTTCTTCAACCGCCCTTGATATACGGTGTATCTCATCAATGAAAAGTACATCTCCCTCATTGAGATTTGTCAGTATGGCGGCAAGATCTCCGGGTTTTTCTATTGCAGGTCCTGAGGTTATACGAAGATTTACTCTCATCTCGTTTGCTATTATACCCGAAAGAGTTGTTTTTCCAAGTCCGGGAGGGCCGTACAGAAGTACATGGTCAAGGCTTTCATTTCTCTGTTTTGCTGCCGCCATGAATACCGCAAGATTTTCTTTTACTTTTTCCTGTCCGATATAGTCATCAAGTGTTCTCGGTCTGAGCGGATTATCGCCGTCATTTTCGCCCATTATTTCAGTCGGTGAAACTATTCTGTTTTCAAAATCAAGATCTTCCATTTTTATATCCTTTCAAATACGGCACTTTATCCCGATAGTTATATATAATTATTAATTATTAATTTTTCTTTCCTATCGCTCTTAAAGTCTGGGCTATAATCTGTTCAACAGACATATCCGGATCAATGTCGGTCATAAACGGCATAACATCATCGGGTGTATAGCCGAGTAC
>Ga0310695_10000332_pt1 | contig 126124 bp, 88 predicted proteins | sample RumenRJG_04DNA_FD_203882 | JGI IMG/M metagenome (GOLD analysis project Ga0310695, IMG submission 203882) | Bovine rumen microbial communities from Lethbridge, Alberta, Canada - RJG_04 (v2) (version 2) | ecosystem: Host-associated > Mammals > Digestive system > Stomach > Rumen | place: Canada...
TTCGGTAAACGTCAGCATGTCGGTATATTCCATCCAATCAGTCCACTCTTCGTCGGGATCGGGATACCGAACACGGTAGTAAAGGGTGCAATCGGGTTCAATCTCATTGATTTCGAGGTTGAAGCCCTCGATGCCGTCTATAGTGTAACCATAGAAAGTTGGAGCCTCGGTCTGTTCTAATTCCGTTACCACGACTTCGCAGATAACCACTTCGCTATCAGACTTACCAGGTGCGACGGCATAGGCATTGATGTAGTATTCGCCGGGTTCGGTAAGCACGATAGTGCCAGAATAAACCTCCCAATAGTCCCAGCCACCATCGGTGCTCTGAATGTTGTAATAAATGGTGCACTCGGGCTCGTTCTCGATAATATCAACATAGAAACCCTGCTGGCCGTCAATGGGATAGCAATGGATTGTAGGGCTTACGGTCTTCTCCATGACCACGAATTCGTAGGCAATCGTCTGGCTGGGAGACTTACCGGGAGCAACGGCATAGGCCTCGATGCGGTGATGGCCCAAATCGGTAAACGTCAGCATTTCGCTATATTCCGTCCACTCGGTCCACTCTCCATAGGCATAGCAGTGGCGATAATAGATGGTGCAATTGGGCTCAGTCGCGGAGATTTCGACGTTGTAGCCCACAACGCCATCCTCAGAAAAGCCATAATATACGGGCCATGATGTTTGTTCCTGCACCGCAAATTCGTAGGAAACCGTTTCGCTTTGGATCTTACCTGGAGCAATGGCATAAGCCTCAATGAGGTAATTGCCGGGTTCGATAAATATCAGACCCCCGTCATATACCATCAAATCACTTAAATCGCCGTTGGGATACTGAATGCTGTAGTAGATCGTGCTATTGGGCTCGCCCTCGATGATTTCCACAAAGCAACCCGGTTTATCTTCAAAATGAGTGACACTGATGGTCGGGTTCAGGGTTATGTCCATGACAACGAATTCGTAGGCAATCACCTGGCTGGGAGACTTACCTGGAGCAATGGCATAGGCCTCGATGCGGTGATGGCCCAAATCGGTAAACGTCAGCGTTTCGCTATATTCCATCCATTCGGTCCACTCTCCAAAGGCATAGCAGTGGCGATAATAGATGGTGCAATTGGACTCGGTCCCATTGATTTCGACGTTATAGCCCACAACGCCATCCTCAGAAAAGCCATAATATACGGGCCACGATGTTTGATTGGCATCCTGCGTGGAGATGCCTAGCCCGCTCAACGAATTGGCTATTGCGGGTTCAACACTGGTGGTTGTTCCCGGACTGGCCGAAAGTTGGCCAGCATGTGCAGCAAACGCCAAAACGGCCACTGCAATCAAGAATAAAGTAATTCTTCTCATAAGCACATTAGTTGAAAATCAGTTAAACATTTCTGCTTACAAAATTACACAAAAAAAGCCATAAAAACAACAACAAGGAACAATCTTGATGGTGGATTGTCCCTTGTTGTTATTATTTTGGGTAGTATTTACCGTCCAGAAATTAGCCGCACTGGAAGTACTCGTTAACGAGTTGTGAGGTGCGCTTGGGATCGTGCTCGATATCGTGGCGCAGGGTGCGGTCGTTGAAGGAACGCAACTGGGCGATGATACCGTCGATCATGTGGGCACTGAAGACGCCCTTCTCCTCGAAGGCAGCACGCAGCTTCTCCAGGCAGTCGGCACTGGCGACGCAGCTGTCGGGCAGGCAGTCGAGCTGGTTGAGGCGGTCGGCGTTGGCGGCATCGTGGATGTTGACGTCAACATAGGTCTTGGCGGCCAGATCCAGCGCGTTCTCCATCTCGAAGCCGTGGCGGCAAGCTACGCACAGGCCAGCCAGCAGCTGATAGATGTCGGCCGAGCCGTCCGGCGAACGCATCTCGACGGTCTGCTTCTGGGTCGTGTCAAACTTGTTGGCGGGTTCCAGCGGGTTGGCGATGCGGCACATGTCGGCACCAGCGGTCCAGCCCAGAGGCACGCGCACGAGCACCGAGCGGTTGCGGTCGCCCCAGCATACATTGGTGGGAGCCTCCTGGTGAGGAACCAGGCGGAAGTAGGACATCGGGTTCTTGTTACCGAAGGCGGTGATGGCGGGAGCCAACTCCATCATACCGGCGATAGCCTTGCGGGCTTCGTCGCTCAGGACGCCCTTGTCGTTAATCATCATGTTGCGGCCATCCTTCATCATGCGCATGTGGATGTGAAGGCCCGAACCAGCCTTGCCCGTAGTGATCTTGGGGGCAAAGGTCACGTTCAGGTTAGCACGGAAAGCCAGGTTGCGGATGACCCACTTGGCCACCATCAGCTGGTCGGCAGCGTCGAGCACGGGAACGGGCAGGAACTCAATCTCGTTCTGCTCATACACCACGCCGTCCTGTTCAAAGTTACCCACCTCGCTGTGTCCGTACTTGATCTTGCCGCCGGCCTTGGCGATGTAGTCCATGCAGCGCTGGCGGAAGCCGTTGGTCTTGGCATAGGGCATCGACTCGTGATAGCCGTGCTGGTCGCGTGCGGGATAATAGTCCACCGAGGGGCGGATGACATAATACTCCAGCTCGCCCATGGCCTCATACTCCATACCCGTCACCTCGCGGAAGGCCTGGGCGGCCTTGCGCAGCGTCTGCTCGGGAGAACTCTCCAGCGGGTTGCCGTCCTTGTCAAAGAACGAGCACAGCAGGCACAGGGTGGGAATCTCGGCAAACGGGTCAAGGAAAGCGGTGCTGAAGCGCGGCAGCACATACAGGTCGCTCGAGCTGGCCTCAATAAAGCTGAACAGGCTCGAACCGTCAACACGCTCACCGCACGACAGGATCGTGCGCAGGTAATCCTTGCTGCTGATGACAAAGTTCAGGGTTTTCAACTTGCCGTCTCCGCCAGGATACATGAAGTTGACCATACGGATGTTGTTCTCCTCAATGTAGCGGATGATGTCGGCCTTGGTGAACTCACGCGGCTCTTTCTGCAGGTAGGCCACTACCTGGTTGGCGTTCAACGCCAGAATTTCGTTTTCCACTTCTAATCTAATAAAATTTACGCTAATAACTACCAGTTGATCACCAGTAGCTGAATAGCAGGTTAATTAATGGTTTTTAGTTGTTGGTGCAAAGGTAATGCAACTCAGCCACAACAGCAAAAAAATTCTCCTTTTTTATTACTTTCAGGCAGATGACAGCAAGCCTGAATTAGCCCTCATGGCAGTAGCGTTGTTATTGTTGGGGGAGGGGTTAGAGTTCGAGGGGGAATTCGAGGGGGTGGTGGCGGCGTTGGTAGCGGGTCCAGTAGGCGGTGCGGGCTTGCATGGTGAGGCGAAGGGCTTGTTCCTCGTCAAAGTTGCGGGCTTGGGCGTAGCTGCGGGCAACGAGTTCGGTGAGGCGTTTGGGACCCCACAGGCGGCACAGGGTGGCGCAGCCTTGCTTGATATCCACCTTGCCGAAACGCATCCGGTTGATATCCACCACGGCGAAATGGAACCCTTGATTGTCCTTGTCCCACAGGATGTTACCTGGCGACAGGTCCAGGTGCAACACCTCGCGATCGTGCATCATGGCGATGAAACGGCCAACGGCAACGGCAATCTCCTCGTAGGTGCCCTCGGTGGCGTGGCTTAAGTCGTAGAGTGTGTGCTTCAGCGGGGACTGCACGCTGACGAAGTAGCTCAGTCCCAGCAGGCCGCAACGGCGCCGCTCGATGTAAGCGATGGGCTCGGGTGTGTCGATGCCGCGTTCGAGCAGTCGGGCAGGGTAGAGGAAGGCGCGCAGGCCCTTGGGTTGGCGTATGCCCAGAGAATAGACCACGCGGTTCAAGGCATGAGGCACGCAGTAGCGCTTGGCGTTGACGAGTGTGCCGTCAGGGGCCTCAATGACGCGCAACTGGTTGCGCTTGTCGTAGATGACCTCGCCCAGTCGCTCAAATTCCTCGGGCAACCCTTCCAGCCATTGCTCAAGATGCTGATATTTCTTATTGATGAGCACTCTTTGTGTTATGCTTTAGCGCCAAGCATGCGAAACACGGTTGACAAGTTTTCAACATGGTTGCCTCGCACGATGACGTGATGGTTGCCGATGCTGCGTTCCAGGAAGTAGTCCAATGGTTCGTCGAGGCGCAGGTGCAGTTGGGTGCGGCACATGTTGGGATTGGTGGTGCATTCCAGCAGGCGTGCCTTGCTGATGAAGAATCGTTCCATGCCTGCCCCGCCGCACTTGACCACGGTCATGTCCATCGGCTCGAAGACGCCCTCGACGGCGACACCGCTCAGCGACTCGTAATGGTCGCGCACGATGTAGCGGTCGGTCATCGCGGGTGCAATGGTGCAGTGGGCAAACACCATCTCGTGGGCGGCATTGTCCAGAATCTTGGACGGGTTGGCCATGAAGGTCATCTCGCCCGTGGCAGCCTGTACGGCAAGCATGGTCAAGAGGGTCTGCTCGTCGCCCTCACAACCAGCGGGAATGCCTTCCTGGTTGAGCAGTGCCAACGCCACGCAGCCCGTGGTGTGCGTTGTGGGAATCAGGTCAAAACAGTTGAGTGTGAAGGCATCCAAGCGATAGCGCTCCACGATGCCCTTGACCGAACGGTACAGGCGCATCGCCTTGACCACCTCGTCGCGCGACGGCTCCTTGACGCCCACGGCCTTGCTGATGAACTCGTCGGTGATATCCTGCACCTCGTCATCGGCAACGGCCTCATAGCCCTTGACCACCTCGTCGAGGGGCACGTCAACCATCTCCACGCCCCAGCGGTTGCTCATGGCGGCATAGCTCACGCCACTGGCGATGAGCCAACCTGAGGGCTTGCCGATGACGCCCACCCGCTTGCCATTCAACTTGTCGATAGCGTCTTGGGCAATGGCATAGTCGTCGATACCCTGCATGATGAAACTGACGGGACCGTGCAACACACGACCGTGACGGTCGTTCTGACGCATCCACGACAGGATTTCGAGTGATGCGGCGAGTGAATTCTTCAGCCCGTCGGCGATGAGAACAACGTAGTGGGGCAAGCGGTCGATATTAGCCTTGACCATCTCCTCCACGCCGCCGCTGCCCACCAGCACCATCGTGGCGCCTTCGGGCAATGGCTTGTCCAATTCCTCGGGGAAGATGTATTGCACGTCATATTTCCCGGCGATAGCGTCGAGCAATTCGTGGTGGTCGGTGAAAATCGACTCACGTGATGCCAGCGACGATGCAAATGTAATCAGATTCAGTTTCATCATGATGAATGGTTAATGGGTTGTGATAATGGTGCAAAATTAGGGAAAATCTGGGACTCCTACAAAGAAAAGCGGCCCGAGACTGCTCTTAGGCCGCTTTTTATCGTGAAATGGGTGATGGTGGCATCAGAACTTGTAGCGTACACCGGCCAGGGCAACACCCTGCTCACCCATACCTAACTCGAGGAAACCGCGCACGTGGCTACCGCCGGCCTCAAAGCCAAGAAGTGAAACCTGGAAGTTGAACAGCAGGTCGTTGGCTGTTATCTTTTCGTCGGACTTATGGCCTTGCTCATCATAATCCTTATTGACGAAGTGGGTGTAGGTGGTACCCAATGCCAGTTTGGAATAAAGGCCCCAATTCTTCTTGCGCAGCCAGTTGAATTTCACCGAGGGCATAAAAGTAAAGTAGGTTCTGTTGATGTGCGAGCTCAGCTCATTGTCATAGTAACCGTCCTCGTTGTTGGTGGCGAAGACGGCCACAGCACCGACGCCAATCAGGGGGCTGGTGTGATAGAAGTATTCCAGTCCGATAGGGCCGACGCACTTATAGTCTTCATAGTCCTCGCCGAACATGGCAGGGATGACATCGGTAAGAATGTCAATCCACATCGAATTGGGCACGGTACCATAGCTGATGGCAATCTCATGACGTGTCTCTTCAGGCTCTTGGGTTTGTGCTGTAGCACAGAAAGCAATACTGATGGCTAAAATAGCCAATAAACTCTTAATTTTCATCGTGATGTAAATTGATTGTGTTTAATTGCATGTGCCGCGGCAATTGCTGTTGCCAAGACGCATATTATTTGGATTTTTTGTTAGACTTGTTCATCTTGTTGCCCAGATTGAGGATACGGCGGAATTCACCTGCCTTATCGAACATCTCCTTGGCCTTGTCGAGGTACTCGTCGTCCTTGATAGCGTTCTGGACCTGACCGCGCTGGTAATAGAGACGGTCCATGATCTCTTGAGCGAGCAAGTAGGCGATATCGCGTCGGTGCAGGTCAAGGTCATGGTCCAAATCATGCTTGAGCAGAGCCTCGAGGCGGTCGAACTGCGCACTCGTGGAGTCGTTCATATATCCCTCGGCAGTCGCTGTCTTGCGCAAGGTAGCGAGTTGCTGCTCGCACACCTTGTCATATTCAAATTTCTCGGCATCGACAAAAGCCTTGAACTCATTGAAAATCTCGTCGGTAATCTCAAAATCCTCAGGGTTGGGGATTTCATGGCCATGCTCGGCGACATATTTGGTGGCGAAGTCAAAGTCCCAGTGGTCGCGCATGATGTTATAGACGATGCGTTTCAGCTCGCGGGGCTCCACCTTGAGGTCGGGCATGATGCCGCCTCCCTCGAGCACCTCGCGGCCATGTGCGGTGTGGAACACGCGTGCGGTGCTGTCGGTCGTGGTCTTCTTGAACGTGCCGTCGGCATTGCGGTTGCCGTAGTCCACCTCCTGGATGAGTCGTCCGCTGGGGATGTAGTACTTGGCGATGGTGACCTTGAGCATCCCGTCGTAGGGTAACGAACGGGTAGATTGCACAAGGCCTTTGCCGAAGGACCTCGTGCCGATAATGACGGCGCGGTCCAGGTCCTGAAGGGCGCCTGCGGTGATTTCGCTGGCACTTGCCGACCCGCCGTCGATGAGTACGGCCAGGGGTATCTCGGTGTCAACGGGATCGACGGTGGTCTTGTAGGTGCGTTCACTCGACTTGTCGCGGCCGCGCATCTGCAGCACCTGGGTGCCCTTGGGCACAAAGCAGCCCACAATCTGGATGGCTCCCTCGACGATGCCGCCGCCATTGCTGCGCAGGTCCAGGACGATGTTTTTCACCCTGGGGTCCTTCTTGAGCTCGATGAGGGCGTCACGCACCTGTTGTGCCGACTTCTCGTTGAAGGTCGTCAGGTCGATGTAACCGATATTGTCCCGTGTCACGCCATAGTAGGGCACGGGATTGACGCTGATGGTCTCGCGGTTGAACGAGAAGGTCTTGACGCTGTCCTCATCATAGGGGCGCACAACGGTCACGGTCAGGTGGGTGTTGGCTTGTCCCTTGAGCCGCTTGCTCACCTGGTCGCTCGTCCAGGTGGCGGTGCTGTCGCCGTCAATCATGATGATGCGGTCTCCCGAGCGCAATCCGGCGCGGGCCGCAGGGCTGCCCTCGTAGGGTCCGCTGATGTAAACACCCTTTTTGCCATCGACGGTGCGCTCCATCAGGTAGCTGCCGATACCTCCATACTCGCCCGTGCTGATGGTCATGAACTCATCGGTCTCTTTGGCGGGGATGTACTCGGTATAGGGGTCAATGTCTTCGAGCATCGCGTTGATGGCGTTCTCGATAGACTTCTGGGCATCGATGGTGTCAACGTAGAAGGTGTTCAACTCCTTGTACAGGGTGTTGAAGATGTCCAAGCTGCGTGCCACTGCCGCATCGTCGTTCACCTTTTTCTCGTCGTCGGCGAGGGCTGCCGGAGCAGCGAGGCACAACACCACGCAACCCCAAGCAAGATATTTGAGCGTCTTTTTCATTATTTATAATGTATTTGGCTGCGAAAGTACTACTATTCCCCGAATTTTTCCCGTTTTTCACGCCTAAAAAACCTTTATGACATGAAAAAAAGCAAGATTTTTCATTTTTTTATTGCACAGTTCAAATATTGGTAGTAACTTTGCACCGCATTTTTCGGCAGGGGTCTGCCAAAAGGTGCTGAAAACGCTTCTTTAGCTCAGTTGGTTAGAGCATCTGACTGTTAATCAGGGGGTCCTTGGTTCAAGTCCAAGAAGAAGCGCATCATAATGACAGATATTTAAGAGTGGATTGCTTCTTTAGCTCAGTTGGTTAGAGCATCTGACTGTTAATCAGGGGGTCCTTGGTTCAAGTCCAAGAAGAAGCGCAAGCAAGAGACTGCGGGAGCCGTCTCTTGCTTTTTTTACGCACTGACGTGAGTGTGGCGACGGCTGCAAAGCCACCGTCCACAAGACAAGACGAGCCGGCCATCCTGCTGTGGGGACAAGTATTGAGGTAGTGAAATAATACAGATAAGGCAAAGCGTTAAAGTGCACATGGGTGCATTAACGCTTTGCTGCGGTAGCCCATAGCAGAATCGAACTGCTCTTTCAAGAATGAAAATCTTGCGTCCTAGCCGATAGACGAATGGGCCGTACCTTGCTGAACCATGACACCCCCGGTAGGGGACGCCACGCTCCTAATTGCTTAGGCCTGGTTCAGCTTGTTGATGTGCTGAGCGAGCTTGGACTTCAGGTTTGCGGCCTTGTTCTTGCTGATCACGTTCTTGCCAGCAAGCTTGTCAAGCATGGCGGTTACCCTGGGCATAGCCTCGGCGGCTTCCTTGGCGTCGGTCATCTTGCGGATGTTGCGCACGGCGTTGCGCATGGTCTTGCTGTAATAACGGTTGCGAAGACGGCGGGTCTCGCTCTGACGAATTCTCTTAATAGCTGATTTATGGTTTGCCATAATTTAATATAAAACGTTGTTATTTAGTGATTAATAGTAGCCCATAGCAGAATCGAACTGCTCTTTCAAGAATGAAAATCTTGCGTCCTAGCCGATAGACGAATGGGCCGAAAAGCGGATTTTTTCCGCAAAAGCGACTGCAAAATTAGAACTATTTTTTGAATTGGCAAAATTTAACCTCTTGAAAAGCAGAAAAAGTTGCGTTTTTTGGTGTTTTATGGCTTGTGAATGGCAAAGAATGAGTAAATTAGCGGCATGTATGAGAAGTTGAAGGGCGTCGTGCTCAACACCGTGCGTTACAGTGACAAGCACAACATCGTGCACATTTACACCGATGGGCACGGGCTGATGTCGTTTGCCGTCCCCCAGGGCAAGACAGCGGCAGCACGGATGCGCAACGCGATGCTCATGCCGCTGTCGCTGGTGGACCTTGAGGCAGGTCTGCGCAACGGCCGGGACTTGTCGCTGCTGCGTGAGGTGCGCCGCAACTACCCGTTGGCGACGATTTACAGTGACCCCGTGAAGAATGCCATCGCACTTTTCATCAGCGAACTGCTGGCTCATGTCATCCAGGAGCCCGAAGGCAACAGTTACCTGTTCAGTTACATCGAGCAGTCGGTGCAGTTGCTGGAGCAACTGCCGGGTCAGGTCGCCAATTTCCACATTTGTTTCCTTTACCACCTGGGCGCTCATCTGGGCATCCAGCCCAATGTCGAGAGTTACCATAGGGACTATTGGTTTGACATGACCGATGGCGTGTTTGTGCCCTCGGCAGTACGGGGCCACGCCTTGCTTCACCCCCAGCAGGCGCAGGTCATCCACCTGCTGTCACGCATGAACTTCAGCAACATGGGCGTCTTCCGCTTCAGCCGCGAGGAGCGCAACCAGGTGCTTGACGTCATCATCAGTTACTACCGCCTTCACAATGCCGCCATCGGCACCCTCCGCTCCCCCGACATCCTCAAGCAACTGTTTGTATAAAAACATTAAGGACTTTAAAGGCCCTAGGGTCCATAAAGTCCTTAATGATGATAAGTGAAGGTAACGAGGGAACTTAATTGAAAACGAGTTGTTCGTGTTGTTCCGCGTTGTTCAAGTTGTTTGGAAAACTTGGCGTGAGACGGTTACCAGCTGCCGCCGCCACCGCCGCCGCCGAAGGAGCCTCCTCCGAAGCCTCCCCAGCCACCGCCGCCACCCCAGCTGCCACCGCCGCTCCATGACGAGCCGCCACGTCCCCAGTCGTTGCCGCTGGTGAAGATGATGGGGCCGCCCCAGGTGCCGGTGTCGCCGTTGTTGCGGTTGCCGTGGTTACCCTGGTTGCTCTTGTGAGCAAGGTACATGAAGAACGCCATGATGAAGATGAACATGATCAAGGCGAACAGTGCGCTGTCGTCGTCCTGCTGGGCATAGTCCTCCTCGTTGTACTCGCCGGTGGCGAGGTCTCGCACGACTTTGGCACCAGCCCACACGCCTCCCAGGTAGTCATTGTCCTTGAAATAGGGAATCATCTCCTGGTTGACGATGCGCGTGCTGGTGGCGTCGGTGATGGCACCCTCCAGGCCGTAGCCTGTTGCGATGAACGCCTCACCCTTGCTGTCCTCGGTCTTAGGCTTGATGAGGATGACCACGCCATTGCGGTTCCTCTGCGTGCCCACGCCCCACTGTTGGCCGATGCTATAAGCCATCATGGCTTTGTCGTATCCGCCCAGGTCGTCCATGGTGACCACACAAATCTGGTTGCTGGTCTCCATGGCAATTTTCTCCAGGGAGTCCTCGAGCCACTGGCAATCGCCCAGGATGCCAGCGAAGTCGTTGACCAGCCGTGGCGGGTCGGGCCGTGGCGGCACCTGTGCCAGCACCGTCAATGTGGTGAGGCACAGCAACAGCGTTGCCGTCAGGTGCAATATCGCTTTATTCCATGTTGCCATAGTCGTTGTCGTGGTCATCGGGTTCGTCATCGTCGTCAAGGTCGTCGAAGCTGACCTCGTTGCTCAACTCGTTCTCGTCGTCACGCTCCCCGGGGAAGTACTGCGACAAGCGTTCGCCCATACGGGCGATAATGGCGCACAGGCCGTCAACCGGCCGCCCCGCTTTGAGGTAGCCTTGCAACTCCTCAACTTCGCCGTCCCAGAAACCCGTGGGCACCACATCGTTGATGCCGGTGTCGCCCAGGATGGCAAACTTACGGTCCTCGTAGGCGACAAAAATCAGCACGGCGTTGCGGCGCTTGGTGGTGTACAGGTGCAGGCGGTTAAAAGTGCGGGTGGCGCGTTTCATCACATTACCGCGGCAACGCGGCGTCACATGGACGCAAATCTCGCCCGTAGTGTGACGCTCGGCTGCGGTAATGGCATCGGCAATGCGCCGTTGCCCCTCACTGGGGATGAAATCGACCAGTGCCATCGGTTACTTGCCCTCGCTGGTGCCAAAGTCCACCTTAGGAGCCTTGTCGGCACCCTCTTGTGCCTGGAAGTAAGGCTTATCATCGAAGTTGAAAATCATTGCGATGATGTTGGTGGGGAAGGTGCGGCGCTTGGTGTTGTATTCCCTAGCTGCCTCGTTGAACTTGTTGCGTTCAACAGAGATGCGGTTCTCTGTGCCCTCCAGTTGGCTCTGGAGTTCCAGGAAGTTCTGGTTGGCCTTCAGGTCGGGATAGTTCTCGGCCACGGCAATCAGTCGGCTCAGTGCGTTGGTCACGTCACCCTGTGCTGCCTGATACTTCTGCAGGTCCTCGGGGGTCATGTTGGTCGGGTCGATGGTGACCTTGGTGGCGTTGGCGCGAGCCTCAATAACGCCTTCGAGCGTCTCCTGCTCGTGCTTGGCATAGCCCTTGACGGTCTCCACCAGATTGGGAATCAGGTCAGCGCGGCGCTGGTACACGTTCTCCACATCAGCCCAAGCCTTCTCAACGCCCTCTTGTGATGACACGAGTCCGTTGAAGGTGCCTTTTACCCAGCCATACAAAGCGAGGGCGATAACGCCCAGGACAATAAGTCCGATCAATCCTTTTTTCATTGTCTTTTTTATTTTTTAATTTAATAATGTGAATTTTGTTCTTTTAAAAGGCAAATTTAGTAATAACCTTGTGAACATTTGCAAGATTTGTGCCATTTTTTTAAAAAACAAGTGGCAAAACGTTTTTGCCACTTGAATGATAGGGATTTGAAAGGCTGATTAGCGAGGGGGAGGACCAGCTCACAATGCCAGTCTCAGCCCGATGCCGTAGCTGCGGTAGGTGGGTGTGACCGCATTGCGGAACGACACGCGGCAGAAACAGGCTCGCGGCCAGTAAAAACACAGGCGCGGATAAAAAAGAAAAAGGGAGATGAACCGTTGTTCACCTCCTTTTTCCTTTGGTTGCCTTGCCCGGACTCGAACCAGGAAATGCGGCACCAAAAACCGTTGTGTTACCATTACACTACAAGGCAATCCCTATGTCAACTGAGCGGCAAGCGCTCAAATTGCGGTGCAAAATTACTGCTTTTTTTTGATTTGCAATCTTTTTTGCAGGATTTTTTAAAAATTGCTTTCTTTAAATTGTAAGGGAACGCGTATTGGCTCACGCAGTAGTCAAGTCATCAAAACTGTCGGCCAGTGCCCGAAACCAATAAGCCGTTGCAGTGTTTACTTCTCCTCTTGCATCTTCTTTAATATCTTAATGCCCTCCGAAACGGTCACTCTCCTTGGATTAAGTTCTATTGTCGCAATAATTGCGTCAATTACCTCCTTAGTGTTTCGCAAACCATGTTCTTCAAGGATTTTATCAATAGCCTTCTGGTCGAGGACCTCACCTCTCGCTTGTTGCTTCAACAGTTCCTCTACAATTTTGTCGATGGTTGCCTGGTCCAAGTTTTTGGCACCGCAGCAATTTTTCAGATTATTTGCCATAATAGTTAAAAGTTAAGTTGGTTAATAATATGGGTTTCATCCCAATTAAGGGATTTTTTTATTGATCTTTTAAGAAGAACGAGTCCTGCATCGAAATGACACAGGACTCGCATTATTTACTTGACAATCAGCAGGTAGTAGTTCTTCTTGCCCTTCTGGGCGAGGATGTACTTGCCGTTGAGCAGCATGTCGGGGCTGGCAGGCATGTTGGGGTCGGCCACCTTCTCCTTGTTGACGCTCACGCCGCCGCCCTGGGTGAGTTTGCGCATCTCGCCCTTGCTGGGGAAGACGGCAGCCACGTCGGTCAGCAACGAGATGAGCGGAGTGCCCTCGTCGATGGCGCTGCGGGGTACCTCGAACTGGGGAACGCCTTCAAACACGTTGAGCAGCGTCTCCTCATCAATCTTGTGCAGGATGTCCTTGGCCTTGTTAGAGAAAAGAATCTGTGAAGCCTCGACAGCCATCTCGTAGTCCTCGGCGCTGTGTACCATGGTGGTGATTTCCTTGGCGAGGCGCTTTTGCAGCGGACGCAGGCCGGGATCCTTCTCCTGCTCAGCAATCAGCTCGGCAATCTCCTCCTGAGGCAGAGCGGTGAAAATCTTGATATACTTCTTGGCATCCTCGTCGCTCACGTTGATCCAGAACTGGTAGAACTTGTAGGGCGATGTGCGCTTGGGATCGAGCCACACGTTGCCACCCTCGGTCTTGCCGAACTTGGTGCCGTCGCTCTTGGTGATGAGCGGGCAGGTGATGGCATAGGCCTCACCGCCGTTGATGCGGCGAATGAGCTCGGTGCCCGTGGTGATGTTGCCCCACTGGTCGCTGCCGCCCATCTGGAGCCTGCAACCCTCGTGCTCATAGAGGTACAGGAAGTCGTAGCCCTGAAGCAACTGATAGGAGAACTCAGTGAACGACATACCGTGGTCGGCGTTAGCGGCCAGACGCTTCTTGACGCTGTCCTTGGCCATCATGTAGTTGACGGTGATGTGCTTGCCGATGTCGCGGATGAAGCTCAGGAAGGTGAAGTTCTTCATCCAGTCATAGTTGTTGACCACGATGGCATGGTTGGGTGCGTCGCTGTCAAAGTCCAGGAACTTGGCCAGCTGCTTGCGGATGCACTCCTGGTTGTGACGCAGCGTCTCCTCGTCGATGAGCTTGCGCTCCTGCGACTTCATCGAGGGGTCGCCAATCATACCCGTCGCGCCGCCAATCAGGGCGATGGGACGATGTCCCGCGCGCTGCAGGTGCTTGAGCATCATCACGCCCACCAGGTGGCCGATGTGCAGTGAGTCGGCTGTCGGGTCGATGCCCACATAGCCACTGGTCATTTCCTTGTTGAGTTGCTCCTCGGCACCAGGCATGATGTCATTGATCATGCCGCGCCATTTCAGTTCTTCTACAAAATTCATCGTTTCTATTAATTATATTATTTGTTGGTTATTTTCTTCATTGTGCGACAAAGATACAACAATTTTGCAAATCGCCCCCTATTTCGCCCAATTATCACTTGTTTTGTTAGCCGAAGGTGCGCTTCAGCCAGATGCCCATGAACCTGTCATAGACCATGTAGCCCTGGTGCGTGCGATAGACGATTTCCTTGTCCAGCAAGCCCCGCAGGGCCGACTGGACGATGCTGGCGCTGAGCAGGTTGTGTTGCCTGATGAATTTGCCGCCGGTTGGCTCGGTAACCAGGCCGTCGCTGGCAATGGCCTTGAGCAGGTTGAACTGGTTGGACGACAGGAACTGCGCCAGGCTCTCGTACTGTGGCGACTTGCTCTCGACCAGCCGCACGGTCTCGCGGTTCACGTCATCCATCGACCTGACATGCAAGCAACTCTCATACAGTCGGTTGAGGACGTTCTGGATATAGGACGTGTGCCCGTCAAAGAGGTCATACAGCCCCACGAATGTGTCATGGTCCAGGCTACCGCGCTTTTTCTCAAAGAAGACGTTGGCAAACTGGTAATATACTTCCTTGTCAAGCGGCTTGAGCTCCATCATCTCGGTGCTCTGGAAGAACGGACGCTTGGGCGAACCGAACATCTCGGCCATCAGGTGGTATTTGCTGCCGGCAAAGACGAAGTGAACCCCTTCGGCAAACTGGATGTGGGAGCGCAGCAGGGCCTCGGTGCCTTCTTCGGGATAGTTGGCAATCTGCTGGAACTCGTCGATGGCAATGTAAATCTCGCGCCTGCTGCGGTTCAGTAACTCAAAAATCTGTTGGATCGTGAGTTGGGCGCGGGACGCCTCCACGGTGATGGTCATCTTGGGCATGCCCGTGAACGGGTCACTCGTGAACACGGGCCGCAGGCTGCCCAGCAGATTTGCCGCCTTGCTGAGGAAACTCTTCTCGCAGTCGGCAAAGCCGTTGAGGACCGCAGCACCAAACATTTCGGTGAAATCCCGCAAATTTTTGGTGGCAAAAATGTCAATATAGATGCAAATCGCTTTCTTGTTTTGGCTCTCAATCTGATGAAAAACGTGCTTGATAAGCCCTGTTTTTCCTATCCTTCGCGGTGCTACAAGGGTAATATTGCGACCATTTTGGAAGTGATTGAGTATCAATTCACTCTCTAATTGGCGGTCACAGAAATATTCTGGACCGAAATATCCTTGATTCACAAAGGGATTTCTCAGTTTTATCGTCTTTCTCTTTGCCATAAGTGATGTCAGATAAGCAATTATTGAAATTTAATAATGCAAAATTAATAATATTTCTTTAATTACGCAAGAGAAATAATCCACTTTTTTATAAAACCCGCTGCCGCTACCGCTATTTTGTGTAATCTGTAGTTTGTTTTTCCTGTATTTTCAAACCAGGCGACGGGGATGCCCAATTAGTTGGATTGGCGTAATTCGTAGTTTGAAAAAAATGTTGTACCTTTGTAGTTCGATTTATAAAGATTTGTGAGCGATGGCAAAGGACCCGTTGAATACGCCGATGATGAAGCAGTTTGTCGAGATGAAGGCTAAGCATCCCGACGCTGTGCTGCTGTTCCGTGTGGGAGACTTCTATGAAACCTATCTGGAGGATGCGGTGACGGCGAGTGAAATCTTGGGCATCACGCTGACACGTCGCAGCAACGGAGCGGCGGCAGCGACCGAGATGGCGGGTTTCCCCCACCATGCGCTGGACACCTACCTGCCCAAACTGGTGCGCGCGGGCAAGCGTGTCGCCATCTGCGACCAGCTGGAGGACCCCAAGTTGACCAAAAAGCTCGTGAAACGCGGCATCACCGAACTGGTGACGCCAGGCGTGGTGGTGGGCGGCACGATGCTCGACCGCAAGGAGAACAACTGGCTCGCGGCGGTACACTTCGGCAAGAAGATGATGGGCGTGTCGTTCCTCGACATCAGCACGGGTGAATTTCTCACCGCCGAGGGCAATGAGGAGTATGTCGATAAGCTGTTGGTCAATTTTTCGCCCAAGGAGGTGCTCATCGAGCGCAGCAACCGTCAGCGCTTTGCCGCTACTTTCTCGTCGCGCTACCTGACGTTTGAGCTGGAGGACTGGGTGTTCACCTTTGATTCGGCCAACGACCGCCTGTTGAAGCATTTCGAGACGCAGAACCTCAAGGGCTTCGGCATCACGGCCATGGACAACGCCATTATCGCCAGCGGTGCCATCCTGCACTACCTCGATATCACCCAGCACACCCAGTTGGGCCACATCACCCACTTGTCACGCATCGAGGCTGAGCGCTATGTACGCCTCGACAAGTTCACCATCCGCAACCTGGAGCTGGTGGCCCCCATGAGTGACGACGGCAAGTCGCTGCTCGACGTCATCGACCGCACCATCTCGCCGATGGGTGGCCGCATGATGCGCCGCTGGGTGCTGTTCCCACTGCAGGACGTCAAGGCCATCAACCGCCGACTCGACGTGGTGGAGCACTTCATGCGTGACCCCGACGGGCGCGAAATGGTGAGGGAGCGCCTGGAACTGATAGGAGACCTGGAACGCCTGACGTCAAAGGCCGCCGTGGGACGTATCACGCCGCGCGAACTCGTCCAGCTCAAGAGCGCCCTGCAGGCCATCGAGCCGATGAAGCAATACTGCGAACAGTCGTCATGTGAGGTGCTGCGCAGCCTGGGCGAGCAGTTGAATCCCTGCGCCCTCATTCGTGACCGCATCGAGCGTGAGATTAACCCTGATGCCCCCAATCAGACCAATCGTGGCAACGTCATCTGCCGCGGCGTGGACGAGCAACTTGACGAATTGCGCGACATCTCGAGCAGTGGCAAGGATTACTTGATTGCCATGCAACGCTCGTTGAGCGACCAGACGGGCATCCCGAGCCTGAAGATATCATATAATAACGTGTTCGGCTACTACATCGAGGTGCGCAACACCCACAAGGACAAGGTGCCTGAGGAGTGGATACGCAAGCAGACGCTGGTCAATGCCGAGCGCTATGTGACGCAGGAACTCAAGGAATATGAGGAAAAGATTCTGGGTGCCGAGGAGAAAATCCTCATCATCGAGAGCCGCCTGTTCAACGAGCTGGTGACCGCCGTGACCGAGTATATCTCCGCCATCCAGAACGATAGCGCCATCATCGCACAGCTCGACTGCCTGAACGCACTCACACGTGTGGCGATGGAGAACCGCTATAACCGTCCCGTGCTCGACGACAGCCTGGACATCGACATCGCCATGGGCCGGCACCCCGTCATCGAGTGCCAGCTGCCGCCTGGCGAGACCTATGTGCCCAACAGCATTCGCCTGAGCAACGACGACCAGCAGATCATCATCATCACCGGTCCCAACATGGCGGGTAAGTCGGCACTGCTGCGACAAACGGCGCTCATCACCCTGATGGCGCAGATGGGCAGTTTCGTTCCTGCCCAGCAGGCGCGCATCGGCATCGTGGACAAGATTTTTACCCGTGTGGGTGCCAGCGACAACATCTCGTTGGGCGAATCCACCTTTATGGTCGAGATGACCGAGGCCGCCGCCATCCTCAACAACATGAGTCAAAGGAGCCTTATCCTGTTTGACGAGTTGGGGCGTGGCACGAGCACCTACGATGGTATTTCCATTGCCTGGAGCATCGTTGAGCACATCCACGAGCACGCCACCAGGCCCAAGACACTGTTTGCCACCCATTACCATGAGTTGAACGAGATGGAGAAGTCCTTCAAGCGCATCGTGAACTATAACGTGAGTGTGAAGGAAATCAACGGCAAGGTGGTGTTTGTGCGCCAGTTGGTCAAGGGTGGCAGCGAGCACAGCTTCGGTATCCATGTCGCCAAACTCGCCGGTATGCCGCCCACCATCGTCGCACGCGCCAACGAGGTGCTCAAGCAACTTGAGACCAACAACCGCAACGACTCGGCCCTGACCAAGGACCTGGGTGACGTCGCCAGCAGCCGTTCGGGTTACCAGCTGTCCATCTTCCAGTTGGATGACCCCGTGCTGAGCCAAATCCGCGACGAGATCCTCACCATCGACATCAACAACCTCACTCCCATGGAGGCCCTGAACAAACTCTATGACATCAAGGGCATCCTCACCGGCAAGAAACAACGATAAAATTTTAAAAAAACTACGAATTACACAAATTAAACTGATTGGCATCCGCATTCAATTATAACGAATTTGACTAATGAACACGATGATCATTTATCCGAGCGAGTCATATAAAATTATTGGTTGCATGATGAGAGTTCATCGTGAGTTAGGGTGCGGATTTTTGGAGAAAGTTTACCAGGAAGCTTTAGAGCGCGAATTCATTGCTGAGGAAATTCCGTTTCAGAGGGAGGTCAATTTGAAGATTTATTATAGAGGCACTCCTTTACAGCAAGAGTATATCGCTGATTTTGTGTGCTACGGCAAGATTATTGTCGAATTGAAAGCCATTAGTAAGTTATCTGATGTTGAAAAAGCCCAAATTATCAATTACCTGAAAGCGACAGGCTATGAATTGGGTATCCTTGCTAATTTTGGCGAAACCAGTCTAAAAACGGAACGTTTCTGCAATATCAATAAAACAGCACATGAATAGCTTTCTATATATGGATGTCAATTCGTGAAATTAGAAAGAATACGAATGTGGATGCCAATTAGTATAATTAGCGTAATTCGTAGTTTAAAAATGAGATAAGACAATGAATCGCAAGGATTTTGAGATTATGGCTCCTGTGGGGTCTTGGGAATCACTATATGCCGCCCAGCAAGGCGGTGCCGACGCCATTTACTTTGGCATCGAGGGGCTGAACATGCGTTCGCGTTCCAGCGTCAACTTCACGCTCGATGACCTGCACACCATCGCCCAGTGGTGCCATGAGCACGGCATGAAGAGCTACCTGACGGTGAACACCATCGTCTATGACGAGGACATGGACTACATGCGCCAGATTGTCACTGCGGCCCGCGATGCCCAGGTGAGCGCCATCATCGCCAGCGACATGGCGACCATCCTGTTTGCCCGCAGCATCGGTGTGGAGGTGCACATCTCCACCCAGGTCAACGTGAGCAACAGTGAGGCGGTGCGTTATTACAGCCAGTGGGCCGATGTCATGGTGCTCGCCCGCGAGTTGAATCTGGAGCAGGTCAAGAAAATCAGTGCGTTTATTGAGGAGAATGACGTCCGCGGCCCGCACGGCGACCGGGTCAGGCTGGAGATGTTCTGCCACGGTGCCTTGTGCATGGCGGTATCGGGCAAGTGCTACATGAGCCTGCACCAGGAAAACACCAGTGCCAACCGCGGCGCGTGCCGCCAGATTTGCCGTCGCGGCTACATCGTCACCGACCGAGAGAACGGTGACGAACTGGCCATCGAGAACAAATATATCATGTCGCCCAAGGACTTGAAGACCATCCACTTCCTCAACAAGATGGTGGATGCCGGCGTCACGGTGTTCAAGGTCGAGGGTAGGGCGCGAGGACCCGAATATGTGCGCACAGTCATCGGCTGTTATGACGAGGCGTTGCAGGCGATCTGCGACGGAACCTACAGCGAGGAACGCATCGACCAGTGGAACGAGCGTTTGGCCAAGGTGTTCAACCGCGGCTTTTGGGACGGCTATTACATGGGGCAGCGTCTGGGCGAATGGTCGTCCAAATATGGTTCCAGTGCCACCAGGGTCAAAAAATATGTCGCCAAGGGCATCCGCTATTACAGCAAGTTGGGCGTTGCCGAGTTTCTCATGGAGGCAGGCGAACTGCACGTGGGCGACGAGGCATGGATTATCGGTCCCACCACGGGTGCTATCCCCTTGACCATCGAGGAAATCCGTGTGGATCTGAAGCCCGTGGAGAAAACTGTCAAGGGCGAGCACTTCTCTATTGCCGTCGCCGAGAAAATCCGTCCGAGCGACAAACTCTACCTGTGGGAAACTGTTGTCCCCAAGGGACAATCAGACGCCAGGCAATAGCTGACGCCTCGATCAATTAATGTAGGATGATGTCCTGGAGCCAGGTGTCCTTGTGGAAATGGCACAGGTCCACATAGGCATCGATGCCTGGGATGATACCCGTCTCGCTGAACTGCCAGATGGTGTATTTGCCTTCCCAGTTGATTTCGGGCGGCTCCTTGGAGTAACGCCCGATGTAGAGGAGGTGCTTGTTGAAATGTGGGGTGAGATTCTTGTTGTAAAACTCCATCGTGCTGTAAATCATGGGCTGTACACCATAGAGGCGCTGGACAAGTTGGCAGAACTTGTCCACGCTGTCGATGAGTTGGCTGCGTGACCACGTGCCGCGCACCTCCACGTCGAGCATGGGCACCAGGTCTTGCACCGACTTGAGGGCAAAGGATGAGAAATTCTGGAACTGCTCATCAATGGACGAGGACGAGGTGAGGTAATGGTAGCTGCCCACGAGCATGCCGTTGCGGCGTGCCTGAGACAGGTTGTGGGCATAGTGCGTCGAGCGGTAGGTGGCACCCTCGGTGGCTTTGATGTAAACAAAGCGGATGTTCTTGTCGCTGCTCACCTTGTTCCAGTCGATGTATCCCTGGTAGCTGGATATGTCGATGCCGTCGTAGGGGGCTTCGGCATCTCGGGATGGCATGTGGCGAATCACGTCGTCGATGCGCCGTTGATTGCTGTTGTCACAGGACCATAGCAACACCATGACCATAGTCAGCAGTAGGGCAGACCGTAGCGGTCGTGCTGGTGTGCTATGTTGCCACTTAATCATTGTCAGCCGAGCTTTTGTTGATTTTGCGGCCTTTGTACTGGGCGTTGCGGATGCTGTCGCCCTGTAGAGCCTTAGACATACTGGTGGATGACGAGCCCAGCAGGTTGGAACTCTTGCTCTTGTTCTGCTTGCTGCTGGCATTGCGCTGGCTCTTTTCCTGCTTAGCCTTTTGGGCGGCAGCTTTGCGCTTAGCCTTGGCCTCGGCTTCTTCCTTAGCCTTTTGTTCGGCTTTGGCTTTCTGCTCGGCGGCTTCGCGCTGTTTAGCCTTTATCTCGGCTTCTTTTTTAGCTTTTTGCTCTTTGGCCTGTTGGCGCTCTTTTTCGCGGGCTTTCTCGCGCTTTTGCTGTTCGGCTTTGGCCTTAGCTTTCTTCTCGGCCTCGGCTTTTTCTTTAGCTTTTTTCTTGGCTTCTTCCTCGGCTAAGCGTTTCTCGCGTTCACTGGCGCGCTTGGCTTTCTCGGCCTTTTTCTGCTCTTCCTCTTTCTGCTGCTTTGCTGAGACTTTTGGGGTCTCTTTTGCCTTGTTTTGCTGTTGTTGCTCGGTCAGGTTGACGGTGGCGGGTTTCTCCTTGTTCTTGTCCACGGCATCCTTGACGCTGATTTTGGGTTTTCCCTTGGCAGGCTTGTAAATGATGTCGTTGATACCGCATCCCTTGCTGAAGCGGCTCAGGTCCACTTCGCCATAGTTACCCTTGACGGGGCCCTTGAACAGGCCATTGTCGGCAAATTGCCAGATAATCCATTTATAGCCAATGTTGGGGGCAACCGAGCTGTACTTGGCGATGAACAAGGGATAGTCGGCAAAGGCGCGTCCCAAGTTGGTCGTGAAGAATTTCTCGCTGGTGTAGATGAGGGGCTTGCAGCCATAATAATCCTCGACCAGGTCGGCAAAGACCTTGAGGCTGTCCCTTAGCTGCTGTGAAGTCCAGGGTTTGAGTTTCTCGACATCAATGACGGGCAGCAAGTCTTGCTCGTCGCGCTTAACGGTGCGCGCGAAGTTGACGAACTGTGTGACCACACTCGAACGGGTGGACAGGAAGTGATAACTGCCGACTTTGAAACCGTGCCTGCGAGCGTTACGGATGTTTTCCATGTAGGTCGGATCAATATAGTCGCTGCCCTCGGTGGCCTTGATATAGACGAACTTGATCTTGGGATTCTTCTTGAGCTCTTCCCAGTTGATGCGGCCTTGGTACTTTGACACGTCGATGCCGTCAAAGTCGGTGGTCTCGGTATTGGTGGTTTTTCTCACCTTGGGCTTTTCGGCGGCAGCCTTGGCTGTGGAGTCGGTTGCGGGCTTCGCGTTGTCCTGTTTCTCGGCGGGCTTCGCGGCTTCCTGCTTCTTGGCAGGTGTGGTCTCCTGCTTCTTGGCGGGGGTGGCCTCCTGCTTCTTGGCGGGGGTGGTCTCCTGCTTCTTGGCGGGTGTGGCCTCCTGCTTCTTGGCGGGGGTGGCCTCCTGCTTCACCTCCTGCTGCTTGTCCTTCTTGTTCTTCACGCGCTCGCGCGTGGGCTTGTTGATGTCGGTGGCTGTTGACTGGGCGTGCAAGTCCATGCAGGGCATGAAGACAAACACTGCGATAATCAACAGGGTGATATATATGATAGATGTCTTGCGTGTAACCATTAAATCCATTGCTAATTGTGGTATTTCGGGGAAATTGCGCATACCAAAAACAGGACAAAGAGGATATCCTTTTGCTGCTAAGGTGATGCCAATTTTAAATAAAGTTGACTGCAAAGATAGGAAAAAATCTTGAATCGAGAGGTCGCAACAATAAAGTTTTAGTTTTTTTATAGCTTGGTTTAGTAGTACGGTTTTAAGTATATCTTTTAAAAAATGCGAAAAACGTTGATTTTGTCGGCTTTTGTGTACAAAAATCCGTATCTTTGTAGTTTAAACTAAGAACAATAGCATCAATACGGTCAAGATATGGCAAAGAAAAGCGGATTACAATCGTTGAAACAGGAACGTCGTGAATACCACGACAGGGTGATTAACTTCTTCAATGAGCAGGGTGAAGGGTCGTTCAACTACAAGCAGGTGTCGGCTGCCGTGGGTGCCAACACACCCAAGCGGCGCGCCATCATCGTGGAGATTCTCGACCAGCTCGCCGTGGACGGCTTCCTGGTGCAGGTGGGGCCTGGCAGCTACAAGGCTGCAGGCCGCTCGTCGGTTGCCGAGGGAATCTTCATTCGCCGCGGCAATGGCAAGAACAGTGTGGATACTGCCAGCGACGACGGCAATCCCATTATGGTTGCCGAGCGCAACTCGATGCATGCCCTGAATGGTGACCGTGTGCTGGTGCATATCCGCGCGGCGCGTCACGGCATGGAGCCTGAAGCCGAGGTGGTGAAAATCCTCGAGCGCAAAGAGCAGGTCTTCGTGGGCACGTTGCAGGTGATGAAATACTTTGCCCAACTCGCCACCGACAGCAAGTTTCTTGCCACCGATATTTTCATCCCGTTAGACAAGCTGGCTGGAGGCCGGACGGGCGACAAAGCCGTTGTGAAGATTGTGGAATGGCCCGAGGAAGCCAACTCGCCCATCGGTGAGGTGGTTGATGTGCTGGGCGTGGCCGGTGAGAACAATGCCGAGATTCATGCCATCCTTGCCGAGTTCGGGTTGCCCTACAAGTATCCCGAGAACGTCACCCAGGCCGCCGAGGCGCTGGATGACGGCATCACGCCCGAGGAGATTGCCCGTCGCCGCGACATGCGCGACGTGACGACCTTTACCATCGACCCCGCCGATGCCAAGGACTTTGACGATGCCCTGTCTATCGAAAAACTCAAGAACGGTAACTGGGAAATCGGCGTACACATTGCCGACGTGAGCCACTATGTGACCCCAGGCTCCATTATCGACAAGGAGGCCTATGAGCGCGCCACCTCGGTCTATCTGGTGGACCGCACCATCCCCATGCTGCCTGAGAAGCTGTGTAACAACATCTGCTCGTTGCGCCCCGATGAAGACAAACTCACCCACTCGGTCATCATGGAGATGGATGCCGAGGCAAAGGTGAAGAAATACAAGATTTGCCACACGGTGACCCGCAGCAACAGGCGCTTCTCCTATGAGGAGGCACAACACATCCTCGAGACCGGCAAGGGTGACCTCGCCGAGGAACTCGCCGTGCTCAACGAGATGGCCAAGCAACTGCGACGTCGCCGCTTTGAGGAAGGCGGTTCGGTGTCCTTCAACCGCGAGGAGAAAAAGTTTGACATCGACGAGCAGGGCAGGCCCACCGCCGTCCATATCCATGTGGCGCAGGACGCCAACAAACTCATCGAGGAGTTCATGCTGCTTGCCAACTGCAAGGTGGCTGAGCACATCGGCAAGGTGGCCAAGAACAGAACCGCCAAGGCCTTTGTCTATCGTGTGCATGACCAGCCCGACTTGGACAAGCTGCAGAATTTTGCCGACATCGCCGCCCACTTCGGCTACAAGGTGCGCACCAAGGGTTCAGGCCGCGACATCAACAAGTCCATCAACAAGATGCTTGAGCAGGCCAAGGGCAAACCCGAAGAGGAGATGCTCGCCATCCTTGCCATCCGCTCGATGGCCAAGGCCATCTATAGCGCGACCAACATCGGTCACTATGGCCTCGCGTTTGACTACTATACCCACTTCACATCGCCCATCCGCCGCTATCCCGACTTGACGGTTCACCGTCTGCTGGACAAGTATGCCGCCGGCGAGAAGAGCGTTGACCCCGTCAAACTTGAAGACCAGTGCAAGCACATGAGTGCCCAGGAACAGCTCGCCGCCAATGCCGAGCGTGCCTCTATCAAGTACAAGGAGGTCGAGTTCATGGGCCAGCGCCTGGGTGGCGTGTTCAAGGGTCATATTTCGGGTGTGACCGAATGGGGCCTGTATGTGGAACTCGACGAGACGCATTGCGAGGGCCTTGTGGGCATTCGCGGACTTGATGACGACTTCTATGAGTTCGACGAGAAGAACTATTGCATCCGTGGCCGTCGTTTGGGCCGTGTATATCGTCTGGGTGACCCCATCACCATTCAGGTGGCACGAGCCGACCTGATCAAAAAGCAGCTCGATTTTGTCCTTGTTGACAAGGAGAATCCAGCCAACACCCACCGCATCGACCGTGAGCCCATCACCGAACAGAACAGCCGCAGCACCAGCGGCAAGATGTCGCGTGACGAGCGCCGTCGTGAACAATACGAGGGCGGCAACGCCTCGCGACGTCAGCAGCGCGGCCAGCGTGGCAACAGCACCCGCCGCCAGGCCCGTGAGGCCCGCGACGGTAAAGTCGGTAAACCCGGCCGAAAGTCAGGCCGCACAGGCAAGCCCCGCGGACGCAAAAAATAAGTTAGGAGTTAGAAGTTAGGAGTTAGAAGTTAGGAGTTTTTTTCGGTTCCATCCATTTCATCCATTTTATCCTTGTGATAGATAAATGAGTGATACCATTCAACATAAGGTAAAACTCGAGACGTTGGGCTGCAAACTCAATTTCTCGGAAACCGCCACCATGCAGTCGTTGCTCGCCAATCACGGCATTCTGCCTGTGGCTAAGGGCGAGGTGCCTGACGTGTGCATCGTGAACACGTGCAGCGTCACCGCACTGGCCGACAGTAAGTGCCGCCAGCACATCCGCCACCTTATCCGCCAGTATCCTGACGCCCTCATGGTGGTTACTGGTTGCTATGCCCAACTCAAGGGTAAGGAAATCGCCGAGATTCCAGGGGTGGACATTGTGCTGGGCAGCGAGCACAAGGCTGATGTCGCACAATACGTGCTGCGGTGGTTCGAGGATCGCCAGCAGCGCCTTGACGTGACTCCCTCGCTCGATATCCGCACCTTCTCGCCCTCGTGCGACCGTGGTGACCGCACGCGCTACTGGCTCAAGGTGCAGGACGGCTGTGACTACTGGTGCAGCTATTGCACCATTCCCGCTGCCCGTGGGCGCAGCCGCAGTGGCACCATTGCCGACCTCACGGCCCAGGCCCGCGAGGTGGCTGCCGACGGAGGCAAGGAAATCGTCATCACGGGCGTGAATATCGGCGACTTTGGCAAAAACACGGGGGAACACTTCCTTGACTTGCTCAAGGCGTTGGACGGCATCGAGGGCATCGAGCGTTACCGCATCTCGTCGATTGAGCCTGACCTGTTGACCGACGAAATCATTGACTTCTGCGCTCAGTCACGCGCCTTCATGCCCCATTTCCATATCCCCTTGCAGAGCGGCAGTGACCCCATTCTCAAACTCATGCGCCGCCACTACGACCGCCAACTGTTTGCCGACAAGGTGCAGCGGTGTCGCCAGCTGATGCCCGACTGCTTCATCGGTGTGGACGTGATGGTGGGCACCCGTGGCGAGACGCCCGACCTGTTTGAGGACAGCTTCAACTTCATCGCGGGACTCGACGTGCAGCATCTTCACGTGTTCCCCTACAGTGAGCGCCCCGGGACGATGGCCCTGCGCATCCCCTATATCGTCACCCAGCAGGACAAGCAGGAGCGTGCTGCCCGCATGATAGCCTTGAGTGACGAGAAGCAAGCCGACTTCACCCGCCGCTACCTGGACACCGTGCGCCCCGTCTTGCTCGAGCATGGCCGCGGCAAGGGACTGATGCACGGCTTCACCGACAACTACATCCGCGTCAACGTGGCCCCCGATATGAGCCTCGCCAACCAGATTGTGAACGTGAAACTCTTGACACTCAACGATGACCTGAGTGTCGATGCCGAGATAATTAGATAATGCCCAAATTGAAATGAACGAAATCGAAAGTATTCAGTATAGAATTCATGAAATCCGTGGCCAAAAGGTAATGCTGGATTTTGATTTGGCAGCACTTTATGGCATAGAAACTCGAGTATTGAATCAAGCGGTCAAACGCAACATCGAGCGTTTCCCCGAGGATTTCATGTTTCAATTGACCAAAGGCGAATTAGAGATTTTGCGGTCACAAATGATGATTTCAAATGAAGAATCACAAATTGTGATATCCAATCTGCCTGAAAAACAAAGAAATATAAATTGGAAATCACAAACTGTGATATCCAATACTGAAGAAGATGTTTTTTTGAAATCACAAATTGGGATTTCAAAGATTTCTAAAATGGGCACACGCAAACTTCCTTACGCATTCACTGAGAACGGTGTGGCCATGCTTAGCAGTGTACTGCGCTCTCCATTAGCCATACAGATGAATATAGGTATAATGCGTGTCTTCACCGAAATTCGTCGAATGGCAGCCTCTCTCACATTGCCCGACAGCAGTGCCGAGCTGAGGCGCGAGATTCAAGCCGTGCGCGACGAGATGAACGAGATTCTTGCCGACCAGAACGAAATTAACGAGGATACCCGCGCCCAACTTGACGCCATCAGTACAGCGCTTGCCGAATTGCAAGACAACCGCCCGCGTCAGCGCCGCAGGTCCATCGGATTTATAAAACCTGATATGGAGTAAAACTTAAGCATGAAATCAGTTGCTGTCATCATATTAAATTGGAACGGTGCCAAACTGCTGCGCCGCTATCTGCCCACGGTGCTCGCGGGCACCGATGCCCAGATAATTCATGATATTTGATCAATGAATGAGTTAGAAAAAATACCAAGTAGCGTCGATACTATATATGATAGTATCAAAAGCATTCTGGCGAGGGCTCGAAAACAGACTTATCACGCCATTAATTTTGCGATGGTAGAAAGCTACTGGATGATAGGTCAGACCATAGTAGAACATGAACAACATGGTGAGACACGTGCTGCCTACGGCAAAAAGATACTAAAAGAACTGGCAAATCGTCTTACTGCGGATTTTGGTAAGGGCTTTGACGAACGCGAATTGCGAAAAATGCGTCAATTTTATCTCACATTCCAGATTCGGGACACACTGCGTCCCGAATTGACGTGGTCACACTACCGACGCCTTATCAGTGTGGAGGACAATCAGGCGCGACTATGGTATATGAATGAGGCGGCAGATGGCGTTTGGAGTACGCGGCAACTGGATAGGCAAATATCCTCCCTTTATTATGAAAGACTGTTGGCAAGCAGGGATAAAGACCCAGTCATGCGTGAAGCCCAAGAAAAAATGGGACAAATCGCCCCTCAGCAATTCATTAGGGACCCATTTGTGTTGGAATTTTTGAATTTGAGAGATTATCCGTCATTACATGAGGATGTTTTGGAACAAGCCCTGATAGATCACCTTCAACAGTTTTTACTCGAACTGGGACGTGGTTTCTGCTTTGTTGCTCGCCAAAAACGGATGCGGTATGATGATGAAGACTTCTATGTTGATTTAGTTTTCTATCATAGCATTCTTAAATGTCATGTGCTGATAGACCTGAAATTGGGTAAACTGACTCATGAAGATGTCGGACAGATGGATAGCTATATTCGCATGTTTGAGGCACTTTATCGCAACGAAGATGATAATCCCACATTGGGGATAATACTGTGTTCTCAAAAGAGTGAGGCAATAGTGAAATATTCTGTTTTGAGTGAAGGCAAACAAATTTTTGCATCGCGTTATAAATTGTATCTGCCAACAGAGGAGGAATTCAAGCAGTTGCTGGAATCCATTTGAAATAGCAATTCATTAGTTTTTATATAACGAGATAAGAAACAAGCATGAAACCAGTTGCTGTCATCATATTGAATTGGAACGGTGCCAAATTGCTGCGCCGCTATCTGCCCACGGTGCTCGTGGGCACCGATGCCGCTATCGCCGATGTCATTGTCGCTGATAACGGCAGCACCGACGAGAGCCTAAAGGTGATGCAAGAGGAGTTCCCTCAAGTCAAAGTGCTGAAATTTGACAAGAACCATGGTTTTGCCGAGGGGTATAACCTGGCCATCAGCCAAACGATGTATCCTTACACGGTGCTCCTCAATAGCGACGTGCGCACGCCGCAGGGTTGGCTCAATCCTCTGTATGACTACATGGAGGCTCACCCCGATGTGGGTGCCGTGATGCCCAAATTGCTCAAGGACCGCGAGGACGGCAAGCCGACGTTTGAGTATGCGGGTGCGGCAGGCGGCTACATCGACTGCCATGGCTATCCCTATTGCAGGGGGCGCATTTTTGAGTATGTCGAGGATGATCACGGCCAGTATGACGGAGCCCCAAAGAGCGTCTTCTGGGCCAGCGGGGCTTGCCTGATGGTACGTAGCCAGCTCTATCACGATGTGGGCGGTCTGGACAAGGACTTTTTTGCCCACATGGAAGAAATTGACCTGTGCTGGCGCATCCGTCTTGCCGGTTATGACTTGACTATGGTGCCGTCGAGTTGTGTCTATCACCTGGGAGGCGGCAGTTTGGCCTATGGCAACCCACGCAAGACCTACCTCAACTTCCGCAACAACCTGCTGTTGTTGTACAAAAACCTCCCCGCCGATGAGGGCAAGCGCTTGCTGCTGGTGCGCCGCATGATGGACACGTTAGCCTTTGGCATGGCAGTGGCCAAATTCCACTTTGGCGATGCCTGGGCCATCATCCGCGCCCACCGTGACTTCCGTCGCGACCGTTCCCGCTACACCTCACAACCCACTGTCAATCTCTTGCGCCAGCTTCCCGAGGAGCGTGTCAACATCATCACCGCCCATTACCTGCGTGGCATTAAACTCTTTACCGACCTGAATATTCAATAGTGGTTGGTGAAAGTGCTTAGAATAGTGAATAACAACTTAAGATTCAACAATATGAGAAAACTTGGATTTGGATTGATGCGTCTGCCGCTGGTCAACCCCGACGACCAAACGAGCATTGACTTAGAAAGGATGAAACAGATGGTGGACCTGTACATGGAGCGTGGTTTCACCTATTTTGACACGGCATACCCCTATCACGGGGGCAAGAGTGAGGAAGCCCTGCGCGAAGCGGTGGTGAAACGTTATCCGCGCGAGGCCTTCACCGTGACCAGCAAAATGCCCGTGTGGGCCATCAATGAGCCAGCCGACCTGGAGCGCATCTTCAACGAGCAGTTGGAGAAATGCGGCGTGGACTACTTTGATTACTACTGGCTGCATGCCCTAAACCGTGAGCGCGTAGAGGTGATGGAACGCATGGACGGCTGGGGATTCCTCGTGCGCAAGAAGGCTGAGGGACGCATCCGCCACATCGGTTTCTCGTTCCATGACGACTCAGCGTTGTTGGCACAGATTCTGGAGCGTCATCCCGAGATAGAGTATGTGCAGCTGCAGATTAACTATCTCGATTGGGAAAGTCCGGCTATCGAAAGCAAGACGTGCTATGACCTGTGCACCAAACACGGCAAACCTGTCATCGTGATGGAGCCGGTTAAGGGCGGTTCTCTTGCACGGGTCCCCGAGGCGGTAGATCGCCTGTTCAAGGAGTATCGTCCCGATGCAAGTCCCGCATCGTGGGCCATTCGCTACTGTGCCTCACTGCCCAATGTGCTCACTGTGCTTAGCGGCATGAGCAACATCGAGCAAGTGGATGACAACACCAGCTATATGCAGGATTTCCAGCCTCTCAACGACGAGGAGCAGGCCATCATCGCTCGGGCCACTGAGTCTATCCGTGAATCGATTGCCATCCCTTGCACAGCTTGTCACTATTGTTCTGAAGGCTGTCCCCAGCAGATTGCCATCCCCGAGTACTTCAGTCTGTACAACACGGTGCAGCAGTTCCCCGACCAGAAGAGCAACAGTACCCTATACTATAACTTGGTAGCCAAGAATCATAGCAAGGCCAGTGAGTGCTTGGAGTGTGGCCAGTGTGAGGCGCAGTGCCCGCAGCACATCGACATCATCGAGAACCTCAAACTCGTTGCCCAAACTTTTGAGGAGTAATAATGTAGTGCCTCGCCAAGGCGTGGCCCTACAGATTGCCAGCCGGTTTCATCCACAATGTCGTTTCAATAAAAAAGAATGAATTCTTTTTGTTTTGTTCTCGGCTTGCACTACTTTGCCTTGCGGCGAAGATAGGCTGCGCCTCGACAAAAAAAGAATGAATTCTTTTTGTTTTGTTCTCGGCTTGCACTATCTTTGCAAATTAATGACATCAACTAATTATTAAACAACGTTATCACAATGAAAGAGTTAAAAGGAACCAAGACCGAGAAGAACCTGATGGAAGCCTTTGCTGGCGAATCCCAGGCTCGCAACAAGTACACCTATTACGCATCCAAGGCCAAGAAGGACGGCTATGTGCAGATTGCTGCCATCTTTGAAGAGACCGCCAACCAGGAGAAGGAGCACGCCAAACTGTGGTTCAAGCATCTGCAGGGCGGTGCTGTGAAGGGCACCATCGAGAACCTGGAGGATGCCGCTGCAGGCGAGAACTTCGAGTGGACCGACATGTACAAGCGCATGGCTCAGGAGGCCCGTGAGGAGGGTTTTGACGAGATTGCCGCCCAGATGGAAGGCGTTGCCGCCATCGAGAAACTGCACGAGGAGCGTTACCTCAAGTTGTTGAACAACATCAAGCAGGACATCGTCTTCTCACGCGACGGTGACACCATCTGGCAGTGCTCCAACTGCGGCCATGTGGTCATTGGCAAGAAGGCTCCCGAGATGTGCCCCGTGTGCAACCATCCGCAGGCCTACTTCCAGATCAAGGCCGAGAACTATTGATTTTTTTTAGCTCTAGGCTATAAGTGTTAGGCTTTAGGTGTTTGCTGCGTGTGGCAAGAACCTAAGGCCTAAACCTTTAATTGACAGGCTTTATGAAAAAGCGTTTACTCAACTGGATGCTGATGCTGGTAGTTGCGTTGACTGCCAGTGGTGCCACCATCGAGGGACAACATGGCGACGATGTGGCTCAAGCGAGGAATCTCGCCGAGCGTTTGTCACCGCGGCTGCTGGACAAGGTGGAGTTTGTGACCATTGATGCCGTTGACGGCAAGGATGTCTTCACCCTCGAGGGGGTGGACGGCAAGGTCATCATCGGAGGCAACAATGCCGGGTCGATGGCGGTGGGGCTGAACCGCTACCTGAACCGCTATTGCATGACGACAGTGTCGTGGTATGCCGATGTGCTCGTGGAACTGCCGCGTGTCCTGCCCGACGTTCCCGCTGCCGAGCGGGTGACGGCACGCGTGCCGCAACGCTTTTTCCTCAACTACTGCACTTGGGGCTACACGATGCCTTTCTGGCAATGGCGTGACTGGGAACGCCTCATCGACTGGATGGCGCTCAACGGCGTGAACCTGCCATTGGCCATCACGGGACAGGAGGCGGTGTGGTACAACGTGTGGACGAGCCTGGGAATGACTGACAAGCAGGTACGTTCCTACTTTACCGGACCTGCCTATCTGCCATGGCACCGCATGGCCAACATCGACGGCTGGTGCGGCCCCCTGCCCAAACAATGGTTGGAGCACCAAACACAGTTGCAGCAGCGCATTGTGGAGCGGGAGCGCAGTTTGAACATGCGCCCCGTGCTGCCCGCCTTTGCGGGTCATGTGCCAGGCGCCTTGCGCGACCTATTCCCTGATGCCGACATCCAGGCGTTGGGCGGCTGGGCTGGTTTTGACGACCAGTACCGCACCTATTTCCTCAACAGTGAGGATCCACTGTACAGCCGCATCCAGCGGCTCTTCCTCGAGGAGCAGACCCGCTTGTTCGGCACCGACCATATCTACGGCATCGATCCGTTCAACGAGGTGGACCCGCCCAGTTTTGATCCCGACTACCTCAATCAGGTGTCACGCCACATCTATGAGAGCCTGACGGCAGTGGACCCTGCTGCCGAGTGGCTGCAGATGGCGTGGTTCCTTTATTACCAGCGCGACGACTACACCCGCGAACGCACCCGTGCCATGCTCACCGGCGTGCCACAGGGCAAGATGACAATGCTCGACTACTATTGCGAGTATAAGGAGATGTGGCGCGAGCATGACGGTTTCTACGGCCAGCCCTTCATCTGGTGCTATTTGGGCAATTTTGGTGGCAACACCAACGTGCAGGGACGTGTCAAGGAGGCCGGTGAGCGCATCGAGCGGGCCTTGGCCGAAAATGGCGACAATCTTGTGGGCATCGGCTCAACGCTCGAGGGCCTCGACGTGCAGCAGTTCCCTTACGAGTACATCCTCGAGAAGGCTTGGGACTTTGCCAAGAGCGACGAGCAGGTCATTAACGAACTTGCCGACCGTCATGCGGGCTGCGAGAGCCGACCCGTCCGCGAGGCGTGGCAGTTGCTTTTTGACAACGTGCTGGACATGACCCCAGGCAATTTTGCCGCACCGTTGCCTTGCTCCTATCCCGAATTTGGAAAGGAGGGCCGCAAAATCAAGTATAACCCGCGCGAATTGCTTGCCGTGTGGGACCTGTTGCTGGAACAGGAAAATGTCACAACCGATGCCATGACCATCGACCTCGTGTGGGTGGGCCGGCAACTGCTGGGCGACCTTTTCCTCGTCGAGAAACAGAAGTTTGACCAGGCTTTTGAGCAGAAGGACAGAGAAGCATTCTACCGTCAGAGCGACCTGCTGTTTGAACTCTTGTCCGATCTGGACAGTTTCAACAGCCATCATCCCTATGCCATGCTGGGCACTTGGTTGCAGCAAGCCCGCAACCTGGGTACTACGACCGAACTCAAGGATTACTACGAGATGAACGCCCGTAGGCTCATCACCACGTGGGGCGGTCATCTGAATGACTATGCCTGCCGCAACTGGAACGGCCTGATGTGGGATTACTACGTCAAACGGTGGGAAACCTACATCCGTGAACTCACCGTGGGAATGATTTCGGGACAGGATGTTGACAACGACAAGATGCGCTCGACCATCGACAAGTACCAGGAGCGCTGGGTCACCTCGACCGATGAACCCATCTGCGGCTCATCCGACCTCGATATCCTCACTCACTCGCGCCAACTGCGTGACAAGTACCGCGAACAGCTGTTACAGGCTTTCCAGGTGCGTGATGGTGCGCAGGACTGATAGGGCTGTGCTCACGCTGGGAATGTTGCTGATGATGATGCTACGGCGGCCGTTTTTCTGGCTCAAGTTGCACCGCTTGGGGTTCTGCTGGATGAAGTTGAGCAGTCGCCCGAAGGCGGGAGACTGATAATAAGCCACATTTTCCTCACCCACCATGAACAGGTGCATCCGCGTCTGTCGGATGACCAGTTTCTCTATGCCCAGGCGTCGCGCTGTACGCCTCAAGGGCACGATGCGGATGAGTTCGGCGGCCATATCGGGAATCTTGCCGAAACGGTCCACCATCCTCTGCTCGAACGCCTCCACCTGGTCGTCGGTCTCCATGTTATCCAACTCGCGGTACAGGGTGATGCGTTCGTTCTCTTGCGGCACATAGCTGGCGGGGAACATCAGTTCCAGGTCGGTATCGACCACGCAGTCGGTGACAAACTCCGTCCCACCGTTCAATTCGTCATCTCCGTTTTCTCCGTTGCCCGTCGCGCTAAACAGCGACGAGAACTCCTCGTTGCGCAACTCGGTGACGGCCTCCTTGAGCACACGCTGGTAGGTCTCGTAGCCCAGGTCGGCGATGAAGCCGCTCTGCTCTGCGCCCAGCAGGTTGCCCGCACCGCGGATGTCCAGGTCCTGCATGGCAATCTGGATGCCGGCCCCCAGGTCGCTGAAGCTCTCGATGGCCTGCAAGCGGCGGCGTGCGTCGGTGGCCAGCGGCTTGCCCGGCGGCACGAGCAGGTAGCAGAAGGCCTTGCGGCTGCTGCGTCCGACACGGCCACGCAACTGGTGCAGGTCGCTTAAGCCGTAACGGTCGGCGTTGTTGATGATGATGGTGTTGACGTTGGGCATGTCGATGCCGTTCTCGATGATGGTTGTCGAGAGCAGCACGTCGTAGTCGTGGTTGCCGAAGTCGATGATGGTCTGTTCCAGCCGCTCGGGTGGCATCTGGCCGTGTCCCACGGCGACGTGGGCATCGGGCACCACGCGGTGTATCATGTTCTCCAACTGCTCCAGTTGCTCGATGCGGTGGTTGACGAAAAAGACCTGGCCGTTGCGCGACAGCTCGAAGTTGATGGCCTCGGCGACGATGTCGTCGTTCAGCGTTCCCACCGTGGTGAGGATGGGGTAGCGGTTGGCGGGTGGGGTAGTCAGCGTGCTCAGGTCGCGCGCGCCCATTAGCGAGAACTGCAGGGTGCGCGGGATGGGCGTGGCACTCATCGTCAACGTATCGACGTTGAGTTTCATCTGCTTGAGCTTGTCCTTGACGGCGACGCCAAATTTCTGCTCCTCATCCACCACCAGCAGTCCCAAGTCATGGAACTCCACGGTCTTGCCGATGAGTTTGTGGGTACCGATGAGGATGTCGATTTTGCCCTCTTTGAGGTCGGCAAGAATCTGCTTCACCTCCTTAGGCTTGCGGGCTCGGCTCAGGTAATCCACCCTTACGGGGAAGTCGTGCAGGCGTTCGCTGAAGGTGCGCCAGTGCTGGAATGCCAGCACGGTGGTGGGCACCAGCACGGCGGTCTGTTTGCCGTCGGTAGCGGCCTTGAATGCGGCACGGATGGCGATTTCGGTCTTGCCGAAACCCACGTCACCGCAGATGAGGCGGTCCATCGGCTTGCTGCTCTCCATGTCGGCCTTGACGGCTTGGGTGGCGGTCAGCTGGTCGGGGGTGTCCTCATAGATGAACGAGGCCTCCAACTCCTGCTGCAGGTAGCCGTCGGGGGTGTAGGCAAAGCCCTGCTGCTCGCGACGTGCGGCATACAGGCGGATGAGTTCGCGGGCGATGTCCTTGAGGCGGCTCTTGGTGCGCGACTTGATGCGTGCCCACGCGTTGCTGCCCAAGCGGTTCAGGCGTGGTGCCTCACCCTCCTTGCTGCGGTATTTCGAGAGTTTGTGGAGCGAGTGAATCGAGACGTAGGCTTCGTCGCCGTTGAGGTAGGTGAGTTTGATCATTTCCTGTGGCGTGCCGTTCATCGAGGTGCGAATGAGTCCGCCGAACTTGCCAACGCCCAGGTCCTCGTGGACGATGTAGTCGCCCTTTTCTATCTGGTTCAGTTCCTTGAGCGACAAGGCTAACTTGCCCGAACGGGCGCGGTCGCTCTTGAGGTTGTACTTGTGGAAACGGTCAAATATCTGGTGGTCGGTGAAGACGCACAACTTCAGATCGTCATCGACAAAGCCCTCGTGCAGCGTGCGCAGCACGGGTTCAAAGGTGATGTCGTCGCCACGGTCCTCAAAGATGTTGTGCAGGCGTTCTATCTGCTTGGCGCTGTCGCTCAGGATGATGAGTTTGTAGCCTTTTGCTAAAAAATCGGTAAACGACTGCCCGATGAGGTCAAAATTCTTGTGATAGATGCCCTGCGGCTTGCAGTGTAGCGTCAGGCGCTTCACGCCGCGCTCGTCAGGGGCCTCGCCGTCCTGAAAAGCAATGCGACGCAACTGGTTCAGGCGCTGGACAAACAAGTCGGCATCCACCACCTTACTGGTGGCCTGGGTGTCGCCCTCGTCGGCGATGAGGGCGCTGACCGACATGCCTTCGCGGGCAATCTCGCCAATGCGCGCCGTGAGCCACTGCTCGCTGCGGCACAGCACGATGGTGTCGTCGCCCACATAGTCCAGCAATGACACGTTATCCTCACGGCCTCCGCCCGTGTCATTGTTGAGGATGCTCACTTGCTCCAAGTGCTCCTCGCTCAATTGGGTCTCGACGTTGAAGGTGCGTATCGAGTCGATGTCGTCGCCCCAAAAGTCGATGCGGTAGGGCAGCTCGTTGCTGTAAGAGAACACGTCGAGGATGGAACCGCGAACGCTGTACTGTCCTGGCTCATAGACGTAGTCGGTTGCCGTGAAGCCCAGTTCGCGCAACCGTGCCGCAACCTCGGTCATGTCGGCAGTGCCTCCCGTCTTCAACTGCACGGTGCTGGCCTCCACGTCCTCGCGGCGGCGCACCCGCTGGGCCAATGCCTCTGGGTAGGTGACAACCCAGCGCACATCCTTGTCATCATACCAGCGGTTCAGCACCTCGGTACGCAGAATCTCGTTCGGTGCATCCACCTGTCCATACTTGATGTCGCGCTTGTAGCCCGACGGGAAAATCAGCACCTGCTTGTCGCCCACGAGTTGGCACAGGTCATTGTACATGTAGCCCGCCTCGTCCAAGTCGTTGACCACAATCAGGTAGGGGCACGTCCGTTGAGGCAGCCGCGCAAACAACATCGCCGCACTGGACCCCGCCAGCCCGTCAATCACCGCACGTCCCTCGCCCGCCAGCAGCCGTTTCACCGCCGCCACTCGCGCTTTCCCGTTAAATATGTCGCTCAGTTCCCGTATCTCCACGATGGTCTCACTTATTAGTTGATAGTTCTTTCATCTGTCTCAGTTTCTGTTACCTCTTGGAACTCATCAATCCATTGTTTCAGTTTTGATTTTAACAATAACTTATCGGGGAGATAAAGCTGATAGGCCGAAGCATAGATATTAGCCTCTTTGGGCAATGTCAATTCAACAAGAGCATCATTCTTGCTTTCGCATAGCAGGATCCCAATAGTTGGCTTCTCAAAGTCTTGTTTCACGTAACGGTCATAGTAATTGACATACATTTGCATCTGTCCCAGGTCTTGGTGGGTGAGTTTGTCTGTCTTTAAGTCAACGAGCACATAACATTGCAGTAACCGATTATAGAAAACGAGGTCAACGTAAAAATGCTGTTCGTCAAAGGTAAACCTTTTTTGCCGTGCCTCAAACAGAAAACCTTTACCCAGTTCAAGCAAAAATTGTTGCATTTTGTTGATGATGGCATTCTCCAGTTTTGTCTCTGTATAAGACACGTCTGGTTTTAAGCCCAGAAATTCCAAAGTAATGGGGTCTTTGATGATATCGGTAGGCTTTTCAACCGTTTGCCCTTCTCTTGCCAGTCGTATCATAGCCTCTTTATCTCGGCTCAGTGCCAAGCGTTCATATAGGCTACTGCCCACTTGACGGCTCAATTGGCGTTTAGACCATTGTTGCTGTGCACATTCTATTTCATAGAAACTGCGTGCATTGGGATCATCAACTCGCATTAATATCAGGTAATGAGACCATGACAATGAAAAGTTGGGAGCGTTATCTATTTGATTTGATAACCGCTGGTTTTCTTTTTGAGGTGGAATTGGGTAACCACTGGTTACCGAATTGCAATATACCATATAAAACCGGCGGCAAAGTTTTAAACTCTCTACCGACCAGCCTTTGCCAAATCTGGCGGTTAACCGTTTTGATAAGGACTGCAACACCTGTTGACCGTATTGGGCCCTGCGTTCACCTTGCTGCTCATCTTCAACGATGTATTGCCCGATATAATACTTTGTATATACCTCAGTGGTATTGACAGTTGTTGCCACATGTTGACGGGCTTTTTCTATCAGCAACGATACCTTATCAAAAAGTGAGGACACTTTATTGTCTATGTCAATCAAGTCATTCATCGTTGACTACTTTTTTTGTTTGCAAAGGTACTGATTATTCCTCAATCAACTCTTTTTGTAATTGACAATCTTTTATAGACAGAACAATTTAGATAGCGAAGATGTGAGGATGAAAATAAATTTAAAGATAACAGCTTTGCTTCTTTGTGAGAGATAAAAGATTGCTGAGTAATTTATGAAGTCATTGAATTAGAGAAATTGACCATTAATAATCCAGAAAACACTATAAACCTGCGGAATCGGTCGAAAATGACGATATTCCGCAGGTTTGTAAAGTGATTAGAGCTTGTCGTCGGTGTTAGGCTTTAGTAGTTGCCGAGGATGAGGTCGATGATTGCGGTGACGTCGGCGATGTCGATGTGGGAGTCGCTGTTGACGTCAGCGCAGATGTCGCAAATCGTTATCGCACTGCGGTCCAGCAGATAGTCGATGAGGGTGGTGGCATCCTCGATGCCTACAACGCCGTTATGGTTCACGTCGCCAAGGTCATAGTCGTGCTCATCGGGGTAGCCGCCCTCGACGAGAGTGACAATCTGGGTGTTGCTCCACTCACTCTCGGTGTTGTCGATATAGAGGGCCTTCACCCGATAGAAGTACGTTCCTCCTGCCATCAGTTGGGTGACGTTGTAATACTTGTCGGTGATGCCGGTAAACAGGCGGACATTGCCTTCGTCTGCCTCGTTTTCACTTATTGAATACTCACCGGCATAAATCTCAATCTTCTGGATCTTGGGATAATAGCCGGCAGTGAAGGTGATGTTGCTGCCCTCGTCACAGTCGAGCACAACGGCCGTTGGACCATAGTCGCCGAATGGCAACTCGATGGTTTCGGAGGCTTTGCCGGTCGAGATGGTGAGTTCGGAGGCGTAACCATAAGGGTCATAGCTGCATCCGGTCACCACGACGGTCACCTTGTCATAGCCGCTGAGCGAGAGGGCATCGGTAGTGATGACACCGTGGCGGCGGGGCATGATGCAACCGCCTTCCAAATTAAACTCCGAACCGGTGAAGTTCCAGCCTTCGGGAAGATAGTCGTTGGCGTGTGATGCCTGGTTGGTAGGCACGATTTTGGGCAGGTCGCTGAAGTCGGCCTCCTCGAGCAACAAGTATTCGGGCTTCTCCTTAACCTCAAGGGTGTAGGACACCACGTTGGCGGACGGTGTGTTGTCGGTCCAGTCGGCGCGGAAGGTCGTCAAGGTCACCCATGAGCCTTTGGCGGGCTTCATCTCGGGCTGATAGACCTCGAGAGGCGCGTTGCCGTTGAGTGTCAGCGTCAGCACGTTGGCTCCTTGGGACTGGCAGATGACCGTAGCCGTGCTGTTGCTCACCATTTGGGGTGAGTAGGTCACGGTAATCTCTTTACCAGCCTCGACTTCGGCTTGCGGCAATGTGGTGGCACCGATGTCAAACACGCCGTCTGGGTCATTCATTGTCAAGGTCACGTCATCGGTCAGGTTGGTGCCCTTGAGGGTGATGGTTACCGAACTGGGTTTGCCAGGATAGGCTTGAATATTCACGGTGGAGGGATAGGCCTGCAGGCGCGGGTCCTGGAAACCCTCTGGTGGCTGGATGCCGATGACCATCTGCTGGGCGGTGCCAAAGGTGTAGTCGCCGTAAGAGAAGGCGTTGAGGGCGTAGTGGCCGTTGCCGCGTCCGTTCCAGCCCCAGTTGACGTGGTACTCACCCGTTGTGGCATCATAGCCGTCGACGTTGAAGGCGTGTCCGGCGCCCGTCGCGTTGTCGTAGGCACAATACACGATGGGACGACCGTTTTGCAATTCGTTCTGAATCAGGCTCGCCCACTGGGCGTCAGAGTAATTGGCATAGCCCAGTTCATCGCTCTTGAACAGCATCTGGGCATTCTGGTCATACTCAAAGAGTTTGACGGCACGCAGGATGTCTTTGAGATAGCCACCGCTGCCCGAGATGGTGTAGTCCATCTCTTCGGCCTGCCCGATGTAGCGCATCAGGTGGGCGACGGCAGTAGCCTGTGCCTCGGTATAGTTGCCCGTATAGTCATCGAGCATGTTGTCCCAATCAAAGATGGTGGGCGGCAGTCCGGGCAGCGTGACGCCATAGGTGGGCATCAAGTAGGACGGCACGGCGGGCGTCTGCTGCTTGGGATACTTCCAGTAGTGGAAGACCATCGCCAGCGATGTGGCGGGGCAGCCCGTGTAGCAGGTGTCGGTTCCAAAGACAGGGCACTCGTTCCAATAGGGTGCCAACTGGCTCCAGTTGGCGCTGATAAGCGGTTGTACCGTCTCGCCTGACGCTTGGAAGGGCGGCAACTGCAGGTCAGGGTGTTCCATGAGGAAAGCCATCTGCTTCTCGTAGTATGAGAGCCAATATTGCATGTTCTCAGGGATGTCGTTCATGTTGATGGGACGGTCGCCATAGGCGAGAATCTGACGGGCGCGGTCGTCACCAGCGACGATGACAAAGGCGTCGGCGGCATTGAATACATAGTAGGCGGGCTCATGAGTGAAATGGTTGCCCGTGCCGACGAGACGCAGGTCCATATTGCCCTTGGGTGCCATGATTTTGCCGGAGGCTTGGCTGCGCAGGAATGCCTGGGCCTTGCTTTGAGCGGCGGTCTGGCTGATGCTAACAGCCCATAACTGGGTGACCGCCATCAGCATTGCGGTGAGAAGTAAGATTTTTTTCATGCGGTGTTATATTAATGATAATTAGTGAAGGTCACAAAAGTAATAAAAATAGTGAATGTGTTGGGTATTAGAAGAGAAAAAATGCAGGATTTGGGGTGTGACTGGTGTTATTGGCCAGCGTTCTACTCTGGAGCATGGCTCATCTCGAGCAGGATGTCGGTAAGGGTAGAGATGTCGGCGATGCCGATGATCCCGTCCTGATTCACATCAGAGCACATCGGGCACACCTCGGGAATGATATCGAGCAGATACTCAACAAGCCAGGTCACGTCAGCGATACCTATCAGGCCGTCGTGGTTGATATCTCCTAACTCGAATCCATGTTCTTCGGTGGGCACGGGCAGCGTGACGTTTTCGACGTTTGACCACTCGCTGAGGGTGCTGTTGTTGTAGAGTGTCCTGACGCGGTAATAGTAGGTGTTGCCAGGCGTGAGGGTATCGACATCGCAGCAGGTGGTGTCGATATTTGTGAAGATGCGGTACTCGGCGCTGTCGGGCAGGAATTCTTGCGTGGTCGCCACCTCGAGGATGTAACTGGCAATGACGTCGGGCTGCGTTTCATCGGTCCAATCGGCGCGGAAGGATGTAGTGGTGATGGCGGCGCTGTCGGCAGGCATCATCACGGGAGTGAACAGGTGAATGCTTGCGTTGCCGTGAACGAAGACGGTGACATCCTGAGCCCCCTCACTGCTGATGACGATGCTGGCCTCGCACTCTCCTGCATTCTGCGGGTTATAAGTGACCACAATCATCACATCGCCCAAGGAATCCTGCAAGACTTCTATCGAGAAAGCGCCATTATCGCTATCGAGTATCTCCGTGATATCCCCCGTCAAATTGGTTCCCGTGACGGTGATGGTATCGGTAACGGTTTCACCCACGTAGCCAGTCAAAATCAATTTCTCAGTGCTTACCGACAATTCGGGAGCGGGCGGCATGGGTAGCGTGACGTTTTCGACGTTTGACCACTCGCTGAGGGTGCTGTCGTTGTAGAGTGTTCTGACGCGGTAATAGTAGGTGTTGCCAGGCGTGAGGGTATCGACATCGCAGCAGGTGGTGTCGATATTTGTGAAGATGCGGTACTCGGCGCTGTCGGGCAGGAATTCTTGCGTGGTCGCCACCTCGAGGATGTAACTGGCAATGACGTCGGGCTGCGTTTCATCGGTCCAATCGGCGCGGAAGGATGTAGTGGTGATGGCGGCGCTGTCGGCAGGCATCATCACGGGAGTGAACAGGTGAATGCTTGCGTTGCCGTGAACGAAGACGGTGACATCCTGAGCCCCCTCACTGCTGATGACGATGCTGGCCTCGCACTCTCCTGCATTCTGCGGGTTATAAGTGACCACAATCATCACATCGCCCAATGAGTCCTGCAAGACTTCTATCGAGAAAGCGTCATTATCGCTGTCGAGTATCTCTGTTATATCCCCCGTCAAATTGGTTCCCGAGACGGTGATGGTATCCGTAACGGTTTCTCCCACATAGCCAGTCAAAATCAATTTCTCAGTGCTTACCGACAATTCGGGAGCGGGCGGCACGGGCAGCGTGACGCTCTCGACGTTTGACCACTCGCTGAGGGTGCTGTCGTTGTAGAGTGTCCTGACGCGGTAATAGTAGGTGTTGCCAGGCGTGAGGGTATCGACATCGCAGCAGGTGGTGTCGATATTTGTGAAAATGCGGTACTCGGCGCTGTCGGGCAGGAATTCTGGCGTCGTCGCCACCTCAAGGATGTAACTGGCAATGACGTCGGACTGCGTCTCATCGGTCCAATCGGCGCGGAAGGATGTAGTGGTGATGGCGGCGCTGTCGGCAGGCATCATCACGGGAGTGAACAGGTGAATGCTTGCGTTGCCGTAAATGAATACGGTGACATCCTGCGCCCCCTCGCTGCTGATGACGATGCTGGCCTCGCTCTCCCCAACATTCTGCGGGCTGTAGGTGACCACAATGGCTGTACCTCCCAAAGAATCCTGTAAAACCTCTATCGAGTAGCAATCATCGTCACTGTCGAGCACTGCCGTGATTTCACTTGTCAGATAGTAGCCCGAGACGTAGATGGTATCTGTAGTGATTTCTCCCACATAGCCGTTCATGTCCAACTCGTCATCACTGACCGAAATATCAGGCACGGGAGGCTCAACGCCCAAAAACATGATTTGGCCGATGTTGAAGACGTAGTTGTTGAGTGTAAAGGCGTTTAGGGCATAGTAGCCGTTGCCTGTTCCTCTCCAGCCAAAGTTCACATGAAAGGTCCCATCCTCGGCATTATAGCCGTCAACGTTGAAGGCATGGCCCGTCATGGTGGTGTCGCTGGTCATAGAGTAACCGCAGTAAATGACTGGCCTGTGGCTTTTCAACTCGTTGTGGAGCATCACTTCCCAAATGGGATCACTGTAATAGGTCGTGCCATCAAGCGAGGTTTTCTCGGCAAAAAAGGCGTGCTTGTCAAAGCCGAAAAATCGGATGGCATCCAAGATATCAAATTCGGTGGCATCGCTACTGCCATGCCTATAGTCCATGTGTTCAGCTTGGGCCACATACCTCATCAACGTAGTCACGGCTCCTAACTGTTCGGAGGTGTGGCTACCACCAATCCTATACTTGTCCAACATCAACTCCCATGAAAAAGAGGTGGGCGGCAGTGCATCCACGTATAGTCCCGTTGTGCGGGTGATGTAAGAAGGTAAGGAGTCGCATGAGGCAGGGTATTGCCAGTAGCGCATCACCTGGGCGAGCGAGACGGCTGAGCATCCCACCACGGCGCGGGTACTGTCAACCATCGGACACTTGAGGTTATAGGGGGAAGTCTGTCCCCATTCCGAAGCGAGCAATGGCGGTATGCTCGCTAACGCACGGTCGCCACTCTTGATGGGTGGTGGTGAGGGCATCAAGTCGGGTTGTGCCTGCAGCACCTCGATTTGCCGCTTGTACAGTTCAAGGAAGAACCGCATGTTGTCGGGGATGTCATCCATGTTGTCCAATGGATAGTCGCTGTAGGCGAGCACTTGCCTGGCGCGGTCGTCACCCGCAACGATGACAAATCCCTTGTCGGTACTGACAATATAGAAGGCCGGCTGGCTGCTGGCATCAAGCCCTTGTTCCTCATGTATCCACAATTCGCGGGGAGGGGATGCCGTCAGCCTTCCTGAAGGCGCCTTGGTCTTTAGGAAGTCCATCGCTGTTGCCCGTGCAGTCTTCAAGTCAATACTGCGCGCAAAGCCTTGCCCATGTATCAGGATGAGCAGCAGAGCAATGGTGATGGTCAGTACTTTTTTCATTAAACTTTGGCTTGGGGCCGCAACGCCATACTATAACATACAAAAGAAATGAGCAATTTCATCAAATGAAACTGCAAAATTATAAACAAAACCATAGAATAACCTAATAATTTAGAAATTTTTAATGATAATAATGTGAAATGGTGGTTATCTGAAGGCTTATGAGGGGCAAAAATAAGGGGAATGACGCGTTTTGCACATGTCATTCCCCATCGTCGCGGCTGTCATTACCGCAACGTTTTTAGGATTGCTTATTTGCTCAGGATCATGTCGATGATGCTGGTGACATCGGCAATGCCAATGATGCCGTCGTTGGTGACATCGGCGCAGATGGTGCAAATCTCGGTGCTGTTATCCAGGATATAGTCGATGACGGTAGTTGCATCGGCGATACCGATAATGCCATCATGGTTCACGTCACCCAGCTCATAATTGTGGCTGCTGCTGCCGCCCAGGGTTACGGTCTCGGCGTTGCTCCAAGCGCTCTCGGTACCGTCCTCATAGATGGCCTTTACCTTGAAGGTGTAGGTGCCGGCTGCCAGACCCTCGACATTGAAGGACTTGTTCAGGATGTTGGTGGTCAGCGTACCGTTCACGTCGAGGGTGTAGCTCTTGACGAGCTCAACGTCGGTCATGTGGTGCCAGTCGGCGCGGAACGAGTTGGCGGTGATGTAGTCCTCCTTGGCGGGGAGCATCACGGGAGCCATCTTCTCAGATACACCGTTAGCGGTGCTGTAGAAGTAGATGTACAGAGGCTCGGCGCCCGGGCTGGTCAGGGTGATGTAAGCATAGTGCATGCCGGCATCGTCGGTGGGAGCATAGGTTGCATTGATTACCTTGTGGTTGGCGGCGTCAAGGTCGCTCAGGGCGATAGTGTTCACGTCGGTGGTCAGGAAACCGTTCTCGTCGGTCACGGTCACGGTGATGTCACCGGTCAGGTCGGCACCAATCACGTCGATCTTGGTGTTCACGCTCGAGCCGAGGTCGGCCTCGGGCTGGTTAACGATGGTGTGTGCAACAATGCGGGCTGACGGGGAAACACCCTCGGGGAGGGGCTTCACGTCAAGGAACATCAGCTGGAAGTACTTGTAGATGGTGATGCCATAGCCAAAGGCGTTGAAGGCATACCAACCGTTCCTCTCCTCGCTCTGACCGAAGTTCACATGGTAAGTGTCGTTGGTGGAGTTATAGCCATCGACGTTGAAGGCGTGGCCATAGTAACTGTCACCAGCCGAGGTTGCCGAGTAGGCGCAATACATCAAGGGACGGCCGGCAATCAGCTCGCTCTGCATCATGGTGGTCCAGTCATCGTCGTTGTAGAGCTCGGTCATCGCGCGGTCATAGTCGTTCTTGAGCACATAGTGGGCGCTGGGATCATAACCAAAGAGCCTCATGGCCATCAGCATCTGGTCCTCATCGGCACCACTCATTTGGGGGTCGTAATCCATGAACTCGGCCTGGCCAATGTAGCGCATCAGGTTGGAAATGGCGTCGCGCTCCTCCTCGGTCCAGTTCTCGTTCTTGTAGGTGTTACGCATGTGGTCCCAGTCAAAGGTGTAAGCGGGCAGGGCGGGAACATAGACACCCCTCTCACCAGTGTAAGCGGGCAGGGCGGGAGAACCAGCGGGATATTTCCAGTAGTTCATCACCTGAGCCAGCGAAACGGCTGCGCAACCCACGAGGCTGGTCAGACCACCCGTCTTGGGGCACAACCTGTTGTAGGGCGAACGGCCGTTGTTGCTGCCCTGCTGCCACAGGGTGGTCAGCATCGGCTCTACCGACTGGCCAAGATTGGCATTGCGGATCTTAACCGTCTGTCCGGGATGAGCCTGGAGGTACTCCATCTCGGCCTTGTACATGTCCAGGAAGAACTGCATGTTCTCGGGGATGTTGTTCATGTCCTTGAGGGGCATATCGCCATAGGCGAGCACCTCGCGTGCACGATCGTCACCGGGGACGATAACATAGCCGCGGTCAGTGTTCACAATGTAGTAAGCCGTCTGGGCGGCGTTGTTAGAGTTCTTCACCTCTTGTGTCCACTGGATGTTGGGCTTTGTGGCCATGATCTTGCCTTTAGCGGCATTGTTCATCAGGAAGCGTTGTGCGGACTGTTGTGCGGTGACGAGGTCCACATTGGTTGCCGTGGCTTGCATAGCGGCAAGCACGAGCGCAGCAAGGAATAAAATTTTCTTCATAATACAGTTGATAATATTAATAAATAATTGATTAGTTGTTCTTGTTGAGAATCATGTCAATCAAGGCTGTGACATCGGCAATGCCAATGATGCCGTCGTTGGTGACATCGGCACAGATGGCGCAAATCTCGACGTTGTTATTCAGGATATAGTCGATGATGGAGGTCGCGTCGGCGATACCGATAATGCCGTCGTGGTTCACATCACCGATGGTGAACTCGTGGTCGCCAGGATAGCCACCCTCGACAAGGGTTACGGTCTCCTCGTTGCTCCACTCGCTCTCGGTGCCGTCGGTGTAGAAGGCTTTGACCCTGTACAGGAATGTGCCGCCAGCTGTCAGTTGGGTGACGTTATACTGCTTCTCGGTGATGCCCTCAATCAAGCGGTAGTCGGGGTCGTCAGTCTGTTGGTCAGCATCCATCACGCCGGCATAGATGGCCATGTTCAGGAATCCGGGATTGTCGCTGTTGTTGGTGATGGTCACCATGTCGGCCTCTGCACAGTCGAGCACTGCCACATATTGGGCAAACGACCTGTCGGTCAGCGTGAACACCTCGGAATCGACACTGGTCGAAATGGTGAATTTGGACGAGGGATAGCTGGCCTTGGCGGTAAACACCACGGTAATCTTGTTGGTGCCATTGATGTCATAGGTGGGCGTCGAGAAACTGCCGTTTCCGTTGATGGAGATGTAGCCGTCTTCGGCCCACAGGTCATTACCGGCAAAGGTCCATCCTGCGGGGAAGTAATTGGCGGCGCTGCTGGTCACAGGAGAGAACTGCATGGACACGTTGCTCCAGTTAACCTCTTCCAGGAGGTAGAACTCGGGCTTGGTCTTCACTTCGAGGGTGTAGCTGTTGACGTTCTCGGGCGCGGTCTGGTCGGTCCAGTCGGCGCGGAACGATGTCAAGGTTACCATGGGGCCATAAGCGGGTTCCATGACGGGGTCAAAGACTGCGGGACCGGCGGTACCGCTCAAGGTAATGGTCTTGGGCTCGGCGCCGGGGCTGCTCAAGGTCACCGTGGCGGTGTGGCTGCCCACGCTGCTGGGGTTATAGGTCACTGTGATGGATTTGCCCGCTTGGGCTTCGGTGACGCTCACGGTGGTCTCATCGAGGGCAAAGCTGCCAGTGGCGTCATTCAGCGTCAGCGTGATGTTTCCAGTCAGGCGGCGTCCCTTGACGGTGAACATGGAGGTGACGGGTTGACCGACGCGCGTTTGCAGGTTCAACTGTTCAACACCTATCTTGATGGTCGGGGTGGTTGACGTCGAGGGTTGGATGTTCATCACCACGCGCTGGCCCAGATGGTAGTTGGAGCCCTGGTTGGCGAAGTTGTTCATAGTGAAGTTTCCGTTACCGGTACCGCTCCAGCCCCAGTTGATGTGGAAGGTGCCGTCGCTGGCATCATAGCCGTCGACATTGAAGGCATGGCCACCGTAGTTGTGATACACGTTGCTGTAGTCAAAGGCGCAGAACACCAGCGGACGGCCAGCAAGCATCTCGTTCACCAGGAGGTCATACCAGTCCTCGTCGTTGATGTAGGTGGTCTCGACGCCCGTGTCGAAGTTCATCGTGGCCTTATAGACCACAGTGGCGTCCTCATAGCCGAACAGCTCGCATGCCCTGGCGATGTCGTCTTCCCAAGCGTCGCTGCCGGCCTTGTCATAGTTCATCTCCTCGGCCTGACCGATGTAACGCATCAGTTTGGCAACGGCGTTCTTGTTGGCGTCATTATAGCTTCCCAAGCGGTAGGTGGGGAGCATGTTGGCCCAGTCAAAGGTCGTCGAGGGTAGCGCGTCGAGGGTGAATTTGCCGTTGCGGGTGGTGTAGCCGGGAACCACGGGCGTGGGGCCTGTGGGGTATTTCCACTTGTAGAACACCTGTGCCAGCGACGTGGTGGCGCATCCCGTCATCGCGCGGATGTCACCGTCGAGCGGGCATTGGCTGTAATAGGGTGAACCCTGGTCCCACATGGCCTCAATCATGGGCTCCACGCTCACGCCAGCCTTGATGGTGGGCTTGTTGACCTGCAAACCGGGGTGGGCATGCAGGTATTCCATCTGGCTCTTGTAGTAGTCGAGCCAGAATTTCATGTTCTCGGGCATGGTATTCATGTCGAGTGCACCATCGCCATAGGCAAGAACCTCAGGGGCGCGGTCATCACCGGCAACGATGACAAAGGCACCGGGAGTGTTGAAAATGTAATAAACAGGTTGAGCGATGTTGGCCGAGTTCATTTCGGCGTGCAGTAACTTGAGATTGCTGGCCGATGCGCCATTGAGGCGTTTTGCGGCATTAGCCTGCAGGAAATGCTGCGCAGTGGCTTGAGCATGAGCTAAATCCACTGGTTCAGCATAAAGCTGGAATGCCGCCAACACGAGTGCGGCAAGAAATAGGATTTTTTTCATAACATGTTAGTTTATAGTTCGTTAATGATAATTCTGCGTCAATGGTATTGAGCTGAGAGGCTCCAAAAGCAACAAAATGCTCTATAAACGCTGCAAAATTAAGAAAAAAATCGAGAAAAACGAATATTTTTAGTAAAATGTATAAGTAATTTTCATAAAATATAGCCGTTTGCCAGCAAGCCCAATCCCACGCAAAGTCGCTAAATCACAAACAAAAAGAATTGGCATCTGAGTCCGGATGCCAATTCTTTTTGTTGTATGTAAAGTTTCCTTTTCTGGCGGTGTGGGAGAATTACAGCCTGAAGGCGATGGGCAGCACTACCCTGACGGGGACGGCGTGGTCGCCCACCTTGCCGACGCTCCAGCGCGGCATCTTGCTGATGACGCGTATGGCCTCGCGGTTCAGACTCTCGTCGGCGGCGCCGCGAATGACGCGCACGTCGCTCACCTTGCCGTTGGTGCCCACGATGAAACTGCACAGGACGCGTCCCTCGATATGATTCTTATAGGCGTGGTAAGGGTATTCGCGGGTCTTGTTGACAAAGTTGATCAGCCCTCTCTCACCGCCGGGGAACTGGGGCTGTATGTCCACATAGTCATATTCATAAACCTCCATGTAGGATTGCTTGGACATGGGATTGACGGTGGTGACATGGCGAACTTGGGCTACCGAGGGTAGCACCGCTGTCAAGGTCAACAAAAGTAAAAATCCTAAGCGTAATTCTCTGAGCATAGGCAGGTTAAGTATAAGCGTCAACGATAAAAACGGGGTCTCACCCGTTTTCTGTACCGCAAATATAGAGTCACAACCTCAAACGTCAAAATCTTTTCATTTTATTTTGCAAACTATTAGCACAGTTTCATTTTTTTTGACGAATTGGGCCGTAATTCAAAAAAAATGTAAATGTTTAACACTTTGTGATAGACAGTTTGCTAAAAAGGGCACTGAAATGTCATCGACCGGCCGGTGGCGGGATGCGTCAAGGTGATGGATTGGGCGTGCAGCATCAGGCGTGCTGCGGCGGTGCCGTAGAGGCGGTCACCGACGATGGGACAGTTGAGCCCCAGAGGGGAAGAGGCGTGGACACGCAGCTGGTGGGTGCGGCCGGTGAGGGGGTAGAAGGCAACGCGCGTGATGCCGTCGCGGCGCTGCAGCACGCGGTAACGCGTCACGGCGGGTTTGCCGTGCTCCTGATCCACCCGCTGGCGGGGACGGTCATCGACATCGGGGCGCAGGGGCAGGTCGATAACGCCCTCGTCTTGAGGCACGATGCCGTCGAGCAGGGCGATATAGCACTTGGCGATGCTATGGCTCTCAAATTGCTGTTGCAGGGCCTTGTGGGTGGCCTTGTCCTTGGCAAAAACCACCAGGCCCGAGGTTTCTTGGTCGAGACGGTGCACCACGATGGGGCCTGTGGCTTCGGGGTGGGCGTCTTGGTAACGTGTGAGCAGGCTGTCCTCGAGCAGTTTGCCGGGTACGGTGAGCATCCCGGCAGGTTTGTTGAGCACCGTGAGCCACTGGTCGTCATAAATGACGTCGAGGGCATGCTCCTCAATGGGTTGGCCCAGCGGGTTCTCTTCCACATCCAGACCTTGCAGCATAAAGTCGAGGATGGGCTTGCACTTGCTGCGGCAGGCGGGGTAGAAGTGGCCGTGATGGCGCACTTCGCCCACTGGCGACGCGCCCCACCAGAACTCGGCCATGCACACAGGCTGCAGCCCGTTGTTGTAGGCATAATTAATCAGGCGTGGCGCGCAGCACTCGCCCGCACCCGCAGGCGGCAGCGTGCCCAGCGGCTTGAAGACCTCGACCAGGTCCCGCCGCTCGCTCCGTGCGTTGGTGACGACAAACAGGCGGAAGATGCGTTCCTGCAGGGCCTCGCTCATGGCCTTGCGGCGCGCCTTCAGGTCATCGATGTGTTGACGATAGGCATCCAGCTGGGCGGTGATTTCCTGCAGTGCCGCCTCGTGGCGGTGGCGGATGCGCTTGAGTTCGGCTTTCTCGAATCGGCTCTGGTTCAACAGCGCCTCCTGCTGCTCGGGGGTGAGGTGGCCCTCGCTGCGCCGCTCGTCGCGCTCCTGCTTGTGGCGGGCCATCAATGCTTTGAAATCCTCGATTTCGGCAGTCATCTGTTGCTTGGCGTCGGCTTCGCGCCGCATGATGGCCCTCAATTCGGGAGCCTGCTGCAGGCGTTCCACCTCATGGTTGATGGCGGTAATGGCCGCCTCGCCGTGCTTGAACTCGCCCTGCGGGTCCAGCAGGTCATAGACGGGAGGCACAAAGTAGTCGTGTCTGACGCTGCCCGCCAAGTTGCCCGAGAACGCCGCCAGAAATCCCAATCGCCCCTCGGCATCGCGTGCCACCAGCACGCCCAGCATCTTGCCTGCCGACATTTCTTCGGCCCAGTCGGTGCGTGCCGCCACATACTGCTGCACCCGTTCGACCGCCATCCTCGCCAGCGGGTGCGGCTCGTAGCAGAACGGGCAGGTGAATCGCTGGGGCAGCTGCACGGCCCCGGCATCTTCTCCCAACAGATGGAATTTGTCAATCATCACCGCAAAATTACCGCTTTTATTTTCAAGATTACACTTTTAGTACTAAATTTGCACTTCAATCATCATCACTTGAATTAAAATAACAAACATTGATTCTATTCAGGATATGAAATTCATCTCGTGGAACGTGAATGGCTTGAGGGCCGTGGTGGGAAAAGGATTTGGTGACGTGTTCAAGGAACTGGACGCCGACTTCTTTTGCCTGCAGGAGACCAAGATGCAAGCGGGGCAGCTCGACCTGGAGTTTGAGGGCTATCGCTCCTACTGGAACTATGCCGAGAAAAAAGGCTACTCGGGCACTGCCATCTATAGCCGTCACGAGCCGCTGGGCGTGACCTACGGCATCGGCATCGAGGAGCATGACCAAGAGGGGCGTGTCATCACCCTGGAGATGCCCGAATTCTACCTCGTGACCTGCTACACGCCCAACAGTCAGGACGGCCTGCGCCGTCTGGACTACCGCATGACGTGGGAGGACGCCTTCCGCGCCTATCTGCTGGAGTTAGACACAAAGAAGCCCGTGATCGTGTGTGGCGACCTCAACGTGGCTCATCAGGAGATAGACCTGAAAAATCCAAAGACTAACCGCAAGAATGCGGGTTTCACCGACGAGGAGCGCGAGAAGATGACCGTGCTGCTCGATGCGGGTTTCACCGACACGTGGCGATTCTTCAACCCTGATGTGGCCGACGTGTATTCGTGGTGGAGCTACCGCTTCAAGGCCCGTGAGAAGAACGCTGGCTGGCGTATCGACTACTTCCTGGTGAGCAACCGCCTGCAGGAGCGCCTGGCTGGTGCCAAAATCCATACTGAAATCTACGGCAGCGACCACTGCCCTGTGGAATTAGAAATCAAATAACCGAAATGTCACAGACCGTACAGAAGAAATATGACTTTGACCGCGTGGTGAGGTTGGTGCTGACGCTCATCAGTGTGGGTGTGGGCATCTGGCTCGTCAACTACCTGAGTCCGGTGTTGATGCCTTTTGTCGTGGGATTCATCCTTGCCTACCTCATCGAGCCGCTGGTCGAGTGGCTGCAGCGCAAGGTGCGCATCAGGGCACGCGGCATTGCCGTCGTGCTGGCTCTGGTCATCGTCATCGCGGTGATAGTGGGCCTGTGCTGGCTCATCATCCCTTACCTGATTGATGAGTTCGGCGTCATGTCTAAGCAGTTGGCAGCCTATGCCAAGTCCTCGCTCAAAGTGCCGTATGTCCCCGCCGAAATCAACGAGTTCATCCAGCGCTACATTGACTTGGAAAAGATTAACGAGATCTTCAGTAAGCAGCAGTGGATGGATATCATCAACAAGACGCTCTCGGGCGCCTGGTCGGTGGTGGGCGGTACCATGAGTGTGATTTTCAGCATCGTGTCGTGGTTCATCGTGCTGCTGTACATGTTCTTTATCCTGCTGGATTTCAACAAGCTGTCTCGCGGTTTCAAGGGGGCGATACCTCCTAAGTACCGGCGCATGGCGCTGCGCATCTTCGGTGACGTGGCCGACACGATGAGCCGCTACTTCCGCGGACAGGCAGCCGTGTCCTTCTTTGTGGGAGTGATATTCGCCATCGAGTTCTATATCATCGGGTTACCCATGGCGATAGCCTTCGGTATGTTTGTGGGCTTGCTCAATATGGTGCCCTACCTGCAGCTCATCTCGATACCCATCGCCGCCTTCCTGTGCCTGGTGGCTACCGCTGCCACGGGCGGCAGCTTCTGGGTGATGTTTGGTTGGGTCATTCTTGCCTACATCATCTGTCAGGTGATTCAGGACATGGTACTCATCCCCACAATCATGAAAAATCAGATGGGCTTGAATCCCGCCATCATTTTCCTCTCGTTGTCGTTGTGGGTGTATGTGTTGGGCTTTATTGGACTGATTATCGGTTTGCCGCTGACCACGCTGATTATTTCCTACTATTGCGAGTTCGTGCTGCACCAGCCTAACCCTCTGCACAATTCCGGGAAAAAGAAAGTCCCAAACAAGAAGTCTCATATTGCCATCTCATCGTCATTGATGAGCAAGTACAGCAATAAGAATTAGGAATGAGGAATTAGGAGTTAAGGACCCTAAAGCCTAAAGCCTAAAACCTAAAGCCTAAAATGGGAAATGGACAAGACGTTGATTGTCATCACGGGGCCCACGGGAGTGGGCAAGACGGCGGCAGCTATCGAGTTGGCGCAACGTCTGCATTGTGACATCATCAACGCCGATTCACGCCAGATTTATCGCGGTATCCCCATCTGCACCGCGGCCCCCACGGCCGAGGAACTCGCTGCCGTGCGGCACCACTTTGTCGCCTGCAAGGACCTGGAGGAGAGTTACAGCGCGGCACAGTTCGAGAGTGACGTGCTGGCCTTGCTGCCGTCACTGTGGCAGCAGGGCGACTGCGTGGTGATGTGCGGCGGCTCGATGCTGTATGTCGATGCCGTGTGCCGTGGCATCGACCAGTTGCCCGACATTACGCCCCAGGTGCGCGCGGCGGTGAAAGAGAAATTGCGCTATGAGGGTTTGGAGAGCCTTGTGGAGGAACTGGAACGGCTGGACCCGCAGTATGCCGCCACAGTGGACCGCCGCAACACCAGCCGCGTGTGTCACGCCGTTGAAATCTGCCGTCAGGCGGGAAAGCCTTACTCGATGTTGCGCACCGGTGCGGCCAAGGCGCGTGACTTCCGCATCATCAAGCTGGCGCTCAATGTCGAGCGAGACGAGCTGTTCCGCCGCATCAATTCCCGTGTGGACCGCATGATAGCCGCAGGGCTGGAACAGGAGGCCCGTTCGGTATATCACCTGCGGCACCTCAACTCCCTCAACACCGTGGGCATGAAGGAGATGTTCGCCATCTTTGACGGCACGATGGACCGCACCACCGCCATCGAGCGCATGAAGAAGAACACCCGCGTCTATGCCAAAAAGCAACTCACCTGGTACCGTCGCGACGCCGACGTCATCTGGGTTACCCCCGACGCCGCCGTCACCACCGCCCTGCAACAGCTTCGATAGGTCATTTTTTTCTCAATGCGAATTACGCTGAACCATATAAAAGAGTCGTCAGCGGGAAGCATCCCAACCGACGACCCTTTATGGCGTTGAATCCTTGTTTACTTGAGGATGATGCCGATGATGACGTTGATGTCGGCAATGTTCACCACGCCGTCGCCATTGACGTCGGCTGCAGGCAGTTCGTTGCCCGCGAGGATGAGATTGATCAAGACATTGACATCGGCAATGTTGATGACACCGTCGTTGTTGACGTCACCGGTGTTCACATTGTCGTCATGATAGTACAGGATAAAGTCATCGACATAGGTCGCTGCCGAGCCGCCGCCTCTCATAGCGATGCGGAAGGTGGCAGGCTGTGATGCCTTCAGGTCAAGTTCCCAACGGACGATTTGCTTGCTATCCTCAGGCACTTCGGCCATTTCGAGGCTATCGATGGTGAGAGCCTTTTGCCACGTCGTCCCGTTGTCAAACGAATATTCCAGCGTGTGCTTGGATGCCGTGTTCGATGGGTTGAAGAAGGTCGCCTGAGCCAGCAGGTAGTTGTGGCCGATGGCTTGGGTGGTGTAGAAGGTGCTGGGCTTCTTCATCATCACCGAATTGGTGCCATTGCATTTGCCTTCGCCCGGTGCGCGCACGCCACTCTTGTAGAACGTCCATGTGGCGAAATTGCCCTGCACGTCCTTGTCGCTTGTGCTGTTGTTGGCCTTCATCGACTCAAAATCCTCGACAATGCTTTCACAAACGGGAAGGACGTAGATGGGCTCAAAGGCGGAGTCATAGAACCATGACCATCCTTGAGGCGACCGGTACAATGTGGAGCCTGCCTCATCCTTCAGTACCAGGTTATACAGGCCGGTATTGGATGGAGCCACAATCTGCATGTGATAGGTCGTGGGGGTGTTGCTTGGCATTTGCACCTCATACATCTCGCTGGTGGCCACTTCCTCGTCATTCTTGTCGAGCAATGCCAGATATACGTTGCCAAAGGGGCCGTTTCTGGAGGGGCCCCAAGCGCGGAAGGACATCCTCGTGTCCACGGTTATCGGCTGGTCGATAGTGGCGCCTGAAGTGATGTCAAAAGCGTCAACCGTGTAAGTGTTGGCCAGGTAGCAGTCATAGAAATAGGCCGTGCCTTCACGTACAACCATCTTGATATACGCTTCATTGCCGTTGTAGTCCAGCGCTGGCTTGTCATAGTTCGCTTCTTCGTCGAGTGAATAGGACAACTTGAGTTGATACTCACCATCCTCGAGGTCGTTGGGCAATTCCATATCGATACTATGGCCTGATGAGCTCATGTAATCATCCAAATAATACTTATCGCTAAAACGTACATTGAGGCGCTCAACACCATTACTGTCAAACAAGCCTAATGACATCGGCAGATCGATATAATAATTCTTCTCGCCATTCCACTCGTCAAAACCACTATATTTGTTGCCTTGAACCATAAAGTCCTCGGTTTTCACCGATGCCCTGCTGCCCAGTGGGGCTGACAGGGTGATGGGTTCCAGATAGCCACGTACATACAGGACTTGCTCTACCTCATCGGACTGTGTGTAGGGCACAAGCCCGAAAATGCCGTCTTGCATAAACTCAAAATTCATGCTTGCCGAGGGCGCCAGCACCGTAAAGAGGAAATAGCCGTCAGCGGTGCCACCCCAGCCCCAATTGACATGGAAATAGCCGTCGGTATCGTAGCCGTCGAGCACAAAGGCATGGCCGCCCATGCTCACGCCTACCGTATAACCGCAATAGATGATGGGCCTGCCTGCTGTGATTTCATCGACAAGTATCTTGTCCCACTCGGCAGCGCTGAAGTTGTCGCGGTTGAGCAGGTAGCTATGCTCGTTGTACTTGAAAAACTGTCTCGAGGCCAGCATGGCCGTCATTTCGGATGCACCGCTGCTGGCTCCATAACCCATCTCCATCGAGATACCCACGTCCGACATCAGCTTGGCCACGGCTTGACACGACTCGGGGTCGCTGTTCTCGTCATAGGTGTCAAGCATCAAGTCCCATCGATAGACCGACTGGCTGAAGTCGGCACTGAGTTCGACGGTGGTCATGTCATTCACATTGCACACATAGGAATGGCTACCCACGCCGACGTCGGGCCACTGGTAATAGTTCATCACCTGGGCAAAAGCTGTCGCAACGCATCCTGTCACGCTGCGGAACGTGTTGCCGGCATTGTCGGTGTAGGTGGGGCACAGGTCGTTAAAGGGGGTGCCCTGGTCCCACAGGGTGGTCATTAGGGCGTCAACAGCCGTCTCGTGCTGGAAGGGAACCTGGGCAACCACGTTGTCATGTTCCTGCAGGTAGGCGATTTGACGGTTCATCTCCTGCATCCAGTACTTCATGGCGGGGGGCACCTGCGTGGCCGAGAAATGGCCCGTCTCACTGTACCCCAGCACCTGAGGCAAGCGGTCGTCGCCAGCAACCACAACAAACCCGCTGTGTCCGCGGTCATAGATATAGAAATGCTCACGGTCGGCCGTGTAGGCAAGTTGCAGTGTGGGCTGCCCGCCATGTGACGGTGCCCTCAAGGATTTTGCCGAAAAGAAACTGCCGGCAATCTGTCGGGCTTGAGCCTCGCTGACATGAGCCGCTTGGACACTGAACACGGTTGCCATGGTAATGGCTAAGATGAAAAGAAATCGTTTCATAATAAATGAATGTGGGAATGAAGTGATTATCAAGTCACAAAAGTAGTGATAATTTGCTGAAAACAACAAGATTTTCATAGAAAATGCGGAATAAATGCACCAAAACCGCATGAAATTGAGGGTGTGCCCCTCGGTGAAGGCTGGCGGTGGCCTGAATCGCATATTGCTGATGCGCCCGAAAAAAATGCCTTTTTAAAGGCCAGATCGTTGTCTCATGCCTGTCATGAATGGGTGCCCTGGATTGTACGAAGCTCCGATAACGGGCGAAAGTGTGGTAAAAAATGCCCATTTTCGCCCGTTATCGGCCATTTTTGATTTGATTCGTTGCCTATCAGAGTGATGATAGGGGCCGCCAGCAATCTCTGCGTCATGCCTGTTGACAAGCGGCTGCAATGTGACTTTTGAGTTGAGAATTGGTTTTTCTGGAAAAGTTTTTGGAAAAAAATTTGGTCAGTTCGGGAATTGGTTGTACCTTTGCAGTCGCTTTTAGAAGAATGGCGGGATAGCTCAGTCGGTTAGAGCGTCGGATTCATAACCCGGAGGTCCTGAGTTCAATTCTCAGTCCCGCTACTACAAAGGCAAGAAGAAGCGCCTCACTTTAGAGTGGGGCGTTTCTGTTTTTTTTTTACTGATGGTGTGTCATTAATTGAATTATTACACAATACACCGCAGTCCTGCACCTTTCACATTTTCGGGTGCTATTTTTTAGAATAATTGTATGGCAGCGGCGGTGATGACGCCGATGACTGTGATGCCGATGGCTGACACCAGTACTATGGCGTCGGCGTGTGTGTAATGGCCTTGAGAGAGTCGCCAGCGGCGTTGAATCGAACGCATCAGCAGCCACACGAGCCAGCCGGAGAGCATGCCCACGACAATGCCGCCCATGATGTCGCCTGGATAATGAACTCCCAGATAGATGCGGCTGTAGCATTGCATCAGCGCCCATAGCGTCATGCCAATGGTCACGACCCTGTTGCGCAGGAGCAGGGAGATAAAGGTGACTGCGGCAAAGGAATTGGCGGCATGGCTCGACACGAAGCCGTACATCCCGCCGCGATAGCCGTTGATGATGTGGACCGCATTGCCCAGCGCAGGGTCATGGGTGGGACGCAGACGCTCCACCAGGTGCTTAATCAGTCCTGACGACACCTGGTCGGCGATGACAAAGGCGAGCACCAGCATCGCGAGCACCAGCAGAGCGTGGCGGCGGTTTTGGTGCAGCAGTATCCAAATCAGTGCGAGTAAGATGAGCAGCGATGACCATTTGGCCGACACCATCCACCACAACGCATCCTGAAACACGTCGTGCAAACCGTTGATGGCCAACAGGGCCTCTGTATCTATGTCGTTCAAATAGTCGAGCATTTGTTTATAGTCCTTAGTCCATTTTAGTTTCTAGTCCTTAGTCCCTAGTCCTTAGTTGGCATCCGCCCACTTCTAATTCCTAACTATTAACTATTAACTGTTCACTGTTCACTATTAACTGTTCACTATTAACTATTAACTGTTCACTGTTAAATGATTTCCAGGTCGCTGGCTTTGATCCAGGCCTTGTGGCCGCCGGCGGTAGAGACTTGCAGCCATTTGCCGCTGGTCTTGTCGGCTATGGAATCGACGATTTGGACGCGTGTGCCCTGCATCAGTTCGAAGGCTTCCTCTTGCTTGTCGCGGGGCTCGCGCGGGGCTGTGCTCAACGTTACCTTCTCGGGCATGATGATGGCGCCGCTGGCGCCCGTTGCCTTGTTGTGGACGTGGAAGGCGGCTAAGTTGGCCAGGATGCTCACCACAATGAGAATGGCGCCGCCAAAGAAGCCGATTTTCCTCATCATCACGTTATCCATAAACAGATAGACAGCCACGCCTGCCAGGAACAGCAGGAAGGTGATAATGGCGATGATGGCCCACGCGTTGCTCGACAGGCGGCTCACCGTCTGATCGACCCAGTTGCTGAACCACGAGTCGCCCGCATCGTCGGGCAGCTGCATCTTGCCGCGCACAAACTCCAGGTTGAACCTCGCGTCGTTGTTCGACGGGTCGAGCAACAGGGCGCGCTCATAGTAGAGCACAGCGTGCACGTTGTCCTTGAGGCGGTAATAGGTGTCGCCGATGTTGCAATACAAGTCGGACGACACACCCGTTTTCTCGGCTTCCTGCAAATAGAGTTTCAGGGCCTCGTTATAAAGCTCCTGCTTGTAAGCCTGATTCGCCTTGTCAATGTTGGCGTTGGCCGCCATGAGAGGCAAGGCCAAGGCGGCTAACAGTATGATGATAATGACTTGTTTCATTGTTTTTAGTCCCTAGTCCTTAGTTTTTAGTCCCTAGTTGGCATCCGCCAACTCCTAACTTCTAACTTCTAACTCCTAACTCCTAACTTCTAACTCCTTTTTTAACACTCTCCAATCGGTCGATGATGCCTGCGGCCTCGTCGAGTACGGCATTCATGTCGTCTGAAGCCAACTCGGGAGCATACTGGGCAAACTCGCACTTGTCGATGAGGTCCATCGATGCCTTGCGCAGCTGCTCGTCGATGCCGTACTGCTCCAGCTCGGCATTGATGTTGTCCTTGCTCAACTCGCTCACGGGGATGGACAGTTTGTCGCTCATGTAGCCCCAAAGGGCGTTAAGCATCTCGGCATAGAAGCCGCTGCGGTCGCCACGGGCGGCAAAACCGCGTGCAGCCTTGAGGCGTCGCTGGGCCACCTTGCTGGCGCGCTTGGAGCGCATGCGGCGCACATCGGCGCGTTCCTTCAACTGCTTGCGATAATACAGCAGCAGAGCCACCAGCGCGAGCAGCGGTAGCAGGAACCACAACCAGTAGGCCCAACTGTCCACGATGTAACCATGCGACTTCTTGAGCCCCAGGTCACCGCTCTTGATGGGACGGATGTCCATATTCTTCATGCGGTAGTGGTTGCTGGGCTGGCCTTCGCCCTTGGCGACGGTGAGGTGACGTGCGGGAACGGTGAGGGTGACATACTTGCCCGTCTCGGGGTCGAAGTAGGAGAACTCACTCTCAGGGATGTCAAACTCGCCCGCATATTGGGGAATGAACGTGTAGTCCATCACCACCCTGCCGCTCATGTCGCCGGCGCCGTCGTTGACCTGAACGTCGGTCTTGGGATCATAGACGTCAAACTGGTCGGGGAATTTGATTTCGGGCGCTTTGATGTACTTGATGTTGCCCGTGCCGCTGATGATGTAGCGGTAGGTGGCGGCGCTATAGGTCTTGAGGCCCGTGGCGGGCTTGACGTCGGTGGTGACGTTGAATTTGCCCACGGCCCCGGTGAACGATGCGGGTTTGGGCTCAGGCAACGGCAGGATGTGGATGGTCGCCTTGTTGCTGGTGACCTTGAGGTCTTTCTCGACGGGCTTGCTGATGGTGCCGAAGATGCTGCGGAAGGTGTCGAACTGCACCACGCTCACGTCATAGTTGCCCGAGCTGATGGTGAGGTTGCCACTCTGCTGCGGGTAGAGGATGCACTTCTTGAGAATGGCCACCATGTACTGTTGCCCATTGTACGTCTCCACCTTGTTGAGGCTGGGTTGCATGGGGATTTCCTCGATGAGGAATCCGTCAAACGAGGGCTGGATGGTGGGGAGGAACTGCGACACCTGGTACTTGGTGTAGAGCTTGATGGTGCAGACCACAGCCTGCTGCTCATACACGCGCGGCTTCGACATCTCGATGCGCACAAACAGGTCCTTACCGCTCACCTCCTTGTCGGCACTCTGCGTCATGGGGTCGCTATAGGGTGTGGGGGCACCTGGCGTGCGCTGCGTCTGCTGGCTGGGCTGGCTGCTGCCCGATGGCAGCACCTCGATGGTGAAGGCTCGGGTAGTGTAATGTTTTCCGCCCGAGACGATGGAAGCGGCGCCGATGTGGCACTTGCCGGTCCCCGTGGCCTTATAAATCATCGTGTACTCTTCGCTCGAACTGCTGCTCGACTTGCCGTTGACCCACGACGAGCTGTAGCTGTGCGACACGCTGGGGCCGTAGATGAGTTTGGCTCCGCTCACCTCGGGGGGCGTGAAGTTGCTGCCCTCGCCATTGCTGAGCACAAAGGTGACATTGAACTTGTTGCCCTCGATGACCTGGCGCGGCGCCTCGACGGTAAACGATGCCGCCTGGGCCGCCAAGACGGTCAAGAGCAGGATTGCTATGTTGATGATGCGTCTCATTAGTTTTTTAGACTTTAGACGATAACTGATACTCTAACTAGAAACTAGGGACTAGAGACTAGAAACTAAACTACCACTTCTTGTTGGTGCGTTGGCGCTCGTGGCGCTGCTGCTGGGCCTGCTGGGCATTGATGCGCTGCTGGGTGGCGCGTTCGCGGTCTTGCATGGCCTTGAGCACCTGCTCGGCGTTCTGCTGGCTCATGCCGCCCTGCTGCTGTTGCTGTTGTTGCTGGTCCTGTTTGTCCTGATTCTGTTTGTCTTGGTTCTGCTTGTCCTTGTTTTGGTCTTGGTTATCCTTGTTTTGGTCCTTATTTTGGTCTTTATTTTGGTCCTTGTTTTGGTCTTTGTCTTGATTCTGATCTTTGTTCTGATCCTTGTTGTCTTGGTTTTTATCCTTGTTCTGGTCCTGTTGCTGCTTCTTGAGTTGGGCGAGGCGCAGGTTGTGGCGTGCCTGCTCATCGTCGGGGTTGCAGCGCAGGGCGTGCTTGTAGAACTCTACCGCCTTGCCGTAGTCCTGGCGGCCGTAGGCGATGTTGCCCAGGTCATAGCAGGCTTTGCCGCGCAAGAGTTTGTCTTGTGCGCCCTTGGCAAGGTTGGTAAGCATTCCCTCGGCCTGCTTCATCGGGTTCTTGTCGTCATTCTCCTGTGAGGTGACGCTGCCTTGCCGCATGAGGGCGGTGGCGAGGTTGAATTGTGCCTTTTCGCTGGCGGGGTTGGCCTGGAGCGCCTTGCGGTACTCGACCTCGGCCTCGGCATAGCGTTTCTTTTCGTACAGCTTATTGCCGTTGCGCAGGCACACGCGTTCCTGCTTGGTCATCTTGGGACCCTTGTCGGCGGCTGCCGAGGGTAGGGTAGTGCCCAATGCCAGCACGGCGATCAGCACAGCGGTGAACAGGCTATTTCTGGTCATTGTTATCTTGATTTTTGGCAGTTTCATTGTTTGCGGTGTTCTGAGTCTTCTCCTTAGTGAAGAAATTATACTTCTTGAGCCACGGATTCTTGCGCTCGAGCAACAGCAGCAGTCCCAGCAGCAACAGCAGGGCGATGGTGGCGAACACGGGGAATTGCTCGTCGTGCTGTGTGTAGCTCACTGCGGCAAGGTCGCTCTTAGCAAGTTTGTCGAGTGTCTCCTGCAGGGTCGAGACGGCGTCCGATGCCGTGCCCGAGATATAGACGCCCTTACCGGCGTTGGCAATCTTCTGGGCCATATCCTCGTTGAGGTAGGTGGTCACGGGATTGCCCTCATCGTCGGTCAGGTAGCCGCCGTCCATGGGGATGGGGGCACCAGTGGTGGAGCCCACGCCGATGACATCAACCTGAACGCCCAGTTTGGCCGCTTCCTTGGCCGCGCCCTCGGCGTCATCCTCAAAGTTCTCGCCATCGGTGATGATAATGATGGCCTTCTGCGATTTTTTGCTCTGTGAGAAGCCGTTGAGGGCCAAGTTGATGGCGGCACCGATGGCGGTGCCCTGGGTGGGTGCCATATTGGTGCTGATGCCGTTCAGGAACAGCTTGGCCGACGCGGCGTCGCTGGTCATGGGCATCTGCATGTAGGCATTGCCTGCAAACACGATAAGTCCCACCTTGTTGTTCTCGAGGCGGTCGATGAGCTTCTGCAGGATCATCTTGGAGCGCTGCAGGCGGCTCACATCCTGCGGGTTGTCGGTGCTTGAGGCGTTCATCGAGTTGGACACGTCAACGGCGACCATCACCTCGATACCGTGCACCTTGGTGGTCGTCTTGCTGGAGCCGGCGCGCGGGCGGGCAAGCACCACGATGACCATCGTGAGCAGCAGCAGTTCCAACACCAGGCGTATCCACGGCTTGTAACGTGACACCTCGGGCATCAACGGCTCGATGGATGCCCGCTTGCCGTATCGCTCCAGACGCTTGCGGCGGTCGCGGCGGTTCCACAGGAACAGCAGCACCAGCGCTGGCAGCAGCAACAGCAGGTAGAAATATTGCGGATGAGCAAAATTGATCATATTGTTTTTAGTTTCTAGTCCTTAGTTCTTAGTTCTTAGTTCTTAGTTACTAATTAGGATCCGTCTCCCTAACACCTAATGCCTAACACCTAAAGCCTAAACTAAGGGATGTGCCTTAACAAGGTGTAGTCGAGCAGCAGGCTCAACAGCAGCAGGCCCAACAGCAGCAGTGCCCACGGCTCGTAATGGTCCTCGGTGTGGGTGAAGCGCTGCACGTCCATGTGCGTCTTCTCGAGTTGGTCGATTTCCTTGAAGATGCTGCGCAGCACGCTGCCCGAAGTGGCGCGGAAGTATTTGCCTCCGGTTCTCGACGCGATGTTCTTCAAGGTCGCCTCGTCGATGACCACGGGCATACGTTGGTACTGGATGTTGCCGGCATAGTCGATGGCGACGGGGTACTCGGCGGTGCCGTTGCTGCCCACGCCGATGGTGTAAATCTTGATGCCATACTTGCGGGCGATGTCGGCAGCGGTGTTTGGAGCCACGACGCCCGTGTTGTTGGAGCCGTCGGTGAGCAGGATGATGCTCTTGCTCTTGGCCTTGCCGTCGCGGATGCGGTTGATGGCGGTGGCAATGCCGTCACCGATGGCGGTACCGTCCTCGAGGGCGCCTATCTCGGTCATGCCGATGGCGTTGACCAGCGTGGCGTTGTCCATGGTCATGGGCACCTGGGTAAAACTCTCACCGGCAAACAGCACCAGACCGATGTTGTCGTGGTCACGGCCGCTGACGAACTGGGTAGCCACCTTCTTGGCACTCTCGAAGCGGTTAGGCGAGAAGTCCTTGGCGAGCATACTGGTGGACACGTCCATGGCGATGACAATGTCGGTGCCCTCCACGTCGCTGGTGGACCAGCTGTCCTTGGTTTGCGGGCGGCACAGGATGACAATCAGGCACGCCAGTGCGGCCAGCTTGAGGGCAAACGACAGGTGCTTGAGCCACACCTTCCAACTCGTGCCCATGCCGTCGAACGCACGTGTCGAGGACACGTTCATCTCGGGCTCGTTCTTATCCTGGCTATAGATGTACCATGCGATGAGCGGAATCATCAGCACGGGCAGCAGCCACAGCCATCCGGGGTGAGCAAGGTTCATCATTTCTTTACCTCCTCTTTCTTTTCGGATTGTTCAATGGGGCGCGTCGCCTCGACAAAGTTCACGGCACGCTGGTAGGCGACCTCGTTGTCGTCGGCCAGCGGGCGGGCGTTGGCAAACTTCACGATGTCGGCCACCTCGAGAATCATCTCCAGTTGCTCGTTGACGGCCTTGGTCTCATCGTTCTTCTTGAGCGTGTCGATAATCTGCGACGAGGTCATCTCCACGGCATTGATGTGGAAACGACGGTCGATATAGACGCGCAGAATGTCGGTCAATCCTGTGAAGTACTCTTTCTCCTGGCCGCGTTGCCACAGCTGGGCAGCCTTGAGGTTGCGCAGGTTGATCATCGCCTCCTCGTAGGGTGGCAAGCGCTTCTTGACGGCCTTCAACGGATTGATGCCCTTCTTGTAATACTTGCGGTAAGCCCAGATGCCGGCCCCAATCAAGAGCAACGCCAGCAGCCATGCCCACCAATAGTCGGGCAGCCAGTCCAGCAGGTTAAAAGGCACGTCTTCGACGGGTTTGATGTCGTGGATGTCCTTCATCTGGCTCACGTCAACAGGCAGCACCTTGAGGGTGAGCTGGTTGCAGTAGGCGGTGTCGCCGTTCACCACGTAGGGGATGGGCTTGATGACCCACAATCCCGAGTCGAAGCTCTGGATGATGAGGTCGCGGTTGATCTGGATGCGGTTGTTGCCCAGGTCGGTGGTGTCGGCGGCGGGCCGCTCGGCAATCTCGACCATGGCATTCAACGTGTCGGCCTGCTCGCCAGGGAAAAAGCCGCGCGCGCCCTTGTCCTGGGTGATCTCCAGGTGCAAGGTCGTGGTCTTGCCCATGAGCAGCGTTGCGCTGTCGAGCTTGGCCTTGAAGGTGACGTTACCGCCCCATGCCGCTGATATGGTCGCCAGCAGCACGGCAGCGGTCATCACGATATGTCTCACATGTTGTGACATGATTTTTAGTTTTTAGTCCCTAGTCCTTAGTTTCTAGTCCCTAGTCCTTAGTTTCTAGTTGGCATCCGCCAACTCCTAACTTCTAATTTCTAATTTCTAATTTCTAACTAACTCCTCACTCCTCGGTTCTTGAACAGGCCCATCAGGGCGGTGACGTAGTCTTCGTCGGTGGCTACCGATGCCAGATCGACGTTGCAGCGTTGCAGCGTGCCGTTCACCGCCTGCTGCTGGCTGTACCACCAGCGGCTGTAGGCGTCACGCACGCGCTTGCTGCTGGTGTTGACCCACTTGAGGGTGCCACGTTCGGCGTCGCGCACGCGCATCAGTCCCACGTCGGGCAACTTTGCCTCGCGCTTGTCATAGACCTGCACGGCGATGACGTCATGCTTGTGGTTGGCGATCGACAGCGCCTTGCTGTAGTCGTGCTCGTCGATGAAATCGCTCACCAGGAAGGTGGTGCAGCGTTTCTTCAGGGCGCCGGTCATGTATTCCAGCACCATGTTGATGTCGGTGCCGGTGTTTGACGGTTGGAAGTCGAGCAGTTCGCGTATGACGAGCAGGATGTGCTTGCGGCCCTTCTTGGGCGGGATGAATTTCTCCACCTTGTCGCTGAAGAAGATGACGCCCACCTTGTCGTTGTTCTGGATGGCCGAGAAGGCGATGGTGGCGCCAATTTCGGCCATCATCTCGCGCTTGGCGACACCCACGGCACCAAAGTCCTTGCTGCCGCTCACGTCAACGAGCAACATCACCGTGAGCTCGCGTTCCTCCTCATAGACCTTGACGTAGGGGCGGTTGTAGCGGGCCGTGACGTTCCAGTCGATGTCGCGCACGTCGTCACCATACTGGTACTCGCGCACCTCGCTGAAGGTCATACCCCTGCCCTTGAAGGCCGAGTGGTACTCGCCGGCAAATATGTTCTGCGACAGGCCCTTGGTCTTGATCTCAATCTTGCGGACCTTGCGCAGCAGTTCATTAGTATCCATTTTAGTCCTTAGTTTCTAGTCCTTAGTCCATAGTTCTTAGTCCTTAGTCCCTAGTCCCTAGTTTCTAGTTGGCATCCGCCAACTCCTAACTCCTAACTTCTAATTCCTAACTCCTAACTATCAGGGTACTGCGATTTTGTCCAGGATGTTGCTGATGATCTCGTCGGCGGTGATGTTGTTGGCCTCGGCCTCGTAGCTCAGTCCCAGACGGTGGCGCATCACGTCGTGGCACACGGCGCGCACGTCCTCGGGGATGACGTAGCCGCGGTTGCGCAGGAAGGCGTAGGCCCTCGATGCCAGCGCCATGTTGATGGACGCGCGGGGCGAAGCGCCGAACGAAATCATGCTCTTCAGGTCGTTCATGCCGTAGTCGCCGGGGAAGCGGGTGGCGAACACGATATCGACGATGTATTTCTGGATCTTCTCATCGATGTAGATCTGCTGCACCACCTTGCGCGTGTCGACAATGTCGGCGGGAGTGACCATGGGACGCACCTCGACGGGGTCGGGGGCGATGTTCATCTTGATGATGTCACTCTCCTCGCTCTTGCTGGGATAACCGATGAGCACCTTCATCAGGAAACGGTCCACCTGGGCCTCGGGCAGCGGATAGGTGCCCTCTTGCTCGATGGGGTTCTGGGTGGCAAGCACCAGGAAGGGGTCATCAAGCTTGAAGGTCTGTTCGCCGATGGTCACCTGTCGCTCCTGCATGGCCTCGAGCAGCGCGCTCTGCACCTTGGCGGGGGCACGGTTGATCTCGTCGGCGAGGACGAAGTTGGCGAACACGGGGCCCTTCTTGACCTCAAACTGCTCCTTCTTGATGCTGTAAATCATCGTACCCACCACGTCGGCGGGGAGCAGGTCGGGGGTGAACTGGATGCGCGAGAAGCGGGCGTCGATGAGCGATGCCAGGGTGCTGATGGCCTTGGTCTTGGCCAAGCCCGGGACACCCTCGAGCAGCACGTGCCCGTTGGCGAGCAGCGCGATGAGCAGTGAGTCCACGAGATGTTTCTGACCCACGATGGTCTGGTCCATACCCTGACGGATGAGGTTCACAAAGTTGCTTTTACTTGCAATCAGGTCATTCAACTCCCTGATATTGACTGTTTCTGCCATAACAATATTGTTTTTTGTGTTTTGTGTCTATTGTAAGCTATTTTACAAGGTGCAAAAATACATCTTTGCAAAACACCACCACGTAAAAATCGCGTTAATTTAACACATATATTGTTAAAAGATTAACACAGCCAAAGAATCACCCTCTAAGGCCGCAATTCAGATTTTCAAGGGGTGATTGTTTCTTGATAAATAGTTACTTGAAGCTGTAAGGTTACATCTCGCACAGGCTCTTGGCCATATCATTGAGCATTAAGCAGTCCTGGCGCGTGAGCCGCTGGGTGGCCGCTCTGTTTTCCCACGGGGCAAGGATGAGCAGGTCACCACGTGAACAAGACTCAATAAACTCACCTCCTGGTTTGGTGAATGCAGTAAAACTTACTGGAGACAGAAAAATCAAAGGCAAATGGGCGTCAAGGGCGGCACGCATCACTCTCTTCTCCCCCTCGCTGATTGAAGGCGAAACAAGGACTGCACCCAATCGGGCTTCATTCAAGTATCGCTCGACTTCCCTGTCAATTTCGTCTTCGCTCAGGCGGCGTGAGCATTGCACTTGCCGTTTCACGGGCCTGTTAAGCAGGAACCTGTTGCCAATGGCAGTATATTTTTGACCTGCTACATTCAGGCCGAACTGCACCCTAAACAAATCAGGATGCTCCCTTTTAGCCAGCAGGCGGCGAGGATTGTCTTTCAAATAATTGAGCCAGCGTTCAAGTTGCCCGGCCCGCAACAGCAGCCTGTCATTATAGCCGCTGGCAAACAGCAGCCCGTGGTGGCGGTTGTAAGCCGAGCGAGGTGGCCTCTCCCGAGTCCCTGTCGGTTGTTGCCGTTGTTGAGGGGTGTGATGTGGCGTCGCCACATCATACGAGACCTCTTTTCCCTGGACGATGCGGCGGTAAGCCTTATTGCAACCCGCCTTGAAACCGGAAATCACCTGTCCCAAGTGATGTTCCATCTCCTCTTTTACGAACAAGATGCCATGCAAGTGGTCTGGCATCATCTGTATAGCTATCGGTTGGACCTCGGAGTGCCATTGTGGGATGTCATGGAAAAGGTTTTGTATCTCTTTTCCCAGCGGAGTGAGGGCCACTCGCGGCTCGTCACCACTGCCCATGATGGCGTCACTCCTGCCAGTCAACTCCCCGAACAAGGGTCGCCGCCCTTCGGTGACCAGAGTAATCAGGTACATGCATCGTCCCTAGTAGTCATGGTCAAGGCAACGACGCAGCATCGAGGGTTTGCGCTCCCCCGCGAATGCCTGATGTTGTTCAAAAGTCTTCCTGTCCATGATGTGACATGATATCCTCCTGCAAATATAGCAACAAAAGGCCAAACAGCAATGAGATAATCCACATCAATCTTGTTAGCGGTAGTTGTTGACGAAGTCATCGAGGTTGTTGACGCCCAGCTTCTTGGCAATCTGGATCTTCTTGTTGGAGACGGTGCCCAGGCTGGAGTACTTCATGCAGATCATGATGACCGTGCGTGAGAATCCGCAACAGTACAGCGCCAGGAAGTTCACCTCGCTTTCGTTGAGCGTCCCACCTGCAATGCGCTGCGCTTCGACGAGCACGTTGCCGTGCAGCTCGTTGGCCAGGGTGTACAGGTTGGTCCAGTAGGAGTCGGTGGGGACTGCGCCCTCGTCGGGAATGGTCATCAGTTCGGTGAACTTGCGGGTAAAATTAGCCCCTGTGGTCTCGTAGGACAGTTGCACCAGCTTGTGAATCACCTGTATTTGGTTATCGACAATCGTGCGCATCTCGTCGCTTTGACGTTGCTTGTCCTCCAGGGCCGCAAGTTCCTCGGTCATGCGCGCCTCGTTGACGCGCATCTGCTCGTGGGCAGCCTTCAGGTCTTGCTCTTGTGTGCCAATGGTAGCCCTCATTTGCTCCAGACTCGACAGCGATGCGTCCAAGTCAGCCCGTTGCAATTCATATTCGGTCTCCTTCTGCTTCAGGCGGCTGCGATAGCGCCATGCCAGCATCGTCAGTGCCAATGCCAGTAACGCCAGCAGTGCCGCCAGCATGATGGCGCCCCGCATGCGGGACTCGCTTCTCACCTTTTTCAGTTCCTCCAGTTGGATGTCATATTTCTTCTCGACCTCCAGGTAGTTCTTATTGACATTGGTGATTAGTATCGAGTCGGCCATCTCATTGGCCCGCTCATAATAAGTGGTGAACTTATTCCAGTCTTTGTTGGCTTTGGCGATTTCACTCATGAGCCTGCAATACATGACCGTGTCACTGGTGTGATTGCTCATCATGCCGCTGGAGGGCACATGATTAAGATAGTAGAGGGCCGAATCGGGCCGCCCCAGGTTCAGATAGGTCTCGGCAGCGACATAGTGTGCGCGTGGATGGTCAATCTCATCCTTGCCGGCTGCTATGGCTTTCAGGATATCAACCCGTGCCTTGTCATACTCTTTGGTCAACAGGCAATACATCTCGGCCCGTTGATACAGGTTCTGGAACAGGAACCAGTTCTCGTGCTCGGCCTCAGACAGCTGGATGGCTTGATTGATGTAATAGAGGGCACTGTCGCGTTTATCGGGCAAACTGCGGTAATAACCGCCCATGTCGGTCAGACACACAATCTGATAGTGCTTGTCGCCCAGCTGATTGTACAGGTCAAGGGCCTCCTTGTATTTCCTGATCTTCAGGTCGGCATAGTTTGAATTGTCGGCATAGAGGGTCGCCAACCGTAGCTTGGCGAAGGCTTTGTTTTCCAGGTCACCATCTTCGGCTGCGTTCTCGGCATCCTTATAGGACGCTATCGCCTTTTCGGCATCGCTCATCATCTGATAGACACAGCCCCGATAGAGCAGGGCGCGGGTGTATTTCTCGCGGTCGCCATGATGCTTATAGTAGTTCACGGCCTCGTTGATCACGGCATCGGTCGTGTCGTCGATATAGTTCTTGTAGTGCGATTGGGTGAGCAGCAGGCTATAATAGGCGCGCTCGGCCTGGTTCATGCCGTCGGGATGGAGAGAATCCAAGCGGCGCTGGGCGTCCTCATATTGCCGTGCTGATGTCAGCAGTGAGTCGATGCTTGCGAGCTTGCGCAGGGTAGGGGTATTGGAGCCGCTGTCGCAGCACGTCAGAGCCAGTGTGAAAACAACTAATAATGCGGTAAAAGCGATATTTCTTGTATTCATAATCCAGTTAACATGATGTCCAATTCAAAGTAATTGAACGCGGATGCCAAATTAGTAAAATTTGAGTAATTTGTAGTTTTACTATGGCAAAATTACGTCATTTTTTCACAACATTTTAGGCCGAATTTGGCCAAATTATCCAAAAATGAACTTTTTGTTTTTCAACACACTGATAATCAAGTATTTAATTTTACCAAAATGAAGTCACTATGATGCCCGTTTTTGGTGGAATATCCAATAATTTACCGTAATTTTGCAGCAGTGAAACCTTTCTAAAAAAGAAGTGTCATGAACAAGACTCACATTATGATCACACGTCTTGCAATCGTGCTCGCCGCCCTGCTGCTGCCCACCGCAGCAATGGCGTGGACTATCGAGGTCGATGGCCTGAACTATAATGTGTCGAACGGCAAGGCAGAAGTCACCAGCAGCACCAGTAGTGAGGGCTACAGTGGCGACATCGTGATTCCCGACAGCATCGCCACCCGAGATGGCACTTATCCTGTTGTTGCCGTAGGTGTCTCGGCATTCTACAAATGCACGGGCGTGACCAGCGTGGTGATCCCTAACACGGTGACGACAATCAGCTGGTATGCCTTTGAGAAATGCAGCAGCCTGGCCAGCGTGAACATTCCCAGTTCGGTGACCACCATCGAGTGGGGCGCCTTCAACGGCTGCAGTTCCCTGACGCGCATCGACATCCCCAACACCATCACTACAATCCGCACCGCGGCATTTTCCAACTGCTCCGGAATCACCAGTGTGACCATCCCCGAGTCGGTCACCAAAATTGAGCAAGCCGCCTTCGCCTCCTGCGCTGCCCTGGACACGTTGACCATCGGCACGTCGGTCGCTACCATCGAGACGAACGCATTTCTCAATACTTCGGTGTCCACATTGAACTGGAATGCAAGACGATGCGCATCGATTGGCAACCTGGTTACCGGGAGACTCGAGACTGTGAACATCGGTGCCGAGGTCGAAATTATCCCCACCAGTTTCGCCAAGAACTCACAGATTTCGCAGATTACCCTGCCCAAGACGGTGAAAACCATCTGTGACTCAGCCTTCTACAACTGTAAGGGAATCACTGGAATCATCCTCCCCAACACCCTCACCACCATCGGCAAACTTGCGTTTTACAACTGCACGGGTTTGCCCCAAGCAATCATCCCCGACTCGGTGACCAGCATCGGCGACTGGGCCTTCGCAGGTTGCTCAGGTATTACCCGCCTCACCCTAGGCAATTCCGTTTCAAGCATCGGCACGCGTGCCTTCAGCAGCTGTAAAGGCATCACCAGCATCACGATTCCCGAAACTGTCACCCATTTCGGTCAAGCGGCCTTCTATGACTGCACAGGTATCAAGTCCCTGGTTTACAATGCCATTAGCGCACAGGGCCAGTCAACATCAAATTATCCCCTGTTCGGCAACTGCCCGTTAGAGAAGGTTACTTTGGGTGACCGTGTGCAGCACATTCCCAGCTATCTTTTGCGTGGCCAGAGCCGGTTAACAAACGTGGCGCTCCCGTCCTCGTTACGGTCGATTGGAGATGATGCTTTCAGGAATTGCAGTGGTCTGACCCAAATGATTTTACCTGACTCGCTCGTCAGCATCGGTGCCAACGCCTTTATGAGCTGCAAGGGCTTGACCAGCATCGTCATTCCTGATGCCGTTACCACCCTGGGCAATAGCGCATTCAACTGGGACACAGGCCTCCAGAGTGTCGTCATAGGCAAGTCGGTCACTTCTATCGGCAACCTTACCTTCAATGAGTGCCAGGGGTTGACGGACCTCACCATCGGCCAGTCGGTCACCAGTATCGGCGACAATGCCTTTGCTAGTTGCAGTTCACTCACCACGGTCATTATTCCCAATTCGGTGGCTACCATCGGCAATTGGGCCTTTGAGGGGTGCTTTGCTCTCGATACCCTCGTCATCGGCAGTGGGGCCACCAACTTCGGCTTTGCCACACTTGCCAGTTGTATGCAACTCAAGTGCATCATCTGCCTGGCGGTCAACCCGCCGTCCGTTGCCAGCAACTACGAATACAACGGTTTCTTTAACACAATCTCCTATTACGATAGGGTAACACTCCATGTCTTGCCGTCATGCCTTGAGGCTTACCAGGCTGCGCCATCCTGGCAGTGGTTCCACGAGATTTTGGGAGACGTCACGGTGACTATCCCCGGCGACGTGGACGGTGACGGCGTGGTCACCATCTCGGACGTTAACAGCGTGATTGAAGTCATCATCAACGGCGGCAGGGGCGGTCACAACCATGCACCCCAGCATGATGACGAGATGGACAACTACGACTTGAACGGAGACGGAGCAGTCAGCATCTCGGACTTGAATACCATCATCAACATCATCGTTGGTGATTAGATTTCAGGCGCTCTGAAAGGCCTTTATCAATAAAATACAAGAGAAAATGAACAAGACCATCATACGCACGGCACTCACAGCCATTTTGACGCTGCTGTTGCCTGCCGCAGCAATCGCCTACGATTTTGAGGCCGACGGCATTTACTATAATGTAAAGGACGGTCAGGCAGAGGTTACCCATAACGGACAGACCAAATGTTACAGTGGGGACATTGTGATACCGGGTATTGTCACCAATGGCGACAGCATTTATCAGGTCGTGTCTATCGGTGATAAAGCTTTTAAGGGTTGCACCGATTTGTCCAGCATCGTCTTCCCTGACAATCTGCGTCGTATTGGCTATGAAGCGTTTTATCAATGCAAAAAATTAACCCGTGTTATCATCCCCGACTCGGTGACATCCATTGGGGGCTATGCCTTCAGTTACTGCTTTGCTGTGGACACGCTGTCCATTGGCCAATCGGTGACGACCATAGGCAATTACGCCTTCGAGGGCCTTTCGTTGGTGACCGAGCTCAATCTGCCTGATGCGCTCACCACCATCGGCGACTGCGCATTTTTCAGTTGCACCGGCTTGACCCAGTTGACAATCCCTAACGGGGTCACCTCCATTGGAGTAGCCGCCTTCCAGAAGTGTACGGCAATGGCCAGCCTGACCATCCCCGAATCGGTTACCAGTATCGGCAGTGGGGCTTTCACCTACAACTCAGGTCTCAAATCGCTGGTTTTCAATGCTGTTAATTGCATGATTAAGGGATCCATCTTTGGGGAATGTCCCATCGACACCATCACCTTGGGTGACCGCGTGAAATACATTCCCGACTACTTGGCCAGTGGCCTGTCCAAGGTGCGCAGCATCACCATCCCCGATTCAGTTATCGTGATTGGGACAAGTGCGTTTGAGAATTGCTCCGGTCTGACCAGTGTTGTCTTTCCAGAATCGTTAAACGTAATTGGTTACGACGCCTTTAGTGGCTGCAAAGCGCTGCGCAGCATCGTTATCCCCAATTCTGTGACCACAATCAATGCCCGCGCTTTTTTCCTTTGTTCTTCTCTTGAAAGCATAGTTATTGGCAATGGCGTGACTAAGATAGGTGAAAAGGCATTCGGTTTCTGTAAGATGACCAGCATCACCATTCCCAACTCGGTAATCACGATTGATGATTTTGCATTCGACGATTGCAGCCAGCTTGACAGCGTGACATTAGGCAATTCTGTCGCCAGGCTCGGTAACTCGATTTTTTATGGCTGCAACCAGCTGAAGAATCTTACCTGCCTGTCGGTGGCGCCCCCTGAATTCGATAAATATTATTATGGACTGTTTGACGATCAGGGTTTATATTCTCGGGTAACGTTGCATGTTCTGGAACGCTCAGTCGAGGCCTATCAATCGGCCCGATATTGGGCCAATTTCACCCAAATCCTTGCCGATGTTACCGATTATACCCCTCGTGACGGTTATGGGTTTGACTTCATCGTTGACGGCATTTACTATAATGTAATCGACGGCGGAGTGGAAGTCACCAATGATGGCAATCTGAACTGGGACGGCGAGAGAACGTATAGCGGCGACGTCGTGATTCCCGAACAAGTCACCCACGACGGGATGACCTATTCTGTCTTGGCCATCGGCAAGAAAGCCTTCTATGGCTGTACCGGCTTGAACCATGTCACCATTCCCAATTCCGTTGTCACCATCGGGGATCAGGCGTTCTACTGGTGCCAGGGGCTGACGAGTGTGACGATCCCCAATAGTGTAACCACCATCGGCAACGATGCATTTCACGTTTGTGCCAAGCTGGAGAGCGTTGTCATCGGCGATGGCGTGACATCGATAGGGAACTCGTCGTTCGCCGACTGCTATGTGCTGAAGGATGTTGTCTTCGGCAACTCGGTCACCACCATCGAGCGTGGGGCTTTTATCGACTGCCCGGCTTTGCCCAGCATTACCGTTCCCAACTCGGTGACCACCATTGAAGCTTATGCGTTTAACACATGCAAGTCGCTTGTCACGGCAACCCTGGGCAGCGGCATCACCAGCATCGGCGGGAGCATTTTTGGCGACTGCGCCAACTTGACTGACCTGATCTGCCTGGCGGCAACGCCACCTGGTTTTGATGAGTCTAATTTTGAGGGGTATGATCAGCAGCATGATGCTTACTCCCATGTCACGCTGCACGTGTGCCCCGAGTCTCTCAAGGCCTATCAATCGGCCGTCTATTGGAAGGATTTCTCTCAAATCCTGGGAGATGCGACAGGAGACCTCTCCGAGAATGGGCAAGATTTCATGGTGGATGGCATTTACTATCATGTCGAGGACGGCCAGGCTACCGTTACCAATAACGGGCAGACTGGCTGCTACAGCGGCGAAATCGTCATTCCCGACGTAGTCACCTATCAGGGCATCAGCTATCCGGTTGTTGCCATCGGTGACAGCGCTTTCAAGAACTGTACAGCCTTGACGAGCATCACACCAGCTAATTCCATAGCAACGATAGGAATATCCGCATTTGAGAACTGCACTGGCCTGACCAGCATCACCATTCCCGAAGCGGTCACTTTAATCTATTCACCGGCGTTTGATGGCTGTACAGGGGTCAAAACCCTCTTTTTCAATGCCATCAACTACAAGTATGCCTTGTCTTTTAGAAAACTTCCTATTGAAACCCTCGTCCTGGGAGAGCATGTTCAACTGGTTCCAGCCTGCCTGATGGGCCATTGCAAGCAGTTGACCAGTGTGATCTTTTCCAATTCGCTCACTACCATTGATGTGGGTGCATTCCAGAATTGCACAGCCCTGACCCAGTTGAATTTTCCTCCCTCACTTACTACCATCGAAGGTTATGCCTTTGATGGCTGCACAGGGCTGACCAGTCTAACGATTCCCGATGCCGTCACACGAATAGCCAATAGTGCCTTCAGTTCCTGTAAAGGTTTGAGCGACATCCATTTTGGCAATTCCGTTACCACGATTGGTAACGATGCCTTCCTGAATTGCTCAGGGCTGACGACCGTCAACCTGCCCAATTCGGTTACCTCCATCGGCAAGTATGCCTTCAAGGGGTGTAGCAGTATCACCAGTGTGGCGATGGGCAGCAACGTTGCTTCCATTGGCAACATGATGGTATTCAGCGGTTGCGACCAGTTGACGAGTCTCACTTGTTTAGCCGCCGAGCCGCCCACGATTGGGAGCGAAGGTAACAGTCTTGAGAGCCGCTATTATGACCACACCACGGTTCACGTGCTGCCTGGGTTGGTCGAGGCCTATCAATCGGCTCCCTATTGGTACTGGTTCGCCCAAATCCTTGGTGATGCGACCGATGGGGATAACCCTGGAGACGTCAACGGGGATGGGGAGGTCAACGTCTCCGATGCCAACAAGGTGATTGACGTCATCATCAACGGCGGCGGCCACGGCCACAACCACGCACCCACTCTCGAGGGCGAAACTGGCAGCGAGAACAACCTGACAGGTGACGTGAACGGCGATGGCAAAGTCAATATCAGCGACCTCAACGCAGTCATCGAGTACATCATCAATAATTGATCAACGGAATCAAGTGAACTCATCTTTTCCCAGACAACATTGACAACACGATGATGACGGTGTGTCATAAATCAAATGATGGAATTATAACCGTGCTAACGCACGGGAAATTAAGCAAATTTTTAAATTAAAATTAGAAAATAGATTATACTTAATTTTAAATATAATTTGTTTAATTTGGCTTCGCCTAAAGGTTCCCGCCCAACGGGCGGTTATGTTTAATTAAGTTGATTATGACACACCGCCCTGCTGATAACCTCACTTGGGACGAGCAGGACATAGGCAGGGTGCACTTCAGGCTAAGCCGAGAGCAATCCCTGCAATAGTAAAAAGCTTGATGCGGTTTTTCTGCATGTTTTCGCATGATCATCGACATGAATGGGTCGTATTTAGGCTCGAATGATGATGAATGAAAACCGTTTTCCCAAAAATGAACTTTTTATTTCTTAAATACCTACTAAACAGGTGTTTGTGATTCTTAAAATCAACTCAAAATCTTGCTGAATTACTTGATTGTTATAGGGAAAAGTTTTAATTTTGCACACGTCAGTTGACACCTGTTTCATTGGCATAAAAACACCCATTTGGGTATTGCAGATGGTTAATGAGCACAATATCTTTGCAATGAGGTCGTAGAATATAAATTTTTAAAATAGAAATAAAATGAGAAAGGTATTATTTATTTGGCTGTGGGTCGCGGCTATTGTGATACTGAGTGCGACCATGGCATCGGCTCAATCTTTTGTGCCAATGAAACCGTTGGCGCATGGAGCCAGCCAGCCTAAAATTATTGAGCTTAATGCGCATCAGCAAGATGCTATGGTGCCTGCCAACAAGATTTCCAGGAAACCAACAGTTTCCTATCATCGTCCAGCTGGTGCATTCTATGGAACCGTAGCAGTTGACAAAAGCGGTGACTACCAGTACTTGAATGTTCCCTATCTATGCATGGTGCCAGGAGTGGGATACACCTTCCATGGAATATGTCAGGGTTTCAACGAGTACGTCTTTCCCTGCTGGAAAGTTCAACAGGGTGGCCAATGGAGTACTATTAGGTTTGTGGATTCTGTAACCGTCAGCTATAGTGAAGGTGTCACAGATTCTGTTCCCATCTTTCTTGCTGAGGAAGATGAACTTGGCTATTATTTGGACACCTTTTTCTTGGGTGGCATGGTAGAGGGCGAGTGGCCCCGTCAGAAACATCCGTCGCTGATTGCTGCCTCCAACAATCCCGGGATGTTACTTGGCTATGAATTGTTGAAGTCCAGCAAGAACTTTTGTTTTGGCGGCATGGATGGCACTCTTGAAGCGTACACACAGGCAGGCCAGATGCTTGCTTATTACGGCTTGAACCCCAGTGGGAACAATGAATATGGCTGGTACTTTGGAAAAAATGCGGGGAAAGAATCGGGAGTTAAAATTGACGGCATTGCCCAGGCGTTTGAGGAACCACAGAATCCTTACCCGCTGCGAGGCATTGCCATGGAAGTCATGAAATTACATGTAACCGACACGGTAAACATGACCTGCAAGGTATATCAACTCGACGAGATACCTCAATATAGTGAGAGTGGTTATGTCACCCTGCCCGAAGAACCGCACAAACTGCTGGCATCAGGCATAGCGAAGTTGCAGCCCATGGAGTGTTCTAACGATAGGGGACTGATTCTTTTTGACCTGATTGATAAGCAGGGTCAGCCCATTGTGCTAACGATAGACAGTTCTATCCTGGTGGTTGTGGAAGGCTATAATGAACCTGAAATGAGTGGCCTCGCCGATTTTACAGCACTTGTTAGTATGGATGTTAACAGCGATGAGGGCTTTGGAGAAATGGCCTACCTCAAGTGGGGCACTCCAGACGAGAACGGTGACTCACTCAATTACCAATGGCGTGGATTGAATAACTCGGTATATTACACGATGAAGACCGGATTCACGATTTTTCTGGACACCTCTTTGCCGCCGTCAGTCCCATCACCCAGCCCCGAAATTAGTTATGTGATTACCAGCAATGCTGTTAACATCACTGCAACGGGCGAAGGCAGGGTCAAACTCTACATTGACGGAGAGGAAGTGGCAAATCCTTACAGTGCCCCTCGCGCTGAGGAAGATTATACCGTCACAGTGACCGCCACGGCCGAGGCCAGCGGTATGCTCGTGAGTGAACCGGCTGAACTGGAACTGACAATTCCCGCAATAGGAACAGAATGCCTCATCACGGTAACAGCCTATGAGGACACTATGGGATGTGTCACAGCACAGCATCTTAATCCCTTGCCTAATGGCCAATGGCGCGTAACCTTGGGCAGTGACGTGGACTTTGTGGTGCAGCCATATGAGGGTTATGAGCTGTCTGCGCTGTATGTTGACGGAACGGATGTTTTAAGCCAGATCGATGCCGAGGGCTTGTTTACGCTGAACAATGTTGCAGGCGACACACAAATTGATGCCTATTTCGTCCCAATGAATTCCTACACAACGCTTGTCATTAAGCAGGGCGACCTTGGGGATGTAGCCTTGAAGGTCACATGCAACGAGCCGCTGCGACTGAATGTGACTGCAGACTCCACGTGGATAATCCACTCGGTTACGCTCAACGGCAAGGACATCACCAAGAAACTTGACGGATATGGCGACTTCACTATCCGTAAAGTGGATGATGCCATCGTTGTGGGATCGAATGATTATGTTGACTTGGATCCCAATGAACCAGAGCGTGTCAAAGCATTTGTGGCATTCGTGAACAATTCGGGCATAACCGAAGCTAAGATTAGCCCTGTTCGCGTCCTGGGTGAGCCTGGAGGACTGCGAATAGAAGGCTTGCCCGCCAATCAGGTATTGACCGTGGTCGATGTTGCTGGGCATGTTGTCGCCCGCCATGTGGGTAATGGCCATACGATAACCATAGCATTGCCAAGCGCTATTTACATAGTGACTACTGAGGATTTAACAGTAAAAATACACATCTAAATCGCATCCTGACTATGAAATACAATCATCAATATTCAATCATGGCATTACTGCTGGCACTCGTATTCTCGCTGCCAGTGGCTGGCGCCGACTATGACCAGTTTTCGTATAACGGCATCCAGTACATCGTTTTGAGTGAGAGCGAACATACCGTTGAAACCCGTGGGCCGCGTTCGCTGAGCGGGCATGTCGATATACCGTCAACAGTGGTTTACAATGGAGAAACCTATACTGTTACAGGTATTGGCATGTTCAGTTTCAGCTCCTCGGGCATCACTTCCATGACGTTGCCCCCGACGATTGACCATATCGGTAGTACGGCATTTGGCAGTTCAGCACTGGAGGAAATAAATCTGCCATCATCGCTAAAACACATTTATATGTTTGCCTTCTCGGAATGCAAGAACTTGAAGTCTATAGTTTTGCCTGAAGGTTTGCTCACACTCGGAGACATGGCATTTATGTATGACTCATCCATTGAAGAAATCAACTTGCCTTCAACGCTTACATCTCTGGGCGGGAACTGCTTTACCGGAACCTCTATCAAGTCACTTACTATTCCTGGAAGTGTGAAAGCCTTAGGCAATGACAAAATGATTGATAGTAACAGCCTAAGATTAGTCATTGTTGAGGAAGGTGTGACATCTATCGGCCGCCAAGTATTCAACAACTGCAAGAATGCAGACATTTATCTGCCCTCGACACTAAGCTATTTGGGTGAAGATGCGATAAGTGCCCATAACGTCTATTTCAAGTCGCCTGTTCCGCCTAAAGGTTCAGATAGTTGGGTGGGGTGGAATTTTATCCATCAAGAGTATATTCCCAAGGGAACTAAAGCCCACTATCGTTACCACTACTTCTGCAATTCAGATGTATTGGAAGACGAGTCGCTGGGGAGCTATTGCGATGTGAATATCAACATCAATGGCAACGGCGAGGTGACAAGCGACGACCTGGCGCAATGGGAAGTGTTCCACTATGCCCCTGCCGGGAAGAATGTGGTATTGTCCATCACGCCACAAGCCAAGCATCTCATCAGCGGTTTCACAGTGGATGGCATTGATAAGAGTAACCGCATCACAGGTGGAGCAACACTCTATGACGACGCACAATATCTCGACTTTAGCGACGAGGTTATTGAGCAAGGCAAATACTCTATCCCCAATCTGCAAACGGCGATGGATGTGAATGTCGCTTTCAAGAAACAGCCTTTCACCAAACTGACCTTGCGACAGAGCGAATGTGGAACCATCGGCGTGCGCCTGCATCGTGATAGGCCAATGGTACTTAAGGTGAATCCGTCTGACAATAGTGGAATTAGTGCCATGTCACTCGATGGCAATGATTGCCTTGATGAAGTGCAGCCTGATGGGCGTTTTTCCAAAGTCATTGATGACCCCGTGAGTATCGAAATCAAGTATAATCCAACCGAATAACGATTTTTGCCAATTGAAGGAGGTTTGAGGATGCGTCATGGTGAAGGAATCCAAGTGCATAGGCGTTTCCTGAGATGCATGGATGCATCCTCATAATCTCTTGACCATCCAGCCATATCAAGTAGAAAGTGTGTCGAAGACGAACTTCCGCATTACTCAAAGTCTTGTCAATCACAAAGTTCCTCTCCGAGGCACTTGCATAGTTCTGCTCATGGACCAAGCTGCGAACCTCTTCGAGGTTGTTGGTTTTACCGTCCTCTGTCGCGACTCGGCAAAGTTCGAACAAGTTCAACTTTGCGCTCACTGCTCCATCGGTTGCATGGTCTTTCTCATTGAAATCGGTTCTTCGAACCGCTAACATCAGCGATATTTCCCCGGACTCTAATGATAGATTACTCAAGTTTTTAAAGTGTTAACACGTTAGAAACTTGAGTAAAATAACAACATTTCGGTAATATATTGATGTCGTCTATTATATTGAGCGCTTCTTGAAAACTGGATTCTCCCCAATGATTATCGGGTAGGGCGGGTTTTGGGATAAAAAAAAATCCCCGACTCTCGCCGCGGATTATTGAAAAAATCTAATTAACCTCTAATACCATTAACATAAACCTTAAAACTAAATCTTAACCTTTAAACAAAAAAACTCATGCCGTCGCGGCATCTTTTTTCTGCCATGATGAAAAATCGGGTGCAAAGATAGTCAATTTCATGTTATATAACATAATTTTCGAGCAAAAAAATCAACAAATTAGTATTTTTTAACTTTTAGACACAGGTTTTCAACATTAAAGGAGCGTGACTTCTTGCCCTGCTCTGATGGTGTTAAGTGATTGATTTTGATAGACATATGGGGTGTTTGCATGCCCCAATAGGGCACCATGGGGGTCGCATCCAGCGACGTGGATGGTGTTATTCAAATGACAGCCCTCTGGGCGTTTTTGCCATCAGTTAGCCACCTCTACCATTTCACGCAGACTCTATTTATTCATTTAATACCGCCAACGGGTTTCCTTCTATCATTTACTACTTCGCGCCTTTGCGCCATAGCGTGGGGGGCGGCTGCAGGGCTGTCGATGATGCTTGATGCTGGTAAAAAAACTGAGGGACCGGTAAGCTGTGATGCTTGCCAATCCCTCGTTTTTTTGGTGTTTGTGATGCCCTATAATCACTTGCCCAGCAGCAGGTACTGGTAGGGCTTTACCGTGAGCCGTGATTGCAGGGTGACTTCCTCGCCTGTCATCAGGTTGGTGGCGGTTCTGTTGGCCCACATGGCTGGCAGGTCAAAGGTGCTGGGGACATTGCGCACGTTGACAATCACAAGGACGTTGTCGTTGTTGAGCACGCGGTCCACACACAGCACGTTGTTCTCGTCGTCGTCACAAGGCGTCACCTTGCCGCTCGAGCGCAGCGCGGGGTGCTCGTTGTAGATGGAGATGAGTTTCTTGTACTCGTTGCGCAACGCGGGGTTGGCATTCCAGTCCACGGGAACATAATGGAAGAAGTTGATGGTCTCGGGGTAGCCCACCTCTTGTGAGCCGTACACGAGCATACCGCCATGCAGCATCGTCGTTGCCACAAATGCCGCCATCGAAGCCCTCACGCCGCCGTACAGGGTGATGGGTGAAGCCTTTGTCGCTTCGTCGTGGTTGGTGGTGAAGCGCAGCTTGAACTTGCCACGGTCCAGGTCGGCATATTCGTGCTTGTCCACAGAGACGAGTTTACCCACTTTCTCGCCCTTCATTACTTGAGCGATGGCTCCCATGAACTCCCATGCGTAGTTGAGGTCAAATCCTGCGGTGAAGTTCTCGGGGTTGGCACCCTCGGCGAGCATGAGCAGGTCACGGGGGCTGGCAGCCGAGCGCAGCATGCTGATGCACTCAGTCCAGAAGTCCACGGGCACTTGGTCGGCAACGTCGCAGCGGAAACCGTCCACGCCGACGCTGTCCACCCAGTAGCGCATGGCGTCGATCATCGCGTCGCGCATCTCGGTGTTGTCATAGTTCAAGTCGGCAACGTCGGTCCAGTCGGTGCCGGGCGGGTAGATGATGTTGCCCGATGCGTCGTGGGTGTACCAGTCGGGATGCTCGGCAACCCATACGTTGTCCCATGCGGTGTGGTTGGCCACCCAGTCCAAGATGACGCCCATGTTGCGCTTGTGGCATTCCTCCACCAGATGGCGCAGGTCATCGACCGTGCCATACTCGGGTGCGATGGCCTTGTAGTCCTTAACCGAATAGGGCGAGTTCTTGCTTTTCACCTCGCCAATGGGATAGATGGGCATAATCCACAGCACGTTCACGCCCAGGTCCTGAATGGTGTCGAGTCTGGCGGTGATGGCTTTCAGCGAATTGGACGGTGCGAACACGCGTGGGTTGACCTGATACATCACCACGTCGGCCACTTCGGGCAGGGTGTAACTATCAACCACTGGTGTCGCATGATGGTCCTTGGGCTTGCAGGCGCTTGAGAGCACCACCAGCAAGACGAGTAAAAAGGAAATGGATAAAAATTTCTTCATCATAACGGATGCTATTTTTCGGTTATATGATTATTTGGCGGTAAAATTACAATGTTTTTTTGCGGTTTGCAACAAAAAGGGCACAAAAACTTGCCATTAATGAGTTTTATCACCGTTTTTTGTCTTGCAGGGCATGAAAAACGGGTGGCTACATGAAGGCGCCTTGCTTGAAGGACTCGAAATCGTCGTTGTCCATCTCGGTGATGGTGAGGGTGATGTTGCCGGCGTCGTTGCTGCCGATGACAAAGACGAGCACGTGGCCGTCAACACTGTAGCCCGTCTCGACGGTTCCGGCCTGGCTGCCTGTGCGCCAGGGCATCGCCATGCGGGCGTTGCTGCCCTTGAGGGCGTTCTTGATGGCGAGTTTGGCCATATCGATGTCCTTGATGGCGATAGAGTACATGGTGATGGTGTTCTCGCCGCCGGAGGTCTGGGTGAAGTCATATTTGTCGCTCAGCCACAGCGCCACGTCGCTATAGTGGTATTTGCTGGCGCTGTAGGCGGCCTGGCGGGCGCGTTCTTTCTTCTGCTCCTCGCGGGCGAGGGCCTGCTGTTGCCGCTCGGCAGCCAGTCGCTGGCGCTCCTCTTGCTTGCGTTGCTTTTCCTGCTCCTTCCTCAGTTTTTCCTGTTCCTTCTTGAGCGCTTGCTGTTCCTGCTTGGCCTTTTTCTCTTCGGCCTTGCGCAGCTTCTCAGCCTCGCGTTCGGCGCGGGCCTGCTCACGCTGCTTTTCCTTCTCCAGGCGTTTGGCTTCCTGTTGCTCCCGCTTGATGACCTCTTGCTGCTCGCGTTCAGCCATCTCCTGGCTCTCCTCGTCGATCTCCTCGACGTCAACCGTGATGGATTCGTCATCGTCGGCCTGCGGTTCGTCGGGCACTACCACGGGTTTGCGGTCGCCGCGTGAGGCGCGCTTGGTGCTGGGTTTCTCCTTTTCCTGCTTTTTCTCTTGTTCCGCCTTGGCGATGCTCTTGAAGTGGTTGGCGCTCTCGGTGACGCTCACATAGTAGGTGCCGTCGTCCAGGGCCTTGCTCTTGACGCTGAAGTGGAACTTGTTCTTCTCAAAGCGGAATTCTTTCCAGAAGACGGTCGAGGCGTCTTGCCAGTCGTTCATGGCGGTGATGCCGTCATAGGATGCCATGATTTGGTCAATCAGGGCGCACACCCGCTTGCGGTTGAGTCCTGAAGGCGAGTTCAGGAAGTAGGACACCTCGCCCTTGGCGCGCTGCTGCCTCATGTCGCTGGCACTGGGCGTATAGTAGAATTCAAAGGAGTTCTCCTTCACAAAGGCTTCGCCCACCACCTCGTCGAGGAACCACTCCACGGGTGCATTGCCCTCGTCGGCTTGTTGGGCGGCAGCCGCCAGCGTGAAACACGCCAGTATGGCCATCAGCAATAGTCTTGTCTTGCTCATCATTATATTCATGTTAGGAAGCGGGGGCAAAGATAATGATTTTTTTGATTGGGATGGAAAAGTGCCAAGTTAATCTGTTTCCTGCCTAATTGTTTTTTTATTAATTTTTTTGATTGTTTTCCTAAGAATCGTTATTTTTGTGGCTGTATTCTTGGGAAATTATATATTCACCTATAAAACATCACAATTATGAGAAAAATCTACTTAACCCTAATGGTGCTGCTGCTGGCCACGCTGGCAGCACAGGCAGCCGACCCCATCAACATAGCCGGCAAAGATTGCAAGTGTGACAAGGATTATACTTACACTGCCAGTGATATCACTGACCTCAAGAGCGGCACGATCACCTACACCTACTCGACCAACACGCTCACGCTGACCAACGTCACCATCTCCCGCACCGGCAGCAGCAACTACTGCATCCACAACAGGAGCAAAAAGGGGCTGACCGTGAAGTTCGTCGGCACCTGCAACCTCACCGCTGAGGGGCGTGTCATCCGCGACCAGTCCGGCGGCACGAACTATCTGGAGGCCGCCAGTGGTGTGACCGTGAACCTGAAGAGTACAGGTGACGGTGCCATCTATGTGCGCGACAACACCACGCTGTGGATCCAGGGTCCCGGCACGTACAACATCACAGGCCCGAAGAATGGTGCCATCGCCGGGCATGGCAGCTGGAACGCCACCACAAGTGATCCGGCGACAACGGACTATATCAATTTCTACAATGTCACGGCCATCGTCACCGGTGCTCAGAGTTCCCTACTTGGCCTGAAAAACGTATCCTTTGGTAGCAGCTGCAACGTCACCCTCAAGGCCACCAACAACAGCAGTTATCCTGTCACACGCCAGATCAAAGGTTGTAGTTTCACCAACGGCAATGTCATCCTGGCCCCATGGGGTGCTGAATACAGCAGTTCCAGCGAGTCTATTGTGCTCAATGGCAGCAAGGTCTATAACCAGGACATCGTTGTCAGCCCCAACTATGCCCTGCTGTTGAACTCGACCAACTTCCCCGATGCCAACTTCCGCAACGCCATGCTCGCGCTCTATCCCAAGGGCTACCTCACCACGACCGAGCTCAACAACCTCACCTATCTCAACGTGGCTGGCAAGAGCATCAGCAACATGACGGGCATCGAGAAACTCACCAAGCTCAAGGACCTGCGCTGCTACAACAACTCATTTACCTCGCTTAACCTGAACAGCAACACCGCGTTGACCTATCTCGACTGCGCCCCCAACACCAATCTGACCTCGTTGAGCATTGGCAACTGCACCAACCTGGAGACCCTCACCTGCTACAACACGGGCATCAGCTCGCTCAGCCTGAGCAACCTTTCCAAGCTCAAATCGCTTTCTTGCTACAACACCAAGCTGACGGGCCTGACAGTGAGCAATAAATCGTATCTCACCAGCGTCAACTGCAGCAATTGCACATCGCTGACGAGCCTCTACTGTACTAGCAACTCTTCTCTGACCACGCTCAACGTGACAGGCAACACGACAATGACCTATCTGAGCTGTAGTGATAACAGCAACCTGTCATCTATCACCGGCTTGGCTGGCTGCTCGGCGTTGAAGAAAATCTATTGCTATAGCACCGGTATCACCGACCTGAGTGCCGTGAACAGCTTATCCAATCTTGAGACGCTGTACTGCGCTGACACCAAGATTTCCTCGCTCACGTTGACCAACAAGAGCAAACTGACCGAGGTCTATTGCTACGACTGCCCGCAACTGACTACCGTCAGCATCTACGGCAACAGCGCACTGACCACGCTCACCAACATCGACTGCCCGGCGCTGACCACGCTCTACTGCCCCAATAACAATCTTAATGCGATCAGCGTGTCGGGCTGCACAGCACTGAATTACTTGTCCTGCTATGGCAACTCCAGCCTGCCGTATATCACAGACCTGTATCGATGCACGGCGTTGAAGGAAATCTATTGCTACAATACCAGCATCAGCAATCTGGGTGATTGCAATAACCTGAGTAACCTGGTGAAACTGCACTGTTATGGCACCAAGATTACCCAACTCACACTGACTAACAAGAGCAAACTGACGGAGGTTTATTGCTATAATAACCCTTCGCTGACCACCGCCAACATCTACAGCAACAGCGCATTGACCACGCTCGATGTCCGCAACTGCACGGCGCTGACGGCGCTGACTTGTTCCCTTGACAAGTTAACCACGTTGAACGTGACAGGCAACACGGCGCTACAAACACTTAATTGCTGCTACAATTACAATTTGGCGACTATCACTGGCTTGGCCAACTGCACCGCCATCACCGAACTGCAATGCTTTAGTTGTGCATTGACTGACCTGAGTGCCTGCAACAGGATGAACAACCTCCAGAAGCTTTACTGTTACAGTAACAAGCTCACCTCGCTGACTCTGACCAATAAGACGAAGTTGTCTCATGTCGAAGCCCAGACCAATTCGTTGTTGACCACCGCCGAGGTTGCGAGCAACAGCGCACTCAAGACCCTCAACATCAGCAACTGCACGGCGCTGAATACGCTCAGCTGCAACAACAACGCCCTGACCACGCTCAACGTGTCGGGCAACACGGCGTTGACCTCGCTCCAATGCTACAGGAATTCACTGACCTCGCTTGATGTGTCCACACTGACGAATCTGACACACCTCAATTGCCAAAACAACCAGCTGATATCACTGAATGTTACTAACAACGCCCTGCTGCAAAGCCTCTACTGCGATGATAACAAGTTGACCTCACTCAACGTGTCGGGCAAGACGGCTTTGACCAGAATCCAATGCTTTGATAACCAACTGACCTCGCTCAACGTGCAGGGCTGCAGTGCTTTGTACATCCTGCACTGCGAGGACAACAAGTTGACCTCGCTCAGCGTGCAGGGCTGCACAGCCTTGAGGTATTTGGACTGCTATCTCAACAATATAACTGGCGATGGCATGACCATGCTGGTGAACAGCCTGCCCATGTGCACCAGTTCGGATCCGGGTACCATGACACTTCAGTGGTATTACGATGAGGGCAACGTGATAAATGCCGCCCAGTGTGCTACTGCACGGGCCAAGTACTGGAACCCCAGGCGGTATGATGGCTCCAACTATATTGACATCGTGTTTGAATCCATCCGTGGTGACGTGGACGGTGACGGCAACGTGACTGTCGCCGACGTGACCGCCCTCATCGACCTGATCCTGGCTGGCGGCGCTACCGTCGATACCTATCCAGCCGCCGACGTTGACGGTGACGGCAACATCACGATTGCTGACGCCACCAGACTGATTGATCACTTGTTGAGTGGTACATGGGACAATGAGCTGGATATCCCCTCCGATTGACACGAGTGGGTTGTACAGTGCGTCCTGTGCGCGCCTCTTAGTAACAGAATCTAATAATACCCGTCACATGCGTCTTGCGGTAACCCCTTCCTGTCGGGATACCGCAAGACGGCTTTTTAAATCATTCTTCATTTTCGTTGCGTATTTGATTACGCGCAGGTACGGATTCTTGCTCTGATTGCTGCACCAAGCATAATTTATCGCACATATTTTTGGTAGTGTCCCAACTCTTTGCTACTTTTGTAGGCAGTGTTAGGTTCACGGTTTGGATCAACACTAAAGACATATTGAAGTAGCGAAATCTTTTGCGTAACGTTAGCTGCGTTATCCGTTTCAGAAATCTGCAAAATTTCAACACACTATGGATAACAAGCATGGACGTTTGCACCTGCATAGGTGTGGACTATTGCTTGTATATAGTGTAGGCTTTGCAGAGCCCCTGAAACATGCAAGAAACAGTTTCACACCTTTTTTGTGTCTTTATGCGCAATATTGATTATTTATTTTATTCACTTATTTATCCACAATTAAAAGACACAAAAGTTATGATTTACAAGAAACTATTGTTATTGGCCCTGCTATTGCTCCTACTGCCAGCGACGGCATCGGCTTACAGCTTTAAGGTTGACGGCATCTACTATTACGTGAACGGCACCAATGCCACAGTGACCTACGGGAACTATTATAATTCCTATAGCGGTTCGGTGGTAATCCCCCCCACAGTAACCTATGAAGGGGCGACCTACGATGTCACCGGCATCGGCGATCGTGCGTTCTATGAATGCTCTTCCTTAAATAGTGTGTTCATCCCAGAATCGGTTACCTCAATAGGTGTTTTTGCGTTCGGGGGTTGCTCTGCATTGGATACGCTTAATTTCAATGCGGTGAACTGCGCCGATTTCGATGCCACCGTTTATCATCCATTCTATAACTTGAACATCTCAACTATCAATATTGGAAACAGCGTAAAACGGATTCCCGCCTATTTCGCAAAGGGTCTTACCAAACTATCCAGCGTGACCATCGGCAACTCGGTCACTGATATCGGAAACAATGCGTTCCAAGGGTGTGCTGGGCTGACCAGCGTGGATATTCCTAATTCGGTTACTACTATCGGAAACTCTGCGTTCCAAGGGTGCACTGGGCTGACCAGCATGTCCATTGGCAACTCGGTCACTGCTATCGAAAACAATACGTTCCAAGGGTGCACTGGGCTGGCCAGCGTGGATATTCCTAATTCGGTTACTACTATCGGAAACAATGCGTTCCAAGGGTGCACTGGGCTGGCTGACATCAACATCCCAAATTCTATTACCTTCATTGGCTATAATGCGTTCGATGGCACAACCTGGTACACGACCTGGTATGACAACCAGCCAGATGGGCTTATTTACATCGGCTTAGTCGCTTTTAGTTACAAGGGTGAAATGCCTGCAGGTACCAGTATTGTGATAAAAGAAGGCACACTTGGTATCGCAGGCGGCGCATTTCAGAACTGCACGGGTCCAACTGATATCGCAATCCCAAATTCCGTCAGCGCTATTGGCGATAATGCGTTCCAGAATTGTACCAGCCTTACCAGTGTCAACTTACCAAACTCGGTTACCAGCGTTGGAGAAATGGTTTTTTCTGGCTGTAGTCTGGATAACATAACCATAGGAGAGGGCTTAACCTCAGCCCAAGAATGGAATTGGAGAGATAGCTACTGGCTAAGAGGAGTGACACCCGTCTATTTCGATTTAACGTCCTTCTTTGATGGTTGTGATGTCAAGTCTTTGACGTGGAACGCTGTCGATTGTCCTACCCCAGAGATAGATTTTGAGGCTATTTATGATGCTATCGGTGGCGTTATTATGCCATATTTTAACGTTGATCCACTGTTTAACGGAGATCATTTAGAGAATGTGACAATCGGGGAGCAAGTGAAAGCAATACCCCATGGTTTTGCCTCTAACTCACAGATTACCGAGATCAAAATTCCTCATTCAGTAACGAGCATCGCTGATGATGCGTTTGATAACTGTGCTCATTTGAAGACAATTGATTGGCAAGCCGAGAATTGTGAATGTGATGTACTTGGTAATTACTATGGTTATCCGTTTGAAAATGATACCGTATCTCGTATCAATATCGGTAATAGGGTAAAATCTATTGGTTACAGTACGTTCTTTTGTTGTCATGTTGACACCATTGTCTGCCATGCGATATTGCCGCCAGTAATCGGTGGATTTGATTATTCGACTTATACTGACGGCGTGCTTTGCGTGCCCGAGGGTTCCTTGAACGCTTATAGGAATGCTCCAGAATGGAGTGAGTTCCAGAACATAATCACCATTGGTGGCGGCATCATTCCAGGCGATGTTGACGGTGATCAACAGGTTTCCATTGCTGACGTGACCGCCATTGTCGATCTGCTTTTGTTAGGCAACGCCACTGCCGGTGACTATCCCGCGGCCGACGTTGACGGTGATGGAGCAATCTCTATCGCGGACGTGACATCCATCTTGGACATTATCTTGTAAGCCTCGATAAGCAATCAGTTTTTCGGGGTATTCCCATAGTGGAGGCGCAGCGGCAAGTGGCTGTTGCGCCTCCACTATCTTTATCAGTAACGCCGCAAAAATTAGCGACGCTACAAGTCTTGTGTAAGTTAACTTGTTGAGAATTAGATTGATGATGGATTGGGCTTGCGTTTTTTAAGGTCTCTAATTTTGTATATTGTTTTTTTATACTACTTTTGTGGCGTGGTTTATCGGGGCTGTCCTGGTGAGCCATTTCAGTTTTAAATGAAAGCGCCATGCCACTTGCGGGCAGACAAAGTCCCTGCGCTTTTTATTGTTTTTCAAGAAGGTAAACGCCCTGTTCCGGGGACTTGCGAGGCACCTATGTTATTTAAATTTTTTATAGGAGAAATGAAAAAGTCATTGTTCTCTCTCATGCTCATGTTGCTGGCCACGATGGCCGCTCAGGCTGATGTTGACATCAACACAACCACCTTTCCCGATGCAAACTTCAGAAATCACATGCTCTCCCTTTACCCTGACGGTCACATGACCACAGCCCAGGTCGATGAGCTGACCGAGCTGGATGTCCAGAACAAGGGCATTCTCTCGATGCAGGGTGTGGAACTGCTGACGGGCCTGCAGACCTTGAACTGCAGCAACAACATCATTGTCTCGCTTGACCTGAAACTGAACACCGAGCTCACGAGCCTGTCATGCTCGAACAATAACCTGCATGCGCTCAATGTGAACAACAACACCAACCTCACCTATCTCGACTGTGGTAACAACAAACTCACTGATCTCAGGATGTATTTCCTCAGTAAGCTCGAGAAATTCTACTGCTACAACAACCAGTTCAAGTCGTTGAACCAGTTGCCGACAGCATCCACCTCGGCCTTGCAGACCATCGACTGCTCGGGCAACACAGAGTTGACCACGCTGGTGATCAGTAACTATCACAACCTGACGTCACTCATCGCCAGGAATAACCCATCGCTGACCGGAGTGAACTGTGCCTGCAACGCCCTCACCACGCTTGACCTGACGGGCTGCACGGCGATGAAGCAGCTGTGGTGCTACCTCAATTACAACTTGTCGAGCATCACCGGCCTGGCCGATTGCACGGGGCTCACGATGCTTGTCATGGACGATTGCGCGTTTACCACCCTCGACGTTTCGCCGTTTACCCAATTGACATTTTTCAACTGTTCCAACAACCAGTTGACCACGCTCGACTTGTCGGCACTGAACGCACTGCAGAAACTTTACTGCAAGGGAAACAACCTCAAGTCGCTCAATCTGGAGGGCAAGGCCCAACTGCAGGAGCTCTACTGCAATGACAACCAGCTGCTGTCGCTGTATGTGCAGGGATGCACCAGTCTCACCCGGCTCGAATGCTACAACAACAGCATTGCCCAGATCTCCAATCTGGAAGACTGCACTGCCATCACTATGATTGACTGCCACAACAACAGGATTGAAGACCTGAGTGCCATCAACCAGATGCCTGACATCAATAGGGTTGTCGCCAACAACAACTACTTGCATACGTTCTCGGTGTCTGGCAAGGCCACGCTCTATAGCATCTATCTCTCGAATTGCCCCTATCTGACTGAGATTTGGGTCTATAATAATGCGCTGCTCAACAGCCTCTATTGCGAGTCCTGCCCCTCATTGACCAAGCTCTCCTGCATCAAGAATGACTTGTCCTGGCTGGAAGTGACAGGCTGTGACGCCCTCAATGATGTCACCTGCACCCGCAATAAAATCACTGGCGACGGCATGACCGCGCTGGTGAACAGTCTGCCCAAGCGTTCGGCTAATGAACCCGGCAGTCTGTATGTCATTGATAAAGACGGTGAGGGCAACACGATAACCGACGCACAGATTGCCATTGCCCAGAGGAAGTGCTGGCAGCCCAAGAGGTTCAACGGTTACATGTGGGAGACCATGACGGTCACCTTGCCTGGCGATATCGACGGCGATGGCATGATCGGCATCAACGACGTGAGCATGCTGATTGACCTGATTCTGAGCGGGGACGCCACCACCGAGACCCATCCCGAAGCCGACATCAACTTCGACGGCCAGATTACCCTCGTTGACGTGACCGACCTCATCGACCAGATCCTGTAAGTCTTGTAAAGCGATTAGCTTTTCAGGCATCCGCATTGGCGGTGTGTCATAATTATGATTCTGAAGGGGGTGTGTATAATTCATTCCTAAAACTTTGATCGTCCGAAGGGCGATCATACGTACCGGCTATCATAATTATGGCACACCGCCGTCTTTTTTCTTGACGATGATGGTGGTTTTTATAAATATCGCTATCTTTGCACCATAACAAGTAATGGATAGTGACTATGAAATTGAGACATCTGATATTGACGATTGTGGCTGCTGCGGCTGTGCTGCCGGCCGCTGCCGACGTGCATCCGCGCTACACCACGGTGGTGAGCGATGCGACCTCGACCTATGTCACCAAGCGCCCTCCTGCCGAGGAGCGACTGTTTACCAGCGCCATCATCGAGAAGCGCATCCGTGAGGTGGTCAAGAAAATCAAGGGAAATCCGCGCCTGGCGTGGATGTTTGAGAACTGTTTCCCCAACACGCTCGACAGCACGGTGCATTATCGTCTTGACGAGAATGGCGATGACGATACTTTCGTCTATACGGGCGACATCCATGCGATGTGGCTGCGCGACAGCGGTGCCCAGGTGTGGCCCTACGTCCGCTATGCCAACAGTGACGAGAAGTTGCGGCACATGCTGCGCGGCGTGATTCTGCGACAGTTGAAGTGCATCGTGCTCGACCCCTATGCCAACGCCTTTAACGACGGGCCGACGGGCAGCCAGTGGGAGAACGACCTGACCGACATGAAGCCCGAGCTGCACGAGCGCAAGTATGAAATCGACTCGTTGTGCTATCCCATCAGGCTCGCCTATGAGTACTGGCTGGTGACGGGTGACGACAGCATCTTTGGCGACCTGTGGCAAGAAGCGATGCAGGCTGTGCTGCGCACCTTCAAAGAGCAGCAGCGCAAGAACGGCGACAAGGGACCGTACAAGTTCATGCGTCGCGACATCGATGCCAAATCGTCGCTCACGTGGTATGGTTGGGGACCTCCCGTCAACCCAGTGGGACTGATTGTGTCGTGTTTCCGTCCCAGCGACGATGCCACGGTGCTGCCCTTCTTGGTGCCCAGCAACTTTATGGCGGTGAGCTCGCTGCGCAAGGCGGGCGAAATCCTCGACAAGGTGAACCATAACACCGCGCTGGCAGGCGATTGCCGCGCCTTGGCCCAAGAGGTCGAGGACGCCCTGCACAAATATGCCATCGTGGACCATCCCAAGTATGGCAAGATTTACGCCTACGAGGTGGACGGTTGGGGTGGCCGTGTCCTTGCCGATGACGCCAATGTGCCCAGCCTGCTGGCGATGGGCTACCTGGGCGACGTGCCCATGGATGACCCCATCTACCGCAACACGCGCCGCTTTGTGTGGAGCGAGGACAACCCCTGCTTCTTCAAGGGCAAGGCCTGTGAGGGCATCGGTGGCGCCCACACCGCCTATAACCTCATCTGGCCCATGAGCATCATGATGAAGGCCTTCACCGCCGACAACGACGAGGAAATTGCTTGGTGCATGCGCCAGTTGTTGACGACCGATGCCGGCATGGGCTTCATGCATGAGTCGTTCCACAAGGATGACCCATCGCACTATACCCGCGCCTGGTTCGCCTGGCAGAACACCCTGTTCGGCGAACTGGTCATCCACCTCATCGACAATGGCAAGACCGACCTCCTCGTCCATTGCCTGGATTAGGTTTTAGGCTTTAGGCATTAGGTTTTAGGGTCCCTAAGGTCCTTAAGGTCCTTAAGGTCCCTCATTCCTAATTTCTGATTTCTCATTTCTAATCCTTTTTTTGGTTCTAAAAAAGCATTTACAATCCCTATCAAATATTAAAATGATGGGGATTGCACTTTTTTGATGGCCAAAAATACTACCTTTGCGCCCAAATTCATCCTGAACAACCACAAGAATATGAAAGAATACATCCAACTTACTGAGCAGCAGATTGAAGCTCTGAAAAAGAACGACTGCTGGGCTCAAGACTGGAACGATATACAAGTTACTGAAAAGTTTGACGTTAAGCGCTGCCACCGTGTGCAATTCTACGGCTGGGCCCGTATGGGCAGCAGCGAGGGCACAGTTGAGATTACCGATGGCTTTGTGAAGAACTGCGGCATCTATAACGCCACGCTGCGCAACGTGACCATCGGCGACAACTGCCTGATTGAGAACATTGGCAACTACCTGAACAACGTTGCCATTGGCGACGGGTGCTATATCTCTAACGTGAGCACCATCGACACCCAGGGCAATCCCAACTACGGCCAGGGGCATACGATTTCGGTACTCAACGAGGTGGGTGACGGCAACCTGTTGCTGCTCAGCGACCTGAACAGCCAGCTCGCCGCCCTCATGGTGAAACATGGCGACAACAAGCCCATGATGGATGCCGTCAAGCGCATGGTGACTCACACTGTTGAGCAATCACGTCCCGAGTGCAGCACCATCGGCAACCACGTCCGTGTCGTCAACACAGGGGTCATCATCAATACCATTATCGATGATGGATGCCAGATTTGCGGCGTGTCGCGGCTCAGCGAGTGCACCATCAGCAGCTCGATAGAGAACCCCATCATCATCCGCACGGGCGTCATCTGTGAGAACACCATCATCAGTGGCGGCTCACGCCTGATTGGCAGCGTCAAGCTGACCGACTGCTTCGTGGGCGAGTCCTGCGTGCTCGAGAACGGCTTCACTGCCGCCAGCAGCGTCTTTTTTGCCAACAGCTATATGTCCAACGGCGAGGCCTGCGCGGCCTTCTGCGGCCCCTTCACGGTGAGCCACCACAAGAGTTCGCTGCTCATCGGCGCCATGTATTCGTTTTATAACGCTGGCTCGGCGACCAACTTCAGCAACCATGCCTACAAGATGGGCCCCATGCATTACGGCTATCTGGAGCGCGGTTGCAAGACCGCCAGCGGCGCCTATCTGCTGCTGCCGGCCAACATCGGTGCCTTCAGCGTCTTGTTCGGCAAGCTGATGTATCACCCCGACACGCGCGACCTGCCCTTCTCTTACCTCATCGCCTATGGCGACACGATGTACCTCAAGCCGGGACGCAACTTCGCCACCGTGGGACTCTACCGCGACATCCGCAAGTGGCCCAAGCGTGACAGACGCTACAAGGGCGGTAACCGCAGCGTGGTTAACTTCGACTGGCTGAGTCCTTTCACCATCAGCGAGGTGCTGCGAGGCAAAAAGATTCTCGAGAACTTACGTGCCGCCAGCGGCGACAAAGTGAGCACCTACAATTACCACGAGTATGTCATCAAGGCTCCCTTGCTCCACAAGGGCATTAAGTACTATGACATGGCGTTGCGCATCTACATGGGTGCCGTGCTCAAGCGTCATGCCCCCATTCCTCCTGTCACAAAAGCTGGCGAAGGCAACTGGATTGACCTGGCAGGCCTGCTCATGCCCCAGAGTGCCGAGGACGGCATCATCAACGACATCATCAGCGGCAAGCTCGACACCATCGAGGCCGTGAACGCCCGTTTCAAGGCCATCGGCAATTACTACAACGAGCTGCGTTGGTCGTGGAGTTACCGCGTCATTCTGGACTACTACGGTATCGACGAACTGACTGACGAGATTGTAGAACGCATCCATCAGGACTACGTCACTGCCCGCCGCGAGTGGATTGCCCTCATCCGCGAGGATGCCGAGAACGAGTACACCCTGGGCGACATCGACCGCGAGGTGCTCGACGACTTCGTCACCCTGCTCGACCGCGAGGTGGACTTCGAGAACCAGAAGCTCTACATGTGATTTTAGGTTTTAGGCATTAGGTTTTAGGCATTAGGTTTTAGGCATTAGGTTTTAGGCATTAGGTTTTAGGGTCCTTAAGGTCCTTAACTCCTCATTCCTAACTCCTAACTTCTAACTCCTCATTCCTAACTCCTAACTCCTAATTAGTATCAGTAGCTTTTCCAGAAGGCGGGGGTGAAGATGACCAGTACCGTGAAGATCTCCAGTCGCCCCATCAGCATGAGCGCCGAGAGAATCCACTTGACGCCCATGGGCAGCACACTCCATGACATGGTGGGCCCGATTTCAAGGCCCAGCGTGGGACCCACGTTGCTGGCGCAACTCAGGGCAATCGTGAAGGAGTTGGTGCTGTCAACGCCCACGAGAATCATGATGAAATAGGCAATAAAGCTTAGCAGGAAATACGCCAACAGGAAAGCCATCAAGGTGATTTGGCCCGATGAGTTCACTGTCGTGTCGTTGACTTTCACGGGCAGCATGGCCTTGGGGTGAAGGCGGTGAACAATCTCGTTGCGCAGGATTTTGAAGGCAATCACCGCACGGGCGCACTTGAATCCGCCAGCCGTGCTGCCGGCACATCCGCCAAAGAACATGCACAGGCTCAGCACCACCCAAGTGATGTGGTGCCACTGCGCGGCATCCTCGTTGAACATGCCTGTCGTGGTGAGGAACGACACGACCTGGAAGAGCGAGACCCTGATGGCATCACTCACCGAATAATGGTTGAAACGCAGCAAGAAGGCCACAATGATGGCCGTCGAAACGACCGTCAGCAGCGTGTAGAAACGGAACTCGGCGTTACGGAACAGATGCTTGATCTTGCCCTTGAACATCGCGCTATAGAGCATGACAAAGCTGATGCCCGACAGGAACATGAACACGATGGCGGTGTAATCGATGGCAGGGTTGTGGAAGTAGCCCGTGCTGGCGTCATGCGTCGCAAATCCGCCGGTTGCGGTAATCGTCATGGCATAGTTGATGGCGTCGAACGCATCCATCCCGAAGATGAAAAAGCACAGGCCACAGCCAGCGGTCAGCGTCAGGTACACGCCCCACAGCACCTTGGCACTCGTCGTGAGACGCGGTTGCAGCTTGGACTGTATGGGGCCCGTGATTTCGGCGGCAAAGATTTTGACCGACCCGCCTACGAATGACGGCAGGATGGCGATGGTGAAAAACACGATTCCCAGACCGCCAATCCATTGCGTCAACGAGCGCCACAGCAGCACGCCATGCGGCATGCCTTCCACATGGTCGATGGTAGTGGCGCCGGTCGTTGTCAGCCCCGACATCGCCTCAAAGAACGCGTCGGCGACATGGGTGATATATCCTCCCAGCAAGAAGGGTAGGGAGCCGAAAGCGGCAAAGGCTATCCATACAAGCGTCACCAGCAGATAGGCGTCGCGGCGACTCAATGAGCTGGATGCGCCGCGCCCCAATAGCCTGAAACATAATGACGAGACCACGGTGATGCCCACGGTGATGCCGAGCGGAACCATGTCGTTTTCCTGATAATATATCGACAGCATCAAGCACAATAACATGAATGCCGCCTCGATGCTGAGCAACGACCCGATAATCCTGAATATGAGTTTGCTGTTGACCATTTGTTCAAATGAAGTATTTCTCGATTTGGCTGATGTTGGTGTCCTGACAGAACACCACGACGTTGTCTCCGGGCTGGATTTGCGTCTGGCCGTTGATGAGCATTCCCTTACCGTCACGCACAAGGCCGCCCAACTCGATGGAGGTGGACAGCTTCAGGTCACAAACCCGTTTGGCGGTGATGCGGGAGCCTTCATGGGCCTTAAATTCAGCGACGTCGGCGTTGACCATCAGCAGGCTGCGTATGTTGCGCACGTCGCCGTTGAGCAGCAGTTGGTAGATATGGCTGGCTGTCAAGGCTTGCTTGTTGATGACCGTGCCGATGTTGGTGTTGCTGGCGATGTTCATGTAGTCCATGTTCTCAATCATCGCGATGGTCTTGGGAACCCCGAGCTCCTGAGCGTTCATGCACGTCAGGATATTGGCCTCGGCATTGCCGGTGAGTGCTACCAGCGCTTGGGTGTTCTTGACGTTTTCCTCAAGCAGGTTAGCCACCGAACGGCCATCGGCATGAATGACCATCACACGGTCGGTGTCTAAGATGGCATTCAGCTCGTTGCAGCGGGCGGCACTGGTCTCAAAGATTTTGGCTTTCACGCCCTTTGGCAGGCGGCCCGCCACGCGTGCTGCCGTCTTGCCGCCGCCGACGATGATGACGTTTTTCACGTCGGGATAGTCTTCCTTGCCGACGATTTTCTTCATCATGGGAATATATTCCCCTGTCGTCATCAGGTAAACATAGTCATTGTTCAGCAGGATGTCGTTGCCTGTGGGAATTATGGTGTCGCCGCCGCGCTTGATGGCCAGGAAATGGTATGGGGTCTCTGGGCCGCATATCTCCTTGAGAGGCTTGCCTAAAAGCCCGCATGGCTCCTTCAGCTTGATGCCCAGCATGGTGAGTGCTCCACCATGCACGTCCCACCGCTGGCTCACCCACGACAGCCCGAGCCCCGCGATGATGTCTTGAGCGGCCAGGTCATCAGGGTAGATGATGGATGAAATGCCGGCGTGCTTAAATGCCTCGGTGATTTGGCTATCGGTAAAATCATCATTTTCGACCCTCGCAACGGTTTGCTGGGCTCCCATCGCTTTGGCCAGTACACACAGACTCAGATTCAGGTTCTCGTCACGGGTTACCGAGATAAAGAGGTCGGCATTCTTGACACCGGCTTCACGAAACGATGTGATGGGCGTGTTGGACGAGGATTTAATGGTCATCAAGTCACAGAATGACGCAATGCGTTCCAGCTTGGACTCGTCTTCATCGATGATGACGATATCCTGATTGATTTTGGAGAACAGTTCTGCCAAGTGGGCGCCGATGGCATCGGCACCGACAATAATGACTTTCATAATCAATTGTATTAAGTAACGCCGCAAATATAAGGGCATATATTGGGTTCTTGAATAGAATTTTATAAAATAATGTTAAATACGCGGTTGCTATGAATTTTGCTTGTGTCACACAGCCATTTCGGGAGCAATGACGGGCTTTTCATTTGCTGGTTCTTTGAAAAGAGGCCGATGAAGTATGGCTAAAAAGAAGAATGATTGGAAAATGGCTTTTTTTGGTGTGTTTTTTTTGTGAATTGGCCGATTTGTCGTAATTTTGTGGAAAATACCGAAATACCGCTTTAAAATTATCAGTATCGCCTATGTCGAGAACCATCACATTCAACGAACTGCGACGCATCAAGAACCGTCTGCCTGAAGGCTCCATCCACGTTATCGCCGACAAACTCAACCTGCCGGTTCAGTCGGTGAGGAACTACTTTGGTGGGTCTAATTATGAGTTTGGTACCAACATGGGTTTCCACCTTGAACCGGGTCCCGACGGCGGCCTGGTAGTGCTTGACGACCCCAAGATTCTTGATATGGCTCTCGAGATTCTGGAGAACTCATAACAGATCTTTGGTCGTAGTTAATGGATTATAGCTGGAATCCGCCAGTTAATTCCTCATTCCTAACACCTAATTCCTAACTAACTCCCAACTCTCCACTGCTATGGACAACAAGAACAACAACGATCCCAACAGGCTGATTACCGTCGCCATCCACACGTTTGACCGCGCTGTGGACCTGAAGAATACCCTGGAGGAAGAGGGCATCGAGGTGAAACTGCACAACGTCAACCTCGACGAGAAAGTGCTCGCTTCGGGAGTGAGGGTGCGCATCCGTGAGCGTGATCTGCCGCAGGCGCTGCAGATAATCGAGTCGCCCGAGACTTCGACCAGCGACAAGTGCTGCGTGCTGCTTCCGGTCGATTTCGGCAAGTACTCCATCAAGTCGGTCAAGTTGGGCATGGAGTATGCACGCCGTTTCCGTGGCAAGGTCTTGTTACTGCACAGTTACATCAACGAACGCCACACGATGTCGATACCTTTTGGCAGCGACCGCTATGACAGTTCGCCCGAGGACGAGATTAAGGGCATCAAGAAGAATGCGCGTCAGCAGATGGCCGAGTTCGAGAAGATGCTCAAGGACAAAATCGCCGCCGGCGAGCTGCCCAAGGTGAGAATCGAGACCAAGGTGACCGAGGGCATCCCCGAGGAACAGATATTGCATTATGCGCAGAAGTATGACGTCTCGCTCATCGTCATGGGCACCAGCGGCACCAACCGCCGCCGTCAGAACCTCATCGGCAGCGTGGCGGGCGAGGTGATGGATGCCTGCAAGTTCCCCATCTTTACTGTCCCCATCGGTATGCCCGACGTGGGGCTGACCGACATCACCCATGTGGCCTTTTTCTCCAACCTTATCCAGCAGGACCTGCTGTCGTTTGACCGTTTTGCCCGCCTGTTCAACATGCGTGGCGTGGAGGTGACCGTCATCCCCGTGGTCGATAAGAAGGACCGCCGCCTCGTGGACCAGTCGCTGCAGCAGCTCGTGCAGTATTGCCGCGAGCATTATCCCGAGTGCACCTTCAAGACCAAGCGCATCGCCGCCAAGACTTTCATGGAGAGTTTCTCGCAGTATGCCAAGGAGGAGAACGTGCAACTCATCGCTGTGCCCAACAAGAAGTCGAGCATCTTCTCGCGCCTGTTCAACCCCAGCATCGCCCACCGCGTCTTGTTCCAGACCGACACCCCTATGCTCGTCGTCCCCGTGTAAGGGACGATGTTGAGTCATGCAGCGTTTCCAGTCTAAACCTCGCTATGATATCCTTGACGGCTTGCGCGGTGTCGCGGCCCTCATGGTGATTGTTTATCATGTGTTTGAGTGTTTCGACTGGTCGCCGGTGCCCCACGGCTACCTCGCCGTGGATTTCTTTTTTGTCCTTTCGGGATTTGTCATCGGTTATGCCTACGACAGCCGTTGGGGCGAGGGCCTCACGATAGGGCAATTCTTCAAGCGTCGTCTCATCCGCCTGCATCCCATGGTCGTCATCGGGGCGCTAATCGGAGCCTTGTGTTTTTTCCTGCAAGGGGGTGTGCGTTGGGACGGCACTCCTGTTGCGACCGGGTGGGTGATGGTGGCCATGTTGCTGGCCATGTTCATGCTGCCGCTCTATCCTGGCGCGGCTGCCGATGTGCGTGGCAATGGCGAGATATTCCCCCTAAACGGCCCCACGTGGTCGCTGTTTTTTGAGTACATCGGCAATATCCTATACGCTTTGCTGTTGCGTCGCTTGCCCACACGCTGGCTGGCGGTGATCGCTTTTGTTTCGGGTGGCACACTTGCCTATATCGCTGTGAGTGACGGCTATTTGGGTGTAGGGTGGTCGATGGTGGACGGCGGGTTGTGGAGTGGACTGGTGCGCATGCTGTTCCCCTATACGATGGGTATGCTCATGGCAAGGGTGTTCCGTCCCGTGAAGGGGATACGCGCTGCCTTTTGGCTCTGTGGCGCCGTCATTCTGCTGGTGGGTTGTGTGCCCCTCGTGTTTGGTGACTTGCAGCCGTGGCAGGGTGGCCTCTATGATGCCTTGTGCGTCATCCTGGTCTTTCCGTGTTTGGTGTGGTTGGGAGCTTCCCAGCAATCCTTGGGAACGGCAACGCGGCGCGTGAGCCATTTCCTGGGCGAATTGAGTTACCCCCTCTATGCCGTCCACTACCCCCTAATGTACTTGTTCTATGCCCATATCGGCTTTGACGGTAACCTTGTCCCCATCGCCCGCTTGAACGACGTGTGGCCCGTCGCCGTGGCTCTGCCTCTCGCCTGCATCCTGCTGGCATGGCTCTGCTGGCGTTTCTACGACCGCCCCGTCCGCCGCTACCTTACCCGCCACTCCTCGACATAACCGACTATTCACCGAAACAAGGATTGCTCGCTCAAGCTCGCAAGAAATCAAAAAAACAGTTGCTAAAGCAACGAATCGACATCTTATATTTTTTATTAGTAATTCTATTTGATTTCTCGCGAGTAGCGCGATCATTAATAAGAGACATGAGTTTTGCTTCGAGGTGACGAGATAAGTAACCCCGCCAATCGGTTCCTGTAGAAAGGATAGCCGGTTGGCGGAGTTCAATTCTCTGATTATCGCCGCTGATGGACGATTCTTTTAATTCTTGCGAAGCAGGTCATCAATCAGAGCGGTCACGTCACCGATGGTGATGTAGCGGTCACCATCCACGTCGGCATTCACTGAATTGATAGAATGATTGTTTGTGCCGAGGATGTAGTCGATGAGCAAGGTCACGTCGCCGATGGTGACGGTGCCGTCGTTATCCACGTCACCAGGATAGTCTTCGTCGGTGGCAATGGTTGCACGGTTGACAAATTCTTTCCAGCCTGTGGCGCTGGCATAACTATCTACCGATGCTCTGGGCACACACAGCGTGGCCTTCTCATAGGTATGGGTCCAGAAGCAGTCCTCGCTGATGACCGGCGGCACCTCAGCCAGGCACATCACTGTGTCGATGTTGTTATATACCGGGTCATAGATGCAGAAGATTTCGTCGTCGATGCTCTCCACCTCGCTACCAATGATGATTTTCTTCAGGCTGGGGCAAAAAGCGAACGGAAGATGGTCTTCGTCATCAAAATAAGTATATTCAAGCATGCAGTTTCGGGCATTCCACGTCACCTCAGCAAGGCTGTAGCAATAACTGAATGTGGTGAGACCAATCGTTGTAACGGACTCAGGAACCGTAATCTCTGTCAGACGATAGCAATACGCAAACGCATTATCGCCAATGGTAGTTACTGAATTCGGAATATTGATGTTTGCTAACTTTATACAGTTCTGGAACGTCCCATTGCCAATGGTAGTGACTGAATTGGGAATATTAATGTTCGCCAACTTGGTACAGCCCGTAAACGCCCATTGGCCAATGGAAGAGACTGAATTGGGGATGGAAACGCTCGTCAGGTTAACGCAACCCTCGAATGCCTCGTTGCCAATAGCGGTGACAGAATAGGTCATGCCTCCAAAATTGATTGTCTCGGGGATGATGATATCTCCAGTGTATTTGTGGCCATATTTATAAGTGACAGCAACTTCGTTGGCATTAATTAACCTGTAGTAGATGCCGTCAACCTCAAATTCGGAAGGCATCTCAACGATATTGCCGAAGTATTGACTCCATCTGCTGTCTTGTTGATAGTTTCCTGAACTGGATTGAGGCACGTAAAGGGTGCGGTTGGAATAATCATTGTCGATATTAATGAATACGTTCAGCCCCATTGTAATATTATCGGGATAAGAAATGAAACTATACACGTCGTTAAGCGCCTCGCAGTAAGCAAACGCATTGTTGCCGATGGAAGTGACAGAATTTGGAATGTTGATTCTGGTCAGTCCCGTGCAACCTTCGAAAGCATCATTGCCGATTGAAGTGACAGAATTTGGTATGTTGATGCTTGTCAGTCCCGTACAGATATAGAACGCATAGTCGCTGATTGAAGTCACCGAACTCGGGATGGTGATACTAGTCAGTTCCGTGCAGTTATAAAACGCTTCATTGCCGATGGCGGTGACAGAATTGGGGATGACAGTGTTTTGGTTACCATAAATCAGTGTATTGCTTGCAGTCTCGATGATGGCGTTGCAGTTGTCGCGTGAATCATAGAATGGGTTATCGCCTGCTACAGTGACACTGGTCAGTCCCGAACAGCCAACAAACGCAAAACTGCCAAGTGTTGTGACTGAGTTGGGAATCGTTATACTTGTCAATCCAGTACAACCCAAGAACGCTTCATTGCCGATGGTGGTTACAGAGTTGGGAATCGTTATACTTGTCAATCCAGTGCAACTCCTGAACGCTTCATTGCCGATGGCGGTGACAGAATTGGGAATAACAGAGTTTTGGCAACCGCTAATCAGCGTATTGCTTGCTGTCTCGATAATGGCGTTGCAGTTGCTACGTGAGTCATAAATTGGATTATCGCTTGCCACTACTACACTGGTCACTCCCGAACAGCCAGAAAACGCATAGTTACCGATAGAAGTGACGGAGTTGGGTATTGTCACGCTGGTCAGCCCCGAGCAGTTAGTGAAAGCCCTGTCACCGATAGAAGTGACAGAATTTGGGATGTTGATGCTGGTCAGCCCCGAGCAGTAGCCGAATGCAGCGTTACCGATGTGAGTGACGGAATTTGGTAAGTTGATGCTGGTCAGCCCCGAGCAGAAGGCGAATGCAGCGATACCGATGGAATTGACGGAATTTGGAATGTTGATGCTAGTCAGTCCTGAGCAACTATTGAAAGCATAGTTGCCGATGGAAGTGATGGAATTTGGTAAGTTGATGCTTGTCAGCCCCCTGCAGACCGCCAACACATAGTCGCCAAGGGTAGTGACGGAATTTGGGATGTTGAAGCTAGTCAGTCCTGAGCAGTAAGAAAAAGCCCAGTTGCCAATGGTAATGACGGAATTTGGGATAGAAACATTAGTTAATCCAGAGCACCTTTGGAATGCGTTTTCACCGATAGTGGTGACAGAATAGGTCGTGCCGTTGTAATAGACCGTTTCGGGTATGACCACGTCACCAGAATAGGCTGCGGAATAGTAATTTGTCCCCTGGAAGGTAACAACAGCCTCGCCATTGACGATGTTGTAATAGATGCCGCCAGCCTCGAAGTCGTGGGCGATAGCTGTGGCTGGCAGCAGTAGAGCCAGCAGCAGCGGCATCAGCAATGCTGCGCGGAGTGAATGTAGTAGTTTTCTCATAAATGATAACAGTTTTTTTGGTCTGCTGGCAGCCCTCAGCAGCCCTGGTTGTAATAAAGAAGCGTGGACTGAATTTGCCACCCCCTCCCGAAGTGAGGCGACGGCAAAACGCCAGATAAAGTCATGGATGGCGATGAACCGTCATCCACACGCAAAGGTAGCCATTTCCCTTAAAGAAAACAAGATTTCCCCCGCTTTTCCAAGAAAAATGCGTTTTCGTCAGTGACAATGTTTTTCCTTGTGTACACATTTTTGTACACAATCTCTTGCATATTTGGTGTGAACATATTATCTTTGCTGCAAAAAATACAACGATGATATGACTACGTTAACGATTAGAGATTTTAGGAGTAATTTGGCGGCATCGCTTGACCGCGTTGACAAGGGTGAGCAGATCTTGGTGCGTCGTGGCAACAAGACTTACACGATTATTGTCGTTGATGATGGCGAATTGGAGGTTACCCCACAACTTGCTGCAAAAATTGAAAAGGCTCGTCAGGAATATCGAGATGGTGCAACACTTGAGTTCGACAACGCATCGGCAGCCCAGCAATGGATGGATGAGTTATGAGCTATCGCATTCAATTTGCTGAAGAGGCCCAGCGTGTCATCAAGAAATGGAAGAAGTCTAACCCAACCTCTTTCAAGAAACTCTACCGTTTGCTTCCGGAACTGGAACAGCACCCTCGAACAGGAACAGGTCATCCCGAGCCGTTGAAAGGTGGAAACGGAATCACCTATTCCCGACGTTTGTCGGGACAAGACCGCATTATTTATGACATCTATGATGATGTGGTCATCGTGCTAGTCATCTCGGTCGAAGGCCACTACGATGACAAGTGACGGTGTACAGGTTTGACAAAAGTGGGGCCGACAGATTATTTCGTGAAGATCATGAGGATAGTCCAGCACAGGGCGAGCAGGGCGAACAGCGACGACAACGTGTAGAGCTGGCGGCGGATGTAACGGCGTTCAGGACGCATAAAGCTGCCCTTGGTGAACGTGTAGGCCACCATGAACAGGAAACAGTCGTCCACATAGCCCACGACGCCCTTGTTGTCATAGTCACCGGGCCATACCAGATAGGCGATAGCAGCCACCATCATCAAGATACCAATCACGCGGCACGCTTTTAACCGTGCACTCACTGGCATTTTCTCTTGTTTCTCTCTCTTCTCCATATTATTCGTTGATTAGATTAGTATTCATGATTGTTCCAACAGCCAGTCCAGCGCTGAGCGGATATGTATTCTCTTGCCATCAATGTCTACATCACTTGTTTCGCTTAATGAAATCAGCGTGAGCTTGTCACATCTCAGTTCCCCCGAAGCTTTTATCAGAGATGACGTTTCCCGCTGAAAGGCTTTAGGGCTACTGATGTCAAAGGCAACTTGTATCAGCTCAATGGCTTTGTCTTGGTTGCAGATGACAAAATCCACTTCTTTAGCTCTGGATGATGGTTTATAATAATAGATGTCTAAAAACTGGGGCGCACATCGGCGCATTAATTCGATGAACACAATGTTCTCGAGACGCCATCCGAGGTTTTCAGCAGCCATTGAGTTGTCACGGTTGTTCTGGAGGCCGACATCAACACAATAGGCTTTCTCATTATGAATACGCAGTTTGCTCTTGAATGAATGCTTAATCAGCAACTGCATTAAGAATGCCTGCTGTAAGTATTCCACGTATTTCTTGACAGTCTTGTCAGAAATACCCAGCAGCGAGGCGAGGTCTCCGTAATTGATAATATGGCAAGAATTGGAAATCAGATGATGAGCAATCTTGCGTAAGGCATCAGTGCTGCGCACTTGATAGCGGTATTGGATGTCTTTTATCAAAATGGCCTCTATTAGGCTTTGTACATATCCTCGCTTGTTGTGTAACGATTGAATCTCAGGGAATCCACCATTGTTGATGTAATCCATGAAGGCTTGCTGACGGTCGGCTAATGCCTTTGTGGTAATGCTTGTGGTATTGATATGGTGGAAACGGCAATATTCCAAGAATGAGAACGGGAAAAGCCTGATCTCGTTATAACGTCCCGTGAGGTGAGTAGCAAGTTCGCCGCTTAGCAGCTTCGCGTTACTACCCGTGACAATTACCCTCATGTTATTTCTTAACAAACGGTTCACAAACAAGTGCCAACCATCTACATTTTGAATCTCATCCAGGAAAAGATACTTGATATCGGTGCCATAAATCTGATAGATACACGACAGCAAGGTGTTGAGGTCTTCTGTTTTCATGCTTGCCAATCTGTCATCGTCAAGGTTGGCATAACCGTAATTGATTCTGTTCTCAATCAGCACCTTGTGGCATAAAGTGGACTTGCCACTGCGCCTGACGCCTATTACAATCTGAGCAAGCGGGCTGTCAAGCTCAATGAGCGACTCTTCTCTTCGTGCGACCCATGAAGCTGTGTCGAAAGAATTCTTTTCGTCTCTCTGTTCGGTCAAGACCTGGAGTATGATTTTTTCTTCAACCATGATGTGAGTCGTTGGATTTCAGGCGCAAAGATAATCATATTATCCAAAAAAGCAAGCGGATTTGTGTATTTTTTCGGATTATATTCCGCTAAAATGTCATTTTTTCGGATTATATTCCGCTAAAATGCACATTTTGAACTTACGATTAGGATGGATGCCGATAGCACGGCACGCCTTCATGTTCGTGCTCACCTTCACTTGTTGTTTCTCTCTCTTCTCCCTTTTCCTTATCAAGTTCTTGTTGATTACTTCTGAATTAATCTTGGAAAAACGTTGAAAATCGGGAGTGCTACTCCGCATTTTCCTGTAAAATCGGGAGTACTACTCCGCATTTTCAATGAAAATTAGCCAGGCTAATGTCGGCAGAGCCTACGCACACTGGACAGGACTGCCTACTGGCTACGCGCTCTGGACGAGGCACTGCAGTGGGGTTTTACTTGGGTTGGTCGATGCCGCGCATGGTGAGGGCGATGCGGCCGCGCTCCATGTCGATGCCGGTGACGGCGACGCGCACGTGCTGATGCACATGCACCTGGCGGGCGGCGGGGATGCCGCGCTGGGGCATCTGGGAGACGTGGACGAGGCCGTCCTTGTGGATGCCCAGGTCAACAAAGGCGCCAAACTGCGTCACGTTGGTCACGATGCCGTTTAGCTCCATGCCCTCGCGCAGGTCCTTGATGTCGTTGACGTTGTCGTCAAACTCCCAAACCTGAACCGTCGAGCGCGGGTCGCGACCGGGTTTTTCCAGCTCGGCCATGATATCGCGCAGGGTGGGCTCGCCCACATCGTGGGACAGGTAGCGCCGTGGGTCGATTTTGTCGCGCTGCGCCTTGTCCTTAATCAGGTCACCGATGCTGCAGCCACAGTCCTTGGCCATGCGCTGCACCAGGGCATAACGCTCGGGGTGCACGGCGCTGTTGTCCAGCGGGTTGTCGCTCTCGGGAACGCGCAGGAAGCCTGCCGCCTGCTCAAAGGTCTTGGGTCCCAGTTTGGGCACCTTCAGCAACTGTTGGCGTGAGGTGAAATGGCCGTTGGCGGCGCGGTAATCGATGATATTCTGGGCGAGGGTGGGACCCAGCCCGGCGATATAGGTCAGCAGCTCCTTGGAGGCTGTGTTGACGTTCACGCCCACGCTGTTGACGCAACTCTGTACAGTGAAATCCAGTGCCTCCTTGAGGCGCGTCTGATCGACGTCGTGCTGGTACTGGCCCACGCCGATGCTCTTGGGGTCGATTTTCACCAACTCGGCGAGCGGGTCGAGCAGGCGTCGCCCGATGGAGACGGCACCGCGCACGGTCACGTCCTTGTCAGGAAACTCGTCGCGGGCAATCTTGCTGGCGCTATAGATGGACGCGCCGTTCTCGCTCACGACAAACACGTCGATGGGGCGGCGGTAGCGGATGCGCTTCAGGAAACGCTCGGTCTCGCGGCTTGCAGTGCCGTTACCCAGGGCGATGGCGTCAATCTTATAGGCCTCGGTGAGCGAATGTATCTTTTTGGTGGCACCCTCGATATCGTTGTGGGGGGCGGTGGGGTAGATGACGTCGTTGTGCAGCAGGTTGCCCTGTTCGTCGAGGCACACCACCTTGCAGCCCGTGCGGAATCCCGGGTCAACGGCAAGCACGCGTTTGCGGCCCAACGGCGGTGCGAACAGCAACTGACGCACGTTCTGGGCAAACGTCTCGATGGCCTCATCGTCGGCTTTCTCCTTGGCCGCGGTGGCAAATTCGGTTTCAATCGAGGGCTTCACCAGACGCTTGAAGCTGTCCTCGGCAGCCTCCTCGACCAGCTGTGACGATTCGCCGTTACCCTTGACGACGATGCGGGCGATGTTGTCGAGCGTGCGGTCATCGTTAATCTCGATACCCACCTTGAGGAACCCTTCCTTCTCGCCACGGCGTATGGCCAGCAACTGGTGGCTGGACACGCGCTTGAGCGGCATGGAATACTCGTAGTAGTTCTCGTAGTTGCGGCCTTCAATCTCTTTACCCTTGACAAAATGGGACACCAGTCGTGCGTCATACTTGAAGCCTCGGCGCACGGCATTGCGCACCGCCTCGTTCTCGCTCACCCACTCGGCGATGATGTCCTGAGCACCCGCGATGGCGGCATCGGTGTCGGGTACTTTGTCGCCGTCAACAAACTGGCGGGCACGCTCCTCGATATTGCCGCCGCGCTGCGACATGATGATTTTGGCCAGTGGTTCCAGACCCAGCTGGCGGGCTGCCTCGGCGCGCGTTTTGCGTTTGGGCTTGTAGGGCAGATAGATGTCCTCGAGCGTGTTGGCATCCCAGCAGTTGTTGATGCGGTCGGCCAATTCGGGCGTTAGTTTGTCCTGTGCCTCGATGGTCTTGAGGATGGTGGCACGGCGTTTCTCCAGCTCGCGGTAGTAGCGCAGACGCTGGTCGATGGACTGGATGGAAAAGTCATCGAGGTTGCCGGTCACCTCCTTGCGGTAACGGCTGATGAACGGGATGGTCGCGCCGTCGTCAAGCAGATTGACGGTGCCTGCCACCTGGTTGATGGGGATGTTGAGCTCTTGGGAAATGAGCGTCGAGAGTTTATCGGCCATATTTTTTTGTCTTTAATTGTCAGTTTTTTTTAGTTTCTAGTCCCTAGTTTCTAGTCCCTAGTTTCTAGTCCCTAGTTTCTAGTCCCTAGTTTCTAGTCCCTAGTTGGCATCCGCCAACTGTTCACTGTTCACTGTTCACTGTTAACTTCTAACTCCTAATTTCTAACTCCTAACTCCTAATTCCTAATTTTTTTCTTGAGAGTGATGACGGTGATCTCGGGAGTCGCACCGATGCGCATGGGCGGTCCCACCATGCCGGTGCCGATGTTGACATACAACTGCTGATTGCCCTCACGGTAGGCTCCGCCCCACTCGGGGTAGCGCAAGCATGCCGGCGACCATTGCCAGTCGCCCAGTTTCAAAAGAATCTGCCAAGCATGGGTGTGGCCTGCCAGCATCAGGTCGATGTTGCTGTTGGGTAGGGTGTTGGCGCGCCAGGCATACGGGTTGTGTTGCAACTCAATTTTGAAGTTGTTGTCGCGCAGGCCGCTATAGGCCCGGGCCAGGTTGCCTCGCTTCTCAAACGGGTGGTCACCATAGTTCTCGGTGCCGATGACGACAATCTGGTCGCCGCCACGCTTGATGATTGCATAATCGTCGTTGAGCAAACGCCAGCCGACGACTTGCTGCATGTCGCACAAGGCTTTGCGGTCGGCCAGTTTGACCTGTTCATCATCCCATCGCACATAGTTGTCATAGTCATGGTTGCCCAGCACCGAAAAAACGCCGTCGGGGGCACGCAGTTTTGTCAGCAGGTCACGAAAGGGCAGAGCCTCGTCGGTCTTGCGGCTCACGAGGTCGCCCGTGAAGCAAATCATGTCGGGATGGAGGTCGTTGATGGTGTTGATCTGCCGCTCGACGATGGCGGTGCGCCCGTTATAGGTACCCAGGTGGGCATCGCTCCACTGCACGATGCGGTAGCCGTCGAAGGCGTCTGGCAGGTTGTCAAATGCCAGTTCCACCTCCTTGACTTCGATTTTGCCGGGTGTGATGATGGCTCCCCACCACATGATGCCAAACACCAGCGCTGCCACCAAGAAGGCGCACACGGTCATCCACCGTTGCCTGATGAGCCGCCCGATGCCATAGATGAGCATTCCCAGGGCCTTGGGCGCGATGATGGCAAAGAAGGTGTAGAGCAGGTATTGGCCTGTGACAAAGGTGCTGTTGGGCGTTGAAGCCTCACTGAGGGGCATGACAGCGACGGCTGTGGCAAGAGCTGCAGTAAGCACCGCCAGCACAGCGTTGAACCATGCCGTCAGCCGATAGCCGCTGCGTCGCAACCGTCGGCAGATATAAACATCCATGGCGATGCAGAGCACCGCCACGACGATTAATCCTAACCAGTGAATTTTCATATTTAGGTGTTAGGTTTTAGGTGTTAGGCATTAGGTTTTAGGTGTTAGGGGGTTAGCATTCAGTTCGCGGATGCCACCTAAATCCTAAAACCTAATGCCTGAAGCCTACTTAGTGGCCTCCAGGTAGTTGCTCAGCGGGTTGCTGTACATCTGCAGCATCTTGTTGTACATGTAGAAGCGGTCGGCCTCGCTCAGCTTGATGCCCTCGGTCTTGTCAATCTGGCTCGAGAGGTACTGCTCAAATGCCTCGCGCTCCTCCTGGGTGTACTTGTCGGCAAAGTGCTTGTCGTCATACAGGATGTCGTGGGCGATGTAGTTGGTCTTGAAGATTTTGTAGTTCTGATGGATGGCGTGGTCGATGATGGCGCACACGCGGTCCACCTCCAGAAACTTGTCCAGACCCTCGGGGATATTGTCCAACTCCTCGTTGATGCAGGGCGTGAAGGCATAGTGTACCTCGCCCTTGTGTCCGATAATGCCCGTTTTCATGCTGATGAGGTCGTCCTCGGGAGCCTTGCGCCAGTTGGGGTTCTTGCTCTTGCACAGGAACTCTTTGGCCTTGAGGTAATCGTTGGGGTCATACTCATAACTGATGGAGATGGGAGCGATGTTCAGTTCCTTGAGGCTCTCGATGAAGGACTTGTCGCGGTTGCCATAGGCGAGCATCTTGATCAGGCTCTCCTGGGTGCGGTCGTTGCTGTCCTTGCAGCGGCCCTCGCGTTGGGCAATCCACAGCGAGGCGTGTTTCTGCAGCACGGCAAAGTGCATGTAACCCGACAGCTGTACGGCGGCGGTCAGCGTCTGGATGCGGCCCAGGTTGCGCTTCACGATGAAACTCTTGTTCATGCGCACCAACTTGGTAATCCAGTCATAGATGAGCAGGTTGTTGCCGATGGCGATTTCGCACGCGTCACGTCCGCCCTTGAGCAGCAGGTAACTCAACTGTGCCGAGTCGAGCACGATGTCGCGGTGGTTGGTGACAAAGGTGTAGGGCATCTCTTTGTCCAGGTTCTCGGCGCCGCTGGTGGTGAGTGTGGTGGCTGTCTTGGCCATCAGACCCTCGATGAAGGGCTTCATCACCTTAATTTGGAACTCATGCTTGGAATTGATGCCCAGCAACACATGCTTGAACTCAGAGTACTTGTAGTTGGGCAATGCCATGCTCACGATGTTCTGGAAACCGGGTTCCTGCACCAGGATGGTCATGGCGGTCTGGAAATCCTTGTCAGGAATCGGGCAGATGTCCTGATACTCCACTGGAATGGGTATGTTCTCGTTCTCTATCATAGTGATTTGGTGTTGGTGGAGGCGCTACTGAACGTCTCGCGGTTTAGTTTCTTTATTTCTCAACCTGCAAATATAGCTATTTTCCTGGAAAAACTCCGATTGTCGGCGCTTTTTTTCAAAAATCCCCATTTCGGCAATGGCCTCAGTAAGCCAAAATGTGACAAATACAGAGATTTTTCACAAAAAAATACGTTTTGTAAAAGCTAATTGAAAGAAAAGCATTACTTTTGTGAATAATAATCAACCTCTAAAAATTATACAATGATGAAACGATTACTACTGACCCTATTGGGGTCGATGTTTCTGCTTTCGGCAATGGCTGCCGAGGGCGACGGCAATAACGCGATTTTCACTAAGCCAAAGTTCAGCGGTTTTGCCATGGCGTCCTATCAAGCGACGTTCCAGGACGATAATAACAGTAACTCCTTTGACCTGAGGCTCGTCAGGGCGTCAATCGAGGGTCGCATCCTCAACGACTTCTATTACAAGATTCAGGGCCAAATCAATGGTAACACCACGACACTGGGCAGCAGCCCCAGGCTGGTGGACTACTTCATGGAGTGGCAGAAGTTTGAATTCTTCCGCGTGAAGTTGGGCCAGTTCAAGCGCCCGTTCACCTACGAGAACCCGATGAACCCCATCGACCAGGGCTTCATGGGTTACTCACAGCCTGTGAGCAAACTGGCGGGTTTCAGCGACCGCACGGGTATGCACGCCAGCAATGGCCGTGACATCGGTTTGCAGTTCCAGGGCGACTTCCTCAAGAACGGCAGCGGCCGCAACCTGATCCACTACCAGGTGGGCGTGTTCAACGGCCAGGGCATCAATGTCAAGGACGTGGACGAGAGGAAGGACATCATTGGCGGCGCATGGGTGATGCCCATCAGCGGCATGAGGCTTGGCGCCTTTGGCTGGGAAGGGTCCTATGCCCGCAAGGGTGGGGGACAGACGGTGAGCCTGCGCCAGCACCGCTATGCCTTCAGTGCCGAGTACAAGAAGGGTGACCTGCAGTTGCGCACCGAGTATATCCATTCGACAGGCCGCGGCTTTGCCACCACCTATCAGAATAGTGCTAACGCCAGTGACGTAGCCATCAAGACCTACACCGACAAGAATGGCAATGAGGTCGCTAACGACAAGTCCGACGGTATCTATGCCCTCGCCATCGTCCCCGTTGTCAAGGACAAACTGATGGCTAAGGCCCGCTATGACCTCTACCGCCCCACCGCCTCGAGTGTGGCCGCCAAGACCAACTATGAGGTGGGTCTGAATTACCGCTTCTGCAAGTATCTCGAGGTGCAGACCGAGTATTGCTTCACCCACGACCGTGCACTTGCCGATCCCGACTACAGCACCGTCTTTGTCCAGTTGAGCATCCGCTACTAATAACTATTAACTATTAACTATTCACTGTTCACTATTAACTATTAACTATTCACTGTTCACTATTAACTAAAACGATATGTCACTTTTAATGATTTTACAACTCTGTATCGTGCTGGGCGCATTGTGGCTCGGCTCACGATATGGCAGCCTGGCTTTGGGTGCAATATCTGGCATCGGCCTGGCAATTCTCGTTTTTGGCTTCGGTATGAAACCGGGCACCCCGCCTACCGATGTGATTTACATCATCATTGCAGCCGTCACCTGTGCCGGCATTATGCAGGCCTCGGGCGGTATGGACTGGCTCATACAGTTAGCCGAGAGGATGCTGCGCAAGCATCCCGCCCGCATCACCTTCCTGGCCCCCCTGTGCACTTTCTTCCTGACGGTGCTCGTCGGCACTGGCCATGTGGTTTACACGTTGATGCCCATCATCTGCGACATCGCGATCAAGAAGGGCATCCGTCCCGAGCGTCCCTGCGGTATCGCCAGCATCGCCTCACAGATTGGTATCACCTGCTCGCCCATTGCGGCCGCCGTTGTGGCATTCATCACCATCAGCGGCGCTAACGGCTATGACATCACCATCCCCAAGGTGCTCATGGTGACCATTCCCGCCTGCTTGTTGGGTATCTTGATGGCCTCTATCGCATCCTACAAGCGCGGCAAGGATCTGGACAAGGATCCCGAGTTCCAAAAGAAGATTGCCGACCCCGCCCAGCGCGAGTACATCTACGGCAGCAATGCCACGACTCTCGACAAGAAGATTGCTCCCGAGAGCAAGCGTGCCGTGTATATCTTCTTCGGAGCCCTGCTGGTTATCGTGTTCTTCGCTATTTTCCAGGAACTCCTGCCCACCTATGACACCATCAAGGCCATTGACGGTGATGCCACTGTCGAACTCATCGGCTCGAGTGTGACCATCACTGCCGACCAGTTGGCCAAGTTGGGTATCAATATTGAGGGTATCACCAAGGTTCATCCCACCCCGTTGAAGATGAACCTCGTCATCCAGATTGTGATGATTACCGCCGCAGCGCTGATGATCATCTTCTGCAAGGCGTCGCCCAAGAAGGCCATCGCTGGTCCCGTTTGGCAGAGCGGTATGGTTGCCGTGGTTGCTATCTATGGCATCGCATGGCTTGCCGACACCTACTTCGCCAACTATCTGGGTGAGATTCAGGAGATGTTGGCCGGCATGGTTGAGCAATACCCGTGGTCGATAGCGTTTGCGTTCTTCCTCGTGTCAGTGCTTGTCAATTCACAGGGCGCCGTGGTCGTTGCCATGCTGCCGCTGGCCTATAAGCTGGGCATCGACGGTTGGATTCTGCTGGGCGTGCTTCCCTCGGTTTATGGATACTTCTTCATCCCCAACTATCCCTCGGATATCGCTACGGTGAACTTCGACCGCACGGGTACCACCGTCATCGGCAAGTACCTGTTGAACCACTCGTTCATGATGCCGGGTATGGTTCACACCGTTGTCGCATGTGTTGCCGGCTATATCATCGCTTTCCTCTACCACTCGATGGGCTGGATTTAAAACAGAACCGAGATTTCTCATAAAACAGATAGTACGAGCCAACAATCCATTGGCCCGTACTATCTTGTTTTAGTGACTTCCTGCCCTTAATCCTCAATGATGACCTTGGTGATGATGGGTTTTCCGTTCTCGTCAATCAGGGGTGTCAAGCCGCCGCCATAACCCTCAGTAACAAAAAGGTAATTCACACCGGTTTCAGTGTCAACAATAATTCGGGTTTCTTTAAGAAAACCTTCAGATTTCCGCCAAACAAATCTCTTCATATTCATACCTAAAATGATTAATTTATTCTACTTATTTCTGCAAAGGTAAGCATAGTTATCATATTTATGGTTATTTTTGTGATGTTTTTGAATTAAATGTTGGAGAATGGTATGGAATTGAAGGAGTTTATTCAGAGTTATCGGGAGGCATTCGGCGATGGGGCGCAGTTGCCGTTGTTGTTCGGTTATAGTGATGTGCCGGTGGCGCAGACTGAAAAGATTGGCGGCTGTTTCTTCAAGGGGCTGCAGGCGGCACGCGAGGGAACGCCTGTGAGCCTGAGCGCCGAGGTTATCGGATGCGGGGGCGGCAAGCTTTATACGGGCTTCAGCGACATGCCCGAGCGGGTGCCGAATTTTGTCTCGCTCACCGAGAAGTACAAACGCACGCCCGAGATGGTCGCCGACTATGTGAAGGGCTTGGAGATGCCTCGCGCCACAAAATCCTATCTGAACTTTGTTAGGGCCGACCAGGCTGAGTCGCTCGAGAGTTTTGAGGGCGTGATGTTCTATGCTACGCCCGATATGCTGTCAGGACTGTGCGGCTGGGCTTTCTATGACACCAACGAGCCCGATGCTGTCGTTGCCCGCTTCGGTTCGGGATGCAGCACGGTGGTGTCGATGACCGTGGTCGAGAACGCCCGTGGTGGGCACCGTTGCTTCCTTGGGCTGTTCGACCCGTCGGTGCGGCCATGGGTAGGCAAGAACGAATTGAGCTTCACGGTTCCCATGAGCCGCTTCACGGCGATGCTGGAGACGATGCGTGAATGCTTCTTGTTTGGCTCGCATGCTTGGGAGCGCGTGAAAGCACGCTTGTAATCCATGTTATAGAATGTAAATTGCCCTATAATCATTTTGAATTATGGGGCAATTGATGTAAATTTGCGCAAAACTTTTTTAACCAATAGTGTATTATGAAACGGTATTTCCTCTTTATTCTTGCGTTGGTAGCGCTCACCATGAGCGCGCAGGGCTATTTTGCACCGCCGGTTCAGAGCCCTGAGATTTCAAGGGACGGGTCAGTAACCTTTAAAGTCAAGGCACCTGATGCCGACACGGTTAAGCTGATTATCGACTCACGCTTGGACACGCTGATGAGGCGTCAGGCTGGTGGCACGTGGAGCATCACCCTGCGTGACCTGGAGCCAGACCTGTATATGTACTTCTACACGATTGACGGCGTGAAAGTGCTCGATAATGACAATGCCCAGGTGTTGCGCGACGTCAAGAGCGTGATGAACACCTTCGTGCTCGACCCCAAGGGCGACTGCCCCATGGCGGTGCATGACGTGCCCCATGGCGAGGTGCGTGCCGTGTGGTATGACTCGCCTACGCTGGGCGTGAAGCGTCGCATGATGATCTATCTGCCACCTGGCTATGAACTGAGCCGCCAAAAGTATCCCGTGCTCTATCTGCTGCATGGCACTGGGGGTGACGAGACCGTATGGCTGGAGCAAGGACGCGCAGCCCAGATTCTTGACAACCTCATTGCCCAAGGCAAGGCCGAGCCGATGATTGTCGTCATGCCCAACGGACATACCGACACCCCGGCAGCTGCAGGTATGGGTGCTGATAACAACTATCAGCCTACGTTTGCCCACAAGCAGTGGATGGAGGGTACCTTTGAGAGCAGCTTTAACGACATCATGAAGTGGGTTGACGCCAACTACCGCACTCGTGCCGCCAAGCGCTATCGTGCCATTGCAGGCCTGTCGATGGGTGGCTATCACTCACTCTACATCAGCGCTAACCAGCCTGATGACTTCAATTACGTCGGCCTGTTTTCACCTGCTATCGGCCGCATGGACCAGGGCAAGAGCAAAATCTACGACAACCTGGAGGAGAAACTCATCAACCAGTTCAAGCAGCGTCCCCGCCTCTACTGGTTAGGCATTGGAGAGAAGGACTTCCTCTACAAGGACAATGAGGAATTCAGGAAAATGCTCGACACGAACCACTTGCGCTATACCTACCACGAGAGCGGTGCCGGCCACGAGTGGGCCAACTGGCGCGACTACTTGGTCATCTTCGCGCAACAGATTTTTAAATAAGATTTCTGCTGTTAGTGGAAAGTATTGCTCACTGACGCCCATTGGTGTTATTCACTGTTCACTATTAACTGTAAACTGTTCACTGTAAATTTAATGCTCGACACGCTCATTCAATTCTTCACCCAATGGGGCTACCTGGGATTGTTCCTGGGGTCTTTTCTTGCGGGTAGCATAGTGCCTTTCAGCAGCGAGGCGTTGGTCATCGCCTGCGTGGGTCCGTTGCACATGGACCCTGTCATCAGCATGTTTGTGGCGTTGGCGGGTAACGTGAGTGGCGGCATGACGTGCTACTGGCTGGGACATTTGGGAAAAATTGAGTGGATTGAGAAATATGCCCACGTGAGCGAGGAGAAACTCAACCGTGCCCTTCATTTCATGCACAACCGCGGCGCGTGGATGGGCTTCTTCGCTTTTGTACCCATGTTGGGCACTGCTATCAGCGTTGCCTTGGGCTATGTGCGCTCCAACGTGTGGATAGTCCTCTTAACCATGACCATCGGCAAACTGCTCCGCTACGCCGCCATCATCTGGGGTTCCCTGAAACTCATCAACCTGTTTTGAAATCAACTACTAACTACTAATTTCTAACTGAATATGACACCAATCGAAATCCATAACGAACTGCTGTCAGGTCGCATCATCAAGCACCTACAGCGCCGCAACTTCAATGCACATTACTGTGCTACCGCAGCCGAGGCTATCTCCCTTGTCAAGTCGCTCATGCCCGAGGGCAGCAGCGTCACCTGGGGCGGTTCGCAGACCATCCGCGAGATGGGGCTGACGGCTGAACTCATCGGCAGCGGCCATTACAAGGTCATCGACCGTGACAAAGCCGTCACCAACGAGGAAAAACGCCAGTGCTATCTCGACGCGATGGACGTGGACTTCTTCCTCACCAGTGCCAATGCCATCACCCAGGATGGCGTTATCGTCAACATCGACGGCCGTGGCAACCGTGTCGCCGCCATCACCTGGGGACCGCACAACGTGATACATGTCATCGGGATGAACAAGGTTGCCCCAACGATTGAGGCCGCTTTGGCCCGCGCCCGCAACGTTGCCGCCCCCATCAACACCGCCCGCTTGGGCTGCGACACCCCTTGCCGCCTCGACGGTGTGTGCCACAACTGCAATAGCCCCCAGTGCATCTGCAACTACGTCCACTTCACCCGCAACAGTTTCCCGGCTCACCGCCACACCGTCATCCTCCTCGGCGAGTCCTGGGGCTACTAAACTTGTTTTGAGTCATTCGTTCTGAGTTGGCATTCGCTTGAACAAACAATATGTTATTTATACCAACCACTGAGGACTTGCAACTTTAGCTATTGATATGAGCAAATCTATCACCATATTGGATCAAGATTACACCCAGTGGGTGAAAAACCTTGTAGCACGTTATCGTCAGAGTCAAATCAAGGCTGCCATCAAGGTGAATTCAGAACAATTGGAATTCAACTGGATGTTAGGACGAGACATTGTGGAAATGAGAGTAGAGGAGCGATGGGGCGAGAGTGTCATCGAGCAATTAAGTAAGGACTTAAAGAGCGAAATGCCTCATGTGGAAGGTCTTTCAGTAACGAATTTAAGATACTGCAGACGCTTTTATCTGCTTTATTCTCAAGCGAATATAATTCGCCCCCAACTTGAGGGCGAATTGGATAGGGTAGCTAAGACGGAAATTCTTCCCCAAGTTGGGGGCGAATTGCAAGTGCCTGATGCATCGTTGATTGCCGATAATATTTTTCAAGTGCCTTGGGGACACCACAAGCTCATTTTAGACAAGGTGAAAGGAGATGTGAATAAGGCATTGTTTTTTATAAATCAAACTGTAGAAAATGGTTGGAGCAGAGCAATGCTGCTCAATTGGATTGATACGGGACTGTATGAACGCAAAGGTAAAGCGATATACTCACTATTAAGGAGATAGAAGAGAGATTGAACGAGAAGGAAAAGGAATAAAATACATATATGGAACAGAAATTGACATTTATTGGGATTATACCGGCGAGGTTTGCCTCGACGAGGTTCCCAGGGAAGCCGCTGGCGATGCTCGGTGGCATGACGATGATTGAACGGGTTTACCGCCAGGTGAGCAAGGCGCTCGACCGCGTGGTGGTCGCTACCGACGATGACCGCATCATGGCGGCGGTGGAGGCCTTCGGCGGCAAGGCGGTGATGACGAGCACCGAACACCGCAGCGGCACCGACCGCTGTCAAGAGGCCTACCTGAAGAACGGTGGGGGCGAGGACGTCATCATCAACATCCAGGGCGATGAACCGTTCATCCAACCTGACCAGTTGCAAGCCATCATGGCCTGCTTTGACGACGAGGGAACCGATATCGCCACGCTGGTGCGCCCCTTCGACCCCAGTCGTCCCTATAGCGAACTGGAGAATCCCAACAGCCCCAAGGTAGTGCTTGATAACCAGATGCGCGCCCGTTACTTCTCGCGCTCGGTCATCCCCTACATCCGTGGCCGTGAACGGGAAGAATGGCCTAAGGCGACGCAATACTATACCCATGTGGGTATGTATGCCTACCGTGCCGCCGTATTGGCCGAAATCACGCGCTTGCCACAGTCGCCGCTGGAACTGGCCGAGTCGCTCGAGCAGTTGCGCTGGCTCGAGAACGGCTATATCATCAAGGCGGGCATCACCACGACCGCCACCATCGGCATCGACACCCCCGAGGACCTCGCACGTGCCGAAGAATACCTGCGCAACTCCTAACTCCTAACCTCTAACTCCTAACTTCTAATTGACTGTCATGAAGTCTTCAATTCTCACGATAAGTTGTCTGCTAATAGCAATATGGGCCAATGCCCAGCCAGCAGGGGAACCGTGGATGAACCTGCAAGTGAACGAAATCAACCGCTTGCCGGTTCACACTTCGTTTTTCGCCTTCGACACCGAGGGCGAGGCTTTGAAACCGCAGCCTGCGATGTCGAGGCGTTACCTGTCCCTCGACGGGAACTGGAAATTCCACTGGGTCGCCAACCTGAACGAGCGCCCCACCGATTTTTGGCGTACAGACCTTGATGATAGTGCCTGGGGCACGATGCCCGTGCCGGGTATGTGGGAATTGAACGGCTATGGTGACCCGGTGTATGTCAACATCGGTTTCCCGTGGCGCGACAACTGGAAGAATGACCCGCCACGCGTGCCTGTCCAGGACAACCATGTGGGCACCTATCGCCGCCACATCACCCTGCCAGCCGAGTGGAAGGGCAAGCAGATCATCGCCCACTTCGGCAGCGTGACCAGCAACATCAGTCTGTGGGTTAACGGCAAGTTTGCGGGCTATGCCGAGGATAGTAAACTGGCCGCCGAATTTGACATCACACCCTACCTGCAAGAGGGTGATAACCTACTGGCCTTCCAGGTGATGCGCTGGTGTGACGGCACCTATAGCGAGGACCAGGACTTTTGGCGCCTGTCGGGTGTGGCACGCTCGAGTTTCCTCTACTGCCGCGATAAGAACAACCACATCGATGACCTGCGCGTGACCACAGGCCTCACCGATGACTTGAAAGACGGCACCTTGATGATTGCCCCAACCATCAAGGGCAAAGGCACAATGACCTACCGCCTGCTTGATGCCGTGGGCAATGAGGTAGCCATGACCACCGTCGGCGATAACCGCTGGATTATATCCGGTGCCCAGCAATGGACTGCCGAGACGCCCTACCTCTACACGCTCATCGCCACCCTCACACCTGCCGACAAAAAATCTAAGAGCGAGACCGTTGCCCAAAAGATTGGCTTCCGCCGCGTGGAGATAAAAAATGGTCAGCTGCTGGTCAACGGCAAGGCCATCTACATTAAGGGTGCCAATCGCCACGAGTTGGATCCCGATGGCGGCTACGTCTTGTCGCGCGATCGCATGATTGCCGATATCAAGGATATGAAACGCATGAACATCAATGCGGTACGCACCTGCCACTATCCCGACGACCCTCAGTGGTATGACTTGTGCGATGAATATGGCTTGTATGTGATTGCCGAGGCCAACCAGGAGGGGCACGGCTTCCACTATGATTCCAACACAGCTCCGACCTATAAGCCGATGTTTGCCCAGCCCATTCTTGAGCGCAACCAGCATAATGTGAGCGTGCAGTTCAATCATCCCAGCGTCATCGTCTGGTCGCTGGGTAACGAGACTTGCGACGGCCCCAACTTCACCGCCGCGCGCGACTGGATACGTGCCACCGACCCCTCACGCCCCATCCATTGGGAGCGTGCCCAGGGCGGTGAGAATACCGATCTGATGTGCCCGATGTATGCCTCGCCCGACTGGTGCGAGCGCTATGCCAGCAAACCCGAGAGCACCAAGCCGCTCATCCTGTGCGAGTACAACCACACGATGGGCAACTCGGGCGGTGGTTTGATGGAGTATTGGAACATCGTGCGCCGACTGCCCAAGTTCCAGGGTGGTTTTGTGTGGGATTTCGTTGACCAAGGCCTGCGCGTGAAGGGCAAGGATGGTAAGGAATACTTCTCCTATGGCGGTGACTACAACACTCACGACCCCAGCGACAACAACTTCAACTGCAACGGCCTCGTGAGCCCCGACCGCGTGTGGAATCCGCATGCCTATGAAACGGCCTATTATTACCAGAATGTCTGGGCCGAGGACGTGAACGTACGCCAGGGCGACATCGCGGTGAGGAACGAGTTCTTCTTCCGCGACCTGAGCAACGTCAAAATGAGATGGCAACTGCTCGTCGATGGCGAGTCGGTGCTCAACGGCGAGGAGTTGAACCTCAACGTGACTCCCCAAGGCTGCCAGATGCTGCATCTGCCCATCGTGAACACCCTTGCCACGCTCGACGCCAATCAGGAAGTGCTGCTTAACGTCGATTTCATGCTCAAGTCTTCTGAGCCGCTGATGGACGCAGGCCAGCGCGTTGCCTATGCTCAGTTGCCCATCAACGAAGCCTTGCCCGTTACCGCAAAGTTGTCTGATGAGAAAGTGAAGTTCAAAACCCGGAATCTTCCCGATGGAACGCTTTCAGTCACTGCCGATGGTGTCAACCTCGGTTTTGATGCCAAGACTGGCTTCTTGAAACAGTACGTTGTCAATGGTGTGAACCTGTTGGGCGAAGCCGGCACGTTGAGGCCCAACTTCTGGCGTGCAGTGACCGACAACGACATGGGCGCATGGCTGCAACAGAAATTGAAGGTGTGGCGCAATCCTGTGATGAACTTGGCTTCGCTCGCTGTGGATAAGAAGGCTTCTGGCAAATCGCAGGTGACCGTTGTCGCCCGGTATGATATGCCCGAGGTGCACGCCACCCTCACACTCTCCTACGAGATTCACGGCGATGGCGCCATGTGTGTCACTCAAGGCATTGCATTTGATGAGAGTTATATCGAGATGCCAGAAATGTTGCGTTTCGGTATGGTGATGGAATTGCCCTATGGCATGGACCGCAGCGAGTTCTATGGCCGTGGCCCCATCGAGAATTACGCCGACCGTCGCTACAGTCAGCGCCTGGGCATCTACCGCCAGACGGCCGACGAACAGTTCTATCCCTACATCCGTCCCCAAGAGACGGGCACCAAGGGCGATATCCGCTGGTGGACGCAAACCGATAATCAGGGCTTCGGCTTCAAGGTGACTGCCGACAAGCCGTTCTATGCCAGCGCAGTGCACTATGACATCGCTACCCTCGACGAGGGCGACGAGAAGCATCAGCGCCACCCGTCACAGCTCCCCAAGTCGCAATACACTGTCCTCACCATTGATGGCGAACAATGCGGCGTGGGAGGCATCGACAGTTGGGGCGCCCGTCCGTTGGAGCAGTACCGTATTCCCGCCATCGACCGCACCTGCACCTTTGCCATCACTCCAAAAGTGAAATAAAACAATAGGATAATGCCGATGGCTGGCCAGCTGATGCGAATAGCTAAAAAAGTATTACCTTTGCAGCGGATTTGGAATTATGAGTGTAACGATTTTAGGAATAGAGTCGTCGTGTGACGACACATCGGCTGCGGTCTTGCGCGACACGGTGCTGTTGAGCAATGTCATCGCCAGCCAGCGCGTGCATGAGGCATATGGTGGCGTGGTGCCTGAACTGGCATCGCGCGCCCATCAGCAGAATATTGTGCCCGTCGTGAGCGAGGCCATCCGTCAGGCGGGTATCGAACGCAAGGACATCGATGCCATCGCCTTCACGCGTGGCCCCGGCTTGCCCGGCTCCCTTCATGTGGGCACCTCGTTCGCCAAGGGGCTGTCCCTGGCGCTTGACATTCCGCTGGTGGATGTGAACCACCTGCACGGCCATGTGCTCTCTCATTTCGTCAAAGAGACGCCCGATGCCGAGGTGCCTGACTTCCCTTACCTGTGCCTGCTCATCAGCGGTGGTAATAGCCAGATTATCAAGGTCAACTCGCCGCGTGACATGGAGGTGCTTGGCCAGACCATCGACGATGCTGCTGGCGAGGCCTTCGACAAGTGCGCCAAGGTGATGGGCCTGCCTTATCCCGGTGGCCCCGTCATTGACCGCTTGGCAGCCGAGGGCGACGCCAAGGCCTTCAAATTCGCCAAGCCGCACGTTGACGGCTATAACTACAGCTTCAGCGGCTTGAAGACCTCGTTCCTTTACACCCTGCGCGACGCACTCAAGGAGAACCCCGATTTCATCGAGCAGAACAAGGCCGACTTGGCCGCCTCGCTGCAACGCACCATCATCGAAATCCTGATGGACAAGTTCGGCAAGGCCATCAAGGCCACGGGCATCAAGACCATCGCCATTGGTGGCGGTGTGTCGGCCAATAGCGGCATGCGGGCCGCCGTCGAGGACTATGCCCGCCGCCATCGCCTGAAGGCCTTTATCCCCAAGCGCGTGTTCACGACCGACAATGCCGCAATGATCGCCATCGCCGGCCACTACAAGTTCCTCGACAAAGAATTTTGCGACATCACCGCTCCCCCTTTCCAGCGCGTCATCATCTAAAAAAACCTCCAATTAAATAGTAATCTGCTGAAATGAAAGCACTTAGGTTTGTAATAATCGCTCTTGTTGCTCTAACATCTCTCATGGCAATAGCACAAGAGGAGAGAACAGATACAATTATCCCAAAGTTCTTAGTCAATGGCTATTTTTTTCGTGAGTTACCACAACTCCCAGAAAATGCCAATCCAAGTTACACACGACTGAAAGATTCAGAAGGGAACAAGATACTTGCCATTGGACTTGATATAGATTTACCCGAATCTGTCATCAGCAAGGCGATACCTCGGGAACAAGTGCACAATGCCAATCAGTTCCTGAATGGTGCCAATATGATGGCAACGATGTTGGAATTGGCTCAAGCAGGCGTAAAAGATGATGGCACTTTCTACTCGCCTAAGGCAGGTGAGCCATTCCCGCCATTTAATGAAATAGATTTAGAAGGACGCAGATGGACTAACGACAGTGTCAAAGGTCATGTGATGGTGCTCAACCTGTGGTATTCCGGTTGTGGACCGTGCCGTGCCGAAATGTCTGAACTATCAACGTGGAAAGAACAGTTCACTGATGTCATGTTTTTCTCTGCCACTTATCATGATGCAGAGGTTGTACAAAAGATAACCGAGAAACACCACTTCACTTGGACACACCTCATTGAAGCTAAGGAAATGATGTCATGGATTGGGACCGAAGGTTTCCCCTTTACAGTGGTTGTCGATAAAACGGGAATTGTCCGCTATGCCGTTCATGGCACAAGCCCGGAAATACGTGCCGAAATCATTGCTAAAATAAAAGAAGCAGAAGGAATTTAAATGACTAAATCTCTCCGTACGGAGAGATTTGTTTATCACTAATGGTTAATTTCTTTGATGCCGCAAAATTACTGTTTATGAGCGATATGCGCAAGTTATTCCGCGACTTTTTATTAATCTATTCCGCAACTTTTCGGTGATTTACTCCGCAACTTTTTGTTTTTGGGGTATGAAAAGATGCAGAAACCGAGTGATGGCACATGGTTTCATGACAAGATGGATTGGAGGCAATAAATTGTTTTTATTTATTGGTGTCCGCTAAAACTTAAAAAGCGATAAATGACCCGTCCGCAATGTCGATAAACAGGCGTTGCGGATGTTTTTTCTAAAAAGTAAGCCCCCCTAATTGAAAAAGTCGGGGAAAAGGGTGGG